>Ga0255213_1000329_pt1 | contig 10335 bp, 12 predicted proteins | sample Miss_Law_RepA_8d_FD_183051 | JGI IMG/M metagenome (GOLD analysis project Ga0255213, IMG submission 183051) | Freshwater microbial communities from Mississippi River, Louisiana, United States - Miss_Law_RepA_8d | ecosystem: Environmental > Aquatic > Freshwater > River | place: USA: Louisiana... | reverse complement strand
TGGCGGCTTCATTGCGAGCTCTCCTTCCGCTTCAGGCCGAAGAAGACCCATCCGTTCCATTTTGACCCGGTGATTTCTGTCGCTATGCGCGAGAGATTGTCATAGTGCCGCCCACTGAATTCAAACCCATCCGGCTGTACCAGCACACTATGACGCTCGCCATTCCAGACCCGCACCAGCCGCGTTCCGGGCTTGAGGCTGACCTGTGTTGTGTCAAAGCAATTAGGGTTACGCCGGTATGTCTTGATGAGCTGCTCAAGCCGCTTGCTTTGCTCGGCTGTCATGCCGAGGCCAGCCAGCTCCCGTTGTTTATAAACAAGGCTCTTTTCCAGCATGGTCCGCCCGATTCGGGCATGGGGGTTTATGCCCCATGCTTCGGACCACTGCCGGCGCAGTTCCTCTATCGGCATCACTCCTGACTTTATCTGTCTTGGCATATTTTCCCTCCTATGAGGGCATGCACGCTTCCTTTGGCGCGGAAGTCGAGAGAATAACGATATACATTGACCAAACTGCGTCATGTGCTAGAACAATACATGAACTATTACGGGTGGGCGTTATGAGTTTTGACGGGCGTGCAGTTGCCAATTTCGTTTTGGACTTTTGCGATAAGCAAAACCGCCCAGTCTCAAACTTGGCTCTTCAGAAAATTCTTTATTTCTGTCATGTCGGTTTTCTGATGGAGAGGAATGAGCCTCTAGTGAAACATGCTTTTGAAGCTTGGGAGTTTGGTCCGGTTCTTCAATATATCTATCGGGAGTTCAAGGATTTTGACAGGGCCTCGATAACGAGAAGGGCAAAGTACTTGGATCCTCAAAGTGGTGAGTATCTAACGGCTCCGTATAATTTTGATGACGCTACGACGAAACTGCTTTCGAAGCTCGTAGATATTTATAGCAGAATGAGTCCGTCGGAACTTGTGAGTCTAAGCCATATAAAAGGTAGCCCTTGGGATCAAATCTGGAATCATGCCGGCAGTACATGCCCGGGGATGAAGATATCTAATGAGGAAATTACAAAGTTTTATAAGAACGAAAAAACAACAGGGGCGCTTCAATAGGAGGGCGGCATGGCAAAACTCAAAGTTCCATCACTTCAACATATGGCCAGAAATTGGGGCGAGACCCCTGAGTTTGTCCAAAAGCAGCTGGTTAATCTGGCGCTGAATCCTCCAATATTTAATTACCGAGCGCTCTTCGGTGCGGCTAGAGATCTACTTCTTTTCAAGCAGCCATTATCCGAAGTTGAGGCAGGCATTCGCAAAGGTACGGCAAACACAAAAGTGCGCGAGAACTTTCTTGAGGTTTTGCCTTTATTGCATGGCCACTTCGACCAAGTTCAGCCTCAATTCGTCCAGGCAGTGAGTACAAGGTTTTACTCAGCAGCTCGTGGATTGCTCATTCCATTTGATCAGCCAATTATTTACGGCATCGGTGGGCAGCTTTACTTCCCTTGGCTGAGTTTCTGGCGTTCCAATCCATTGTCTGGGGAGAAGCTGCAGCTGTTTGTTAGCATCGTTCGTGAAATTCTTCAGCAAGACCCTGATCTTGAAGCGGCTCGTTTTGAGATTCTTGATTTCAGCGCGTCGCCTGGTGAAGGCAGGCGTCTGAGTGTGATTGATACTGCTGATATTCCTGATTTATCGAACGAGCGTAAAAAAGAAATGCTGGATATTTTCGCGCAGGGCTTTTTCCAAGCATCTGCCGAACTTGCTCAGCGCAAGGAAGCGGCATCTGAGTCGGAAGAGGATGCGTCAGCAGATAGCCGTCAGTTTTCCCTGTTTGATAATTAAGGAACTTGGCCATGGGACTGCCGCGTAAAGTACCGGAAAAATCTGATATCGTGCAGGTAAAGCAAGCGCCGGTTCTGCCGGAGCTTCCTGGAAAAATGATGCCCGCGATTACCGAACTGATATCTGCTCTCGGAGTCCCACCGGTGCTAACTATGCCAGCCTGAGAAAGTCTGATCCATTCCCAGCTGGATGGAACCGGAAATAGTACATCGCTCTCGGCGACTGGGGTGGTGCCTTTGGGTGCTTTTACCTTCCCTTCTTTCACCAGTCGCTTTTTCTCTGCCTCGATGCGTTTCAGGAGTTCGCTGGCGGATTCGTCGGAAGGGTCTTGGGGGACAAGTTTTCCTTGCACAGCGAGATGCAATATGGTGGCGCGGAGGTGTTTGACGGTGGTGAGATCGTCGAACCAGTTGCCGAAGGTCCGTTCGAGGATATTCAGGCTTGAGCTAAAATTCGCGGGGCTTTTTGCGCTGGTGAGGTGATGCAAGGTAGACTGCACGGCTTGCGTTTTTACTGCGCGCTGCGCGTTCTGCTCGGCCTCCAGCTTGTCGCATAGCGCCATCAATTCATCCACCTTCGCCACAATCCTCTTCTGCTCGGCAAGTGGAGGTAGGGGGAAAAGAACATTGGCTACCACTTTTCCAGAAACTTCCATGAAGGTGGTGCCAGACGCTAATGACTCAATGTAGCGCACCGCAGATTTGAGGTAATAGTAAATGTACTCTGACATCTCGCCAATAAAGGGAACACAGGATTTGAAGCCCTGATTCGTTGTGATTTCATTCAGGGCTACCGGTCTCGATGGATTTCTGGGACTGGCCCAGACAATCCTGCAGAGCCGCAAGTCCCGTTCCGGCAAGTCGCTCGAGCTGCAGGTCCGGGAAATCTTTCTCGAAGAAGGCCTGCGTCCGGATATTGATTTTGCCCATGGCCCGGTGATCGAGGGTGGCAAGCGTCCCGATTTCCTGTTTCCGTCCGTGACCGCCTATAACGATCCGGCCTATCCGGCCGACCGCCTGCGGATGCTGGCCTCAAAGACCACCTGCAAGGACCGGTGGCGTCAGGTTCTTAATGAGGCGAGCCGTATTCCGGTCAAACACCTTGTGACCCTGCAGGAAGGCGTATCCGTCAACCAGTTCCGCGAAATGCAGGACGCAGGCGTCCGGCTGGTCGTACCAGCCAGTCTGCACAGCTCATATCCGGAAGCGATCAGAGGCCAGCTGACAAGCCTGTCTGGGTTCATTTCCGGACTGGCCGGAACCGGCACCTGAATTTGTGACGATCAGGCCTGTACAAGTCGCCCGTCACATAAACCCGCAATCTTTGGTGCCGAACTCAAATCTGAATATTGTATCGTGAGTACGATGTGTCTTCAGCCAGTCCAGCACCTGGGTGGTGCAATCAACCATGTCATCATGGCGGACGTTGGGAAATCCCAGAAGCTCGATCATGTATTCGCCGTAGTTCGACATACTCTCGAGCACATAGTATCTCCGCGTTTCGAAGGGTGCCAGATTCCTGAGGACGCGTTCCTCCTTGCTGCCCTGCGGCATCACCGGCGTGGCATCGATGCCGGAGCTCTTGAGCGACCCGATGAGTGAACTGCCAGACCCTTTGTCTTCGATCAGCAGATGATCCGGATTGAACTCCTGGTAGGCACTGCGAACCTTGCCTGCCAGCACATCATAGGGCCATCTCCCTCGCTCAATGTGCACGAGATATATCTTCTCGCCATACACATGGAAAACACATATGGCTGAATAGTCGTTATTGTCCCCGGTCTTTATGGCCGTATCGCAGCTCATGATGGTGGTGGAGAGGAACTCATCTTCCGGAAGCTTCTGCACAATATTGACCCACTCCCTCTTGACCATATTTCCCTCGTGGGGAACGGGTGACTGCTGATACTGTCCCTCGAATATGGTGGGGCCCTGTTCTGCCTTGATCCTGTCCAGTGCTGCCCGGCTGAATACAGCGGGACTGAGGACATCACCGGGCTTCCGTGTATGAAATTTATTTGGCCTGATCTGGAATGTCTCTTCTACCAAGGCTATGGCAGGAAGAATGATACTGGCAAACTCCGTGGTGTCACGGAGATAGCCGCTCAAGTCGTCCTCATGGAGCCGCTGCATGACAACAAGGATGGAGCCTTCATCCGGATTGTTGAGGCGGCTGACCAGCACATTGCGGTAGAAATCGATGACAGCCTTCCGTTTGCTTTCGGAATGCATATCCTGCGCCTTCATGGGGTCATCAACAATGATCAGGTCAGCACCGCGCCCGGTCAGGCTGCCGCCAACCGAGAGCGCGAGCCGGAAGCCGCCTTTGGTGGTGACTGTCTCTGTGGCAGAATCCTTGGCACCGATCCTGACTCCGGGAAACAGGGTCCGGTACCATATAGAACTGATAATCCTGCGGAAATCGCGCGCCAGGGTTTCAGCCAGCTCATCGCTATAAGAGACCACGATGACGCGAAGCGTCGGATCATGCCCGATGAGCCATGCCACCAGTGCCACTGACACAATCGTGGATTTCAGGTGGCGCGGCGGCATATTGATAATCAGCCGCTGGCGATCGCGCTTTCTGAGCCCGGACAGTTTGCAGGCCAGATGGTCGATAAACCATGATTCATGAAAGCGGCTGGCCGGGTTCAGCTCATTGAACACCTTCTGGATAAAGGCCGAGAAATCCAACCGTAATATGGACAGTAACACGAGCTGTTCATCACTCATCGCTGTTCTCCTTCATTTTCTTAAGGAAACTGGCGATGATTTCCTGATCGGCGGGAGCAACCTCAGCGGCAGCAGCATCTTTCGGGGCAGCAATTGTAGATTCAAGATAAGTGAGAATGGTCCGGATTGCGCGGTCGTCACCGCTCAAGGCCTTGCTGAAGGCCCGTTTGATGATAGCCTGCTGCTTGGTAATTTTGCGCGTCTTGCCTGCCTCCTGTATTGAGATCTTTTCGTTGGCCTCCTGCTCGATGAGCGAGCGGATATTTTTGGCTCCCTTGGGTCGGCCGGACTTGTTGCCCGACTGGCCGGGTTTAAAGCGGGTAGACACAGGTGGTTTGCGGTAGCCCACCTCATGGTCATTACTCATGGTCAGCCACCTCCTGTGCAACGAGAGACTGGCTGGCGCGCAGCTCATCAAAGGTCTTGTCTGTACCCTGCAGAATGGCAGATTTACCGGTAAGATCCTGCCAACGCTGCACGATGAGATCGACGTAGATGGGATCGAGCTCAATACCACGGGCAATACGGCCGGTACGTTCGGCGGCAATGAGGGTTGTGCCACTGCCCATGAAGGGGTCGAGGACAATGCTGCCGCGCAGCGAGCAGTCGCGCAGGGCATCAGCGACCAGAGAGACCGGCTTGGGTGTGGGGTGGTTGGCAAGCTCCTGCCGGGTTTTGCCGGACACGGAATTGGCGCCAGCATAATCCCAGACATTGGTTCGGTATCGCCCGTTCTCACCCAAACCGAAGTTATTGATATGCTTTCCGTTTCCGTTCTTGAACACGGCAATAAGCTCGTGTTTGGAGCGGTAGAAGGCGCCCATACCGGCATTATCCTTGTTCCAGACGATCAGCTGCTTGTATTCGGAATAGTTCTCGCGCCCGGCCGTCAGCAGCTCGATCAGGTGACGCCAGTCCATGCAGTGGAAATGGAGTGAGCCGCTCACCGTATAGCGGCAGAGCTGGGCCATGTACTGGCTCAGGAAATCGATGAACTCTTCCGGAGTCATCTCTCCGCTGGCCATGCCGAATTCACGGTGCTTGACCTTACCGAGCCCGCAGACATGACCATCAATCTTTACATTGTAGGGCGGATCAGCAAACACCATGACTGCGCGGTCTTTGCCCATGAGTGCGCGGTAGGCAGCTGGATCTGTTGCACTACCGCAAATAATGAGGTGAACACCGAGTATCCAGATGTAACCTGTGCGACTTAGTGGAGTTACAGCAGGCATTTCTGGAAGAACGTCATCAGTGTCATTTTCACGCTTTTCTTCCGGATCAAGGATCATGTCGATTTCTTTGGTTGAAAAGCCAGTTGCTTCAACATCAAAGCTTACCTGAACCAGAAACTGCAGTTCTATGGCGAGGATTTCCTTATCCCAGCCGGCCAGCTCTGCGATCCGGTTGTCAGCGATGACATACGCCTTCTTCTCGGCTTCCGTGAGATGGCTGATCAGGATGGCTGGTACAGTCTGATATCCAAGCAGACGTGCCGCCTGCACACGGCCATGGCCGGCTAAGACCGTATAGACTTCGTCTATGACGATAGGGTTTAGAAAGCCATATTTGCTCAGGCTGACAGCAATATGGCTTATCTGCTTTTCCGAATGCTTCCGTGCATTTCCCTGATAAGGCTTCAACTCATCAAGGGCAACTTCTATGACTTTCCGTGCGTACCCATGCGTTCTAACCATTCTACCCTCCCTCACATGCCGAGTGCACAATGCGCTCGGTCAGAAAACGAATTTTTTATCCTTCGTTTTCCTGTGAGAGACGGGACTGGCCGCATCTCTTAAGGACACAGACAGAATTCTATAAACGCTGAGAAAATGCAAGGGGCGATTTCTCGCCCACGTACCCGAACACACACATGAGGTAGGTTAAAAGAGCCTGCCCGCCGCTTCCGGCGGGCAGGCTCTGGGGAAGGCTATTGCGCGATACGGTACACGCGGCCGCGCCCGTCAATTTTCTCTGAATTGACGCTTAGTCCAAGTTTACGTTTTACAGTCACCGTGATGACGGCACGGGCGGTATGCGGCAACCAGTTGAATGACTTGGCTATTTCATCAATGGTTGCACCATTCTTACTGCGCAGCAATTCAACCAGTCTGCTTTGCTTGCTGCCTGTTTCCATATCTGGTTTAACAATTACCTTCTTTGGCTTCTGCGGAGGTTCAGCTGAATCGGTTGCTTCACGCGCAACTCCCAGCGCCTTGAATCCGCCATCTGCCAGGATGAGGGTTACTCCATATCCATCTTCATGCTGCCGCCAGACGGGCGCATCGCCCACGGCCTCGGTCTCCTCAATCAGTTCCTTGGTCAGAAGCTGTTTCAGAACCTTGGGACCGTCTCCACGTTTAATACTGCGCGGAAGGGGGTAGACCGAAAAGTCCCGACGACGGTTGGCGGCCGACAGGATGATGAGTTGGGTATCATTGAGTTTGGTCATGGTGGTCTCCTTATTATAATGTGACGTGATAAAATGGCGTGAAGCGCGTGGGTGCGTGGGTCATTTATTGCTCCTGCTTTATGTGGACAGTTGCCCCCGTCGGGATGCCGGCCCGTTTGTAGGCAGCCAATAGATTGGGGCCAGTCTGCTGGGTGAGGAGGAAGTAGAAGTCGCCATCCTTATCTTTAAGTGCCAGATTTATGCACTCCTCATCGTCAATAAACTGTATAGTTGCGCTCTCAATCCTGACGCGACTTTGCTCTCCTGTGGCGTGCTCCAGCACGGCATAGCCTCCTATCGGTATCCACATGGTCGGGTCCTTGTCTTTCTGCATCATTCTCTCCTCTTTTCTGTTGGACATACCGTCTCTGGTGTTGAGGCCCAGACGATTCTGGCGCCCCTACCACCACAAGCCCCGCCGGGGCTGACCGGACGGGGCTGATATTGCATGGAGCAGGTCAGGCTGCGTGCTCACCCTCATTGAAGGCGGCATCTGTAATCTGGCGCAGCAGCTCGGTGTATCGGGTTAAATCACCCACATGACCCCAGTGGATACTGCCCGGGCTCAGATTGAAATGCTCATCGCTGAGCGCCTGCAACCGGGCGAGTTGCGCATCGATTTCGGTCTTACGAGCCATGAAGGCATCAAGGGCTGTTTGGCTGGTCTGGGGCTTGCACATGCTGGTCTCCATCTGTTGATGGCTACAACAATGCTTCTTTCAGCAGCTTAATCCAGCAGATAAGTGGATAATTAAATGGCTATTTGAGGGTTGTATTCAGTCTCTACTCTTGAGGAGCCTAAGCGCATTAAAGGTTACCAGCACGGTTGCGCCTGTATCAGCCAGAATAGCTGGCCAAAGGCCGGTAATACCGGCAAGTGTCGTGATGAGGAAGACACCCTTCAACCCCAAGGCAATGGTTACATTCTGCCAGATATTATGCATAGTCCGGCGTGACAGCATGACCATAGATGCAACATCAGAAACGCGACCATACATCAGCGCAGCTTCAGCCGTTTCAAGCGCCACGTCAGTTCCGCCCCCCATGGCAATGCCAACTTCGGCGGCTGCCAGCGCTGGCGCATCATTAATGCCATCACCAACCTTGGCTATGCGCTGGCCCTTGCTCTTCGCCGCCTGAATGTAGGCAAGTTTATCGGCCGGCAGTAAATCTCCCTTTGCTTCCAGCCCCAAGTCTGCACCAATTGCAGTAGCGGTGCGCTGGTTATCGCCGGTGAGCATTACTGGCTGTATACCCAGAGTACTGAGCTGCTCAAGCCCGGCCTTGGCATCTGGGCGCGGCTCATCACGCATGGCAATCAGCCCGCTTACTTCCCTGCCTGCCAGCAGAACAGAGACGGTTTTACCTTCTCCAAACAGCCTTTCGGCTTCCGAGCGCTGACTATCGCTTAAAGACACCCTCTCGGCCGCTGCCGGAATTGATCCTAAAAACAACGGTATCCCTTCAAATACACCGGTCATGCCTTTTCCGGAAACAGCAGTGATGTCACTGGCGGCAACGGATTTTATGCTCTGCTCATCTGCCCGGGCCAGTATGGCTTTTGCCAAAGGGTGGCTAGACCCGGTTTCAAGCGCAGCCGCCAGACGCAGTACATCAGCTTCTGTTCCGTTATAAGAAATAATGTCAGTAACCTGTGGCTTGCCCACAGTAAGCGTGCCGGTTTTATCGAATGCGATATGCGTGATATTGCCAATCCGCTCAAGTACACTGCCGCCCTTGATAAGCAAGCCCTGTCTGGCTCCGGCTGCTAGCCCTGCCGCAATCGCGGCAGGCGTTGAGATGACCAATGCGCACGGGCAACCAATCAACAGCAATGCCAGTGCCCGATAGATCCAGGTGTGCCATTCCCCCCCAAAAGCCAGCGGGGGTATCAGGGCGACAAGCGCTGCAATAACCACGATTGCCGGCGTATAGTAGCGCGAAAACTGGTCGATAAAGCGTTCGGTTGGGGCTTTGCTTTCCTGTGCCTCTTCTACCAGCCTGATGATACGCGAGATGGTATTATCCGACGCAGCGGCGGTAATTTTTACCCGTAAAGCACTGCTCAGGTTTACCGTACCGGCAAATACGTTCTCACCTGGCTTCTTGTTCTTAGGGACACTCTCACCACTGATCGGCGCCTCGTCAATCGCGCTTTCGCCAGACAGGATCATTCCATCGGCAGGCACGCGGTCACCGGGACGAACAACAATAATCATATCCGGAGCAAGACTATCTGCCTGAACCTCTTTGACCACACCATCCTGCTCGATAAAAGCCGTTTTTGGCATAAGGGCAGTAAGCGCCTTGATGCTGGCGCGAGAACGACTGGCGGCCACGCCTTCCAGCAGTTCGCCGACGAGAAACAGCAGAACGACGACTGCAGCCTCTTGCGTCGCGCCGATTGCCAGCGCACCTACCGCAGCGATGCTCATGAGTGTTTCAATGGAAAATGGAGTACCAGAGGCAGCTGCGGCCCATGCCCGACGAGCGATAGGGGTAAGACCGAATAACAGTGCGGCCCCATATAGCCAGCTTGAGAAACCAGTGAGTATAAAACTCCCCGAATAAGCTGCTGCCAAAGCAGCGCCATAAATGAAAATCAGCCTTGCTTTGGTGCTCTGCCACCATTCCTGGTTATCTGGCAAAGTTTCATGTTCGTGCTTATGGCTGTCTCCATGGCTATGACCTTGGGCATGATCGTGACCTGCGCAGGCGTGATCATTGTCGAGAGCAGGTGCCGCCTTGTCTGTAACTGCTAGCGGCGTCAGCTTATAGCCCAGCGCCGTAACCTTCTGCTCGATCGTATGGGTAGGAGTGGCATCATCAATCATCTGGACAGCCATTGTGCCTGCAGTAACCGAGACAGTCACGTTGCTAACGCCGGCAACCCGCTTGACGGCTGTTTCAATCTTGCTCGCGCAGGAGCCGCAATCCATGCCGGAAACGCGATAACGCAGCTGGTGGGACGAATTGGTCATATCAGGCCTCTTGTTTAGTCTGATAACCATGCTAACTCCTCTAGTGACTAGAGGAGCAAGCCTTAAATGACTGCCGTACTCACCATCGGGGAGCTTTCCCGCCAAAGCAGCGTGAAAGTTCCAACCATCAGATATTACGAGGAAATCGGCCTGCTGCCGCCTCCGCAGCGTAGCGAGGGTAATCGACGGACCTATGACGTTTCTTACCTGCACCGCCTGATGTTCATCCGCCATGCGCGCGAGCTTGGATTTGAAATCCCCTCGATCCGGACTTTTCTCTCGCTGCAGGATGAGCCTGACCAGTCCTGTGAGCAGGCCGACAAACTTGCTCGCCTGCAGCTTGAGCAGGTCGAGCAGCGTATCAACAGCCTGAAGGCG
>Ga0255213_1000322_pt1 | contig 10439 bp, 18 predicted proteins | sample Miss_Law_RepA_8d_FD_183051 | JGI IMG/M metagenome (GOLD analysis project Ga0255213, IMG submission 183051) | Freshwater microbial communities from Mississippi River, Louisiana, United States - Miss_Law_RepA_8d | ecosystem: Environmental > Aquatic > Freshwater > River | place: USA: Louisiana... | reverse complement strand
TTTCCCCCTCAACCGTGGGTTTTCACCCAATCCGGCCAGCGCTGCTGAAGTAGCTCAGGGGTAGAGCAACTGATTCGTAATCAGTAGGTCGTGGGTTCAATTCCCACCTTCAGCACCATTTAAATCAATGACTTAACTCACATATCGGTTTTGAGCGGCGATCAATAGCTAGCATATAGCTAGCAACTAGAGCTGCTTGGCGCCTGTAATGATGGGTTGCATTATATATGCCCGCATGGGGATTGCAGATGGAATACACTGCCAATTCAACGATCCGAATACAGGAGCAAGAGTGGTGTATGCGCATAGGCATCCTAACAATATTACTATGTATGTTTGTTTCGCCCGTTTTGGCTCAGCCAATACAAGGGGGCGATACATCTGATACTCAACTCAACAAGCGCACAATTAATGAGTTAACCACCAATCAGTACGAAACGCGCTTTTCTTGTGATGGCAAAAGAACCTGCCGCCAGATGAGTAGTTGTGAAGAGGCCACTTTCTATCTTCGCCAGTGTCACCGCACATCACTTGATCGGGATGGCGATGGCATCCCCTGCGAAAGCATATGTCGTTGATACACTTCAAGCGGCCAAGTTATTGATGCAGGAGGCGTTCAGAAATATCCAAATTCATCTACTCCCACCTACTTTAGATTTCCACCACTTCACTAAATTGCACTATTTTAGTGATCAGACACCTCCTTCGGATAGATGCCCTGTTTTTCCTGTTATTTAATAGCACTCCATACCGCGCACGCACACGCGCGCGTACTGGTGTTAAAACTATATGATCATAGGTCTCCAAATCGCACGCGTGAAAGGCATACAGAAATTACCCCGCTGAAGTATTTTCTTTGCGCCATCTAGCCCACCGCCTTAACACAGCTTGTCTGCACAGCTCCCGGCCCTCAGGTGTCTTAGGGCCAGTGCTTAGCCCGCCATGGTATTTGCAGCGTCGCTTGCCCTTCACCGGCTGACACAGGCACGGGCGACCCCCAAAGCGCTTGGTGCGTGCCCCGCAAATCTCCTGACCATTCATCAGCCGCCTTCTTATGGTTTTAGATAACGCTGGCCGCTCCGCCATAAGTTCTAACAACATCTGCCGATCATACATGGCTATCAATCTCCCGGTTGCGACTATCAATCAGCCAGCATAGGGCGGCTTCGGCCTGCGGGAATGACTCCACCAGTGAGAGGGCTAGCGCCAGCCCATCCACATGATCACGCGGGAGGCCATTGGCCAGCAGCACCCCGGCACGCTCTTGCAGTGATTCAGCTTGTCCTGCCTGCTGTCCCGAAGGCTGGGACGGGGTGGGACAATGATTATTGCTTGCCGTCCCGCTTGTGTCCCGCGCCCTGTCCCGCAACATTCTATTGATAATATTGAGCTTTAGGCTATTAGTCCCGCTGGGTGTCCCACCGTTTGTCCCATCAAGTAGGGAGTTTGTCCCGTTGTCCCGTTTTGTAGGGGGTGGGACAGGCGGGACAAAAATTAACGCGCTGTCAGTCATTCTGCCCGCCTTTCCACTTCTCACGGTAGCGGTGGGCCTGACTCTTACTCACGCCCAACTCGGTAGCCACTTCACGCACTTTCATGCCCTGCCCGAATAATAGCCCGGCCTGCGCCTGCTTGGCATTGGCGAGCGTGGTCACAGTCCACTGCACACCAGCATCTGTGATTTGCAGCAAAGCTTCAAATGGCTGGGCATCATCCCCATAGAAGCCACGCGTCTTTTCAAAATGCACCTCAAACCTAGCCCCCTCCAGCGGCTGATAGTCTGCCGGACGGCGCAGGGCTATAACGGTATCCAGCACATCCTCACGCTTGGATGTCCCCCGCTGCCCACCACCCTTGCCCGCATGATGAATCATCAGCACAGCAGTGCCATTGCGCCTTAAACGCAGCAAACTCTCTTGCACGGGTACCCAGCTCTCGCTTTCATTCTCCCGGCCATATCGGCAGAGCGTACTAAGGTTATCGAGCACGATCAGCTCGGCATCATTTATGTAGGGCCACAACTTGTCCCAATTGCTGGGATCGGACAAATCAGGTAGCCCCTCTGACAACAGGTCAGCAGCCAATAAGCGAAAAAAACCATCTCCGGGTGTTTTTGTAAAACTGCCTGCGATTTTAAGCAGTCGCTCCTGCAGCACAGCAGCGGGCATTTCACCATCTATATAGACAACTTTGCGAGGCTTCTCGGCACGCCATCCCATGCATGCACCACCACAAGCGGCGGCATAAGCCATGTGTAGAGCCAGATGGGTTTTGCCAATCCCGCGCGGCGCATACAGCATGGCAAGGCCACTCGCCGGAATAACCGGGCTGAGAATGTGCTCACGCAGCGGGAACGTGCGCGTCATGAAATCGAGCAGGTCAATCGGCTGGTAATTTGACGTAGAGACATCTGCACTTTCAATTTTATTGATGATTTCACTCATTCCCAGCCCCCCTTGATCATGTCATTAAAATCAGCCCCAGCCCACGGTGGGGTTAAAATTCTCACATGCTTGCCCAGTGCCTTTAATCGCTGGGCGGCTGCATAGGCTGCTCTAGTGCCCGGCGGATCATTATCAGCGCAGATAGTGATTTCCTGCACATCATCCGGCACGATCACATTCTGCAGCCCGCTGGTAGAAAGGCAGGCCCACATGGGCAGGCCAGTAGCCTGTTGCACGCTTAGGGCGGTTTCTATGCCCTCGGCTAAGCCTAAACGCCCACAATATGGCGCAAGACGCACAGCCCCACCGCGGGCATTACCCAGCATCATACGGGACTGCGGGTGCTCGATCTTGCCGCTGCCGTCTGGCTTGAGGTATGTCCGGTGAATGGCAATCACGTCGCGGCTGGGCCAGAGGGTTACAGCAGCAACCATAGCCATAAACCGCTTGCCGGTGGGCGTGTGCAAACAGTCTGGCAAATAGCGTAGCGTTGGCGAAATAGCATCCACAAGCCCGCGCTGGGCTAGATAACGCTCAACCACTGTCCCCTGTGCCAGTAGTGACTCCCGCCAGAGCTTTTGAATGAATGCCAGTCTGCCTGCGTCAGGTGGGCTTTTGTAAATCTTTGTTGTTTTCATATTGTCGGTATAATTAAGCCCGCCATGACTACGTAGGGCAACCCCCACCGCCTCACCATCCCCGCAGGCGTGGCAATGCCAGAGCGGCTTGCCCTCACGCTCAGTCAGGCTGAGTGAGTCAGGATAGCCACAGGCTGGGCAATTACCCTGCCACCGGGACTTGCCGGACGGCTTTAGGGCCAGCTTTTCAGCTATTGCCGAGGTTGAATTGAGAGGGCTATAATCAGGCTGCGAAACACCAATTACAGCCGCCTTGCCCCACCGGGGCGGGCGGTTTTGCGTTTGCATGGCGAATCACCGTGCGACCTTGGCCAGCTGCGCTTCGGTGGTGCTGGAAAACACCCGCGCATTTGCCCATTCAATCAAATCTGATTGCCGGTAAACCGTGCGGCGACCCAGCTTAACAAACTTGGGGCCATCACCCTTCCACCGCATACGCTCTAATGTACGCTCTGACAGCTTAAGAAAATCTGCTGTCTGCGCCTGATCCAAAAACATCGTATCCATAAAGCCTCCTATACTGCCGGTTGCTGTTGATGGCGGCTATGAGGGGAATATGGCGTAATGAAGCCACATCTGGCAGCGGACGCGATATAGGCGAAAATGTCCGCCTTGTATTTTATGTCCCTGATCGCTTTTTAGCGCGGCTTGCTTGTGCGACATGTGAACGGCCCGCCTTACGATAGCGATGACCGGCGCGGTCGGCCTCGTCCTTTATTAATTCCGGGCGGCTTTTATCATCAGTGGCAGGGAAAAAATGCTCAGGCTCTACCCAGCTAAACTGACTTTTCCATCTTCTCGCTGTGCGCTCATCTATGCCGTAAACTTTTGCAATATGCTTAGTCGGAGCCTTAATGTCCAAAAGCCCGCGTTCGGCCAGTTTCATGGTGGCCACGGCTAATCCAATATCTCTCTGTTCATGCGGCCCCGCGCTTGGCCTTCCGCGTGAAGTCAAAAGCGCGATCTCTGCAGGCAGCTCCCCAGCTTCGATATACTGCAGCTTGTTAGCCAATAAATACACCAGCGTTAGCGGCAGATGTTCGCGCGGTTTACCGAGAGAATTCCAGTTTTGGGGTAGGCAATATATCCTCAAAACCATGATTAAATGAACAAAAGTAGCCCTGATAATTTCAGCTGGCACTTGTTCGTCAGAATCGATAGCTTTCTGCCATGCGGCACAACATTCTCTGAAATCATCATGCGCTTTTTTCAAAGAAATACTTTGTTTCTGATTATCATCAGCGCTTAAATATGACATTTGCCCCTCTTCTTTGTTACACAAATCATACCCCCGCGTACAGATGGGGGCCAGTAGAGAGTTATGGCAGATGTGTCGTGCAGGAGCAAAGGTGTCGAGTAAAATGTGGTGGGCATTTACCAGCTAATGCCCTGTGCCGACTCGCATTTCGAGATGATGTCCCGTGCAGAGGAAAACTGTAGCAGCTGTAGCAACAATAGCAGGGGTGGGCGGCTGATTAGCGTAGCTAGGCGCTGATAGCATCCCGCACAGCCTTGGGGTTACGCTCGATCACATTGAGCAGCACAAGGGCAGCTCCGCGCGGCTGGCGCTGCCCCTGTTCCCAATTGCGGATGGTCTGGGGGCTAACACCAAAAGCCTGCGCAAACTGCTCCTGCGTGAGTTTAAGGCTTGTGCGGGCCTTTCTCACATCCACCTCGCGCACCTTCACGCGGTGGGTCTTGCTGCCCGCATGCTTACCCTTGCTGTAGGCAATGGCATCCTGCAGGCCAGACATAATTTCATCATGCACACGCTTGGTCATATTAACCTCCATAACTCTTGGCCAGCTCTTTCACGGCCTTGGCTAAACTGTTTGTCTCTGCGGCGGTCAGATTGGCTTTCTGGCCCTTTCCGTACACACTCAGTAGGAATAGCGGCACATCCTCACTGTGGTAATAGTAGATCACCCTTACCCCACCGCTTTTGCCCTTACCTTTGGCGGCAAACCGTATCTTGCGAATACCGCCACCGCCGGGGATTAAATCGCCCGCCTCAGGGTTTTGCGCCAGCTCATCCACTATTATCTTGCGGGCGGCAACCTCCAGCAGCAGCTCGGCTTTACGGATATAGGTCGGCGTTTCGACTACGGTTTGCCATTCACTGCTCATGCTATTATATACCTCATTGGGGTAGTAATTGCAAGGGAATCGGCGGGACAAAGAGCGGGACAGTGGCTAGGATAGCAAGAAATAACCCAATCTTTTCAATGTCCCGTGGGTGTCCCACTGTCCCACCCCTTAGAGATTGGGACAGTGGGACAAATATTAACAGGAGCCTGACCAGACCACCCAGCCTGCCAGCAGCCCGAGGCCAAAGCCATAGAACATGGCGAATAGCCAGACGATGACCATCTGCGGGCAGCCATCATCCTCAGGTGGCAGCGTGTGCATCAGGCAGCCCTGCCCTTTTCGAGATTAGGAAAATGGCGATTAAAACTCCAGCCATAATCACCATCGGGAATCTCAATGCCAGCAACCTCACACAGATTGCGATATGCTCCCTTTATGACCTTCCCAACTTTTTCCATCTCCTGTTCGATTTCATCTTCAGAATACTTTAAGCACGAAATATTCTCGATAGTATTGAGTGCTGCCAATAACTGATAGGCCGATGCCTTAGGAGATATGGCAGGGATAGCTAATAAATACTCTGCAGCAGCAGCATACTCGTTAAAAGCAGCATCTCCATCAGCATTATTTTCGCTATCATTACAAACCATCCACTGTTTACGTGCTGCAACCATTCTTTCACCTACAGTATCTTCAACACTCATCATTTCCTCCTTGGTTTCAGTTGCACAATTGCAGCGGCTGGCTGCGTCTCCATTATGGAGCTGATACGACTACCCACTGCCTCGGTAGCTTTACGCAGAGGATCATCGGCAAGGTGGGCATAGCGCTGTGTAGTAGCCGCCTGCGTATGTCCCAGTAGCTTGCCGGTTATAGCCAGAGAGTAGCCTGCTCCCACCGCCATGCTAGCGTATGAATGGCGCAAATCATGCAAGCGCACATCACTCAGCTTGGCCTTGTTGCGAATACGCTCCCAGATTTTCTGCAACCCTCTGAGGGGCTGGCCAGCTACCTCACCGGCAATAATGTAGGGGTTGCCTTTTATGCGGGAGATAGACTGCAAAACCTGCAGAGCTGGCGCACTCAGCACAATGGCCTTGGCTCCGGTTTTGGAATCCGGCAAGCGCAGCAAGCCTTTTTCAAAGTCCACATAGTCCCACTTGGCGGTAACGATCTCGTTATGACACGCACCAGTGAACAGCAGCAAGCGAACGGCAGCTACGGCCATAGGCGATGCCTGCAGATCAGGCCGCTCGGCATTAGATAGGCGCTTACCCAGTGTTTTGGCCTTGGCGCGTAGCTCTTCCAGCTTATCAGCCCCCGTCTCAGCTTCTTTCAGGGCCACGGCTAGCTTGCTAAGCTCTGCATCTGACAGATACCGCTCCCGTGCTGTTTCCTTGTATTTGTCGATCAGGCGGCAAGGATTGGAGTTCTCCTCACGATAACCGCGCTTTTCCGCCCAGTTGCACATGGCCGATAGCACGGCCAGCGTGCGGTTAGCGTAGGCCGGGGTCTTACGTAGGGAATCATGCAGGCGGGCAACATCCTGCCGAGTTAAAGCCTTCATCTGTAGGCTGCCCAGCTTCGGAATGATTGTTTGCTCCAGCACCGCCTTGTAAAAGCGCCGGGTAACTGGCTTTAGCCGCACGTCGACCTGATTGCTTTGGTATAGCTCGGCACATTCCTTAATGCTGGGGGCTTTGCGGTGGGCCTCTTTGCTGGCGGCAGGGTCTTTGCCACTTGCCACTAGCCCCAGCACCTCGCGGGCTTTCTGCCGGGCCTGCTCAACTGTCAGCACCCCAAAGCGGCCAAGAGTAAACCAGCGCTGCCGCCCATAGATACGGTAATACACGGCAAAGCTCTTAGACTGGCCCTGACAGCGCACCCGAAAGCCCTTCAGCTCGGTATCCTGCAGCACATCGCCGGGCTGCATCTTGTCCACAGTGGTTTTGGTAATCTTCGCAACTTGGGTTTTAACGGCCATTTGCGGCTCCTAGCTAGCGTATAGCTAGCAAGCTAGCAGAAACTCCCGGCGGCTGCCAAGTGCCTGTGTCGCTATTTATGCCTTATTATACGTAGTTTTGTCGGGGTGTGCGTATCTGGTAAATATACTACCTATTGTTTCGTAATCAGTAGGTCGTTGGTTTAATTCCCACCTTCAGCACCATTTATATGCTCGGGGCAATCGATACGTAGCTCATCGATACTGAGCGCCTTATCCATCAGGTGGCAGTAACTCGCCTGTCCTTCGGCTCTCTTTTCAAAATACTTACAACTAAAACACATGCGCTGATGCGGAATTAGATCCTGGCTTTCCATGGTACGCATCAGATTTAACAGCGCATCCCACAATGCCTGCTTTTGTATTTCAGTCAGTGTTTTGACCGAATCTGAAACCGGTTTGGCATAGCCCGCCAGCAAAAGCGCGTCATGACGGCCTTTGGCAGTGAGCATGATACTGTAGCCGCGCGCATCATATTTACTTACAGTTTTTTTGATCAGTTTCTTTCCGAGCAAACTGGCGATAGCGTCACTGACCGTCGGCTTTGACACACAGAGCTGATCTGCAAGCTGCGAAACGGTTGAAGATTCGCGACGTAGAATAAATTGCAGAATCTGTGTTTGCAGCGGAGATAAACCATATTCATGACTTGCCCGCGTGAGCGACGCCCGAACTGACGTTTGGATACGCTCAAGTGCTGAGAATATTTTTTCAACAAGCATCTACGCCTACCGATAAGGAGTTGGGCAACCTTCCATTTGCAGGATATAATAGCCGATTTTCTCTATCTGAGTTTTAATTTCTTTATTTACCACATCACTATGACAGAAATTGCATCGCTCTGATTTTAATTTATCAGCTGACTCGCCGATTGAAGTCAGAAATTCTCTTGCATGCTGCACGGCTATTTCTTTTCTAGCGCCATGCTTCATCAGCACATCGAAATGAATGATATTGCCGTTAGAAGCTGTCATGTATGTATCATAGATATCAATCTGCATGAAAACCTCGCAGAATAGGCATGTGAGCACGGTTGCCCACATGCCTGTCTAACTCATGCCAACAGCTTTTTTACTTCTTCCATGCCAGCACCATAGTTGATGTGCAGCACATTTCCGTCAATGACGAGGGCTGGAACAGATTTCACCCCAGCCTGTTCTGCTTCAGCAATGCGGTTTTTGGCGTTACCAAAATGCACAACCTCCAGCTGAACTTTGTTGCGATCAACAATATCAAGCACCTGCTGTTCTGCTGTTACGCAGACCGGACAACCGGCATGATAAAACACGGCGTTAGACGACATAGTTTACTCCTTACTAAGATCCAAACAAAAGCGTTAGGACTCCTAATAACATAAGGAGTCCTAACTATAACTTCAAGTGCACAATCACTATTATGCATTGCAGGACAAAAGTGGCCTAATTACAGCATCTTAGCATGGTTTTAGTGGGTTTGATCTTGCCGTTGGATGCTATTGCCATCCCTCAAAGCGATTGCTAGATGTCTAACAACCAGATAGCAACCACAATGCAGAAAACGTGTGGCGGTTCAATTCCCACCTTCAGCACCATTTTCCAGGAAGTAACTAGTCCGCCCGTCTTTTAGCAGACTTTCCAGTTAATAACCCTGTTGCCCTTAAAGCCGCCGCAGCAATGGCAGGGCCAAGCTGTAAGGGAGCAAGCGCAGCAACTTCGCGGGCCAAGTCATGCGGCGAGGGAAGTGGATTTCAAAGCTGTTAGACGCCAGTCCCTTTACAATCTCCTGCGCGGCGGCGGCGGGGGTTAGGCGAGCTGGCATATGAAAATCATTCTGCCGGGTCATTTGCGTATCGACAAAACCCGGGCAGATCAGCTGCACCTTCACATTTGTGCCTGCTGCTTCGGCGGCCAGACTTTCGGCCAGATTATTCACGCCAGCTTTAGTCGCGCTGTAAGGCTGGCCGTTGGGCAAGCCGGTATAGCCGGCAATGCTGCCACATAGCACAATATGCCCCCGCCCGCGCTGCTTGAAGCGCGGAAATAATTGGCCTACGAACAGAATTGCTGCGGTCAGATTGGTGGAAACAATCTCCGCCGTGCGAACCAGATCAAGCGCATCCAGCTTCATGGGCGTATAAACGCCCGCCATGAAAATGGCGATGTCAGGCAATTGCGCGCCAAGCTGCTCCAGCGCCGCGGCAATCGCATCTGGCGCACTTACATCTAGCGGAAGAAGCGTATGCCCGCCGCCAAGCTCGGCGTTCAGTTGGGTGAGCGCCTGCGCATTGCGGGCAGAGAGAATCAGCTGTGCGCCCTGCGCAGCAAGAGCAGATGCAAGCGCACGGCCAATGCCCTGACTGGCACCAATGATCCAGATTGTCTTACCCGCAAATGACGGCATTACAGCTTCCGCATCACAACTGTGACCTCACCCACACTTACACCAAACTTGGACATGTAGGAGCGGTTGAGAATGGTGCCATCATTCATCATGAACATCCAGTCATCAAAATTGATATTATAGGTAGCCCCATCAACTTTAACGGCCATGGTGTATTTCCAGCGAATAGCGCTCCCCAGCGCCTCGCCATGCGCTTCGCCGATGATACTCTTGGCTGTGCCTGTATAGGTACCATCCGCGTTTTTACGCACATTCCACTGACGATATTCCTTCTCCCCATCATAATAGGTGAAGTTTTCGTCGAGCGTGCCGGTGCTGCCATTCCAGCTGCCACTCATATCAATATCAAAACGGCGAATGACATGACCCTGCCGGTTCTGCACCAGCCCTTGCGCTTTCACCGGGCCATTAAAGAAGGATTCAAACACCATCTCCGGCTTGGTGTCCTTATAATCCTGCAGACGGTCGCCCGAGCAACCTGTCAGCATGAGGACAAGGCTGGTTAATTGCAGAAATTTTGTACGCATGGCAATTCTCCTGTTTCACTGATGGTCATGAGTTTATTACGCAGAACCTGGTCGGTGCTGTTACGGCCAAGCCAGATATTGAAAAATGCAGTTGTGAAGGCGGGATCAAATATCACGCCGATCTTGCTGCCATTCTTGTAGAAATGCGTGGACAGATTCTCGCCCACGACGCCGGTAAGCGTATCACCTTCCGCTACATCAGGAATAATCGCCTGCAGCTGGCTATGCCACTGGGCCAGCGTGATTTCACTGATCGGATTCTCGCGGCGCATTTCCTTGATGGAGTGATTGGCAATTTCCCGCCCTGACAGATCCATGAGATAAGTCAGACTCAAGGCAAAGGGCGGGGCTACCTGCCTCT
>Ga0255213_1000279_pt1 | contig 11109 bp, 8 predicted proteins | sample Miss_Law_RepA_8d_FD_183051 | JGI IMG/M metagenome (GOLD analysis project Ga0255213, IMG submission 183051) | Freshwater microbial communities from Mississippi River, Louisiana, United States - Miss_Law_RepA_8d | ecosystem: Environmental > Aquatic > Freshwater > River | place: USA: Louisiana... | reverse complement strand
CGAGACCACGCGCAGGCCCGGCCCCGGCGCATCCTGCTTGAGCAGGCTGACCGGGATGACCTCGCCGTCGCGGGCGAAGGTGGTGTAGGCGCGGGCGATCTGCAGCAGCGAGGCCGACAGGCCGTAACCGTAGCTCATCGTCGCCTGTTCGATCGGCCGCCAGGTCTTGTACGGACGCAGCCGGCCGGTGACCGCGCCGGGGAAGTTGATCTGCGGCTTCTGGCCGTAGCCGACGTTGGCGTACAGCTCCCACAGCTCGCGCGGCTGCATCTGCATGGCGATGCGCACGGTGCCGATGTTGGAGCTCTTCTGGATCACCTCGCGCACGCTGAGCATGCCGTGGGGGTGGGCGTCGCGGATCGGGATGCCGCTGACCACCACGCTGCCCGGCGAGGTGTTGACCGGCGTCTCGGGCTTGACCTTGCCGGTCTCCAGCGCCCAGGCGATGACGAAGGGCTTCATCGTCGAGCCGGGCTCGAAGACGTCGGTCAGCGCGCGGTTGCGCAGCTGCTCGCCGCTGCGGCGGCCGCGCTCGCCGGGGTCGTAGCTGGGGTAGTTGGCCAGCGCCAGCACCTCGCCGGTGCGCACGTCCAGCACCACCACGCTGCCGGCCTTGGCCTTGTGCTCGGCCACCGCGTCGCGGATGCGCTGGTAGGCGAAGAACTGCACCTTGGCGTCGATGGACAGCGCCACGTCCTGGCCGTCGGCCGGCTCGACCGCGCTGCCCAGGTCCTCGACGACCCGGCCCAGGCGGTCCTTGACCACGCCGCGCGAGCCCTTGCGGCCCTGCAGCTGCTTCTGGAAGGCCAGCTCGATGCCCTCCTGGCCCTGGTCCTCCAGGTTGGTGAAGCCGACCACGTGCGCGGCCGATTCGCCCTCGGGGTAGCGGCGGCGGTACTCGCGGCTCTGGTACAGGCCCTTGATGCCCAGCGCCTGCACCTTGGCCCAGACCTCGGGCTCGATCTGGCGCTTGATCCAGGCGAAGTTGGCGCTGCCGCTGCCCAGGCGCTGATCGAACTCCTTGGCGTCCATGCCCAGCAGCGCGGTCAGCTGGCGGCGCTGCTCGGGCGTGGCCTGGAAGTCCTTGGGGATGGCCCAGACGCTGGGCACCGGCACGCTGGTGGCCAGCAGCTGGCCGCCGCGGTCGAGCACGCGGCCGCGGGTGGCCGGCACCTCCAGCGTGTGGGCATAGCGCTTCTCGCCCTCCTTCTGGAAGAAGTCGGGTCCGATCAGCTGGATGTAGGCGGCACGGCCCAGCAGGCCGGCAAAGCCCAGCCCGACCGCGGCCACGACCAGGCGGCTGCGCCAGTTCGGCGTCTTGCTGGCCAGCAGCGGGCTGGTGGCGTAGTTGACGCCGCGCACGCTGTGGGCCTGGCGGGGCTGGCTCATCGCGCCCCTCCGGTGGCCGGACGCAGCAGCAAGGGCGCGGAAGCGGGCGGCGCACCCTCGTACATCGTCACCGCCGGGGTGACGGTGGCCATCTTCAGGCGCTCGCGCGCGGTGCGCTCGACGCGCAGGTTGGTGGCCTGCAGCTGGCGCTCGGCCTCCAGCCGGGTGCGCTCGCCCTCCAGGCGCAGCGCCTCGGTGTCGGCGCGGTGGTTCTCGGTGAACAGCCGGCGCGCGTCGTAGGCCGTCTTGACCAGGAACAGCGCGCTGGCGATCACCGCGGCCAGCAGCAGCAGGTTCAGGCGGGTCATGCCGGCCCCTCGCCCGACGGAAACGTCGGCCGATCCCCCGCGGGGGCGAGCGCGGACGAGCGCCATCCGGCGGATGGCGCACGCCAGCGAGCGGGCGGCTTGGGAGCGGCCCGGCGCTCGACCCGCTTCATGCCGGCACCTCCGTGCGCTCGGCCACCCGCAGCGTCGCCGAGCGGGCGCGCGGGTTGGCGCGCACCTCGGCGTCCGAGGGCTTGGTGCGGCCCAGCGCCCTGAGCTTCAGCGCCTTCGGCGCGGCGTAGACCGCCGGGCTGTGGCGGTCGACGACCTCGCGGCTCTCGCGCGCGATGAAGGTCTTGACGATGCGGTCTTCCAGCGAGTGGAAGCTGATCACCGCCAGCCGGCCGCCCGGCGCCAGCAGCGCCAGCGCGGCGCTCAGCCCCTGCTCGAGCGCTTCGAGCTCACCGTTGACGAGAATCCGAAGAGCCTGAAATGTCCGCGTTGCAGGGTCCTGGCCCGGCTCGCGGGTCTTGACCGCGCGAGCCACGACCTGGGCAAGCTCGGCCGTGGTTCGAACAGGGGCCCCGCCGTCCCGGCGAGCAACAAGCGCCTTTGCAATCGGAACAGCAAACCGTTCTTCGCCGTAGTCACGAACCACCTCCGCGATGCGGCGCTCGGTGGCGCCTTCCAGGAATTCGGCCGCGGTCTGACCGCGGGTGGTGTCCATGCGCATGTCCAGCGGCGCATCGAACCGGAAACTGAAGCCGCGCGACGGGTCGTCGATCTGCGGCGAGCTCACGCCCAGGTCCAGCAGCACGCCGTCGACGCGGGCGACGCCGCGCGCGGCCAGGGCCTCGGCCATCGCCGAGAAGCTGTCATGGACGATGGTGAAGCGCGCATCGGCCGCGGCCAGCGCCTGGCCGACGGCGATCGCCTCGGGGTCCTTGTCGAAGGCGATCAGCCGGCCGCCGGGCGCCAGCCGCGCCAGCAGCGCCCGGCTGTGGCCGCCGCGGCCGAAGGTGCCGTCCACGTAGACACCGTCCGGGCGCGTCAGCACGGCCTCGACGGCCTCGTCCAGCAGCACCGTGGTGTGCTGCAACGCGCCAGCGGACGCGGCGGCGGGGAGCGCAGCGGCAGCCATCAGAAGACAAAGTTCTTGATGGCGTCGGGCATCGGCCCGGCCATGACCTGCGCCTGGTGCGCGGCGTACTTGCCGGCGTCCCACAGCTCCAGCCGCTGGCCCATGCCCAGCAGCAGCACGTCCTTGTCCAGCCCGGCCATGGCGCGCAGCTCGGGCGGCACCAGCACGCGGGCGGCGGAATCGACCTCGACGTCGACCGCGCTGCCGACGAAGAAGCGGCGCCAGCCGTCGGCCTCCATCGGCAGGCCCAGCAGCTGGGTGCGGAAGGCCTCCCAGGCCGGCCGCGGGAACACCAGCAGGCAACCCACCGGGTGCTGGGTCAGCGTGAGCTGGTTGGCGCACAGGGCCGCCAGCGCGTCGCGATGGCGCGCCGGGACGGTCATCCGCCCCTTGCCATCCAGCGACAGCGCTGAAGTCCCCTGAAAGACCGTTCCAGACACTTTGCCCCACCTACTCCCACCAAACTCCACTTTACCGCAGAAACAGGAGGCGGACGGTCCGGGGCGCTAGAAAAAATCAATCAAATCAACTACTTAGTAGGTCTTCCTCAGGTGGAGGCAGAAACAAAAATGCTTGCAAGATAGGGACTTGCAAAGGCTTGTGAAAGCGGTGGTTGAGCTATCGGCCGCCGCCGGGCTGCCGGCCCGGGTGGGACAAGGGGGTGGGCGCAGCGGCCGCGGGCTGTCACCGCCGCGATTGTCGGCGATCGCGCGCGGCACCCCGACACGCCGGGCGCCCAGCAAAAACGCCCCGGCAAGCCGGGGCGTTCAAGGGGGCTCGGCAAGCCCGGTGCGGTGCGGCGCCGGGGCGCCGCACCGCACCGGGCCGGCCTGGGGCGATCAGGCGGCCAGCGCGTCCTGCAAGGGCTGGCGCGCGCGGTAGGCCCACTTGGCGCCCAGGCGCAGCGATTCCAGCACCATCGCGGTGGCCTCGGAGAAGAACATCGCCTCGTCCAGGCCCAGGCGCTCGAAGACGCGGCGCAGCCGCAGCGTGCGCGCGCGCAGGTCGCCCTCGGCGGCCGCCCCCTCGCTGCGGGCATGGCCGAAGAAGTGCGCGGCGCGGCGCGCCACCGCCAGCGCCTCGTCGCTGGTGGCGGGCACCGCCCGCGGCGCCGCCAGCCGGGCCTGGGCGATGAAGGGGTTGCGCGCCACCACCAGCCCCCAGGGCCGCAGGCCGGCCACCGGGTCGACGCACAGCGCCTCCAGCCGGGTCAGGCCGAAGGCGCGGGCCAGGGCCAGGCGCTCGGCCAGCCAGGGGTCGATGCGGCGCACCTGCTCGATCGCGAAGGCGGCCTCGACCGCACCGTCCTCGACCGGCAGCACCAGCGACTGCAGCAGCGTGCGCGCATGGGCGTCGCCCTGGGTGGCCGCGGTGTGCAGCCAGTGGATGGCCTGCTCGGTCTCGTCCAGCGCCGAAGCCTCGCGCAGCTGCAGTGCCCCCAGCTTGCGCTGCGCCTCGACCTGGCCGCGCAGCGCGGCCTTCTCGAGGAAGAAGCGGGCCAGCTGCGGGTTGGCCACCGACAGGCGGTGGTCGCTGTGCAGGCGGTACAGGTGCAGCCAGGCGGCGTCGCAGCCGGCATCGGCCGCGCGCAGCAGGAAGGCGGCACCCTTGCGCATGTTCTGGTGCTCGGCGAACACCGCCTCGGGCAGGGCCGCGCAGGCGATGCCGCACAGGCCGCGGCCCAGCGCGAAGGCGGCGTCGCGGTCGCCCTGCACGGCGCGCTGCTCCAGCGCGTGGCGCAGCGCCTCGGCGGGCAGGCCGTCCAGCGGCTGGCCGGCGGCCTCGGCCAGGCGCAGCGCGTCGTCGCGCTCACGCAGGCGCGCCAGCGCATCGCCGGCGCGGCGTGCCGGCTCGTGCCCGGCGCTGGCGGCCGCGGCCAGCCAGCGCCGCGCCTCGGTGCCGGCACCCCGGCGCGCCACGCACCAGACCGCCAGCTTGACCTGGGCCAGCACGCTGCCGGCCCCCGCGGCGCGCTCGAGCGCCGGCTGCTGGTCCAGCGCCAGCAGGTCCTCCAGCGGCAAGCCCTCGGCGATGATGCGCGCCGGCAGCGCCTGGCCGGCCAGGCTGGGGTGCTGCAGGTATTCCAGTGCGGTGGTCACGTGCTGCGGGAAGCCGTCCACCCCCAGCAGGTAGCGGCGGCCCACCTCGCAGCGCGCGCTGGCGTCGCCCTGTCGGGCCTGGGCCAGCAGTTGGATGTCTTGACGACGCATGCGCTTCTCGATCGTTCGTTGCTTTGAAACAACGGATGCCCCGCACAACAGGCCGGTACGTGCCGGTCACCCCGCGGCATCCGGGCTGAATGCAACGATAGAAAGGCGGCATGACGCCAAGGCCGCCGGGAAGATGACGATTCCGTCATCGTTCGATCAGCCAGGCGCAATCAGCGCAAACCCTGAGCCCCTGGTCCGCGCGCTGCGGCGCAATGAAAACGGGCCACACCCCGAAGGGTGCGGCCCGTGGCGTGCGGCGGGACGGGCCGGGCGGCCCGTCCGCGGCGACGATCAGAAGGTGTGGCGGACGCCAGCGCCGTAGGCGGTCGACTTGAAGCCGGTGGCGGTGGTGGCGGCACCACCCAGCGTCAGCGCCGAGGCGCCGTCGTTGGTCAGGCGGCCGGTCTGGGCGTACACGGCGGTGCGCTTCGACAGGTTGTAGATGTACTCGAAGCCGAACAGCTTGGCGTCGCTGCCGTTGAAGGCGGCGGTGCCACCCTCGGCGTTCAGCGCGGCGTAGGCGGCACGGAACTCACCCTGGCCCAGCGGCACCGAGGCGCTCAGCTCATAGGTGGTGTGCTTCTGCGCCAGGTACTTGCGCTGGTCGTACAGGCCGTAGACCTTGACCACGCCGAAGTTGTACGAAGCGCCGATGTTGGCGACCTTGTACTTCTCGGTGCCGAAGACGTCGATCTGGCTGAACGACACCGCCACGTCCACCGGGCCGGCGGCGTAGCCGATCATGCCGCCCTTGTAGCCGTTGCCGGCCACGCCCTCGGGCGCGCCGACCTGCAGCTGGCCGTACACGCCGCCCAGCTTGCCGGGCAGGAAGTAGCTGACCGCGTTGTTGATGCGGGCCACCGAGTCGCCGGCCTTGGTGTTCAGCGCCACGGCCTTGCCGTTGTACAGGTTGTAGGCGGTGCCGAAGCCGTTGGCGCCGAAGGCGTCGAACTTGCTGGCCACGTTGAAGCCGACGTTGTAGTCGCGGCCCAGGCGCACTTCACCGAAGCTGCCGTTCAGGCTGACGGTCGAGCGGCGGTTGAAGAAACCGGTGTTGCTGTTGCCGACGCTGCCGCCAGCGGCGCCGGTGTCGGGGTTCAGACCCGCTTCCAGGTGGAAGCCGGCGATCATGCCACCACCCAGGTCTTCCACGCCACGGAAGCCCAGACGGCTGGTGTTCAGGCCGGCGCTGTCCATCGACTTCTGCGACACGGAGCCGTTCTTCACCGAGTTGACGCTCAGGTCGACCAGGCCGAACAGGGTGACCGACGACTGGGCTTGGGCCGACATGGCGGCGGCGGCGGCCAGGGCGAGCACTGCGATCTTCTTCATGATGATCCTTTCCTTGGGGTGTTGGACATGTCCCGGACCCTGCCCTCCGCCAGGCGGCGCCAGGGTCCGAAGCCAGGACATGCGCCAGCTTAGGAAGCGCCGACGGCCGCAGCATGTGCGGCGTCGCCAACCACCCGGGGCGTGCGAAGACCACCCCCCCGGAAACGCACCGACGCGTGACGCGTTTGCCGCAATGCAGCACGCGCGCGGCCGTGCCGCGGCGGCTCAGGCCGCGCCGGCCGGCGCATGCGGCACGCCGGGCGCGGGCGCCGCGGCCAGCACCGGGCCCGGGAACCACAGCGTGAACACCGTCGGCACCCCCGGGGCGCTGCGCACCGCCACCCGGCCGCCGTGCAGCGCCATGATGGACTTGACGATGGCCAGGCCCAGCCCCGAACCCTGGGCCGAGCCCTCGCGCGACGGATCGGCGCGGAACAGGCGCTCGAAGATCCGCTCGTGCAGCTCGGCCGGGATCGGCGGCCCGTCGTTGGCCACCTCGATGCGCGCCGCACCGCCCGGCCCGACACTGAGCAAGATGCGTACCGCACTGCCGCGCGGCGCGTAGCGCAGCGCGTTGTTCAGCAGGTTGCCCAGCGCGCGCGCCAGCAGCGTGCGGTCGGCCCAGACGCGGCAGCCGCCCTCGCCGGCGGCATGGCAGGCGAAGCGCAGCGCCACGCCATGGTCCTCGGCCAGCGCCTCGAAGTAGTCGCCGACCCGGGCCACCAGATCGCTGCCGTCCACCCATTCCAGCTTCAGCGCCGACTCGGTGTGCTCGGCGCGGGCCAGGAACAGCATGTTCTCGATCAGCCGCGAGATGCGCTCGTAGTCCTCGACCGCCGATTCGAGCACCGCGCGGTACTCGTCGGCACCGCGCGGGCGCGACAGCGCGACCTGCGCCTCGCCCAACAGGTTGTTGATCGGCGTGCGCAGGTCGTGGGCCAGGTCGGACGAGAACTCGGCCTCGCGGGCGAAGGCGGCCTCGACGCGGTCGAGCATGCGGTTGAAGGCCTCGCCGGCGTCGCGCAGCTCGCGCGGCAGCGCCGACAGCTCCAGCCGCTCGCAGGCCGGCCGGGCCTGGATGCGGCCGGCCGCCTCGCCCAGGCGGCGTGCGGCGTGCACGATGTAGCGGGCCAGCCAGGCGCCGACCAGCCCGGCGGTCAGCGTGCTGACCGCCAGCGCGAGCAGGATCACCGTCCAGCTGCGGCGGTCGAAATCCAGTGCCGCCTCGGCGTCCAGCGCCATGGCCACCAGCACCGACGCCGGCGCCGGCGGCGCGGCGTCGTGCTGCGGCAGCGCCACCCAGCCCAGCACGTAGCGGTACAGCCGGCCGTCGGGCGCGCGCCAGTCGGCGGCCACCGGCCCGAGGCGGCGGCGCAGGCCGGGCAGGTCGCTGCTGTTGATGCGCTCGGGCAGCAGCGCCGTGTCCAGCGGGCGCGAGGGCAGCATGGCCCAGGGCACGCTGAAGGGCTCGCCGGCGGCCAGCGGCCGGCGCTCGGCGTCCAGGATGGCCACCTGCAGCGGCTCGAGCTGGCGCTGCGCGCGCCGCACCAGCGCGGGCGCGCGCTCGGCCAGCGGGCCGGGCAGCTCGGCGATGTCCTGACGCATCGTCGCCAGCTGGCCGAGCAGGAAGGTGTCGGCCACGTCGGCCAGCTCGGCGCGCGACAGGTGCAGCACCAGCAGGCTGCTGCCGCCGACCAGCAGCGTGGCCATCAGCGTGATCGCCAGCCAGATCTGCAGCGTCATCGACCGCCGCAGCCGGCGCTGCCACAGCCGCAGCAGGCCCGCCGGGCCGTGTCGCGCGGGCCGGCTCATGCCAGCCGTGCCTCGAAGACGTAGCCCACGCCGCGCACGGTGTGGATCAGCTTGCGCTCGAAGGGGTCGTCGATCTTGGCGCGCAGCCGCCGCACCGCCACGTCGACGACGTTGGTGTCGCTGTCGAAGTTCATGTCCCAGACATGCTCGGCGATCAGCGTGCGTGACAGCGCCTGACCCTCGTGGCGCATGAAGTGGTCCAGCAGCGCGTACTCGCGGGCGGTCAGGTCGATGCGCTGGCCGGCGCGGCTGACGCGGCGGCGCGCGGTGTCGAGCTCCAGGTCGGCCACCCGCAGCACCGTGGCCGGCTTGAGCGCACCGCGGCGCAGGATGGTCTGCACCCGCGCCAGCAGCTCGGAGAAGGCGAAGGGCTTGATCAGGTAGTCGTCGGCGCCCAGCTGCAGGCCGCGCACGCGGTCGGCCACCGCGTCGCGGGCGCTGAGCATGAACACCGGCGTGTCGCGCTGGCGGCGCAGGGTCTGCAGCACCGTCCAGCCGTCGGTGCCGGGCAGCATCACGTCCAGCAGCACCAGGTCGTAGGCGCTGGTCAGCGCCATGTGCAGGCCGTCGGTGCCGTTGCAGGCCAGGTCGACGACGTAGCCGTGCTCGGTCAGGCCCTTGCGGATGTAGGCGGCGGTCTTGGGTTCGTCCTCGACGATCAGGATGCGCATGGCGGGACGGGCGGCAGGCGGCGGGTCGGGCTGGACACCCCCGGATTGTCCCTGAGCCCGCCGCCCCGGGGGGGCCGGCCAGCCATATCACGCAAGCGCGCCGGCCGGCTTCGGGCGCAGGATGGGTGCCAGCGCGGTCGCCCCGGCGCCGCCCCAAGCCCCAGGAGACGCCCGATGACCGCCCCGACCACCTTCACCGCACTGGTGCAGCAGCGCGCCCGCCAGCAGCCCGACGCCACCGCCTACCGCTGCGGCGAGCGCCGCTGGCGCTATGCCGACGTCGACCGCGACAGCAACCGCATCGCCAACGCGCTGCGCGCCGCCGGCGTGGGCCCGGGCGACCGCGTCGCCGCGCTGACCAAGCACCATGTCGAATGCACCTTGCTGGTGCTGGCGGCGGCCAAGATCGGCGCGGTGGCCATGCCGGTGAACTGGCGGCTGGCGCCGGCCGAGGTGACCTGGATCCTGGACAACGGCGGCGCGCGCTTCCTGATGGCCGACGCCGCCTTCCTGGGCCTGGCCGACCGCAGCCAGCTGCCCGCCCTGGCCACCGTGGCCTGCACCGACGGCCCGCACGCCGGCCTGCCCGGCTTCGCCGACTGGCACGCCGGCGCGTCGGACCAGCTGGTGCCGGTGGACGCCCGGGGCGAGGACCCGATGCTGCAGCTGTACTCCTCGGGCACCACCGGCCTGCCCAAGGGCGTGGTGCTGTCGCACGCCGGGCTGCTGTTCAACTGCAGCCTGGGCTGCGCGGTGTGGCATGTCGGCGCCGAGGCGGTGGTCGGCAACCCGCTGCCGACCTTCCACATCGCCGGCACCAACATGGCGCTGTTCCCGCTGTACGCGGGCTGCAGCGGCATCTCCTTCCCGGACTTCGACCCCGCCGGCTTCATCGACGCCATCGGCCGCCACGGCATCACCCATGCCTTCCTGGTGCCGGCGATGATCCTGTTCATGCTGCAGGCGCCCAATGCCAAGGATGGCAACTACCGCTCGCTGCAGCTGATCTCCTACGGCGGCTCGCCGATCAGCGACCGCGTGCTGACCGACGCGATGGCCACCTTCGGCTGCGGCTTCCTGCAGGTCTACGGCCTGACCGAGATCGCCGGCTCGGCCACCTTCCTGATGCCCGAGGACCACGCGGCCAGCGGCCCCAAGGCGGCGCTGCTGCGCTCGGCCGGCCGCCCGGTGCCCGGCGCGCGCATCCGCATCGTCGACCCGGTGAGCGGCCAGGACGTGCCCGAGGGCGCCACCGGCGAGGTGCTGATCGAGTCGCCCGGCAACATGATCGGCTACTGGAAGAACGACGCCGCCACCGCCCAGGTCTTCCCCGAGGGCCGCAACGCACGCGGCGGCTGGTTCCGCAGCGGCGACGGCGGCTACCTGAAGGACGGCTACCTGTTCATCCACGACCGCATCAAGGACATGATCATCTCGGGCGGCGAGAACATCTACCCGGCCGAGATCGAGAACCTGCTGATGCAGCACCCGGCGGTGGCCGACGGCGCCATCATCGGCGTGCCCGACGAGACCTGGGGCGAGGCGGTGAAGGCCTGCGTGGTGCTGCGCCCCGGCGCCGCGCTGACCGCGCCCGAGCTGATTGCCTGGATGCGCGAACGCATGGCGCACTACAAATGCCCGAAGTCGGTGGATTTCGTCGACACCCTGCCCCGCAATCCCAGCGGCAAGCTGCTCAAGCGCGTGCTGCGCGAGCCCTACTGGCAGGGCAAGGTGCGGGCGGTGAACTGACGGCCTGGCCTGGTGGGGGCGAGTTTCGGCGCTTCTCAGTCGTTCTTCTTCGGCCGAGGCAGACCTTCGACGCATTGCGCGAAGGCCGAGACCACCGGGTACCCGGCTACCTCCGTGTCCCCCGCCGGCCTGTGGCCGGCTCCTCCTTTACCTGCGGTAGCCGGGCACCCGGTGCTCTCGGCCCGGCACCATCCCCGCAGGGCACGGGCCTGATCCCCGCATGCGGCGGTGGTGGCGGAGCGGCGTGACGGGCTGGCCTGCTTTGCGTAGGTAAAGGAGGAGGGTCGGCGCAGCCGACCCGGGGGACACGGAGCAAAGCAGGCCAGCCCGGCGCGCCGCGATCGCGCAGGCCGACGCAAAGTCCGCTTCAAGCAACAACGAGGTAACGGCAGCAAAGTGCCGTCAACAGCCCTCGGCAGCCTGCAGCCGCTGCGCCAGGAACGTCAGTTCGACTGCTTGATCAGCCGGCCGGAGGCGGACTGGATGGGGCGGGCGTTCATCGGGTAGAGGCGCGAGAACACGCCGATCTGCTCCACGGC
>Ga0255213_1000258_pt1 | contig 11629 bp, 6 predicted proteins | sample Miss_Law_RepA_8d_FD_183051 | JGI IMG/M metagenome (GOLD analysis project Ga0255213, IMG submission 183051) | Freshwater microbial communities from Mississippi River, Louisiana, United States - Miss_Law_RepA_8d | ecosystem: Environmental > Aquatic > Freshwater > River | place: USA: Louisiana... | reverse complement strand
GTAGGCGGTGTACTTCAGCCCGCTGGTGCGCACCGCCCAGGTGGCCAGCTTGCTGCGCACGGCCGGGTCGTCCACGGCCTTGCCGGTGCCGGTGTCGAAGGTGCAGCAGAAGTCCAGCAGCTCGGGAAGCCGGTGGGCATGCTGGCGCCGATCGACAGGCGCTCGTTCATCAGCGTGGTCAGCGAGACCTTCCAGCCGTTGCCGACCTCGCCCAGGCGCTGGTGGTCGGGGATGCGCACATCGGTGAAGTAGACCTCGTTGAAGCCCGACTGGCCATTGACCTGCTTGATCGGCCGCACCTCGACGCCCGGCGCCTTCATGTCCAGGAAGAACATGGTCAGGCCCTCGTGCTTGGCCACCGACGGGTCGGTGCGCGTGAGGATCATGCCGAAGTCGGAGTGCTGGGCGCCGCTGGTCCAGATCTTCTGGCCGTTGATGACCCACTCTTCGCCGACCTTCTCGGCCTTGGTGCGCAGGCCGGCCAGGTCCGATCCGGCCACCGGCTCGGAGAACAGCTGGCACCACACCTCTTCGCCCGAGGCCAGCGGCGGCAGGTAGCGGCGCTTGTGCTCCTCGCGGGCGAAGGCCATCAGCGTCGGCGCGATCATGCCCTGGCCGATCACGAACAGGCCGGCGAGCTTGCCGTAGACGCCTTCCTCCTGCTGCCAGATCACGCGCTGGATCGGCGTGGCGCCGCGGCCGCCGTACTCCTTGGGCCAGTGCAGGCAGGCCCAGCCGGCGTCGGCCTTCTTCTTCTGCCAGGCCTTGCTGGCGGCGATCACATCGCCTGAGCGCAGCGGCGGCTGGCCGAAGCCGGCCAGCTCCAGCTCGTCCTTCAGTTCATGCGGCGCATTGGCCTGGATCCAGGCGCGCACCTCGGCGCGGAACGCGGCTTCGTCGGGGGTGTCGTCGAAATTCATGGGAACCTCATTTCAGTGGCTGCGCCAGGCGCGCCTCGGTCAGAGCAAGCGGTCGCCGCGGAACCGGCTTTGCCGGGCCGCTGGCGACGCCCCCTTGAGGGGGAGCGCCGCAGGCGCTTCGGGGGTGGGCGGCGTCACGCGCCGCGCTTGGCGACCAGCCGGTCGACCAGCTTGTCTTCCCATTCGCTGAGCGGGCCCAGGGCCAGCGCCAGCAGGTTGGAGCGGCGGTAGTGCAGGTGGCAGTCGAACTCCCAGGTGAAGCCCATGCCGCCGTGCACCTGGATGTTGTTGCGCGCGCAGTGCTGGTAGGCCTGGGTGGCGCTGACGCGGGCGGTGGCCGCGGCCTCGGCCAGCTCGGGCGCGTTGGTCGACAGCGCCCAGGCGCCGAAGTAGCTGTTGGAGCGCGCCAGCGTCGCCGAGACGTACATGTCGGCCAGCAGGTGCTTGATCGCCTGCATCGAGCCGATCGGCCGGCCGAAGGCGAAGCGCTCGGTGGCGTAGTCGCGGCCCTGCTCCAGCGCGCGGTCGGCGCCGCCGACCTGCTCGAAGGCCATCAGCACCGCGGCGCGGTCGAAGGCGGCCGACAGCAGGGCCGCGCCCTGGCCCGGCGCGCCCAGCGGCTCGGCCTCGGCGTTGGCGAAGCGGATCGCGGCCTGGCTGCGCGTCGGGTCGATGCTGGTCAGCACCTGGCGTTGCACGCCGGCGGCGCGGGCGTCGACCAGGTACAGCGACAGCGCGCCCGGCGCGGCGCCGGCGTCGCGCGCCGCCACCACCAGCAGGTCGGCGATGTCGCCGTCCAGCACCGGCTGCTTGGCGCCGCTGACGGTGCCGCGCGCGGCGGTGGTCGTCAGCCGCTCGGCCACCACGCGGCCCGGCTGCTCGGCCAGGGCCAGCGCGCCGATCACCGTGCCGCCGGCGATGGCCGGCAGCCAGCGCTGCTTCTGCGCCTCGGTGCCGGCGGCCAGCAGCAGCTCGGCCACCAGGCCGATGGTCGACGAGAAGGGCACCGGCGCCACGGCGCGGCCCAGTTCCTCGGCGATCACGCACAGCTCCAGGTGGCCGGCGCCCAGGCCGCCGTAGGCCTCGGGGATGGCCGCGCCCAGGTAGCCCTGCTCGGCCAGGCCGGCCCAGAGCGCGGCGTCGTGCGATTGCGGGCCGTCGAGCACCGCGCGCACCGCGTTGCGGTCGCAGCGGTCGGCCAGGAAGCGGCGGGCCTGCTCTTTCAGCTGCCGCTGGTCCGGGGAGAAGTCGAATTCCATGGGCGTCCTTGTCCGGGGGAGGGGGCACCGGCCGGGCGGCCGGGACGTCTCGGGCGATCTTGGACCAGGGCCCCGGCGCCCGGAATCGTCGAAACGGACGAACGTCGGCCTGCCCGTGGCCGACGGTGCGGCCGGTGTCGCCAAAGCGACGCCGGCTTGAACCAGATCAAGTTATGTCGCGGTGGATACCGGTGCGGGTCTCAAGCCGGCCGGCCGCCCGGCCGATCGGGTGGACGGGACGCCCGACGCCCCGCCCGGTCTGGATGTTCGCTGTCTCCTGCCGCCCCTTCACCCCAACCGCCACGCACGCCCGACAGGACAGCGCCATGAGACTCGCCGACACCCGCATCGCCACCCGACTGGGCGTGGCCTTCGCCCTGCTGATCCTGATGATGGTGCTGGCCGTCGGCGTCGCGGTGCAGCGCTTCGCCCAGGTGCGCGAGGGCAACCGCGCGTTGATCGGGCAGGAATGGGTCAAGGCCGAGGCGGCGCACAGCGTCGACCTGCTGGCGCGTGCCAATGCCCGCCGCACGCTGGAGCTGCTGGTGGCCAGCGACGCGGCCCACGAGGCGCAGGTGCGCGCACGCATCGCCGACAACAAGCGCGGTGTCGACGCGGCGCTGGCCACGCTGGACCGGCTGGTGACGCGTGCCGAAGGGCGCGCACTGCTGGAGCGGGTGCGCACCCGGCGCGAGGCCTACGTCGCCTCGTTCAGCCAGGCCGCCGACCTGGTGGCCGCCGGCCGCCGCGACGAGGCGGTGGGCTGGGTCAACACCCGGACGCTGCCGCTGATCGACGCGCTGCAATCCGAGATTGCCGAACTGGTCAAGCTGCAGAAGTCCCTGCTGGAGCAGCGCAGCGCCGAGCTGGAGGCCGGCATCGCGGCCGCGCAGCGGCTGATGTGGGCCCTGTGCGCCGCGGCCGCCCTGGTGGGCACCGGCCTGGCGCTGGCCATCACCCGCTCGGTGACGCGGCCGCTGGGCCAGGCCGTGGCGCTGGCCCGGCGCGTGGCCGCCGGCGACCTGGGCAGCCGCGTCGCTGCCGGCGGCCGCGACGAGACCGGCCAGCTGCTGACGGCGCTGGGCGAGATGAACGCCAGCCTGGTGCGCATCGTCGGCGAGGTGCATGCCGGCTCGGCGGCGATCGCCACCGCCACCGGCCAGATCGCCGCCGGCAACCTGGACCTGTCGCAACGCACCGAGGAGCAGGCGGCCGCGCTCGAGCAGACCGCGGCGTCGCTGCAGGAGCTGTCCGGCAGCGTGCGAGCCACCGCCGATGGCGGGCGCCATGCCAACGCGCTGGCGACGCAGGCCGCCGAGGTCGCCGACCAGGGCGGCGTGGTGGTCCGGCGCGTGGTCGACACGATGGGCGCGATCGACCGCTCGGCGCGGCGCATCGCCGAGATCGTCACCCTGATCGACGGCATCGCCTTCCAGACCAACCTGCTGGCGCTGAATGCCGCGGTCGAGGCCGCGCGCGCCGGCGAGCAGGGGCGCGGCTTCGGCGTGGTGGCCGGCGAGGTGCGTGCGCTGGCCGGCCGCGCCGCCGAGGCGGCGCGGCAGATCCACGGCCTGGTCGGCGAATCGGTGGCCCAGGTCGACGAGGGCGGCCGCCTGGTGGCCCAGGCCGGGGACACCATGGCGCGCATCGTCGACAGCGCGCGCCAGGTGGCCGGCATCGTCGCCGAGATCACCGCCGCCGGCGAGTCCCAGGCCAGCGGGCTGGGCCAGATCGACCAGGCGATGGTCCAGATGGACCAGGTCACTCAGGGCAATGCGGCGCTGGTCGAGCAGGCCGCCGCCGCGGCCGATTCGCTGGCGGGCCAGGCGCGCCGGCTGGTGCAGGCGGTCGGCTTGTTCCGCCTGGCGCCGGGCGGCGTGCCGGCCTGAGCGGCCGAAGGTCCACAGCCGTCGGCCGGGCCGCCGCACCAGGCCGTCGCGCCCTGCCGCCGCACCCGGCCGCCCCGCCAGGCCCGGCGGCGCGCCGTGCGCGCAGGACAAGCGTTCAGTCCGGCAGCGCCCCGGCGATCTGCCGGACCAGCGTCGCCAGCGCCGCCTGCAGCGCGCGCACACGGGGCGCCAGCGCGGCGGCCGCCGAGGCCTCGGCCGGCGCGTCGGCCACGGCCCGCTCCAGCGACTCGAGCGCGCCCGCCAGCGCCGAGGCACCCAGCGTGCCGCAGGCACCGCGCAGCGAATGCAGCGCGGCACGCCACCGCGCCAGGTCGTCCGCCGACGGCGTGTCGCCGGCGTCCAGCGCCGGTACACCGTCGGCATAGGTGTTCACGAAGCGCCGCAGCGCACGCAGCAGCAGGGCCGGCCGGCCCAGCGTGGCGCGCAGCGCGGCGGCCAGGTCCAGGCCGTCGACCGCGGCCAGCCGCTCGAGGACGTCGCCGCCCGGCCGGGCGTCCGCGCCCTGCGCCGCGGCGGGTCCGGCGCCGGGGCCGGCGGCGGCCGGCGGCGGGGGCAGCCAGCGCAGCAGTGCCGCGTAAAGCACGGCCGGATCCACCGGCTTGGCCACGTGGTCGTTCATGCCGGCGGCCAGGCAGGCGGCGCGGTCCTCGCCGAAGGCGTTGGCGGTCATCGCGACGATCGGCAGGCCCGGACCCAGGCGCGCTCGCAGCCGACGCGTCGCCTCCAGCCCGTCGACGCCGGGCATCTGCATGTCCATCAGCACCAGGTCGGGCGGTGCGGCCAGCACCCGGTCGACGGCCTCGGCGCCGTCTCGGGCGCAATCCACGCGCAGCCCGACCCCCTGCAGCAGTTCCTGCGCCACCTCGCGGTTGATCGGGTTGTCCTCGGCCAGCAGCACGCGCTGCCCGGCGTGGCGGCGCAGCGCCTGCTCCGCACCGTCGGGGTCCGGCTGGTCGCCGGCCGGCAGCGGCAGGGCGTCGGCCGGCGCCAGCACGCGCAGCAGGGTCTCCTGCAGGCGGCTGCCGCTGACCGGCTTGACCAGCACCGCGGCGAAGCCGGCGGCGCGCGCGTCGTGCCACATCGCCGGCTCGTCGTGCGCCGTGACCAGCACCGCCGGCGGCGTGGCCGCGCCCAGTTGCGCGCGCAGGCGCTGCAGGGTCGCCGAGCCGTCCAGGCCGGGCATGCGCCAGTCGATCAGCAGCAGGCCGTGCGGGCGGCCCTGGGCCTGGGCGTGGGCGGCCTGGGCCAGCGCGTCGGCGCCGCCGTCGGCGCTGTCGACCTCCAGGCCCAGCTGGCGCAGCTGCTGGCCGAGTGCGGCGCGGGCCTCGGGCAGGTCGTCGACCAGCAGCGCGCGGCGGCCGTGCAGCGGCGCGGCGGCCGCAGGGTTGTCGGCGGCGCGGTCCAGCCAGGCGCTGAACCAGAAGGTGCTGCCGGCGCCGGGCGTGCTGTGCACGCCGGCGTCGCCGCCCATCAAACGCGCCAGGTGGCGGGTCAGCGCGAGGCCCAGGCCGGTGCCGCCGTGGCGCCGGCTGGTCGAGCTGTCGGCCTGCTCGAAGGCGTTGAACAGCAGCGCCTGCTGCTCGGCGCTCAGGCCGATGCCGGTGTCTTGCACCTCGAAGCGCACGAGCAGCCGCTCGCCGTCGCGGTCGGCGACGCGCGCGCGCAGCGCGATCCAGCCGCGTTCGGTGAACTTCACGGCGTTGGCCAGCAGGTTGATCAAGGCCTGGGCCAGGTGCTGCGGATCGCCGACCAGTCGCTCGGGCAGCGTGTCGGCGTCGAGCACCAGCTCCAGCCCCTTGTCGGCGGCGGCGCGGCCGACCATCTCGAGCGCGCCGGCCAGCAGGCGGTCGCGCGAGAACGGCAGCCGCTCCAGGGTCAGCTTGCCGGCCTCGATCTTGGAGAGGTCCAGGATGTCGTTGATCACCTGCAGCAGGTGCCGGCCCGCGGCCTCCACCTTGGCCAGGCGCTCGCCGAGCAGCGTGTCGCCGCTGTCGCGGCGCATCAGGTGGGTCAGGCCGAGGATGGCATTCATCGGCGTGCGGATCTCGTGGCTCATGTTGGCCAGGAAGGCGCTCTTGGCCCGCGTCGCCGCCTCGGCCTGGTCGCGCGCGGCCTCGAGTGCGGCATTGGCCTGGCGCAGCCCGGCCTCGGCCTGCTTGAGCGCGGTGATGTCGAAGGCCATCGCGTACAGGCCCTGCACCTGCCCGTCGCCACCGCGGTCGGGCACGTAGATGATCTGGTGCACCAGGGTGGCCTGCGGGCGCACTGTCTCCAGTTCGAACTGCTGGGTCTGGCCGGCCAGCGCGGCCTGGGCATGGGGCAGGGCGCGGCGGTAGACCTCGGGGCTCAGCGACTCGGCCATGGTCCGGCCCAGCACCTGCTGCGGCGACTGGCCGACCCAGTCCAGGTAGGTCTGGTTGGCGAAGCGGCAGCGCAGCCCGGCGTCCCAGTAGGTGATGCGGCCAGGCAGGTGGTCGGCGATGGCGCGGGTGAAGCGCTCGGTGTCGGCCACGGTGCGGTAGGCCTGGGCGAGCTCGGCGGTGCGCGCCTCGACCAGCGCGGCCAGGCGCGCCTGCTGCTGTTCCAGCGCGTGCTGCGCGCGCTTGGTCGGGCTGATGTCCGAGACCATCGCCACATAGGCCGGCAGGCCCGCCATCTCCACCCGGCAGGCCGACACCGAGACGTCGATCTCCTCGCCGTCGGCGCGGCGAAAGCGCGTCTCCAGGTGGTGCAGCGCGTTGCCCTCGCGCAGCAGCGCCAGGGCCTGCGCGCGCGCCTGGCCGTCCACCCAGAAGCCGACCGCCTCGCTGGTGCGGCCCAGCAGGGCCTGGTGCGAGTACCCCAGCAAGGCCTCGAAGGCCGGGTTCACGTCCAGGAAGCTGGCCTCGTCCATGCGCCCGATCGCGATGCCCAGCGGGCTGTGGTGGAACACCGTGGCGAAGCGCTCGTGCAGCTCCTGCAAGGCCTGCTGGTCGGCCCGGCGCTGGCGGACGTCGCGGTGCACCGCGACCAGGCCGACGACCTGGCCGTCCGGACCGACGATGGGCTGGCCGCGGGATTCGGCCCAGAACTCGCTGCCGTCGGCGTGGCGGTAGCGCAGCTCGTAGGGCGTGTCGTTGGCGGGCACGCCGCTGTCGAAGCGGCGCCGGCCCTGGTCGGCGAAGTCGGCCGGGTCGGCGTACAGCGGCTCGCTGCTGCGGCCGACGACCTCGTCGGCGCGCAGGCCGAACAGCTTGGTGAACGCGGGGTTGACCAGGCGGATGCGGCGCTGCGGGTCGGCGAAGACCACCGCGTCGGGGATGGCGTCGAACATGGCCTGCAGCGTGGCCTCCTGCTGGCGCAGCGCCTGCAGCGCGGCGTCGCGTTCGGCCGACGAGCGCAGCAGATCCTGGCGCAGGTCGGCGAACTCGGCGACCGCATCGGCCGGGTGCGGGCCACCGTCGGCCGGCTCGCCCGGCCGGCCCAGGGCTGCCACCGCGCGCCGCAGCCGCCGTGCCGCCACCCAGCCGCCGACGGCGCCGGTCACCGTCGCGGTGGCCAGGAAGGCCAGCATCGCGGCGCCGGCCGACCAGGCCGGTGCCCACTGCACGCTGCGCGGCACCTCCAGCCGCACCGACCACGGCGCCTCGCTGCTGCGGGCCTCGAACAGCGCGGCGCGGGCGAAGCCGGCGTCATCGGCCGGGCCGCGCCGGGCAACCACCGCACCCAGGCTGTCGACCACGCTCAGGCGGCTGCCCTCGGGCAGCGGCAGCTGGGCGATCCACTCGCTGACGCGCTGGGCCTGCACGGTGCACACCAGCACATGGGTGGCGCGGCTGCCGCGCAGCACCGGCACCGCGATGGCGAACAGCGCCTGCCGGGCCAGGGGGCCGATGAACAGGTCGCCCACGGCCGGGCGGCCGTTGGCCAGCGCCCGCGGCACCGCGGCCTGGCCCGACGGGCGCGGCAAGCGCGGCAGGGCGGTGCCCCAGGCCTGGCCCGAATGCAGCAGCATCTGCCCGCCCGGTTCGGCCAGGATCAGCTGGCTGCCCTGGAAGGCCTGGCGAAAGCCCTGGGCCTCGCGGTGCAGGTCGGGCCAGCGCGCGGGCTGGTCGATCATCGGCGATGCGGCCAGCATCAGCAGTGCCCGGGTGCGCGGGCGCAGGCGGTCGTCGACGGTCTGCGCCGCTTCGGTGGCCAGCGTGGCGGCGGCGACGTCGGCCGCCTCGCGGTGCAGCCGCACGTTGAGCAGCATCAGCGCGGCGGCCAGCAGCACCAGCGGCAGCAGGCACCACCAGACCAGGGCGCTGCAGACCTGGCGCAGCGAGCGCGCGCGGCGCGGTCCCGACCGATCCGGCCGCGGCGACCGCCGGCTATCGACGCCATCCATCCGCCATGCCCCCTTTCGTTGCCGAGGATGGCACATCGTCGCCAGCTGCGGCGCGCATGGTCTTGACTTTGGTCAATCGCGGCGCGCCGGCGGCACACCCTGTCACCGCCTCCTCTGCGGCCTGCCGCCCGGGCTGCCGCCGCGCGGCGCGCCCTCCTGGGTGAAACCCCGGGTCGCGCTTGTCGCCTGGGTGCAAGGCCGTCGCGGCGGCGCCGTGCGAGCATGGTTGCCAGCAGCGTCGCCCGCCAGCCGCGGGCCGGCGCGACCACCCTTCCGGAGACCCGCCATGCCTTCCCCCGGCGAAGCCCTGCACGCCGACTTCGACGGCGGCTGGCTGCTGCCCGAGCCCGCACCGCGCCGCGCGGTGCACACCCGCAGCATCCTGTGCCGCAGCTTCCGGCGCGACGACGGCCAGCTCGAGATCGACGCGCGCTTCATCGACACCCGCCCCTTCGCCTACGACAACGACTTCCGCGGCCGCTGCGAGGAAGGCTCGGCGCTGCACAACATCCAGCTGCGCGTCACCTTCGACCGCGGCCGCCACATCACCGCGCTGGTCTCGGCGATGAAGTCCACGCCCTACGACACCTGCGCCGGCGTGCAACCCAACTTCCAGGCCCTGGTCGGCCTGTCGCTGGGCAAGGGCTTCAAGAAGGCGCTGCGCGAGCGGCTGGAGGGGGTGCAGGGCTGCACCCATGTGCTGGCCATCATGGAGGCGGTGGCCGCCGCCGCGGTGCAGACCTTCGCCTCCAACGCCTACGTGCCGCGCGCGCCCGGCGAGCCCGAGCCGGTGCGCATCTGGCGCCTGGACGCGCTGCGCGACACCTGCCATTCCTACCGCAGCGGCGGGCCCATCATGCAGAAGATGGAAGCCCGCGCCGCCGCCCAGGCCGCTGCCGCGGCCACTCCGGCGACCAACCCGGCGCCCACGCCGGCCGCCCCCACCTGACGAGGACGCTTCCATGGACCTGAACTACTCCGCCGAGGAACAGGCCTTCCGCCAAGCCGTGCGGACCTGGCTGGCCGAGCACCTGCCGGCCGACATCCGCGACAAGGTCACCGGCTACCGCGAGCTCAGCAAGGACGACCATGTGCGCTGGCACCGCATCCTGGCCGCCAAGGGCTGGGCCGTGCCGCACTGGCCGGTGGAATGGGGCGGCACGGGCTGGGACATCACCCAGCGCTACATCTTCCAGGAGGAGTTCGGCCTGGCCGGTGCGCCGGCGCTGCCGGCCTTCGGGCCCAATATGTGCGCCAGCGTGCTGCTGCGCTTCGGCACCGACGCGCAGAAGCAGCGCTTCCTGCCGCGCATCCGCGACGGGCTGGATTTCTGGGTGCAGGGCTATTCCGAGCCGGGCTCGGGCTCGGACCTGGCCAGCCTGAAGACCCGCGCCGACCGGCAGGGCGACCACTACGTGGTCAACGGCCAGAAGATCTGGACCACGCTGGGCCACTACGGCGACTGGATCTTCTGCCTGGTGCGCACCGACCCGCAGGCCAAGAAGCAGGAGGGCATCAGCTTCCTGCTGGTCGACATGAAGACGCCGGGCATCACCGTGCGTCCGCTGATCCTGATGGATGGCGGCCACGAGGTGAACGAGGTCTTCTTCGACGACGTCAAGGTGCCCGTCGAGAACCTGGTGTTCGAGGAGAACAAGGGCTGGACCGTGGCCAAGTACCTGCTGGGCCACGAGCGCATGGGCTCGGGCAACGTCGGCGGGTCCAAGCGCGAGCTGGCCGCACTCAAGCGCCTGGCCGCGCAACAGCAGAAGAACGGCCGCCCGCTGCTGGACGACCCGCGCTTCCGCGACCGGCTGTCGCGCGTGGAGATCGAGCTGGAGGCGCTGGAGCTGACCTCGATGCGCTTCCTCGACCGCATGCGCCGCAGCGGCCAGCCGCCGGGCGCCGACGTGTCGATGCTGAAGATCCGCGGCAGCGAACTGCAGCAGGCCATCACCGAGCTGATGATGCAGGCGGTGGGCCCGCAGGCCCAGCCCTTCGTGGCGGTGGACGACGGCGCGGTGGACCCGCTGGCCTCGCGCCTGGCGCCGCGCTACGCCAACTACCGCAAGACCAGCATCTACGCCGGGTCCAACGAGATCCAGCGCAACATCATCGCCAAGGCCACGCTGGGCCTCTGAGCCCCGTTTGAGGAAAGACGCATGGACTTCGAGTACACCGACGAACAGCAGCAGCTGGCCGACTCGCTGCGCAAGTACCTGGGCAGCCACTACGGCTTCGAGCAGCGCAAGGCCATCGTGCAGTCGGCGGCCGGCGCCAGCGACGCCGTCTGGGCGACGCTGGCCGAGATGGGCTTGACCGCGCTGGCCCTGCCCGAGGCCGACGGCGGCTTCGGCGGCGGCGCCGTCGACCTGATGGCGGCGATGGAGGCCTGCGGCGAGGCCCTGCTGGTCGAGCCGCTGCTGGACAACGTCGGCCTGGCCGGCCGCCTGCTGGCGCGCTGCGGCTCGGCGGCGCAGCGCGCGCAGTGGTTGCCGGGCCTGGCCGACGGCTCGGCCCAACTGGCCTTCGCCTACCTGGAGCCCGGCCGCCGCTACGAGACCGCGCCCGCCACCACCACCGCCCGCGCCGACGGCGCGGGCTGGGTGCTGGACGGCGCCAAGGCCGTGGTCATCGGCGCGCCGGCGGCGCAGCGCCTGCTCGTCTCGGCACGCACGGGTGAGGGCGCCAGCCTGTTCCTGGTCGACCCGCAGGCGGCCGGCGTCGCCTTGAGCCCCTGCCGCACCGTCGACGGCCAGCGCGCGGCCGACGTTCGCTTCACCGGCGTGCGCCTGGGCGCCGACGCGCTGCTGGGCGCTGCGGGCCAGGCCCAGGCGGCGATCGACGAGGCGCTGGACTTCGCCACCGCGCTGCTCTGCGCCGACGCGGTGGGCGCGATGCGCTACGCCATCGACGCCACGCTGGAGTACACCAAGACGCGCAAGCAGTTCGGCGTGGCCATCGCGTCCTTCCAGGTGCTGCAGCACCGCATGGTCGAGATGTACATCCACTGCGAGCAGGCGCGCTCGATGGCCATCCTGGCGGCCTGCCGGGTGGACGGGCAGGGCGACGGCACGGCAGCGCAGCGCCAGCGCGCGGTCTCCGCGGCCAAGGTGAAGATCGCCGACGCGGCGCGCCTGGTCAGCCAGGAGGCGGTGCAGCTGCACGGCG
>Ga0255213_1000244_pt1 | contig 11915 bp, 9 predicted proteins | sample Miss_Law_RepA_8d_FD_183051 | JGI IMG/M metagenome (GOLD analysis project Ga0255213, IMG submission 183051) | Freshwater microbial communities from Mississippi River, Louisiana, United States - Miss_Law_RepA_8d | ecosystem: Environmental > Aquatic > Freshwater > River | place: USA: Louisiana... | reverse complement strand
CGGGCTCGTTCGGCATGGGCGGCCTCGGTGTCGGCGTGGACATCGTCGACGACGCGGGGCAGCCCGTCGCCCCGGGGCAAGTCGGCGAACTCGTGCTGCGCAACCCGAACATCGGCTTCACCCAGAGCCTGTGGCGCGACGACGAGCGCTATCTCGACAGCTACTGGCGCACGATCCCCGGCCTGTGGGTGCACGGCGACTTCGCGATGCGCGACGCCGACGGCCTCGTCTACATCCTCGGCCGCAGCGACGACACGATCAAGGTCTCGGGCAAGCGCACCGGTCCTTCCGAGATCGAGACGCTGCTCACCAGCACGGGCAAGGTGTCGGAAGCGGCGGTGATCGGCGTGCCCGACGAGGTCAAGGGCTCGGCCATCGTCTGCGTGTGCGTGCCGATGCCGGGCGTGGCGGCCGATGCGGCGCTCAAGCAGGAACTGTCGGCTGCGGTCGTCAAGGGCATGGGCAGTTCGTACCGCCCGCGCCAGGTGGTGCTCGTGAGCGATCTTCCGAAGACGCGCAACATGAAGATCATGCGCCGCGTCGTGCGGGCGATTTACAAGGGCGACAGCCCGGGCGACATGTCGTCGCTGGTCAACCCGGAGGCCGTGGCGGAACTTCAGGCGCGGCTGTCGGCCTGAAGGGCGGCGGCTCGGCGCCGACACCAGCCGCGTTCACGGAACGCCGAGTGCGGCCAGCGCATCGACGTAGCCGGAATCCCGCGACTCGATTCCGCTGACCGCTTCTCCGACGCGGTGCAGCAGCCCATCGTCGAGCCCGTAGACGAAGCCGTGCACGGCCACCGGCTGGCCGCGCTCCCAGGCCCGCCGCAGCACCGTGGTGCGGCAGACGTTGTTGACCTGCTCGATGACGTTGAGTTCGCACAGCCTCGTCGAGCGTTCGGCCGCGCCGTCGGTCTCACCCAGGCGGCCGGCGTGTTTGAGCGATACGTCCTCGATGTGGCGCAGCCAGTTGTCCGCCAGCCCGGTGCGGCGCTGCTCGATCACCGCCTGGACGGCACCGCAGCCGTAGTGGCCGACCACCAGCACATGCTCGACCTTCAGCACCTCCACCGCGTACTGCAGCACCGTCAGGCAGTTCAGGTCGGAGTGCACCACGAGGTTGCCGACGTTGCGGTGCACGAAGATCTCGCCCGGCCGCAGGCCGACGATCTCGTTGGCGGGCACGCGGCTGTCGGAACAGCCGATCCACAGGTAGCGTGGCGTCTGCTGGCCCGCGAGCCGCGTGAAGAACTGCGGGTCCTCGGCGCGGCAGCGGGCGGACCACGCGCGGTTGTTGCGGATCAGGGGGTCGATGCTGCACATGCTGCTGGTCCTTTGCGGCGCCGCGCGCTCAGCGGCCCTTCCATACCGGCTTGCGCTTCTCGGCGAAGGCGCGCGGGCCTTCCTGCGCATCCTCGCTGGCATAGGCCGCGCGGTAGATGTTGTGGGCCAGCGCCATGCCGGCGTCGCAGCCCGCGCTCATCGCGGTGAGGATGGATTCCTTGCCCGCCATCACCGACAGCGGCGCGTTGTCGCGGATGCGCTCGGCCAGCGCCTGCGCGCGCGCCCGCACTGCGTCGGGCGTGTCTTCCAGGTAGTTGATGAAGCGCAGTTCGTGGAACGTCTCGATCGGGTACAATTCGCCGGTCAGCACCATCTCCATCAGCAGCGGCTGCGGCAGCATCCACAGCAGCGGGATCGCCCACGGGCTGCCGCGGCCGGCGATGCGCGTCTCGGTGATGCCAACCTGGGTGCCCTTCAGGCCCACGCGCAGGTCGGAGTTGAGCGACAGCATCATGCCGCCGGCGATCAGGTGCCCGGTCATCGCCGCGATGATCGGCTTGGCCACGCGGCGCTGGCGGGCGTGGAACGGGTCCTTCATCTTCGTGAGGATGTCCACGCCCTCCTCCTTCTTGACTCGCGAGGCCTCGCGCAGGTCCAGGCCAGCGCAGAAGGTGCCGCAGTCGGCCGAGGTGAGGATCGCGACGCGCACGTCCTTGTCGGCATCGACCTGGTCCCAGCATTCGTACAGGCGGTTGGCCGCCGCCGGCGACAGCGCGTTGCGGATCTCGGGGCGGTTGATCTTGACCGTGGCGATGCCGTCGCGCACCTCGTAGAGCACGGTGTCGGCGTCGTTCATGGCGGTACTCATCGGGCCACCTTCCAGTTGGCTGCGCGCTTGCCCAGGAAGGCTGCGATGCCTTCGGCAGCCTCGGGCGTTTCCCAGGCATCGGCCAGCGCGTTGGCGGTGTAGTCCCTGCACTCGCGCGGCGGGCGGCCGTGCACGTCGTTGAACAGTTGCTTGGTCGCCGCTATCGAGCTGGCCGGCAGCGAGAGCACGAGATCGAGCTCCTCGCGCACCGCTTGGTCCAGCTCTTCCGGCGCGACGACACGGTCCACCAGGCCGATGCGCTCGGCCTGTGCCGCGTCGATGAACTGCGTGGTCAGGCCGTAGCGGCGCGAGCGCGCCAGGCCGATCCTGCGCGCGACGTACGGCCCGATGTTGGCCGGCACCAGCCCGAGCCGCGCCTCGGTGAGCGAGAAGCGCGCGGTGCTGGCAGCGACGGCGACATCGCAGATGCAGGTCATACCGAAGCCGCCGCCGGTGGCCGGGCCATTGATGCGGCCGATCACCACCTTGGGCAGGCGATCGAACTCGTAGAACAGGTCGGCCAGCGGCAGCGAGTCGGCGATGCGCTGCTCGCGGCTTTGATTCAGCACCGTCTGCATCCAGCCCAGGTCGCCGCCGGCGCAGAACGATTTGCCTTCGCCGGTCAGCACCACGGCGCGCAGCTTCGGGTCGGCGCCGATCGCGGCGATGGCGTGCAGCATCTCGCGCACCACGTCCAGGCTCAGCGCGTTCTGGATCTCGGGGCGGGCGAGCGTCAGGCGGGCGACATGCGCGCTGTCGCGCTCAAGGCGGATGGTCTTGTAGTCCAACGGGTTCTCCAGGCAGGTTGTCAGGTGGCCGCATCGGCCGGGGCAGCGCCGGGAGCGTCGGCGGCGGCGACGACCGCCACCACGCGGCCACGCTCCACGGTCTGGCCGGCGACGGCACTCAGGCTGGCCAGCACGCCGTCGTGCTCGGCGCAGATCTTCATTTCCATCTTCATCGACTCCATCGTCACCACCACGTCGCCGGCGCGCAGGGCCTGGCCCACCTCGGCATGGGTGGCGAGGATGGTGCCCATCATCGGCGTGCGCAGTTCGCCGGACCCGGCAGAGCCTGCCGCCGCGCGGGCCAGGTAGGGCAGCACCTCGAGCAGGTGGCCGGTGCCACCCGCCTGCACGAAGAGGCTGGTGCCGCGGCGGGCCAGCGCGAGGGGCCGCACTTCGCCGCCCCGTTCGCACTGCCAGCCACCGCCGGGTTGAGCGCGCAGCGCCAGGCGCAGGCGCGTGTCGCCCACCTGCACGGTGGTGAAACCGCCGGGGCCTGGGATGCCCAGGTGCACCTCGTGGACCTTCGCGCCGTCGCGCAGCAGCACGGCGGGCACGGCGCTCAGCGGGTCGTCGCCGGCGTGCATCTGCCAGCCTGTGACATCGGCCGCCGACCAGGCCCCACAGTCGGGAGCGCGCGCGCGTTCGTCGAACATCCACCACAGGCCGGCCGCGGCCACGATGGCCGGCGGCACCGCCTGGGCCGTGCGATCCGGCCGGGCCAGCCACTCGTCGATGCTGCGGGTGTGGAAGCTGGCGTCGCGCACCTCGGCCCGCGCCAGCAGCCGGCGCAGGAAATCGGCATTGGTGGTCACGCCCAGCACCCGCGTCTCGGCCAGTGCGGCCTGCACGCGGTCGAGCGCTTCGTCGCGAGTGGCTGCGTGCACCACGAGCTTGGCCAGCAGCGAGTCGTAGTGCGGCGTCACCTCGGAGCCGGCACGGACGCCGCTTTCAACGCGGACCCCGCCGCCCGGGAAGGCGATCTGCTCGATGCTCCCGGTGGCGGGCAGGAAGTCGCGCTCGGCGTCCTCGGCGCACAGCCGCGCTTCCACCGCGTGGCCGCGCACGCGCACATCGGCCTGACGCAAGGGCAGTCCAAGGCCTGCGGCCACGCGCAGCATCAGCTCGACGATGTCGATGCCGGTCACCTCCTCGGTGACCGGGTGCTCCACCTGCAGACGCGGGTTGACCTCGAGGAACCAGTGCCGGTCGCCGGCGACGAGGAACTCGACCGTGCCGACACCACGGTAGTGGAACCGGCGCGCGATGCGCAGCGCATCGTCGAGCAAGCGCTCGCGCAGCCCCTGGGGCAGCGGCGCCGCAGGCGCTTCCTCGATCAGCTTCTGGTGGCGGCGCTGCAGCGTGCACTCGCGCTCGAACAGGTGGATCACCTCGCCGCGGCCATCGCCGGCGATCTGCACCTCGACGTGACGCCCGCGTTCGACATAGGGCTCGACGATCAGCGCCGCATCGCCGAACGCGCTGCGCGCCTCGCGCATCGCGGTGCCGATGGCGGCGGGCAGCTCGCTCGCCTGCCGCACCACGTGCATGCCCTTGCCGCCGCCGCCGGCCGCGGGCTTGAGCAGCACCGGCAACGTGACCGAGCGTGCGCGCTCGGCCACCGTCTCGGCGTCGGCGCTGGCGTCCTCGCCGCCACCGAGCACGGGCACGCCGGCCGCGCGCGCCTCGGCCTTGGCCTGGCCCTTGTGGCCCAGCCGGCGCAGCGTGTCGGCCGTGGGCCCGATGAACACCAGCCCCGCTGCTTCCACGGCTTCAGCGAATGCCGGGTTCTCGGCCAGGAAGCCGTAGCCGGGGTGGATGGCCTCGGCACCGGTGCGGCGCGCGGCGTCGATGACGGCGTCGATGCGCAGGTAGCTCTCGGCCGCGCTGGCACCGCCCAGGCCGATGGACGTGTCCATCACCGACGGGTGCAGCGCATCGCGGTCGGCGCTGGAATGCACGCCGACGGGCGCGATGCCCAGCCGCCGGCAGGTGTGCGCGATGCGGCACGCGATCTCGCCGCGGTTGGCGATGAGAACCTGCTTGAACATCAGCGCCCGCTCCAGCGCGGCGGCCGCTTTTCGTTGAAGGCGCGCACGCCTTCCAGCCGGTCCTGCGACGACACGAGCACGTTGTACGCGGCGATGTCGAGCGCGTAGCCGCTGTGGAAGTCGACCTCGCCACCGCGCGACGCCGCCACCTTGGCATGGTGCACGGCCATCGGTGCTGCCAGCGCCACTTCGCGCGCTTCGGCCACTGCGGTGGCGAGCGCCTGGCCGGCATCGACCAGCGTGGTGACGATGTTCCACTGCGCGGCCTGCTCGGCGCCGAAGCGGCGCGCGGTCAGCAGCAGTTGCTTGGCGCGGCGCGCCCCGGCCGCACGCACCAGGTTCTGGATGCCACCGCCGCCGGGCATGATGCCGCGCCGCACCTCGGGCAGCGAGAACACCGCGGAGCGCGCGGCCACGATCCAGTCGCACATCAGCGCCAGTTCGCAACCGCCGCCATGCGCATGGCCCTCCACCGCAGCGATCACCGGGCACGGAAAGTCCTTCACCGCCAGCAGCACCTCTTCGGCCAGCTGGTGCTGGCGCCGCCACTGGTGGTCGGTCATGCCGTCGCGCTGCTTCAGGTCGCCACCGGTGCTGAAGGCGCGCTCGCCGGCACCGGTGACGACGAGCACGCGCAGGCCGTCGTCGTAGGCCAGATCATGCAGTGCGGCGCGCAGCTCGACGAACATCTGCGTGTTCATCGCGTTCATCACCTCGGGTCGGTTCAGCACCAGGCAACGCACGCCCTCGTCGGGGGTGGTGCCCGGGGCGGGCTCGACGCGCAGGGTTTCGTAAGAGGTCATCTGGATTCAGTAGGAGCGCGGCATGCCGAGCAGGTGCTCGGCCACCTGCGCCAGCACCAGGTTGTTGGAAATCGGCGCGGTGCGGAACAGGCGGCTTTCCTTCCACTTGCGCTCGATGTCGTATTCGCAGGCCACGCCGTAGCCGCCGAAGGTGGTCATCGCGGCCTCGGCCGCCTCCCAGGCCGCTTCGCTGGCGAGGTACTTCACCATCGTTGCCTCGCGGCCGCAGGGCTGGCCGGCGTCGAACAGCGTGGCCGCCTTGTTGCGCATCAGCTCGGCCGCCTCGACGTTGAGGTGCGCCCGCGCGATCGGGAACTGCACGCCCTGATTGGAGCCGATCGGGCGGTCGAACACGACGCGCTCGCGCCCATAGGCGGCGGCCTTGCCGACGAACCAGTGGCCGTCGCCGATGGCCTCGCTGGCCACCAGCAGCCGCTCGCTGTGCAGCGAATCGAGCAGGTAGTGGAAGCCCTTGCCTTCCTCGCCGATGCGATCGTCGTCGGAGAGCTCGAGGTTGTCGATGAACACCTCGAAGGTGTGGTGGTTGATCATCGTCTTGATCTGGCGCGCCTGGAGCGCCTTGCCGGCCTTGGCGATGTCGATCAGGAACAGGCTCAGTCCGTCGGTCTTCTTCTTCACCTCGGCGAGCGGCGTGGTGCGCGCAATCAGCAGGTACAGGTGCGAGTGGCTGTAGCGCGAGGTCCAGATCTTCTGGCCGTTGAGCACGTAGCCGCCGGGAACGCGGCGCGCGAAGGTCTTGATCGCCAGCGTGTTGGAGCCGGCGTCGGGCTCGGTCACGCCGAAGGCCTGCAGGCGCAGGCTGCCGTCGGCGATGCGTGGCAGCGTGCGGCGCTTCTGCGCCTCGCTGCCGTGGCGCATGATCGAGGCCATCGTGTACATCTGCGCGTGGCAGTGCACGGCGCTGGCGCCGTTCTGGTTGATCTCCTGCAGGATCAGGCAGGCGTCGAGCAGCGGCAGGCCGGCGCCGCCGTACGCCTCGGGGATCAGTGCGGCCAGCCAGCCGGCCTGGGCCATGGCATCGACGAAGGCCTCGGGGTACTGGCCGTCCTGCGCCAGCCGGCGCCAGTACTCGGGGCCGAAGCGCGCGCACAGCTCCTTCACGGCGGCGCGGATCTGCGCCTGGGTGTCGGTGTAGTCGAAGTTCATGGGCATGGGAAAGCGCCTCCTTCCGGTCGGTTCAGCCGATCACGCCGAGGCGCTGCAGCGCCGCCTGCGCCGCTGCATCGATGCCCAAGGCATCGAGCACGGCCGCGGTGTCGGCGCCCAGCGCCGGTGGCGCCATGGGCGTGCGGCCACGCTCGCCGCCGCTGTTGAAGGGCAGGCCAATGGCGCGGTGCCCGGCCGCCTGCGGCAGCGGCACGTCGGTCAGCAGCCCCAGGGCGTGAACCTGCTCCTGCTCGAGCACCTGGGCCACGTTGTTCAGCTCGCTGCAGGGCGCGCCGGCCGCACGCAGCAGGGCGATGCACTCGGCGGTGCTGCGCCTGCGCGTGTGCACTTCGAGCGCCTCGTGCAGCGCCTCGCGGTGGCCCACGCGCGTGGGGTTGTCCGCGAAGCGCGCATCGCGCGGCAGCTCGGGGCAGCCCAGCGCCTCGCAAATGCGGGCAAACAGGCGGTCGTTGGCCGCTGCAATGAAGACCTGGCCGTCTGCCGTGTCGTACAACTCGTAGGGCACCATCATCGCCATGCCCGAGCCCATCTTGCGCGGCAGACGGCCCGTGGCCAGGTAGTTGGCGATCGGCACCGCCATCCACGCCAGGCCGGTCTCGAGCAGGCTGGCGCCCACGCGCAGGCCCTGGCCGGTGGTGGCGCGCTGCAGCAGAGCCGCGAGCACGGCCATCGCGGCCCACATGCCGGTGCCCAGGTCGATCAGCGAGACGCCCACCCGCGCCGGCTCGTCGCCTTCGTGGCCGGTGACGCTCATGATGCCGGTGAAGGCCTGCATCAGCGGGTCGTAGCCGGGCAGGCCGCGCATCGGCCCCGCCTCGCCGAAGGCGCTGATGGCGCAATAGACCAGCCGCGGGTTCGCGGCGCGCAGCGGTTCGTCGCCCAGGCCGCGCGCCTCGGCGCTGCCCGGCTTGAGCGAATGCACCAGCACGTCGGCACCCGCCGCCAGCTGCGCCACGATGCGCTGGCCCTCGGGCCGGTCGAGGTCGAGCGCGACGCTCTTCTTGCTGCGGTTCAGCGCCGCAAAACCCGTGGACATGCCGCCGATCTCGGGCGGCCGCCAGGCGCGCGCGTCGTCGCCGCTGCCCGGCCGCTCGATCTTGATGACGTCGGCGCCGAGGTCGGCGAGCACCTGCGTGCAGTACGGGCCCGCGACGTTCTGCGTCAGGTCGATGACGCGCAGGCCCTGGAGGACGGAGCCAAGCATCGCCGTCACATCCTGAACACGCCGAAGCGCGTGTCGCGTTGCGGCTGGCGGCCGGCCAGCTCGAACAGCAGGGCCAGCGTGTCGCGCGTCTCCAGAGGATCGATCACCATGTCGCACCACAGGTTGGAGGCGAAGTTGTAGGGGCTGGCGAAGGCCTCGAACTGCTCGCGGATGGGCTGCTTGAAGCGCTCGCGCTCGGCGTCGCTCCAGCTCGTGCCTTCGCGTTCGTGGATGCGGTCGCGCACCATCGTCAGCGTGGTGGCGGCCTGCTCGGGGCCCATCAACGCGGCGCGGCCGCTCGGCCACATCAGCATCGCATGCGGCTTGAACGGCCGCCCGCACATCGCGAGGTACGCCGCGGCATACGAGCCGCCGGTGATGAGCGTGTAGCGCGGCACATTGGCCGAGGCCATGGCGGTGATGAACTTGGCGCCGTGCTTGGCGATGCCCTCGCGCTCCACCGCCTGCCCGACCATGAAGCCCGACACGTCGGCCACGAACAGCAGCGGGATGTCGCGCTGGCAGGCCAGCTCGATGAAGTGCGCGCCCTTGACCGCCGCCTCGGAGAAGATGACGCCGTTGTTGGCCAGGATCCCGACCTGGAAGCCCTTGATGCGTGCGAAGCCGCAGATCAGCGTGTCGCCGTACAGCGGCTTGAACTCCTGGAACTCGCTGCCATCGACCAGCCGCGCGACGACCTCGCGGTTGTCGGTGGGGTGGCGTGTGTCGGCGCTGACGATGCCGTAGATCTCGCGCGGGTCGTGCAGCGGCGCGCGGCTCGCGGCCACGTCCCAGCGCTGCTTCGGCGGCGTGCCGAGGTTCGCCACGATGTCGCGCACGATGGCGATGGCGTGGCCGTCGTTCTCGGCCAGGTGATCGGTGACGCCGCTGACGCGGCTGTGCATCTCGCCGCCGCCCAGCGTCTCGACATCGACCTCTTCCTTGGTGGCCGCGTACACCAGCTCGGGCCCGCCGAGGAACATCGCCCCTTGCTTGCGCACGATGACCGCGATGTCGCAAAGCGCCGGAAGGTAGGCGCCGCCCGCGGTGGACGGCCCGTGCACGGTGGCGATCTGCGTGATGCCCTCGGCCGACATGCGGATCTGGTTGTAGAAGATCGACCCGAACTGGCCGTCGTCCGGGAAGATGTGCGCCTGCTCGGGCAGGTTGGCGCCGCCGGACTGGACCATCGTGATGCACGGCAGCCGGTGCTGCCAGGCGAACATCTGCGCCCGCACGTGCTTCTTCGCGGTGATGCCGTAGTAGGTGGCGCCCTTCACGGTGGCGTCGTGGATCATCAGCATGCACGGCCGGCCGCTGACCAGGCCCACGCCGGTGATGATGCTGCCACCCGGCGGCACGCCCTCGTACAGGCCCTCGCCCGCGAGCTGGCCGAACTCCAGGAACGGCGAGCCGGGGTCGAGCACCGCTGCCAGCCGCTCGCGCGGCAGCAGCTGGCCGCGCTGCTGGTGCAGCCGGCGCGCCTTCTCGGGCCCGCCGATGAGCGCCCGCGCACGGCGTGCGTGCAGGTCGGCGATGCGCGCGAGGTAGGCCTCGCGGTTGCGCGCGAAGACCTCGCCGCCGGGCGAGACCGTGGAGGGCATCACCGTCATCGCGGCGTCCCGAATTCCTTGCGCTGCGATTGCGCGAACCGCTGCAGGTGGTGGTCGATGCCGCCGTCGGCCTTCTCGAACAGGGTCAGGCGGCGGAAGTAGTGGCCGATGTCCAGCTCCTCGGTCATGCCGACGCCGCCGTGCAGCTGCACGCCCTGCTGGGCAACGTAGCGGGCGCGCTCGCCGACCGCCACCTTGGCCGCTGACGCCGCGCGCGCCCGCTCGGCCGGTGCGGCATCGGCATGCAGCGCAGCCATCACCACCATCGAGCGGGCCGCTTCGAGCGCTGCGAACATGTCCACCATGCGGTGCTGCAGCACCTGGAAGCTCGCGAGCGGCGCGCCGAACTGCTGGCGCGTGGCCAGGTAGACGCCGGTCTTGTGCAGCACGGCCGTCATCGCGCCCAGCGCATCGGCGCAGGAGGCGATGGTCGCCTGATCGTTGGCAAGCTCCAGCGCCTCCAGCGCGCGCGCCGGGTCGCCCAACAGTGCCGCGGCGTCGAGCTGCACGCTGTCGAGCCGCAGCTCGCCGCCGGACACGCCGTCGTAGCGCCGGTAGGGTTCGATGCGCACGCCGGCCGTGCCCACCGGCAGCGCGAACAGCGCAAGGCCGGCGCGCTCGCCCGGGCGGCCGTCGAGGCGCGCACTGACGATCGCCAAGTCGGCCTGCGGCAGGCCGACAACGCCGGTCTTGCGGCCGTCGAGCACCCAGCCGGTGCCCTGGCGGCTCGCGCGCGTTTCGACCCAGGCGAGCGCGGGGCCCGAATCGGCCTCGGTGCAGGCCAGGGCCAGCCGGCTGCGCCCTTGGACCACCGGCGCCAGCAGCGCCTGCTGCTGCTCGCCATCCGCCGCTGCAGCCACCGCCTGCGCCGCCAGCACGGTGGATCCGACGTAGGGCTCGAGCGAGAGCGCCGCGCCCATCGCATCGCACACCGCGATCAATTCGGGCATGCCGCCGAAGCCACCCACGGCCTCCGGCAGGCCCAGGCCCAGCCAGCCGAATTCGGCAAAGCGTGCCCAGTGCGCCGCCCCGGCGGCGGCGTCGTCGGCTGACGCCAGCCGCTTCGCTCGCGCGTCGAAGCGGTACTCGGCGCGGAAGTACTTCTGCGCCGCATCGCGCAGCATCTTCTGTTCGGGGGTGGGGTTCAGGTCCATGCGCGTGTCATCCGCTGTGTCTTGGGTTCAACGTGCCGCGCCCGCCAGCATGGACTTGGCCAGCACTGTCTTCTGCACCTCGTCGCTGCCGCCGTAGATGGTGGCCGCACGCAGGAAGGCATAGCGCTCCATCGAGTGGGCATGGGGCGACTCGGCGAGCGCGCCCTGCGGGTGCCAGGGCCAGGCCTGCTCGGCGCCGACCTCGAGCGCCAGCTCCGACAGCGTCTGCTGCACCGCGGTGCCCATCAGCTTGAGCAGCGAAGACTCGGGGCCCGGCGCCTTGCCCGCGGCCATGGAGGAGAGCACACGCAGGTTGGTGTACTCGAGCGCTATCAGGTCGATCTCGGCGCGCGCCAGGCGGGCGGACATGCCCGGCTGCTCGATCAGCCGCCCACCGCCCCAGCCGCGCGCTTCGGCCGAGCGCAGCACGTTGGCCAAGGCCGCCTTCGAATCGGCCACGCCGGCGATGCTGGTGCGCTCGTGCGTCAGCAGGTACTTGGCGATCTCCCAGCCCTGCCCCTCCTTGCCCACCAGGTTGCTGCGCGGCACGCGCAGGTCGGTGAAGAAGACCTGATTCAGGTGGTGCTCGCCGTCGATCGAGACGATGGGGCGCACCTCGATGCCGGGGCGGTCCATCTCGACCAGCAGGAAGGAGATGCCCTCCTGCTTCTTGCCGGTGCTGGCCGTGCGCACCAGGCAGAACATGTGCGTGGCCCAGTGCGCGTAGGTGGTCCAGATCTTCGAGCCGTTGATGACGTAGTCGTCGCCGTCGGCCACCGCAGTGGTGGCCAGGCTCGCCAGGTCGGAGCCCGCGCCGGGCTCAGAATAGCCCTGGCACCACCAGTCCTCGCAGCGGCGGATGCGCGGCAGGTACTGCGCCTTCTGCGCATCGGTGCCGAAGGCGATCAGCACCGGACCCAGCATGATCACGCCCATCGACAGGCCCACTGGCGCGTTGGCGGTGGC
>Ga0255213_1000201_pt1 | contig 13122 bp, 7 predicted proteins | sample Miss_Law_RepA_8d_FD_183051 | JGI IMG/M metagenome (GOLD analysis project Ga0255213, IMG submission 183051) | Freshwater microbial communities from Mississippi River, Louisiana, United States - Miss_Law_RepA_8d | ecosystem: Environmental > Aquatic > Freshwater > River | place: USA: Louisiana... | reverse complement strand
CTCCTGCTGGCGGGCTTCCTGCGCCTTCACGCGCTCATCTATCTGGTACACCAGACGGCTCCAACCGTGACCAGCCTCATAGAAATCAATCAATGGATCGTAGGCTGCCCCACTGAGCTGAGTATTGAGCGGAATACAAGCCAGCCTGACATCCCGCACCGCGAAAGAACGCCCGAGCAGAAAAACTTCACCTTCCGCAAAAAAGTAGGCATGAACATCTTCTGTCGTGATCTGGCCCAGTATATCCGCAACAGCATTATAGCGAGCGTGAACATCTAGCGATTGCAAATGCAGATTAATGCATCGCGCCGCATCACCATGCACCCGCAGGCGCTCTAGCTGCTGCAACAGCCTGACTTCAACATCCGTATCAACGACAATCATAGCCATAGTGAAGTGAATACTGCACAGGGTATGCCAGCTACGTAAGGTTATATTTCAAGTTGAAATTGCCCCATTTCACCGCACATCCGGCAAATTGCAATGCGGTTTGCATCGCGGTTTGCAATGCAGATTATCCCATGCAGTGCAGCATTTTTCTGCATTTTCAACGGTAAGCGTGAGCCGCTCACGCATAGGTGAGCGGTATGGCACTTGCATCGTGACCAATCATGATGACCAACAACCGCCTCAATATACTACAGACCGCTGCTGCCCTTGGCGCTGCCCTCATTCTGGGGAACAGCATATTGTATCTATTGTTCCGCGAATATGCACCAATCCATTATCTGATGGAAGAATACCCCTCCATCATTCTAGCCGCCAATTCGGCAATCGTGCTCCTGATAACCAGCATCTTTTATCTCACTCCATTCAGCCGCTACACTTCACACCTGATGAACCTGATGGGGATTCTTCACCGGGCGGCTGAATCTGGCAATTGCGCCAAAAACGTACGCGAAGCCAGCCAGAACATTCTGAGCATTATCTGCGGCTATACAGGCTGGAATGTAGGCCATGGTTTGATTCATGGCAGCAATGGTCTAACTGCGCATCTGTGGCATGTAGACGACCCCTTGATATACAACAAACTCCGCACCTCAATTGATGAGCAGCTAATGAGTGCTGAACTCAAGTCGGGTCAAGCCACATGGCAAGAGATTACAGCCAACGAGCATAACGTGCGCCTGAAAAGCGCCTATGATTGCGGCCTGCGCCAAATTGTAACGCTGCCAGTCATGCATAACGGTAAACTGGCGGCGACGCTTGAATTTTTCAGCAACACTTACACTACGATTGACCCGCGGTTGCTGGATACGTTGATGGGGATGGCCTTGCAGCTCTCCCACGTGATGGAGCGCGATTATACTCAGCAACGCGCCCAGCTGCTGGAGGCCGTTGTTGCCAGCGCGAATGACGGCGTTGTAATTACCAAATCCGAACTGACCTCCGGGCCTGAAGTGATCTACGTCAATCAGGCTTTCACCATGATTACGGAATATACGCGCGAAGAGGTTATCGGCCAGCCCCCAACCTTTCTGCGCAAGCACGAGAAGGCCGACACCAAGACACTCGATCTGGTGCGCGCCACCCTCACCCAGGGCAAGCCGTTCCGTGGCGAACTTCTCAACTATTCCAAGAGTGGTGTGCCGCGCTGGCTGGATCTGAGTGTATCGCCCATTCGTGACAGCGACGGCAACATCACCAACTTTGCGGGCATTGTCCGTGATATTACCGAGCGCAAAAAAGCCGAAGAAATCCATGGCCAGTTTGTCGATCAGCTGCGCCGCATGAACCAGAAGAACGAAGCCATTACCCAGGAGCTGGCCGAAAGCCTGCAAGCCGCGGAAAAGGCCAACCAGGCCAAGAGCGATTTTCTAGCCAATATGAGCCACGAATTACGCACCCCTATGAACGGTGTGATCGGCATGGCCAGCCTACTGGCCGATACTGGCCTGACCACCGAGCAGAAAGAATATGTGAACGCTATTACCGGTTCGGCGGAATCCTTACGCCTGCTGCTGTGCGATATTCTGGATATTTCCAAGATTGAGGCCGGTGCGCTGGCACTTGAAAACATTGCCTTCCCGATCCGTGAGACTATCCGTGAAACTGTGCGACTTTTGCAGCCGTTGGCGGATATCAAAGGCATCGATCTGCAGCTTGATATTAATGATGATGTCCCCCCCGCTATTTGGGGCGATCCCAGCCGCCTGCGTCAGGTTATTACCAATCTGATTGGTAACGGCATCAAGTTTACCGATTTTGGCACGGTACGCATCTCGATTGAGTTGCATGATACAGCTGAGCAACTCCTGATATCCGTTCAGGATACCGGCATTGGCATTCCTGCTGAAAAAATTGAACATATCTTTGATAAATTCACCCAAGCAGATGCCTCGATCACCCGCAAATATGGTGGCACCGGCCTGGGGCTGGCGATCACTAAGCAGCTAGTGCAGCTGATGGGGGGCCTTATTCAGGTAGAAAGTACAATCGGCAAAGGCTCCACCTTCACATTCAATATGCCACTGCGTGTCGCAACTGAAGATGATGTGCGCGCGGCCGAGGGCGAAAATGATAGTGCCATCACCCAGGTTGACCGTATCCCGATTGAAAAGGCGCGCGCGCTGATTGTGGAAGACTACCCGGTCAATCAGGTATTTGCACGCAAGCTACTGGCCAAGTTTGGCTTTTCGACCATTGATCTGGCTGAAAACGGCAAGGAAGCGCTGGAAAAGGTCGCCTACCATGAATATGACGCGATCTTCATGGATTGCCAGATGCCGGTAATGGACGGCTTTGAGGCCACCCGCATTCTGCGCGAGCGCGGCTGCCAGCTCCCGATTGTCGCCATGACCGCCAACGCCATGATTGGTGATCGCGAGCGCTGCCTGAAAGCCGGCATGGACGACTATATCAGCAAGCCGCTACGCCTTGACCTGCTACGCAAGATCATCAATCACTGGTTTATCCTGCCACCAGTCAAACAGACTGCGCCAACCAGCAGTGATGATGCCGATGCCGCTGTTGATCTGGAGCAGTTGCGCTCGTTCACGGATGGCGACCATGAAGAAGAGCGCCTACTTATCACCCTATTTACCGATCAGGCCCAGCTCAGCATCAAAGCGCTGGAAGAATGCCTGAACCGTGCCGACGCAGATGGCTGGCGCAGCGCTGCGCATCGCCTGAAGGGTAGCTCGGGCAATCTGGGCGCGAGCAAACTTAGCCATCTGTGCAAACGCGCTGAACACAGCAAAGACGCACCGGATAGCGAGAAGAACATGATGTTGAGCGCCATTCGCACCGAGCTGGTGCGCGTGCAGGCTTACTTGCACACGCATGTACTGGCCAAGAGTGGCTAATCAGCTCTCGGTTTTGACAATGGTATAGGTGATCTCCAGCACTTCCATACGCTGGGCGCCCTCGGCTGTGCGCAGCGTGAGCTTATCTCCCACTTTTTTCTTAAGCAGCGCTTGGCCCACCGGCGAGATCCAGTTGATCTTGCCCTTCTCAACATCAGCCTCATCGATCCCCACCAAGGTCACAGTCCGCTCATGCTCTTCTTCGTGCAGATAGGTGACCGTGGCACCAAAGAACACCTGCTCTAGATGCTGCTGCTGGCGCGGATCAACCACCTCAGCACTTTCAATGCGCTTGGTGAGGTAACGCACGCGCCGGTCAATCTCGCGCAGGCGCTTTTTGTTGTAGAGATAATCACCATTTTCGGAGCGATCCCCCAGCGACGCCGCCCACGAGACAATCTCCACCACCTTGGGCCGCTCGACCCGCATGAGCTGCTTGAGCTCGGCCCGTAGCGCCGTAAAGCCTTGCGGCGTCATATAGTTTTTGACGTGCGGCGGCAGCGGGTCCGGCGCGTCATGCTCCGGCTCGTCCTCTGGCCCATCCCCCTCTTTGGTAAAGGCCTTGCTCATGCGTTAACCGATACGCGCAATATCCAGACGGATCGGCGCTTCACCAATCTCGTCCTGCACCGCGCCATCGGGCAGATTGTCCTGCAGGAAGGTGAGCGATGCCGCCAAGGTTTCCTTGCTGATATGTGCCACGAAGGGCTGCAGAGCACTGCTCATCTCGGCGGGCATCTGCACCTTCACCTCAATCCGGTCGGTGATGTTGAGGTTACGGTCCTTGCGGGTCTGCTGAATGATACGCACCAGATCGCGCGACCAACCCTCAATCTCCAGCTCCTGATAGACTTTGATGTCGAGCAGGACCAAACCCTGCCAGCGGTCAAAGGAATCTGACGGCGTATCATTATCGACTATGATACGAAGTTCGAAATCATCCCGAGGCAAGGTAATACCCGCAATTACCAACTCTCCAGAACCGGTCATTGCCCAATCATTACTGCGTTGAGCAGCCAGCACATCCTTGAACTTGGCACCAAGCTTGGCGCCGAGCTTGGGGTTTACCTTCACGGCGCGTGTCCCATAGATTTCTGGTCGGCTATCAACAACAACATCAACAATATTCACCGCCTCTTTGATGAGATCGATATAGGGGCGCAGACGCTCGATCTGCGGATGGGCGATCACCAGTTTCTTGAGCGGCAGACGCACACGGCGGCGATGCAGCTCACGCAGGCGCAGCACGGCCGAGCAGGCCTCACGCGCCAGATCCATACCATCCAGCACATCGCGATTCAGCGGCAGGTCTGCCACACGCGGCCAGTTAGCCAGATGCACGCTCGGCTCACCGGTTAGGGCGGTATGAATCTGCTCGGCCAAATACGGCATCATCGGCGCCAATGCCCGGCTGGCATAAACCAGCGAGGTATAGAGCGTGTCATACGCGGCCTGTTTATCCTCACTCGCACCATCGCTCCAGAAAGCAGCGCGGCGGTTGCGGATATACCAGTTATTGATGGCTTCGATATAGGCCGGCGCGGCATCATAAGCAGCCGGAATGTTCAGCACATCCAGATTGCTTTCAATGGCCTGCACCAGCTCGGCGGTTTTGCCGAGCAGATACTGGTCGAGCGGATGGGTGCTATCTGTGCGCAGCTTGGCCTTGATGCCGTCGGTATTGGCATAGAGCGTGAAGAAGTAATACGCATTCCACAGACGGATGATGACCGCGCGCATGGACTTGGCGATATCGGTATCATCTTCCGAGATGGAGAGATCACCGCCCACCATCAGCGGCGAGGACAACATGTACCAGCGCAGCGCGTCCGAGCCCAGATTCTTGAACACATCGACCGGGTCGGGATAGTTCTTCAGGCGCTTGGACAGCTTCTGGTTATTCACGTCCAGCACCACGCCATGGCAAATGCAGCTCTTGAACGGCGCGCGGTCAAACAGGGCGGTGGACAGCACCATCATGTTATAAAACCAGCCACGCACCTGCGCGACATATTCCACAATGAAATCGCCGGGGAAGTTTTCTTCAAAGCGCTGGCGGTTTTCAAACGGATAATGCAGCTGGGCAAACGGCATGGAGCCGGATTCAAACCAGCAATCCAGCACTTCCGGCACACGTCGCATCATGGACTTGCCGGTAGGATCATCCGGATTGGCACGCACGAGATTATCAATCGCCGGGCGGTGCAGGTCAGTGACTTTCACGCCAAAGTCGCGCTCCAGCTCTTCAATCGAGCCATAAACATCCACGCGCGGATAAGCCGGATTATCGCTCTTCCAGACCGGGATCGGCGCACCCCAGAAACGGTTGCGCGAAATGTTCCAGTCACGTGCATTGGACAGCCAGTTATGGAACTGGCCATCCTTGATGTGACCCGGCACCCAGGTGATGCCCTGATTGAGCTCAACCATACGGTCACGGAACTTGCTGACTGCCACATACCATGAATCCATGGCGCGATAGATCAGCGGCTGGTCAGTACGCCAGCAATGCGGATAGCTGTGCAGGATCTGGTCATGCTTGACCACTACACCGCCGCGCGCCTTCAGATCCTTGATGATACGCTCATTGGCCTCAAGGATTACATTCAGGCCTTCATATTCCGGCACTTCAGCCGTGAAGCGGCCGGCGTCATCCACCGGCACTACAATAGGCACACCAAACTTCTTGCCAACTTCCATATCGTCTTCACCGAAGCCGGGCGCGATATGAACAATGCCAGTGCCGCTTTCAGCATCGACAAACTCACCGCTGATGACACGGAATGCCCCCTCACCCGCCAGCTTGGCAAAGAAGGGGAATAGTGGCTCATACTGCAGACCGACCAGCTCGGCGCCAGTCAGCTCACGCACAACTTCAAAGCCGTCCAGCTCACGCTCGTAGCGGGCGCGGGCATTAGCAGCGATGATATACTGCACATCACCCTTGGCGATCAGCTGATAGGTAAACTCGGGATTGACGCACAGCGCCATGTTGGACACCAAGGTCCACGGCGTAGTGGTCCACGCCAATACCTTGACCGGTTTGTCACTCAGCGCATTTTCCTGAAGCTGGAAACCGACAGTCAGCGTGGGGTCGGTACGCTCGCGGTAGGAATTGTCGAGCTTGGTCTCGGAATTGGACACCGGGCTCTGCGCCGCCCATGAATAGGCCACCACGCGGTAGCCTTCATAGACCAGCCCCTTGTCCCACAGCTGCTTGAACGCCCACATGACGCTTTCCATGTAAGGCAGGTCCATGGTGCGGTACTGGTCATCCCCCGACACCCAGCGACCCATACGGTTGAAATACCACTGCCAGTCCTGCGTAAAGCGCATGACCGAGCTTTGGCAGGCCTCGTTAAAGCGGCCGATGCCATACTTGGCAATTTCCTTGGCGCCATTGATGCCCAGCTCTTTTTCAACCGCCAGTTCTGCCGGCAGGCCATGACAGTCCCAGCCCTGACGGCGGTCAACATGCTTGCCCTTCATGGTCTGATAGCGCGGGATGATGTCCTTCACATAAGACGTCACGATATGGCCATAATGCGGCAGGCCATTGGCAAAGGGCGGGCCATCATAGAACACGAATTCGTTGGACTTGCCGTCCTTGATCTTGGGATTCCTGGCAACCGACGCCTCAAAAATCTTCTGCTCCTGCCAGCGCTTGAGGATGCTTTCCTCCAGCTCAGCGAAATTGGGCGAGACTTTGACGTCGGGATAATGGGCCATGACCGGTTTGTCCTTGTTTTTGCTGAAAAAGGCAGGCCCCTATGTAGCACAAAACCCGCCACAAACCCAAGCCCGGCAGACACAATATAACTCACTGATTTTTTTGCAGTTTTTGACAGAGGCCTAAACTATTCGTGGCGCAGGGCCTCAATCGGGTCCAGCCGGGCGGCGCGGCGGGCCGGGAAATAGCCAAACGCCACCCCGATCAGCACCGAAATGCCGAACGAGAGCAGATTGATCTGCGGATTGAACAGGAACGGCACCTGCATGAGGCCAGACAGCCCCCATGAGGCCAGTGCCGCGATGATAACGCCAAACAGGCCGCCAAAGGCCGAGAGCACAATCGCCTCCACCAGAAACTGCAACAACACCTCATGTTCCAGCGCGCCGATGGCCAAACGGGTGCCAATCTCTTTGGTACGCTCGGTCACTGACACCAGCATGATGTTCATAATACCAATGCCACCCACCAGCAGGCTGACCGCCGCCACCGCACTCAGCAGCATGGTCATGACCTTGGTAGTACCGGCCATGGTCTCGGCAATCTGCTTGGTGTCCATGACGTTGAAATTGTCATCTTCCTTCTCGGCGATATGGCGGCGCTCGCGCATCAGCGCATTGATCTGACTGATAAGCGCGGCATTATCCTGCCCACTCGCGGCCGAGATCATGAGTGTGCCGACATCATCATTGCCCTTCAGGCGGCGCTGCACCGCGCGAATGGGCATGAGGATGACATCATCCTGATCCATCCCCATGGTGGATTGACCTTTGGATGCCAGTAGACCGATCACTTCACAATCAAACTGCTTCACGCGGATCAAGCCGCCGAGCGGACTTTGCGTGCCGAACAGGTTTTTGCGCACGGTCTCACCAATCACGCAAACGGCGCGGCCCGCACGTTCATCTGCTTCGGAAAAGACATCCCCCTCGGCCAGTTTCCAGTTATTGGTCTGCAGGTAGCTGCCCGTGGTGCCTGTGACCTGCGTTGACCAGTTCTGCGACTGATACACCACAGTAACCGACGTGCTGGCCACTGGCGCCACAGCGGCTATGCCGGAGACCTGATCGAGGATCGCCTGCACATCAGTAAGTTTGAACGACGGCGCGCCCGCGCTGTCACGCCCCGGCCCCAGCCGCTGGCCCGGCCGCATGATCATGAGATTACTGCCGAGCGAGGAAATCTGATCGGACACGGCCTGCGTCGCCCCATTGCCCAGCGTGACCATGGTGATCACTGCTGCCACACCAATCACCACGCCCAGCGTCGTCAGCACCGAGCGCAGGATATTGCGGCGGATCTGGCGGAGCGATAGCAGAAGGATATTACCGATCATGCGGGCACCTGTGCGGTATCAGATTCGACCATACCATCAACAAAGCGGATGATGCGCCCGGCATACGCAGCGATATCCGGCTCGTGCGTTACCATGATGATGGTAATGCCCTGCTCACGATTAAAGCTCTGCAGCAATTCCATAATCTCCCGGCTACGCGCGGTATCGAGATTGCCGGTCGGCTCGTCAGCCAAAAGCACCGTCGGGCTGGTCACAATCGCGCGGGCAATCGCCACACGCTGCTGCTGACCGCCGGACAGCTCAGCTGGCGTATGTGTTTCCCAGCCTTTAAGCCCCACCTGCTCCAACGCGCGCAAGGCGAGTGCCTGCCGTTCACGCGCCGAGCCGCCACGATAGACCAGTGGCAATTCAACATTCTCCAGCGCTGTAGTACGCGGTAGCAGATTAAACCCCTGAAACACAAAGCCCAGCATATAGCGGCGCAGCAAGGCGCGACCGGCGCGGTCGAGCTGCTCAACTGCCACGCCGTCAAACTGATATTCACCCGTAGATGGAGTATCCAGACAGCCCAGAATATTCATGACGGTTGATTTGCCCGAACCACTCGGCCCCATGATGGCCACAAACTCACCACGCGCAATCGACAGGTCAATGCCGTGCAGCGCCTGAAAGGCAGCTGCCCCGGTGCCGTAAGTCTTGGTAACCTGTCGCAGGCGAATGAGCGGGTCCGTCATGCTTATTTGCTCACATTGCTACTGCCGGTAATTACCTCTTGGCCAGCAGACAGCCCCTCTCCGCTCACTTCCGTGAGCGTGCCATTGCTAGCGCCTTTGGTCACCTGATGCTGAGTCGGCGCGCCATTTTCCAACACCCATACAGCAGGCGCGCTATTGCCGTTATTCTGACGGGCGGCCTGACGCGGCATGCGCGGCATAAGCGAGCTGACAATACCGCCACTGCTGCCTGCATCCTGCGTAACCGGCGGCGAAAAGCGCAACGCAGCGGCAGGAACCAGCAACACATTGTTACGGGTCTGCGTACTGATGGTCGCACTCGCTGTCATGCCCGGACGCAGGGACAGATCACTGTTATCAACTGTCAGCGTGGTTTGATACGTCACCACATTATCGGTTGTGGTAGCGCCAAAGCTGACGCGCGTGACCTTGGCCGGATAGGTGCGGCCGGGATAGGCGTCTACCGTAAACGTCGCGTCCTGCCCTTCTTTCACCTGCCCGACATCAGCCTCATCGACATCGACCTGCAGCTCCATCTTGGCGAGATCTTCGGCAATTTCAAACAAGGTCGGCGCAGATAGTGACGCTGCAACCGTCTGGCCCGGGTCAATTGAGCGGGAGAGGACAATACCCTCAATCGGCGAGCGGATATTGGCCTTTTCCAGATTGATCTTGTCCGAGCTGAGCGTGGCCTGCGCCTGCGCGACGCTGGCCTGTGCGCTGGCCAGATTTGCGGTGGCGCGATCATACGCGGCCTTGGCACCATCCATATCCGACTTGGCAGGCAGACGGTGATTGGAGAGTTTGTCGAGCTCCTGCAAGCGGGTGAGTGTGGATTTGGTTTCGGCCACGGTCGCCTCGGCCTGACGCACGCCCGCCTGCGCCGCCTCTAGCGCGGCCTGCGACTTGGTAATGGCATCATTAAGCTTAGACGGGTCGAGCTGCACCAGCAGATCGCCCTTCTTCACGCGGTCATTGATATCGACCAGCACCGCTGACGCTGTACCCGACAGCTCAGAGCCGACTGTCACAACATTCGTCGGCTCTAGCGTGCCTGAGGCTGCAACCGTTACAAACAAATCGCCTTGCGTGATAGCGGCTGTAACATATTTAACCGTCGCGGCAGGTGTTGACGGGCGCAACATATAATAACCGCCGCCTGTCAAAATCAGTAGAACTGGCACAATGATACGCCAAGCCGAACGACCTTTGCCATGCGCTGCCAATTGCGAACGGAAATCGACATTACTCATGCTTGCTCTCCTGCGCTGGCGCCTGATGATCCCAGCCGCCGCCTAATGCCTTATACAAATCAATCAGATTGGACAGCTCGCTGCTTTGCGCCTGTGCCAAGGCATCCTCGGCACTCAGGCGAGTCCGGTCAGCTTCCATCAAGGTCAGATAATCCACCATGCCGGATTGATATTGCGCGCGCGCCAATGTTTGTGCCCGTGTCGCTGCCTGCGCGGCCTCGGCTAGGCTGCGAACACGCTCACGTTGGCGCACATAAGCGACCTGCGCGGTTTCAACCTGCTCCAGCGCTGTTGTAATGGCCTGCCGATAGGTGAACCATGCTTGCTGCTGTTCTTCTGTGCGGATATCAACCTGCGCCTTAAGCTGCCCGCCATCAAAAATGGTGGCAGCCAGCGCACCGGCAAGTGTGCGGGCGATGGTGGCGCCTGACAGAATATCCGGAATATTGAGCGCTTCTAGACCAATCGTGCCTGACAGCGTCAGGCTGGGATAGCGATCAGCCTGCGCCTGCCCGATCCGCGCAGTGGCGGCGGCCAGCTGCCGCTCGGCCTGCTGTACATCTGGCCGCTGGGCCAATATCTGTGCCGGAATACCGATGAGAAAATCAGCCGGAACAGATGGCGCGCTAGCGGGTTTAACCAGCGGCTCTACCTGATTAATCTGCGTGCCCAGCAGCAAAGCCAATTGCCCAAGCGCCGCCACGCGGCTGCTTTCAAGCGCAGGCAGCTGCGCAGCGGTCTGCGCGGTTACCGTTTGTGCCTGTGCCAGTTCAAGCTGGCTGGCCTCACCCGCCTGCGCCCGCCAAGTTATTGATTGCAAGGTTTCACGCTGACTGGTCAGATTGCGCCGGGCAATATCCAGCCGGCGGTCAGCTAAACGAAAATCGAGATAGCCTTGCGCCACTGCGGCCACCAGCTCGACCTGTGTATTGGCAAGGCCCGCTTGCGCAGCGTCTACATCAGCTTGCGCAGCTTCAGCCGCACGGCGCTGGCCGCCAAACAAATCCGTATCCCATGTAACGCTGGCGCTTCCCCTGTAGCTATCCTGGGTCTGGCTGGCACTACCGCCCGAGCTGGCCGATGCCTGCACGCCAATCTGCGGCAGCTGGGCACCCACACTGGCCACGCGGCTGGCCTGTGCCTGACGGACACGCGATAGAGCAATCTTGAGATCGGTGTTGGCATCAAGCGCCTGTGTGATGAGCGAAGTCAGAACCGGATCATTCCACTGCCCCCACCAGCGCGACAGATCGGCCCCCTGCGCTGCACTTGAGAAAGACCCAAACCGGGTTGGCACACCTAAAGCGCCAGCATCTGCTTTGTGATAATCCGGCCCGAGTGCACAGGCACTGAGCAAAACGAGAAAAGGGAGAGATTGTAGCTTGAGACCCATGACATTCCTTATACGCCCAACCAGCCGCCAACCTGCGCAGAAAAGTTAACTTTAAACTTCCCTTGCGTAAGCATTACGCACCCTGCCTTGGAGGAATATTTCTAATCATCTCAATTCGTTACATACGTTTAGATGCATTCCATATCAGAAGAATACCAGATAAAATAAGCACTTAGAACCCAAAACCTGCCACTACGATTAACAAAATTGATACGCTAATTCCCTTAAGATAGGGCGTCTAAAAAATAGAAAAAGCTTCACTGGGGAATAGCCAAATGACCATCGCAGCCACATCACAAACCAAGTCCGGCTTAAGCATTCAAACCAAACTCGGCTCAATCTTCTTGCTGTTTGTGCTGGGCGTGGGCCTGCTCACCGGCCTGTCGCTATACGAAATGCGCAGCCAGATTGTAACCGCCCGCACCGCCGCCCTGCATAATCTGGTGGATACGGTTACCAGTATTCTCAACACCTACGCCCAACGCGTTTCTGCCGGCAGCTTGAGCAAAGAACAGGCGCAGGCTGCCGCGCTCGATGAAATCAAACATATGCGCTACGATGGCAGCCAATATTTCTGGATCAATGACAAAACCCCGCGCATGATCATGCATCCCATGAAACCGGAAATGGATGGCACCCTACTGACTGACGTCAAAGACCCGACAGGTGATCGCCCCTTCATGAAAATGCTGGACGTCATCAACAAAGAAGGCCACGGCTTTGTTAATTACATGTGGTCCAAACCAGGTCAGACCGAGCCAATGCCCAAGCTGTCTTATGTGCAGGAATTCAAGGAATGGGGCTGGGTTATTGGCACCGGTGTATATATCGATGACATTGACGCCACCATCTGGAGCATCGGTCAGCGTTTTGCCCTGTTCGGCCTGCTCACTTTTGCCATTATTCTGGTATCGGCCGCGCCGCTTATTCACGGTATTTCAAAGGCAACACTCGCCCTGACGGGCGCCATGTTGCGACTGGCAGACGGGCATCTGGATACTGGCATTCCCGGCCTGAAGCGTACGGATGAGCTCGGCCGCATGGCACATGCCCTATCCACCTTCAAGGACAATGCCCGCAAGATGGAAGCCTTGCAATTGGCCGCCAAAGAAAAGGACGAGCAAGCCATCCGTCAGCGCAAGGAAGATATGGTGCGCCTGGCAGACGAATTCCAGTTGGCTGTTGGTGAAGTGTCTGCTGCTGTTGGCCATGCCGCCACGGAGCTGCATCATTATGCAGAAGAATTAGCCGCGGTTTCCACCGAGACCAATTCCAAGGCCCAGAGCGTCACCCATGCCTCTGAGCTCGCGACCTCCAACGTCTCTGCCGTGGCCTCGGCGACTGAGGAGCTAACCGCCTCCATTCAGGAAATCAACCGTCAGGTACGTGATTCCACCCAAACCGCCAATG
>Ga0255213_1000194_pt1 | contig 13415 bp, 11 predicted proteins | sample Miss_Law_RepA_8d_FD_183051 | JGI IMG/M metagenome (GOLD analysis project Ga0255213, IMG submission 183051) | Freshwater microbial communities from Mississippi River, Louisiana, United States - Miss_Law_RepA_8d | ecosystem: Environmental > Aquatic > Freshwater > River | place: USA: Louisiana... | reverse complement strand
ACCATATTATAAACGCAGGCGCCAGTTTTGTGCGACGGTCAGCGCGGAGATCAGCCATGAGTGACAACAAAGTCAGTGAAGCCCCCCAAATGGACGCACCCGAAATGACAGCGCCTGCTGCAAAGGCAGCGCCATCAGCGGCCAATACCGCTTCAAGCTTTGGCCCGGCGCCAGCCAGTTTGGCCCCTTCATCTGTAGCGCCGCGCGTGGCTGCACCTGTTACCGCTTCAGTTGCAACTCCGGGGCGAGCGGGTAGCAAGCTGGCCTTATTGCTGGCCGCGAGCGCACTGGTGCTTAGTGCCAGCCAGCCTTGGTGGTCGCCTTATGTATCTGCACAGGTGCCAGCTCTCGCGCCTGCGCCGCAGGAGGCACCCAGCGCAATCGTCCCGCCCGCAATAGACGGTCTGCTTGCCAGCACCGAAGCCATGAGCGAGGAGCTCACCAAGCTGCAAGAAAGCGCCCCCAAGCTGGAAGAGCGCATCGCTCAGTTGGAGCAGCGCCCGCAGGTGGCAGCTGACCCCACCTTAGCCTCGCGCTTGCAACAGCTGGAAGACAGCCAGAAACTTTTGGCCACACAGCAGACTGAGCTGGCGGCACTCAAGGGCGAGCTGGCGCAGCTGCGCAAAGAGGTCTCGCCCAATAGTCAGCAAGGGCTGGCGCAAAAGGCGTTGCTGGCGGCAGCATTACAGCTCAGCGCTGCGTGGCAGGAAGGCGGTGCCTTTGAAGCACCATGGCTGGCGCTGCTGGCAGCGGCCAGCAAGGCCGACCCGGCGTTGGCTCAGCGCTTGAATGATGAAGCGCCCACCATCTTGCCGTGGCGTGATAAAGGCCTGCCGACCTTGCCGCAATTGCAGCAGGAATATCCGGCGGCCGCACGCGCGGTTGTCACAGCCGCCTTGCCCGAGGGGAGCAGCTGGTGGCAGCAAAGCTGGCGCAGTGTGCGCGGCCTTGTCACCATCCGCCGTGATGGCGCTGTCGTTACGCCGGAAGATAACAGTGTGGACGCCGTGCTGGCACGCGCTGGCCAGTTTGTGCAGCGGGGTGAGCTGAAGAATGCTACGGCCGAGCTTGATAAGCTCGACAGCAAGTTGGTTGCCCCCATGAAGCCTTGGCTTGAAGCGGCGCGGGCGCGCATTGCCGCGCGGGCGCTCTCGTCCCTGCTGGTCGAGCAGGCGGGCAGCTATCTCACTGCCGGGACGCCGGCTGCGGCCGAGGTTAGTCCGTCGCTGGATGAGCTGGAAGAGGTTGCGCCGTGATCCGCATTGTCTTCTTCCTGCTCAAAATTACGCTGCTGACGGCAGCAGTCATCTGGCTGGCCAATCGGCCCGGTTTGGTATCGGTCAATTGGCTGGGGTATGAAATTACCACCTCGGTTGGCATTGCCCTGCTGGCACTGTTGGTGCTGGTCGGGCTCATGATTGCCCTTTATGCGACATGGCGCGCGCTGGTGGGCATTCCGCAATCCCTTTCACTCGGGCATCTCAACCGCCGTCAGCGCAAGGGCTATATGGCTTTAACGCAAGGATTGGTGGCTGTAGCTGCGGGTGACGGCAGCGCGGCGCGCAAGCTGGCGTATAAGGCCGAGAAGTATCTCGACCAGCCCGCACTCACCTTGTTGCTGCAAGCGCAGGCCGCCCAGCTGGCGGGGGACGAGCATGCTGCCGCGCGCTATTACAATTCCATGCTGGCGCAGCCGCAGCTCTCGTTTCTCGGCTTGCGCGGTTTGATTACGCAGGCCGTTGCACGCGGGGATATCGCGCAGGCTCTCACATTGGCGCGGCGTGCTCAGCTCCTGCAGCCCAAGGCCGACTGGGTGCTGACCGCCTTGGTTGATCTGGAAGCGCGCAGCCAGAACTGGCAATTGGCGGGCGAGGCGCTGGCGCGCGCCATTCGTCAGGGAGCTATTGGGCCGGAACGCGGCAAGGTTTTGAAGGCGACGTTGCTGGTAGCGCAAGCCCAGCAGGCTCAGCGTCAGCTCAACCCGTCTGCCGCACTTGATTATGCGCGCAAGGCGCATGAGGCGCTGCCCGGCTTTGTCCCAGCCGCCACTATCTATGCGCGCTTGCTGTTAGACCAGCAGGAGCTGAAAGCGGCTAGCAAGATCATTGAACGCTGCTGGCGTTTGGCCCCGCATCCCGAGCTGGTGCCGCTTTATAAGCAAGCAGGTGGGCCGCTCAGCGCGGTGGATCAGCTGCGCCGTCTGGAGCGGCTGGCCAGTTATAATCCGGATCAACCCGACAGCCACCTCATGCAGGCGCAGGCCGCGCTCGACGCGCAATTGTGGGGTGTGGCCCGTCATCAGCTGGAATTGGCGCAGGCCAAGGGCCCGTCCCGCCCGGCTGCTCATCTGATGGCGCAATTGATCGAGAAGGATAATGGTGCCGATAATCTCCCGGCCGCCGCACGTGCGGGGCAAGTGCAGGAGTGGCTGACCAAGGCCACCCAGGCCCCCGCTGGCCCGGTTTGGACCTGTCAGGATTGCCAGCAGGTGGCACCCAACTGGCAGGCGCTGTGCCCGCAATGCGGCGCACTGGGGACGCTGGTCTGGAAGCCGGTTGCAGCTGGCACTGCTGGGTCTAACCTGCCCCTTTTGCTCACGAATGCGCCAGAAATCCGGGCGCTCACCCAAAATAATGGTTAAGAATGCGATTCAGCTCTTGATTTGCGAGGGCGGCTGGGTATATTCCGGCCCTCAGCACCGATATTCAATATCGTGTGCCTGAATACGGAGTGCGGGCGTAGCTCAGGGGTAGAGCATAACCTTGCCAAGGTTAGGGTCGAGGGTTCGAATCCCTTCGCCCGCTCCAATTTAGGTAGATAATACAATACGTTACGAAGGGCCGCCCACAAGGCGGCCTTTTCGCTTTCTGCCGGGGAAGCATGGGGGAAGCAGATGGAGGAAAATCGCATCCATCAAGAAACATCGGAATCATCGATATAAATAGCATCAGTGACGAAAATTGATTCACGCGGGCTAGCGCATACTTTCGGCTCAAGCCACTTCACACGAGAGAGTCAGCAATCCGTGCGCCGCTACCTACTGAGCGCCGCTCTATACGCGCGCGTGACCTTAACAAATCCTAACTCGCCTCTATTTGAATTCACGCTCGCCTATTCCTCATCATGACTCAAAGCGCGCATCTCCAGCATCTCTATACGCGCGCGTGATGCTAACTTTTGTTAACCCCACACCTTTCCTTGTGTTGACTGTCTGTGGCCTATCGTTGATGATTGCGGGGCAGACCAGATACAGGTCTGTTGGGACGTAAGAATCTCACAGTAGTCGGTCGGTGCATCCGTAATGCGCCGCTTCTCAGCTATGTCTGGGAGGCGGTGGCGTATGTCCAAGGCCGCAAGGCCCAAAGGCCATCGCGGTCGTACTACTGCGACTTCTTAACTCCCAGTCGCCAGAGAATTTGCTCTGGCGGCTTTTGAGTTCGAGGAGCCGCATTGATGCCTACAAAGCAGTCTACCCTATTCCTAAGCCTTCTAATCGCGGCTACGGCCCTATCTGGCTGCTCAGCCACCCTGCCAGTGCAAGGGAGCTTTACTGACACTAACGAGCGATTTCTAGGGTCGGCCACCGGCAAGGCAGACGGCAATGGCAACCTAACTCTTACCTCCGAGTCTGGCCAGAAATGCTCTGGCGTATTCAAGTATGACGAAGGCTTCGTTAGCGGCGCCGGCAATGTGACCTGCACAGACGGGCGAACTGGCACGTTCAGCTTTACCTCGAGCGGCGCGGCAGGGTCAGGATTCGGCAAACTATCCGACGGCCAGCCATTCAAGTTTAGTTTTGGTCATGTACGCCGCATCGCTGTAACTCAAGAATAAATGGTGAGCAAAATGAACGATGCGCATATAGAGCGTATGCAGCTAAAATATTTAGTCGGCTACACTTGTGTAATTGGCTTATCCGCTCGGAGCGAGCTTACAAATACGCTAACCTTAGTTGGGACTTTTTTCTCTACTTTAGCTGTGCTTTCAATAATCTATGAGATATGGATTATTCTGTTAAAAAAGCTTTGGGTACCATTTGTTGAAACAGAGCGAGTGGCTCGGTTCATAAACTCAAAGGATGAGACTAGTTCAAATTTCCTTTTAGGCATATTGATAATGATAGGCTTTCCATTGGGCGGCTTGGGATGCTTAATTTTCCTTTTTGCTCAATTGCCGCATATAGACGCAATCTTGGCGCCCATTATGCATGATTTATTCTGAAGTCATTGCTCCAAACTTATCTAGCTCGACTTTGTACGAAACGACGAGTGGCATCTGTTTTGGAAACACGAAACATAATCCACTCAGTCCCATCCATGGCTCGAGCATTCTCAACAAGTTCTCGTGATGCTAGATATGCTAAAGCTGGATTTAGGCGGCGGGGCTTCCAGCCATATCTCTCCGCTATAAGTGCCGGAGACTCAGGAAAAGTATTATCGTTAATCATATCGGTAGCTATTTTTAAAGCATCGTCTGCTGGATTCCAAGGCATCCAGATTTGATCGAAGGACGCAAAAAGATTTTCTTCTGGGTATGCACTGTCCCTATTAGGCGTCACGTAGCCATTAAGCTCAAAAATGGCGTCTGTTAAATCATTATCTGTTAGTGAGGTCATTTTTTTGATTTCATCGATGCTCGGCCAAGGATCAAATTTACCGGCATTCTTAGTGTTCTCTACAAAAAACTTTATAAGAGCCGTAGCAGCTAAAGAGCGACCTGTATCCTTTACATGATCAGCAATCTCATCATGCGGTGACTTGCCTAAGGCGGGCTTTCTGGAAATGCCTTTTATATCGCTAATCAGTTGTCCTAGATCATCCCCCACTTTTTCAACAGTAGGAGATATAAGCGAAGCCAACAGGGGCGGTAGATCGCTTGCTGAGAAGTTATATCGCAGTGGAATAAATGTAACATTGTCATTAAGTTTTCTAACTAGGCCAGCATCCATTTCCTGATTTACCCATGGTTTTTGAACAGATGTTGGGCTCAAAATAACAATAAAGTGGGTGCAGCTTGTTAGGCCATCATCAATTTTCTTACGAAGGCTGTCACCAGCCTTCATTTCCCATTCCGCCCACCATGTATCTATTCCGTGGATCATTAGCTGATTGGCTACATAGTCTGCTATCTCTTTGTCTTCCCAAGCGTAGCTTAAAAAGACTTTAGGAGCGGTATTGTGTTTTACTACGTAGTCTACCGGGCCAATATCAACATGCTCTGCGCCGAGCCGATCTCTTACAAGCGCTAAAAGTTTTGGGGAGCCTTCAATTTTTAGTCTGAGGTTCTCTAAAGAGTTACCAAGAGCCTCTATAGTCGGAAATTCTCCGGTATGTGGTTCTCTAATCGAGCCAATCCTCTCGCGAAGCACAGCGATAGTTTTATCTAAAACCTGCTCCATGACAGAATCCTGAAATTTTTTGGCATCAAATGGCTTGCCATTAAGACGTAGTGTCATCCTCGCCTCCCGCTAAACAATTCATCTATATTCTAATAAACAATTCTATGGAATAGTTGGTATTGGTGTGGCCCGCTATCCAACATATTATTCTGGAGTCTGAGTAGGAATGGGGAATAATGAACGCATATTTCGTGGTGGTGGCCCACTTTATAGCCTAAAACGACATGTAGATTATTTGGTTAGATCACACCAATCCGAAAACGCGGCATTAAGGGGGGCGCGATATCGGCGCACAGAGTTTTTTATTAAAACTTTGCTCGGCACTAGATCGCTATTAATCCTTATTTCTCAATATCTTGTTTTTGTTTTTCTAATAACAATTTGTGAGGCGTTTGTGATCAATTGCTGGGGTATATTCTATCCCAGTGCGCCGCTTTTACCTATTTATGGAAGTGAGATGGCGACCAAGATAGAAGAGGCTCTGGCATCAGCTAATGATTTGCTTCTGAGCGCACAGGCAACGTTAATAGGCATAGTTTTTCCACTGGCGGTCGGCCTCATAACTATTCTTTTACAGCGTGAAGATGTAAGCAGCACTGAGTCTGACATAAAAATATATTATCACGAAGGTCAGGCATACGAGGTAGGAATAAGCTGTATAGCTCTTATTATGGCTATCACTATTCAGTATTTTTGGCCGATGAATTTTATCGCGCATCAATTGGGGTATGGCAGTGCTGAGCAGCCTCATTTTAAAATGGCTATCACGATTTTGCATGCTGGGTGGTTTTTGATTAATTGTATCGGTCTGTGGCACTTTTTAAGTGTGAGTTTAGACTACACCAAACCAGCGCGTCGCCTTCTTTATAGGAAACGCTATGCTGCCAATGTTGTTGTGCCTAATGAGCTTAGAAAGCATCTGATTACAAACATTTATATGAATGCCGTAGACACGATTGCAAAAGATTTAAACCTCACGGATATGAAGCACACTAAATTGATATCCGGCTATTCCACAGTGGCCTCTGAGGAAACAGAAGCTACGATTAAATTGCAGCGTCCATCAAAGCTGGTAGATGTGAGAATGTTATTTCTAAAGCTTATTATAAAGCGTTGGGTATACAGAAGTGAGCTAAGTGTGTTGGGGGAAGGTGAAACCAACTATCTTACTTTTCCTATTGAAATAGGTCGTGAATTTAAGGGAACTGTTGCGGTATGCACCAGCAAAGGTTCGCAGCGCCTCACGAAGCTGGAGCGTCGTTTGGCGTGTTGGGCTTTTAAATTTAAAGAGGTTTAGTATGGATGACATACCATCATCTAGCGAAATGCTTGAAGAATTAGTAACGAATGCAGAAACAGAGATTATTCGTAATCATGTTAAAGCGTTTGAGACCGCCTTTGAGGAGCTTTTATCATTCCACGCTTTTCTGATTAATGCCTATCTTTCTGAGACTAAAGGGAATGATGAGAAATTTTCATTAGCTCAAATGGGATATTGGCAGCCCCTTCACGTGGAGTGGAGACGTCAATATGGAAGATTGTTTGAGGCAGGCGTTGCCCAGCTATCATCCAGCGATGAATATCTGCGCAGTTTGATGTATGCGTCATATCGCCTTTTCCAAAGCACTAGAAAAGATGGAGGCGCAGATAATTCTGTTAGTCGCGCTATGCTCGACATGAATAACGTTCTTATTCATCGTTTGGAAGATTGGGCCGTAGAGAATGATTTGCAGTATTGGCCGTCAGCTGCAACTGGTGGGGCCGAGCTAAAGCTTAAAAATAGATACGATCAAATAATCCTCCATTTTATAGGTGCCAACCGAAATTTATTACAGGCTATTCCAATTGAAGATGGTTGGATGGAGAATGAGAATAATGCGGCAGCAGAATGGCAAACTTATAAAGATAGTTGGCCGCTGTTGTGGGCGAGCTTGCGTAATACGCTTTATATTCTTGTAGTAGCTGTTTGGCATAACGATGAGACTGCAGCTATTAAGTATGCGGATGCTGTACTGGATTGGATAGACCCAATAAAATATCGCCTGGAAAGTAAAGAGTACGCATTAGATAGAGCTTATATTAGTGCTGACTGCCTTGGTCTCGAGTGGTCTAAGATAACCGAGAAAGTAAAAGCCTATCTGCAAAATCCAGAATGGGATTCAGATATCAAGCCTAATAACATGCTGGATGCGTTACTGAGAAATGCTCAGGAAGATGTACTAATTCTTGCTTCGTGTGTAATGGCTGACTGGCTGTTACGAGGGGCGGCTAGCAGTTCGTTACCATTTAAAATATATAAAGAGCTCCTCTCAAGATCGTTTAAAGACGAAGACGAAAGACCATTTTTTAGTAGGATGGTTTTGGCATTCTTTCGGGTCCAGGTGATTGCTAATAGATTTAGCGATAAAGGATATGCAGCCGGTTTAGATGAAGTAGTTTCCATGTCTGATGGTTTAAGTGAAGAAACCCGCGTGCCTGGCAAAGTATATTTTTCCACTACCATGAGGGATCGAGGTGAGCTTTTAGATCCATTTTCTTTGTTGTTGCTACAATTTATGCCCCCAGATTTATCTAAGGAGGGCGAAGATAAAATTATTACGGCGATACTTGGTGGCCTTGATAAAGAAGCTAAACTTCCAAATGCAGACGATTCTCTAAGGGATGTGCTGAGGCAGATCAAACCCCTCGTTGACTGCGTATCAGAAAGTGATTTGGTAAAAAAGGAGAGAGCTTATAGTTTGGCAGCTACTGGAGTAGCTATAGAAGTTGCCGCGAGCAACCTTCGAGCGATGCTTGAAAAGATATCTAATGGTCTAAATGAGAATAGAAATGAGCGCCTCGTTAATCGACAAATTGATCCGGAGAAAATAGCCTCAATTAATATGCAGATCAGCAAAACGGCTTTCATAAAAGAGAATGCAGGTTTTCCTGTATATTTGTTTAGGGATGTCGAAAGAGATGAATCTATTGAAGCGGATAAATTTCTCCGGCTGACCAATTACTCTAAAGGCTTACTTGTAAGCCCAGCTATGGAGCAGAGAGCGGTTAATGAAGAGGAATACCTAACCGAAATAATGCAAACCCGGATTGCAAGCGAAGCGCTGCGTCAAGTATGGAAAAACTCAAAGATTGATGAAACGTTTGTTGAAGGCGCAGATCAATATTGGGCTACCATAAAATCTTTTATAGCCAAGGAAGGCCCTTGTGTTTTATTGGTGAGTGGATACGGAGACCCTGTTTGGTTATATGAGTGGAAGAGATCTCGCTATGTAACACCAAAGTATCCCATTCCAGCCGATCTAAAAATTTGGACAGCTACAGAGAATAAAAAATCTCAAGATGACTACCTCTTTCATTTGAATGATACGCCTGTGTATAGGGGGCCGATAGAACGTGGGGTAAGCTATCTTTTCCCACTGGGTACGTTTGATAGGATAAAATTTAAATCATTTTCTGACGGCAATCTGGTGCAGGTAAAATTTGAACCTAATTCAGAAGAGGTTTGGATGGGGGCGCTAGTGTTTACTTATGGCATGGTTGTAGAGAGCCTAAACACTAACATACTGGAAATTAAGGGAGATTTAGAAAAAGACCCAGATACTGAATAGTCTTTTTCGCGCGCTCGCTATCTGATAGCTAATTCCATATGGGACGATTTGCCCAATTAGCAGGGAAGCCCATATTGTCGAGTAGTAGAGGGCAGCTCACAAGGTGAGTTTTTAATTTGCTACACCAAGTATGGCCCGGTGCAATGTAATCCATCAAGTAAAGCAGGATAATGAGAGTGTTATAAAGCTGCTTATTGCCTAGGATCATATCGTCCCGTATTGGAGAAGTTGCGCTCTTCGGAATTTTGGGTGTCACTGTGAAAGAGTGATTCCAGACCCGAGAATGGTGCGCACACCTATTTCTTACAATTGATAGATGATGGAGCCATGAAGCGAAAACGCCTCCATCTAATTTGTAGGCTACTGCAATCATAATTGGTATCTACGCATGAATGCGTCGAACCAGCGTTGCTGCCACGTTGTTCGCAGCTCAGGCTGCATAAGGCCAATTTTCACGCAGAGCGAAATGCGGTGACACTGCTTGGGGGTATTGCCCTCTTTGGTGCCGTCAATCTTTGGTACTGGCTTGCGTGTTGCAGGCTTCAGCCGCTTGGGATGGCGAAGGGCATAGTCAAGTTCGCAGGCTCGTTGAACAAGTGCTGCCGTGTTAGGGAAGAAGGTAGTGTCTGCTTTTTTCCGAAAAAACTCGCACGCCTTAATAATGGCATACTCGCTGACACTGGCAAGGTCGTGGCACAAATCCGCTACAACCGTTGCCCATGTTTCTGGCCCCCGGCCCCAAGGTTTGTGGCAACTCAGTACCCAAAGATGCCTAGCTATGACCTTGGCGTTGCAGGGGCGCAGGAGGCTTTCCATGAGACGGGGCGTGACCGCATCTACTTTTAGCCAAATCCGGGGTCGAGTACGCTGGTTTACATGCTTCTGGATGGCATCGCCGTACTCGTCCGTGCCCCACTCAAGATCATATACATCGTGCTCTTCAAGCAGGAAGTAATCAGCAGCATGTTCGTCTAGGCGACGGTATTCTGCGTCATCAAGCCCATTTTCACGATACACGAAAATTTCGGTCATTCGACTTCCTCGCTTTTTTTCATAGCGGCCTGTGCACCGCGAATAGTTGCCTCAAGCATTTTTTGACTGTGGCTCTGCTTGTTGAGGTGGGGGGGTGTATGCCCAGATGGCTTGAGCGGAAAAAGGCCCGTCCAGCCATTCGCGATGCTCTGATTGAGAACGGAAGCTGGGTCATGTCCAGCCAGCCGGAGCTCAACAAGCTTTTCGATAGTCAGTCTGAGGGCATGAGCTGTCTTGATTGGCCTTTTGATGCTCTTCCGGAAGTCGGCATATGCCGTGAACTCCTGCACAGGTACCCACTCAGGCAACTCAGTAGCAATGGGGCTTATTTCTTTGGGTTCTTTTCCTTCATTCTGTTCTTTCTTATTTGTCATGGGTGAGGATGTATCGTCGTCGTGCTGGCCATGTGCTTTGCGTCGCGTTTCTGACACAAAACTGGATACGGGCGACTGATATTTCTCATAGTTACAGATGGTTATGATGTTCTGGCGCGTCGCACTGCGAACGGCAATCATGCCCCATTGCTCAAGGCGACTCAGATAGCGCCTTACACGCTCAGGGTCATTCCAACCCCATGCTTTAGCAAGATAGCGTAAGCTGTAGGACAGGCTGCCTCGGCTAACACGCATGGGGTGGCCTTTTAGGGAGACGGTGGTGTCCTCATAAGCTGAATTTTCAATCAGCCACAGCCATGCTTCGCGCTCGGTGTAGAGCACGTCTTTGAAAGCCGGATGGCTCATCCAGCCTCTATGCATGAGATACCAGCTCATTGGGTCTTCTTGGCCGATTTGCCCGCTGTAACGGACACGTGGCTTTTTTCTCGCCTAATCATGAGATGCCTCCTCCACCTGAGAAGAGGTTGATGTGTAAAGCGGCGAGATAATGCTGCGCGCCCACATATCCAGCTCATGTTCGGGATACAGCGGAAAGCGCCCAGCCTTAGCAAAGCGCGGCCCACCGCCTTGAACAGCCAGTTTGGCCAAGGTCGAAGGCTTGCGATCTATCCCCCATTTCTGCTTGAGATAGCTACTGGCCTCGTGTCTGCGATAATTTTTGCTCGATTCCATACTTAATGCCTCCATTGATTGCGATGGAGGTATTAATAGTTTTAGTGGTGTCTATGGGTGAGAATGGGATATCCCATTTGGACTTTATCCCATTTATCCCAATCTATGCGGAAAGTTATAGACCTTTGTTTTTATTATAGAAAATAGCGTAATCTTCAAACGCCACTCTCCCTAATCTTCTGACTGTCTCTGAGCTAAGCTTGAGCTGCATACTAACAAGTTCAATATATTTTGATCTGTATCCCCTATTGGGTTCAGGCATCTCCGCTTTGAGAGCAGACAAAAGCCCCTCGTAAACGCGCCTACTCGAGTCACGTAAAACCTTAGGGCCACGAAATGCTGTTTGAAGTTTAGGTAATGAGACACGAACATTAGTCCAAAATGAAGAAGAGTCATCTTTATAGGACAGGCTATCTTCTAGAAGTGTCGCTCCATTTTCCCCCTTTTTGCGGTAAGGGTCGAATGTTAGAGCGTGCCATTCTGCCGCCTCTATTCTTTGCATACTACCAACACCATTATATCGACCTTCCGCAAATATCTTATTTTTTTCCAAAGCAGCTTTTAAGTGGTTTCTGTTTTCTCCCGAGGGTGAAATGTCTTTGGGCGGGTATAATGACCATGCCTGTATCTCCCCGATTTCCTCAGTCAGAACTCTTTCGTTTCTCCATACAACCCATGCTATGGCTCTGGTTATTGAAATATACTTATCCGACATGGTGGATCTCCCTCAAGTTTACAACATCAGCACTGACCTTTTCTCCGCGTAGGAGTGCGTCGATTCTTTCGGAAATGCGGTCGGCAGCGAGGAGGAGCGCCGCATCAGGGACATGTGAGTATCGGGCAGTCACGCCCTTAACTTTCTGGCCAATGATTCCCGCGATCACTAATTCAGAGTAATTCATTTCAGCGGCAGTGCTGCTGAATGTGTGGCGAATATCGTGGATCCTCGCACCTTCAATTTCTGCCTTTTCCATTGCGCGAATGGATATTTTGCGGATGCCAACTAGGTGATTTCCTGTTTTGTCTGACATAAACACATAGGGCAGCTCGTTGCCGGCATCGTCGTATCTTGGGCGAGACTTAATAAGACGAACAGCGGCGCTACCCAGCGGGCGCATCTGCGGGCCACTCTTGGTTTGTTCGAATCTGATGCAGCGGTCATTCAGGTCTACCCATTCCCACGGAAGAGATAAGACCTCTTCGCGCCGGAATCCGGTTAGAAGCATTAATCTCAGCGCATCGAACCCAGTCTTGTTGTCGCCCTCTGCCTCAAGATCGATCATCGCCTGACCCAAAGCCATCACTTCCTCGGCTTTAAGAGGGCGCTTGCGTGGCATGTCTTTGAACTTCTTAATGCCTCTAGCCGGGTTAATTTCAATCGCTCCATGCTGCTTGGCTAGTTCGAGAATAGCTCCCATCATGCCAAGAGTGCGGGCGGCGACGCCTTTGCCGCCTTGCCGCATGCCACCGCGCCCATCTGGCCGCTGCTTGGCCGCAGTCTTCCCCGAAGCAATATCTTGCTGCATTTTTCGCAGATCAGCCGGCGTGATACCCGAAACAGCACGGAAGCCGAGAAGGGGGATGACGTGTGACTCGATACGCGATTTATCCTGTCTCAGGGTGCTTTCGCGGATCATTCCCTTGGATGTCTCTAGGTAAAGTTCGCAAAGCTCTTTGACAGTCATGCCAGAGCGTAGCTGCTTGCGGGCGGCGGAGGGGTCTTCGCCTGACGCAACTTCTGCAAGCCGCCTCTTGGCCAGAACCCGAGCTTCATCTGGGGTGAGTGTTCCGACTCTTCCCAGCGCCATACGCCGGGTGCGCCCTTCGAGATTCCGATACTGAACGATATAAGAGGCTGTGCCGCTACGTTTAATGCGAATACCGAAGAGTTCAACACTGCCCGGCCCCTCATCCCAATAGAACTCTTCGCTCTTGCCCGTAGGCGCTTCTATGGTGTCGACAAAGCGTTTGGTCAGCTTGGGCATTTCAGGTCTCCAAACTGCTTCCCGGGGAAGCATGGGGGAAGCACGGGGAAGCAAATTGGGGTCATTTGGGGTAATGACCCTAACATTCTGATAGTCCAAATGTCCTTTATAAGTCAACGCTTATCAATAACAATGCATCTGGGGGAAGCAACAGTAAAACAGCGACTTTAACCTTGCCAAGGTTAGGGTCGAGGGTTCGAATCCCTTCGCCCGCTCCAATTCAGACAAGCAGCCGCCTTAGGGCGGCTTTTTTGTTGCCTGTTAAAATCCCACTTTTGCTCTATAAGCGCGCTACTGATTGTAACGCGGGAAGGATTGCAATGCG
>Ga0255213_1000137_pt1 | contig 16203 bp, 18 predicted proteins | sample Miss_Law_RepA_8d_FD_183051 | JGI IMG/M metagenome (GOLD analysis project Ga0255213, IMG submission 183051) | Freshwater microbial communities from Mississippi River, Louisiana, United States - Miss_Law_RepA_8d | ecosystem: Environmental > Aquatic > Freshwater > River | place: USA: Louisiana... | reverse complement strand
GGCCGATGAACCATAGCTGCTGCCATACATGCGCAGCTTGGTGACTTGCGTGAGGAAGTCGCCGCCGATGGTGGCCCAAGTGGTGCGGTCACTGCCGCCGCCAATCTGATAGTTGTTGTTACCGGTGTGACGGACGGTGCCGTCCTGCATCAGCGCCAAGGTGCGACCGTACCCCCCAGATACCGCATACGCATCGGCCACGCCATCGAGCACTTTGTATGGGAACAGGGCGTGGCCCGTCCAGATGGTCCCGGTGTAGCCCGTGCCCCAAATACCAGAGGTCTGACCCTCGTCATGGCCCCAGCGATACAGCGCTCCATCTTCCAAGAGCACGCCATAGCTGCGGTAATACTGGCTGCCTGCCACCCAATGGGCGTCGGACTCGGAGCAGAACACTTTTTTAACCCGCTTCTCGGTACCCCAAGGCATCCAGAGACGGTGCGTGTACTGGTCGCTGCCAAATCCGCAGGAGTTGGCTTCGCCGGCCACCCAGAGTTTGCCGGCTGTATCGATCAGATAGCTGGCGGCATAAGTGCCACCCGACAGAAACACCGCCTTGATGGGCGTATCGACGGTGAATGGCACCAGTTGCGGCGAGGTCACCACCGAGGTGTGACCCAGACCCAAACTGCCCTGCTGGTTGTTGCCCCATACATAGACCCGACCCTGAGCGTCCAGACAAGCCAGCATGCGGTAGCCGTACCAGTCATGACCAGTGATGACTTGCTTGACCATCGCATTGGCAGGCAATTGCCCCACACCATTGACACGTCGCGGCACTGCATTGGCGCTCGCCGTCGGGGATCCATAGCCACTGTTACCCCCGGCGTGCCAGAGCCCGCCCTCGGCATCGATGAAGAAGGTGTCATCCCACACGCAATTCACGGACACGATGCGTGGCGTGCCGGGTGGAAATGCCACCCGCGCCGGGAAAGTGCGACTGATATCCCCCGTATTACCGGTACCCTGTTGGCCATAAATAGCCCGTCCCCATGCCCGGACCGAACCATCATTCATGATGGCTGCCATGAAGTAGTTGGCGCTGTGATAGTCCGCTGCTGCCCGATCGGTGTTCATGAGTGCGGTGGCAATCGTGCCATTGCGATCGGCCATGAAGCGGAATTCCACGCCGTCTGTGCCGTTGGAATGCAGCACCATGCTGCCAATACCGCCCACGGACACACCACCGGTCAGCAAATGCCCCTTGAGAATCGCGTCCTGCTGACCCAAGGCAAAGGGCTGCGGCTGGCCATGGCGGATCACCCAGGCGCCCCCGTCTTTGAGCACCACATCGCCATCGCGGTAGCTGAGGTAAGACGAATAAATGCCGCACCATCGATAGCCGAGCGCCGAGATGTCGAGATTCACAGCTGCACCTCCAGCGCGTTGCTCTGCACGGCAAAGCTCACGCCTTCCGAGATCGTCCAGGTGGAGAAGTCGCTGCTATCAAACGCTTCCTCGCGCCCTTCGGTCAGCAACAGCTCCGAGCCGTCACTGGACAGATGAAACCCATAGAAGCGCGGTAACGCAGCGGTGTGGACCAGCTCATACCCGGATTCATCGGCCTTGACCTTCAGGAGCATGCCCCGTGCGCCCGTCAGCACATCGGGCAAACCCACCGCCATCAGCCGGGTGATGACCTGCTGCAGCACATCTTCGGCATCGACCAGGATCTGATTGCCGCTGCTCTGCACCACTTCTAATACGGTATTCGCATCGGTGACGCCTTGGCTGGCCGCAGACTGGGCACGGTCAGCTTCGCTGGCGGCCAGTTCGGCGGAGGTCAGCGCGTCCTGTGCGGCTGTCTGGCTTTGCGTGAGGATGCCGATTGCTGCCACATTGATACGCACATCCGCATCGTTCAGAAGCTTGGAGACCGTGGCGACCACGCCGCCTTCGGTGGTCACGGTTTGCAGCGCCGTGCCGTGCACGACGGCATGCAACAACGCACTGTCAGTCGCCACCTGCGTGACGGCATTGTGTAAATCGGTTTGAAGACTCATGGTGAATTGGTCCGGGATCAGATTTCAGCAGGCAGGGAAAGAGGTAAGCGCACCGGCAAGGTGATGTGCACCAGCTGATGCAGTTCACTGCCCATGGCAAAGAGGTCTTGCGCATCGAGCTCCAGCAGCAGGTTGAGCGCGCCTTCATCGAGCGTCGGACGCTCACGGATCTCCAGCTCACCCTTGACCTCCCAGCGTCGCGCCGACAACAAGCGGGCTTCAAACTGGCGGGTAAAGCGTGCTTCATGCGGCAAGAGCCCGAGACCACCCAGCAAGGTGATTTCGAACCACTGGCCACCCTCGTCGGCGTGATACTTGTACCAAGCTTCGAAGAGCGCAAATTGGGTTTCAAGGAACAGCCAGCGCACGGTGATGCGCGTGGGTGTTTGCCGAAATCGACGCCGTTGACGCGCAGGACCCGACTCCATGTCAGTGCGCAGCACGGCTTCTTGCGGTGTCAGGCCATAGCCTTCGACCGAAGGCAGCGGCAGTGTGGTGGGCCAGGTGATGTTCATCCAAGTCTCCTCATCGCATCGCTCCAGCGGCGGGGTTCAAGCCGTAACGGCGCTCCAAGGTCGGTGCCAGTCCTGAACCTTGGGAGATCGATCGGGCCATGCGCGCTTCCATCTGTTCGACGATCACGTCCAGCCGCGTGCTGCCATCGGGCTGCTGTTGTTGCTCGACCCGGGTTTCGACACCACTGGCGCGGTTGATCACATTCACTTCCACATTCACCTGGGGTTTGGCAGCCACCGCACCGCCCAAGGCACGTAACTGACCCGGCGTGAACACCGCTTCACCCTGGCGGGCAATGATGGGCACTTCACCCGAAAGCAGGCCACCGGTGTGAAACCGCCGCGCCCCGGCGAATACATCACCACCGACCTGCCGGGATGGCAGCCCATCGGTACCCAAGAGACCACCGTTGTGCGCGATGTTGGCGTTCACGCCCATCAAGTCCCCGGACCCCAAGGGCAGCGCATTACTGGCAGCCGGTGTGAACAGGCTCATGGCCCAGTTCGCCAGCGGCAAGGTGATTGCGCGTTGAATCTGAATGCGGATCAGGTCGCTGATGATGGAGTTGGCCAGACTGTTGAAATCCAGCTTGCCGGTCATCACGAACTGGGTAAGCGCATCCTCCATGGACTTGAAAGCACCGGTCACCGCCCGTTCAGCCTGCTTGGCCGCGTTGGTGGCGTCTTCGATGTAGGTGCGCAGCGCGGACTTGGCGCCGAATTCGGTAGAGCGCTGGTAGTCGGCATTCGCGCGGACCAGACTCTCGATGATCGGCAACTGCCGCGCCAATGCATCGTTGATGGCTTCAATCGTTTGCGCTCGCAAATCGCCATCCTGGATCTGGCTGGCTTCTTTGCGTGCAGCAGCGGCAGCTTTCTCCAGCTCGGCGCGGGTTTGCAGGACCGTTCGTTCGGTGTTGGACAGATCCAGCATCTCGCGCTGCAGCTGCACCCCCTCGATTCGCTGGCGGTTGCCACCGATCAGGGTCTCGACGATCTTGCGGGCGTTGGCTTCTTCTTTTTCGTAAGCCTCGGAGGCTTTGTCTTTTTCCTTTTGGCGCTCAATGGCTTCGAGCACCTGGATGTATTTCTCCGCTTCGACGGACACGCCCTTGTAGCCCTTGGCTTCGATCTGCAAGGCACGCGCGCGCAGTTCTGCGGATTCGCCCTCCTGAACCCGCGTCAGGCGCGAGCGCAGTTGGTTAAGAAAGATCTCGCCCTCATTGATTTTTTCTGCTGGCTTGGGTTTTTCGAAGCCGGAGAGGTCGAGGCTGGGACGCGGCTTGCGTGGCAGCGTGGGCAGAAACTTGTCATAGATCGCCTGGACCTCCTTGGCCTGCGCCTCGGTGTCCAGCACGAACTTTTGGCCCATGACGCGCACGGTACGGCGCTGTTCATCAAAGAACTTGGCCACCCGGTCCGCATAACCGGGGCTCTGGTTTATGTTGAACAGTCGGTCGTTCGCCGCGCGCACGTAGTCATCGCGCGCACCCTGCAGCTTGGCGATTTCGGCATCGATGAGCTTGGGGTCATAGCCCATCGACTTCATCGACCCTAAAAGATCCGTCTTGAACCAGGTCTCGATGTCCTTGCCCACCACCGACAGGCTGTCGAAGGGCTGGGCAATGACGCGTTTCAAGAGCACCGCCGACTCGGCGATAAAGGCCAGGCCCGAGGCGACCGATTCAAGGAATGCGAGCGTCGCTTCCCGATTGGCCGTGATGCGCTGCAGCTCGTTGCTGAAACTACCCGTCTCGGTCTGCGCCAGGATCACCTGCTCGGTGAACTCAGCCAGGATGGGAATGACGGCAGCACCGATCTGGCGCTGCACGCCTTCGAAGATGGCGGACAGGCGCGTGAGGTTGTCGTTGAAGACTTCCGAGGCCCGCGCCACGTCTTCAGACATGACCAAGCCTAGGCGCTGCGCTTCTTCCATCAACGCCGAAATGCCTTCACGCCCCTGGTTCAGGAACGGAATGATGGCCAGGCCTTCCTTGCCGAATAGTTTGACCGCCAGTGCGGCTTTGTCAGCGCCATCGGGCATTCGGGCAAATTTATCGGCCAAGTCGAGCAGCACAGCTTCGGTCGGGCGAATCTGACCGTGGGCGTCAGTAGCCGACACCCCCAGGGCCTTCAAGGCAGCACTGCCCTCTTCACCATTGACCTGGGTATCGAACATCGCCACCGACAGCTTTTGCAGGGCCTTGGTCAACCCTTCGGTGGTCACGTCCGAGAGCTTGGCCGCGTAGTCAAGCGCGGTCAGGGCTTCGACCGAGACACCGGTCTTTTGCGAAAGCTTGAAGAACTCATCGCCCACACGCGCCACCGGCATGACCAGTGCTGTGATGCCCATACCCAGTGCGGCGATGCTGGCGCCAGCGATGAGACCGGCGGGACCGAGTTTGCCGAGGACTGAACCCAACAGGCCCAGACGTTCAGTCGCAGCTTCCAGTTGAAACTTGGCGTCGTTGGCCGCTGACGACAGCAGTTTCAAACCACTGGACGCCGGAGTGGCCGCTGACTCGATTTTTTTGAGCGAACGCTCCCCCTTTTCACCGATCTCGGACAGCTCGGCTTTGACCTTGCCGCCGTCGACCACGGACAGGCGGATGGAGAGGTTGCGTTCAGCCATGGAAGGAAATCAATCGCCAGGGTTATTCGTTTTGCTCAAAGGTGCTCATCAGGCCCGCCTCGACCGCTGGGAAGAGATCGATCGCCGTGGCCTTGTCCAGTCCGGTGCTTTCGCAAGCCAACATCCAGGCGTTCAGATCCAGCCCGATCACCCGACCCTGGGCCATGCGCAACTGGCTGGCACAGATGTCAATCGCACTGGCCGCTTGCCAGCCCTCCTGGCTCTCGGGTGCATTCATGGTGTACGGGCACTCGGGGCACCGCTCAGGGCAGGCACTGCAGTAACTCGGCCCGCCGCCGAAATGCCACGCGGTGCGAGCCTTCAGGCGTTTTTTTCCGAATCCAGCGCGTAGAGGCCGGCGAGGTATTCGCGCTCGAAGGCGTCGGCCAGCAGCCAGTGCTCCATCAAGGCAGCCACACCCTCGGGCGTGACGGCAGCGGGTTTGCCTTTGTCGTCGGCCACGCCTTCCCAGGAGAGCACAGCGAGCTTCGCCAGTTCAGTAATCAGCGTCGCGGTGCGCTCGCCGGCGGCAGCAGTATCGGTGCCAGCCACTTTGGATGCGGCATGGCGCGCCGCCATGACCAATGCAGTGGTGGCGGGACGCACCTGCAGGCGCACGCCAGCGGCCAGCGTGATCCAGTGCGGCTCACGCGGAAGGTTCAGTTTGATCATGAGAGACCTCGGATTCATCAGTAGGAGGTGACGTCGTTCACCAGTTCGACGGTGAACATGCGCGCCACGCTCGTGGCCTTGGCGGCTTGCCACTCGAAGGTGGTCTGGATGCCGCCGGGGCCAGAAATAGACAGCTTCGGCTTGGGCAGGTAGACCTCGTGCGCGATGAAGGTCAGCCGGTGATCGGCGTCGATGGCATAGCCGAAAGTCAGTTCCAGCGGCGTGTTGTTCGTGGCCGCATCGATCAGCGTCGTGTCGGCAAAGCGCACTTCCAGGTTGCCGGTGAGGCTGGCCACCGTAGGATCGGCGCCGTTGATCTTGCCATCCGACCGGATGGTTTCGATTCGCTCCAGGTTGTTGGAGTACGTGATCTGCGCCGAGACCACATTGCCCAGCGCCTGGCCATCGCGCAGGATCTGCCCCTGGAACTGGTTGAAGCGCTGCAGGTCCCGAGTACTCGGGATGTCATCCAGCGGGGCGGTGCGTCGCACCTCGCCCTGCGCGATCAGCCCGACCGTGGCATTCGCTGCCCCTGAGCGGGCAAATCCCACCTGCAGGCTGTTGACCATGACACCGGAGGCGACGAACCAGGCCGGGATATCGGGCAGACCGGTTTCCAGCGTCAGGCTAGGAAGGCTCGGCTTGCCGGAGCCAAAGGTGTGGGTCACAACCCCAGTGCCAGCCGATACCGGCTCACCCAGCAAGGCCTTGAGCCACAGGCCGATGTGCCGTGCATCCAGCGGCACAGCCATATCGCCCTCGACCTTAATGACATCGCGGATCGGCGCGCTGGGGTCACGCCCCAGGCCGATCAGGTCATTGGCAATCAGCCCCTGCTCGGAGCCGAGGGTGGTAGAGACAAAGGGCAGCTGCCAGTAGCCATCTACCGGGGTGCTGCCGTACGTGGATTCGAACGCGGCCAACAGGCTGGCGTTCGCGCCATAGGCACGGGCCATAGGATTCTCCTTGCGGAATAGATTTCAGTTCAGTGGGCCGGCGCTGCTGTAGTGCAGAACCACAGGGAGCAGGCAGGCCTTGATGCCGCTGCTGCCGTCGGGGGCCATCTCGTCAATCTTGGGCGGGCCGATCTCGGCGTACTCGATGACACCGCCAAGGGAGCGGTCGGCTTCGATCAGGGCTGCCAGTTCGACCAGCAGTTCGTCCATGCGCTTATCGCGCTCGCTGGCATCCGGGTCGGCGACGAAGATTTCGATCGCTACTTGGTGCTGCCAGTGGTAGGTCAGCGGTGAGAGCGACACCTCGGGCTCGCCCATCACACCATCGCGAAGAATCGCCATGGCGTGGTCCAAGACCCGCTCGGGCAAGGCAACGTTGCGTTTGACCGTCGTTCCGGATGTGCCCAGCGACAACTGGCCGAGCACGGCAAACAGGGCACCGATGGCGTTTTCTCGCTGGCTCATGATCGATTTCCTTGACGTTCCGCCTCATCGAAGCGGCTGGCGATCCGGTTGGCCAGCGTGCTGACCCAGCGGCGTGAAGCGCTGTCGATGTCAAATTTCTTCTTCAAGGTGACTTGCGGCACCAGCAGGAACATTGGCACCGTCACCAGGCCTCGACCGGAGGCTTGGGCCTTCTGCGAGGCAGCCGAGAAACCACCGCGCTGGCCTTGGCGGGCACGCTGGTTCTCAGCCACCAACAGCGAGGGCTTGCCTCGGCGGTAGATGAAGCGCAGGCGCTGACCACGGAGCTTTTCCCAAAGACCGGGGGTCATGCGTTTGCCTCGAGGGCCTTTGCCTGCAGCGGGTAAAGGAATCGCCAGCCAGAAGCCATCCTTGGAACGGATGGTCACGCCGCGGTCATGGGCGCCGACCACTTCAGGGGCACGGCTGTAGACCAGGCCCGCTGCCTTGATGCTCAGTTTGCCCTTGGGATAAACCTCGCCACGCCAGGTGTTGGCCAGGCGTTGACCGAGGCCAGCACCTGTGATCTGGCTGCGCAGTTCGGTCTTGAGACCGTCGGTGGCTTCGCGAATCGATTGCGTCACCGCCTGCTCGGCAATCCGAACCTCATCCGCCAGCATTTGGTCCAACTCGCCGGACAAGGCGGCCAGCAGCCTCATACCGGCGCTCCGGTCAGGGTCCAGATCAGGCGATCGCGATCGGCCAGCGGTTCACCCACCACCTGATAGGTCTGGCCATCGAGCGTGAAACGATCCCCCTCGCGGGGTGACGCCACATCGCGTGCCATCACATCAAACCGGTGGGTCGCCAGCGCGAGTCGTGTGTCGCCGAAGGACTCGACGACATCGGCCTGCTTGGCGATGAACTGGGTGGCGATTTCTCGGCCATCGGCCAGTCGGTAGATGCCAGGCGACCCCAACCGGGCGAACAGACGCGAGACCGCACGCTTAAACGTGTGTTGCATGTGGTCTGACGTCTTGCGGTTACGCGGTCAGCTTGATCAGCACGCCCGGGCGGTGGCACATGGGCAGCGGGTTGCTCTGCGTGTGCAGGTCGGTGCCACGGTCGAACTGACGCGGTGCCTGTTTCGCATAGACCGGCTGGCCCAGGGTGTTGACTGTTTCGTTGAAGTCCGCCGGCGCGAAGTAGGTCCCAAAAGTATCCACCGTGCCGATGGGGAAGCAATGCGCTTCACCGTCCGCAATGAACTTGCGCACCGTACCGTCGGCCGAGCTGGCCTGGCCACGGTATTCCTCAAACGTGATGCCACCGTAGGTGAAGCCGGTGCGCACGTCTTCGCGCAGCCAGGCACCTTCCTGGAACCGGGTGTAGGACTCCACCACGTTGGCGTGGCTGGTCAGCGCTTCGAAGAAGGACGGAGAGCACAGGCAGCGTACGCCGGTCATGAATTCGCCTTGGAGGGCTTTTTCCATTTCGCCGAGGACCTTGACGCACTTGTTGCGCACGTTGGTCTTGGCATCCGCCAGGCCCAGCGACAGGGTGGTGGCATCGATGCCGAATTCGTCGTAGAGGTTGTAGATCGTCGAGCCGTCGGCATCCAGGATCTCGCCCTTCAAGGCGCCCATGCGCAGGTGCTCCAGCGTGATCGCGTGCTTGTTGCGCATGGTCTCCAGATGCCGGGCCAGCACGCCGGCCAGGGTTTCGAGCTCAGTTTCCGAACCAAAGGCACGGATGCCTTGGACCTCTTCGGGCAGCACCACATCGTCGTGCGGGATGTGGGGGATGACAAAGGAGCGGACCTTGCGCTTGCCACGCGTACCGACGGTGCCGGGCGAACCGGGGGGCATAGTGGGCAGCAGGTTAAGCACGCCGTTGCGCTCTTCGATGATGATTTGCCGAAAGCGCGTGGGCTTGGCGGGAAACAGGTTCAGGTCTTCCAGTCGGCCATAGCGGTTGGGCACCAGGTTGATGGCGGCCGTGAGGTTGGCCATGCTGAAGGCCGGGTTGGCAAAGAGGTTCTGCATGTGGGGCTCCAAAAATGACGAAACCCGCGCAAGCCAGACGGCCAGGCGGGTTCGAGGGGATGAGGGAAATGGGTGACTGGCGAATCAGGCGAAGGCTTTACGCGCTCTCACGCACCAGCACGCCACGCTCGGCCAGTTGCTGCTCGTAAGCAGTGCGCTGTGCACCGGTGAGGGCAATCGGCCAGACCAGCGCGGTCTTGGCGACGATGGCGTGGCGGGCGATCAGGATGGCGTCCGACCTGTCGGCATTGGTGGCATCGATGTCGTTGGCCAGCACACCGATGGCGGACTCGGTGCCGTCGGTGGCAGTGGGGTCGATGGCGTAGTGCTTGCCATCGCTGGCATTGCGACCGAGCACAGTGCCCAGGGGCAGGTTCTGGCCGGCGGCGATGGTGGCGACGTCGCGCGAATAGCGGTTGGGGGCTTCGTACTTCAAGAGGTCGCCGAGATTGTTCTGTTCGGTGATGGCGGGCATGGCGGATTCCTTTCTTAATGTGTCGCGGTGAGTTTCTTGACGGCCGCCACGATGGGCGAGGTCTCAGGGCGATCGAGCGACTGGGTGCCCGCATCCACGGTGATCGTGGATCGGATGTCGGCGGCATCGGATTGCGCGGCACGCGCATCGATCAGCACGCATCGCACATCGGCTTGCGATTTTCCAGCGGCGATGAACTCGGCGGTGCGGTCGGGGCAACCGGCCAGCAGGCACAGCTCGGCAATCGCCTGGGCGGTTTGGGTGACTTCGCGCTTGGCGTCTGCGACCAGCTTTTCTGCTTCAACCAGATCGATGGTGTCGGCCACGGGGTTTTGAAGGATGTCCTGGGAATCAGGCATGGAAAGCTCCTTGTGGGGAAGTGCCGCCTCAGCACGGATGACGCCCCGCACCTGAGACGGCGAATGGTTACGGGCGTTGAGATACAGGTGGAATTGGCTGAGGGTGGCGTCCAGCGTCTGGACACCGTCGGCAAGACCCTGGGTCACGGCGTTGCTGCCAAAGAAGAGTCCGGCCTCTGTGGCGCGCACGGCATCAAGATCCAGACCGCGCATGGCAGCTACGTGCTCGGTGAAGATGGCGTAGAGCCGATCGACTTCCCCTTGCAGTTCGGTCTTGGCCGCGTCCGACAGCGGCTCATGCGGCGAGTAGTCGTTTTTGTGGGCGCCGGCCGTGATCGCGGTGTAGTGGTAGCCGTCTTTGGCATCCTTGACCGACTGATCCACATGCAGGGCAATCACACCGATTGAGCCGACGCCTCCGGTTTCCGTCACGAACAGGCGCTGGGCACTGGCACCAATGGCATAGGCGGCTGAGTACGCCGCGTCATTGGCCACTGCCCAGACGGGTTTCTGGGTGGCCACCTCCCGCACACGACGGGCCAGTTCGAAACTGCCCGAGGCCTCGCCACCGGGGGAGTCGATGTCGAGCAGGATGCCGCTGACCTGGGGATCGGCCAGGGCCGCATCGAGCATGGCGGCGATCTCACCATAAGAAGTCAGGCCCGATGCCGCCTCCATGCCGAGCGAGCGCTTCACCAGTGATCCATGAATAGGGATCACGGCAATGCCCTCAGGTGCGGCGGCCAGCGGGGGCCGTTGGAAAGCGGCCATGTCCATCATGGGCATCGTGGGTACCTCGGCCATGCCGATGCGCTGGCCGACCACGGACAGGATCACGTCCAGCTTGGGCCGGTGAATCAGCAAGGGCGTCCCGAACAGGCGGGAGGCAAGGTAAGTCATGGTTGAGGGTCCTGGTTATCGGTTGGTGCATCAGCTGAGTCGGGCGTATCAGCGGGTTGCTCGTCCTGGCTATTAGTGGAAGCGGGCACGGGCGCCTGGTCATGCCGTGCATCGGAGTCAAAGACCAGGCCCAGTTCATCTGCTCGGGCGTTGTCCGCTGCAATCTCGCGGTCCACGTCCTCAGCGTCGTAGCCATTGCCCGAGATCGCTTCCGACCGGCTCATCAAGCCAGCCCGGATGGCGAGCTTCATGGCGTTGAATTCCTTTTGCGGATCGACCCAGCTCCAGCCCTGCGGGATCCACTTGGCGGCCTGGTAAGTGCGGCGGTCCTTTCGGTAACCGGGCAGATCGATCGCCCCTTCTAGCACTGCCTGGTCCATCCAGGCACGCCAGATGGGTCGACAAAGCTGGTGCACGATCACCCCATGCTGTAAGGCTTCGCAGCGGCGGCGGAATTCCAGGAGACCCGCCCGAATCGACGAGTAGTTCACCTGGGTCAGGTCACCGGTGAGCATCTCGTAGGTGATGCCCATGGCGGCGGCCACCGCGCGGAACTGCTGGCGCATGAATTCGGCGTAGGAACTGCCGACATCAGCAGGCGCCGAGAACTTGATGTCTTCACCCGGCTCCAGGATCTGGAGCGTGCCGGGCTCCATGCCCGCGAGTGCCACGCCATTCGCATCAGCCGCCGACTCGCCCATCAGGTTGTCCTCGGGCGCCATGCGGGTGATGAAGCCGGCGAACATGGCAGCTGTCTTTTTTCGGACCAACTCGGCATCGTCGTACTGGTCCAGTTCGTTGAGTTTCACCAGCGCCCGGGTGAGCCACGGTTCGCCCCGGATCTGGCCGGGACGCAAGGGACGGAACAGGTGGATCATTTCACTGGCATCCACCCGCACAGTGTCCATCCCACCCTGGCTGGACATCGGGGCCAAGAGCCCATCGTTCGGATGCGAGCGGTACAGGTGGTACGCCACCCGACGCCCGAGTCGGTCGAATTCGATGCCGGCACGGATCACATTCCCGCTGGCCAGATCGCGGTTCATCGTTGTCGGCAGATGTTCAGCTTCCAGGACTTGGATCTGCAGCGCCACCGGCAAACCATCTTCGACACGTCGGTAGCGGAGTCGGATCAGGGCTTCGCCGCCCTCGAGCATGGCGCGCGTGGCCAATGCCTGCAGACCGTAGAAGTCGCTCAGGCCTGCGGCATCCGCCTGCTCGCACCAGTCCCACCACAGGCTGTGGATGGCCTCACGAGTGGTTTGGTCCTGCACCATGCTCTGCGGCTTGATGCCCGTACCGATGGCGTTGGCCACAAAGGCCTCAATCCCAGCAGCAGCCCAAGCATTGCGCCGAACCAGATCACGGCTCTTGGCGCGCAGTTCATCTTGGGCCAGCGACAAGGCGGCGACTGCACCCGGATTGCTAGGCATCCAGGCCAGCGCCCGGCGACCACCGCCGACGCCGTCATAGACCGGCGTGCCACCGAACATTCGGCGACGAAGGTTTTTGAGCCAGTCCATCAGAGTGCCTTGCTAGTGGTCACGCGGATCTGCCGCGACTTTGGTGCGCCGGATTCACGCGCCATCGTGGCCTCGACCTCGGCGATCGCGGCTTTGAGATCAGCCACGCTGCGGTATTCGATGCTCTTGCCTTCGTAGCTCACGCGGTGCTCGCCGCTGGCCAGGGCTTCACGCAAGGCCTGCAGGTGTTCTGGGGTGTAGGTCATGTCAGGTCATCCATCGGCTACGCACCACTCGGCGCGAAGCCGGTGTGGTGCTACCAGAAGTGCTGAGGCCACCGTCAAACTTCTGCTCTCGGGTGGCCTCGGGGGTGTCGGTCAAAGGGACATCGGTGGGTGGATCAATACCTGCCGATTTCTCGCCCAGTTGTTTTTCCAATTCGAGCCAGTGACGGTCCTCGAAACGATCCAGACCGGCCGCTGCGGCCGCCGCCCGGGCGTAGACGTAGCAGTCCAGCGCCTCGTTGCGCTCGCGCATCTTTTGCCACTCGCGGTGGGCAAAACCGTTGCGGTCGCGCCGGGTGATCAGTTGCTCGGCACAGAGCTGCTGCAGGTATTCGGCATCCACCTTGGGCAGATGCACGTAGCCCGCTGGGTAGATGGTCGTCACGCCGTCATCGGCCACCTCCGCGCTCTTGCGCAGGTTGTTGTAGAACTCGAGCTTGGCAATGCCGCCGGCCACCGGGAACACTTTGATGCCCCGGCGCAGCTTCTTGCCACTGGCCGTGGCATCGACCGCCGTCGGCGTCCCGATCAGTGCCGCGCCGCCGGCAATCCCCTTGATCGGCATGAGCCGGGCATCGCGCACGCTGCGCACAAAGGCATAGGCCTCCTGCGTGGCGTAGCCGGTATCCAAGGCGATGCGTGCCAGGCTCAGCTGGCAACCACTGCTGTGCGTCCAGGTTTCGCCCATCAGCTTGGCGAGAGCCGACCAGACCTCGGTGCGTGCCGTGTCCCCCATCAGCACCCGGTGCTCGACCAGCCAAGCGGCCTTGCCCCGCCCAAAGGCCCAGACCGAGACTTCGATCCGATCCTTCTGCACATCGGCGCCAGCAGTCAGCAGCAAGCCGCCCGCGGGCACAGTGCCGACACGGTAATCCTCCCGCCGCTCCAGCAGGCGCTGCCAATCGGGAGCTTCGCCTTCCTCGACCCAGGTCTCACCCAGCTCGGTGTTCTTGAAGGTCTTGATCGCCGAGGCCGAACGCGTGTCGGACATCGCCGCCGACTCCCAGGCCCGGGCGATGTCGATCCAGCTGCGCCAGCCCACCGGGCTGTACAGACTCGACAGGTGAAACCCGGCAGTGCGTCCCGCGTTCTCTGGGGCACAGGCCTGCCACTGACCGTTTTCCAGCATCCAGGTCTTGTGGTGCTCGGCGATGGGCTCGCCGCAGGACTCACAGATGTAGGCCACCGTGTCGGGCTGACCGCGCTCCCAGCGCAGTTGTTCAAACCGCAGCCACTGTCGGTGCGCGCAGTGCGGGCACGGCACAAAGTAGCGGCGCTGGTCAGACGCCTCAAACTCCCGGTCGACCGCGCTGGCGCCGGCAATGGTCGGGGTAGAGACGATCAGGATCTTGCGCCGGGCAAACGTCCGGGTGCGTGCCTCGGCCAGCGAGATCGCATCGCCTTCACCCTCTACATCCAGCGGATAGCCATCGACCTCGTCCAGGAACAGGTAGCGCACCGGCATGGAGCGCAGGCCCACCGCGCTGTTGGCGCCGGTCATCACCAGCACACCACCATGGAATTCCTTGGCCAGGATGGTGTTGCCCGAATCGCGGCTGCGCGCCGGTGCGATGCGCTCCTGGATAGCGGGACTTTCTTCGATGAGTGCATCGATGCGCTGCTTGGAGGCCCGCTTGGCCATCTCGACTGTCGGCCACACCGCCATCATGGGCCCGGGCGCATGGTGGATCACGTAGCCGACCCAGTTCAAGCCCAGCTCCGTGCCACCGACCTGCGCACCTTTCATGAACACCACCCGCTCGATCGGCGACATCGGGGACAGGCAATCCATGATCTCGCGCAGGTAAGGCGTGCGGCTGGTGCGCCAGCGCCCCGGCTCTGAAGCCGCCTTGCTGGAGAGCACCCGGTGCTTGTCGGCCCACTCAGACACGGTGAGCAGCGGATCGGGCGTCAGACCCTCGCGCCAGGCGCGCTCGATCGCATCCCAGCCTTCGTAAAACGACTCATCCATGATCAATCGACTTTCGGCTGCAAGTCGCCCAGGTCTTGCAGCTGTTGGCGCACGGCGGCATCCAGTGCGACGTGCAGTACATGGGGATCCACACCCAGACCTGCGGCCATCTGCGCCGATATCCGTGCTGGCCAGTTGAGCCAGGCATCGCGCTCGGCTCGGGCCAGCTTGAACACGTGAGCCACGGCCTGCGAGCGATCGACCAGTTCGCCCTTGAGACGGGCCAGGCGCACCTTGTTGGTCTGCGCCTTGACCACCTCATTGACCGTGCGCGCCTGCAGCAGCGACGTACCGCCGGTAGAGAGCGCAGGCGTCGGTGGTTCGGCCGATTCACGCTGCGGACGGGTGCTTGCGGATGCGGGCGCCTTCGACACTTCTCTGGGCTCTGCAGCCACCGACCGACGGGTCGGTGTGGTGTTGGCCGCCCACTGGGCATCGGCCGCGACCGGATCGATCGTGCCGTCCGGCAGGGGCGTGATGCGCCCCGTGTCGATGGCCTTCTTGACGGCCACGTGCGACACGCCTCGGTGGCGCGCGTAGGCGCGAATGGACAGTCCCATGGTGAAGATTTACTCAGTGCAAGTGGGTGGCCTCCTGGATGCGGTTGGTCAGGCAAAGGCGAGTGAATCACCCGGGATAAGAAAGAGCTTGGCTTCTGTGGCGCACAGCGCGTGAATGCGGATGTCGATTGACAAGCAACCCACCTCCAAGGAGCCCCAAATGGCCAAGAAGACGTCCCCCACCGCACTGTCCCCCGACGAGATCGAACTGTTGTTCGAATCGATTGCCCTGGACCACCTGTTCATCGAAACCCTGCAGACCCGCCACCGCGACAGCCTGGACTTCCACGATGTCAGCGTCTGGGGCGTCAAGAGCGCCTTGCAAGCTGCGTTTGACGCCGGCATGCGGGCGGCAGGCGGTGCGCCCAAGCAGCCGGTGCATCGCAGCCGCAAGGTCAACAGGGCACTTTCCGCCAACGGCAGCGCCACCGCAACCGCCACCGCATTGCAAGCCTGAGGTAGCCATGGCCACCACACTCAACCCCAACCAACAGGCCATCCTGGAGCGCGCCGTGCAGGACAGCGCCGGCAAGATCGTCTGGTTCCCCGAGCACGTCAAGGGCGGTGCCCGCGCCAAGGTGCTCGAAGGCCTGTTCAAACGCGCCCTGATCACGCCTGATGGCGATGACTGGGTGGTCGCTGCCGAGGGCTACGACGCCCTGGACCTGCCCCGACCGGGCGCCTTGCCACCGACCATCACGCTGGACGATCCGGAACTGGAAGCGGATGTCACCAAGGCGGAAGCCAGTTGGCAGACACCCAACCAGCACAAACCGGTTCGCACGCGGGCTGACAGCAAGCAAGCGCTGGTCATTGGTCTGCTGCAGCGCCCCGAGGGCGCCACGATCGCCCAGATCATGGATGCCACAGGCTGGCAACAGCATTACGCCGATGTCTTGGTTATGCCGATCAGTGCCGGTAATCCGACCTGTGCAGCGGAAAGCGCTGTGATGAAGTAGGCA
>Ga0255213_1000123_pt1 | contig 17043 bp, 23 predicted proteins | sample Miss_Law_RepA_8d_FD_183051 | JGI IMG/M metagenome (GOLD analysis project Ga0255213, IMG submission 183051) | Freshwater microbial communities from Mississippi River, Louisiana, United States - Miss_Law_RepA_8d | ecosystem: Environmental > Aquatic > Freshwater > River | place: USA: Louisiana... | reverse complement strand
CTTTTACCGGTAAGAGCATTCGCCATTGGTCAAGTCCCATCATCGCAATGATCGTGCCATCATTGATACCACTTAGGCATTGGAGACCACCTACCATGGCCAGCACTAAAGGACCATGCGCGATTGGCTCGCCGTACGGTTGTGTCTTGCAAAACTCGTGATCGATGTGAGGGGCATTGTGATCCCCCGATAAGCAAGCAAAATTTACGATATCGGTTTGTGTCACTGTGCGGCGCGAGGTCACAATGCTTTGCCCCACTTCAAAGTCTTCGAAGTACATGCCGCGGGGACGGTAGCCAGAGTGATGGCTCATGCGATTTCCTTTGTTTTTACAGTGGATACAGACTTGGCAAAGGCACTGAAATCATTCAGTTTTTCGAGAGTAAGCACATCGACAATGACTTTTTCGGTACATGGCGAGCCAAGTACAGGCTGTGCAAGCAGACGGAATTTTGCGATTACCTGATCATCTGTCATTGGCTCTTGTGGTGAACCTCGCGGGGCCGATAGAGCTTGTTCGAAAGCGCTTCCATTTGCACCTACAACTTGAATGCAGCAATGGTGGTAATGGTTTAAGGCCACATCTTGGATCACGGTAATGCGCTGCATGGCTTCACGAACATCTGAACGCAGCAAATGCCGGTCTAACTCTATGCTGTATTCGGGAAGGATTAACACCATGAAGATTCTGGTTCCCGTCAAGCGGGTGGTGGATTACAACGTCAAGGTGCGCGTCAAGAGCGACAACAGCGGTGTGGACATCGCCAACGTCAAGATGAGCATGAACCCGTTTGACGAGATCGCTGTCGAAGAAGCCGTGCGCTTGAAGGAAAAGGGCGTGGCCACCGAGGTGATCGCTGTCTCGTGTGGCGTGACCCAGTGCCAGGAAACGCTGCGCACCGCCATGGCGATTGGCGCTGACCGCGGCATCCTGGTCGAAACGAATGAAGAGCTGCAGCCCCTGGCCGTGGCCAAGCTGCTCAAGGCCCTGGTGGACAAGGAGCAGCCGGGCCTGATCATCCTGGGCAAGCAGGCCATTGACGACGACTGCAACCAGACCGGCCAGATGCTGGCCGCGCTGGCTGACCTGCCGCAAGCCACCTTCGCCTCCAAGGTGGAAGTGGCCGATGGCAAGGCCAACGTCACCCGAGAGATCGACGGTGGCCTGGAAACCCTGGCCGTGTCCTTGCCGGCCGTGGTGACGACGGACCTGCGCCTGAACGAGCCGCGCTACGTGACGCTGCCCAACATCATGAAGGCCAAGAAAAAGCAGCTCGACACCTTCAAGCCCGAAGACCTGGGTGTCGATGTGGCCCCGCGCATCAAGACCCTCAAGGTCATGGAGCCGGCCAAGCGCAGCGCCGGCATCAAGGTGCCTGACGTCGCCACCCTGGTGGACAAACTCAAGAACGTCGCCAAAGTCATCTGAACGAGGAGAACACGAACATGACCGCACTCGTCATTGCCGAACACGACAACGCCTCCATCAAGGGCGCGACCCTCAACACCGTGACCGCCGCTGCCGCCTGTGGTGGCGACGTGCATGTGCTGGTGGCTGGCCACAACGCCGCTGGCGCTGCACAAGCTGCTGCCCAGATCGCCGGTGTCTCCAAAGTCATCCATGCCGACAGCCCTGCCCTGGCCCATGGCCTGGCCGAGAACGTGGCGGCGCAGGTGCTGGCCATTGCCTCCAACTACAGCCACATCCTGTTCCCCTCCACCGCTGACGGCAAAAACGTGGCCCCGCGCGTGGCTGCCAAGCTGGACGTGGGTCAGATTTCTGACATCACCAAGGTCGAATCAAGCGACACCTTCGAGCGCCCGATTTACGCCGGTAACGCCATGGCCACCGTGCAAAGCGCCGACAAGGTGAAAGTCATCACCGTGCGCACCACCGGTTTTGATGCTGCAGCCGCCACCGGTGGTTCGGCCGCCGTTGAATCCGCTGCGGCACAAGCCGACAGCGGCAAGAGCAGCTATGTGGGCAGCGAAATCGCCAAGAGCGATCGCCCGGAACTGACGGCCGCCAAGATCATTGTCTCTGGTGGCCGCGCGCTGGGCAGCTCCGAGAAGTTCAACGAAGTCATGACGCCCCTGGCCGACAAGCTGGGCGCCGCCATCGGTGCCAGCCGAGCCGCGGTGGACGCGGGCTATGCCCCCAACGATCTGCAGGTCGGCCAGACCGGCAAGATTGTCGCCCCCCAGCTGTATGTGGCTTGTGGCATTTCGGGCGCCATCCAGCATTTGGCTGGCATGAAGGATTCCAAAGTGATCGTCGCGATCAACAAGGACCCTGAAGCCCCGATCTTCAGCGTCGCCGACTTCGGCCTCGAAGCCGACCTCTTCGCCGCCGTGCCCGAGCTGACCAACGCACTGTGAGTTGAATATGGCTTTCTTGCGGCAATGTCTTCAAATTCATCGGTTGCATCAAGAGCAAGGCTCTGTCGAAAAAGCTTGGAATTCAGAAGGCATTGTCGGTACTTTGGAAGTCATTGCTGAATCACATGAAGTGAACCGAGTGCGAGACGTACCAACACTGTTTGGGCCAACTAGCGCAATTGACCTTAACGAAAAATAACTTCAGCCATACACATCTAGGTCGATATGTGTAGCGAATGACGGCTGTCGGAAAATTCACCAAATGACCGGAAATGGCCGTCAGCTGCCAATCTGATCACGAGCTTTGAGAGGGATTTTTTCCCACGAACTTCGAGATTTTCCCGCGATATTCGAGACTTTCCCACTTACTTCGAGTTACTCACATGAGTTCCGAAGGCTACACAGATTAGGTGTTAGAAACAAGCGCGGGAAGAACTTGTCGATGTTCTGCATCCGGTGGCCAGCTCCAAAGTCAAGTGGGGCATAAATTTGCCGATCCAGACTCACATCCAGATCGAGGTTAAACACCAAGCCTCCTTCGTGATCGGATGGTTCGCATGACAGTGCTTTGAATCCATCAGTCACTACAGTGAATGCGGCCTGGATCGTAAAACAGTCGGTTGTTCCATCCTGCTTGTGGCATTTGATGTCAGGATTTTTGGACTTCACTACGACTTTGGCCGTGACAGCGCGGTTGGAGTGCTCAGCTTGTTGGTCGACATGCGTGGGGATTATTTCCACAAGCTCCGTTTTATGCGACCAGCCTGGAAGCTCCAGCAGTGCCATGAATTCGCCCATGTAAATAGGAGTTCCTTCGCGAAGTTCGGGGAAGTGATTCATTGGTATGACCTTTCTTGCATTTGTTGTTGCGATGATGTGACAGCAGACCTCAATACTCAGAGTAAGAACACAAGACGGCTTGGGTCAATCTGATGCCAGACACCGCAATCCAAGCATTGACTGCCTGTGTTTGATGGCGTTTATGCAAGTGCCCAAGTGATTGAACTTTAACACAGAAAACAAAATGTTTTCATGAAAATTTTAATAAGGTTGGTTGGTGCCATTTATGCAACAGACGGCCTCAAGACCGGCCACACCGCTGAGGCCGGTTATTGCCTGGTCACTTCGTCCAAGCGCAACGATATGCGCTTGATCTCGGTCATCCTCAACACCCACAGCGCACAGGCACGAGCCGACCACACGCGCACGCTGCTCGGCTGACGGCATCAACACGCTACAGATTGTCATTTTCATCTTCTGCATCAACCAATGCTCGGTGGTACGCCATCAGCATTAATTGTTTGCGAAGTTGCTTATCCAGAAAGGGGTTGGTAGGGTCGGATATACGAAGCTCATTCAGAACTGCATACTTTAATTCAGCCTGCGCATCAGCAAGAGCCCTCAACCTTCCATTAGCCCGTAGCAACACCAAAACGCGCTCGCGCCACTCATAATCTGGCGGTCGATTTTGATCATGCACCATCTTCATTTGGCCTTGCCTTCGAAGCTCGCATTGCAAAATACTGCCCCGGAGGCATTGCCCCTTCAGAGGCGTGCTCAGTGCACCGAGTTGACCACCACCCAGCAGACACAAGTAGCTGCCCCATCTTTCCGCACTGCTCACAAGTTTTACCGCTGGTGTTGTTGTCGTTAATGGCTTGTAGGATGCGCTGTAGCCTTTGCCTTGATTCATGAACGTCACTTTCGTGGCCATCCTTTGCGTGAACATCACACGCAATATAAAACTTGAGGGTGCCGAATTTTTCTTTCACTTGACGAATCTCGTCTCGGTCCGTATCAAAGCCTGCTGTAGAAATTGCAGACATGATGAGATCGATGATTCCGTACCAGCCGGGTCCGTGCTCAAGACTGACAGTCCTCAAAACAGGCCACCGGTTTTTCAGTTCCTCCAAAGTCATACGAACCCCATCCTCACAGTTGACTTCTTTTCAAGATTTGGAATGCTGATCTCTGCAGCACCCTGATGAACCGCCTTCGCGATGGCCATCTGCAGGACTTGCTTTTGTTGTCGTGGTGAGATACGAACCAACTGCTCGAGCTGACTGTAGCGAAGGTCCGGCAGCAGTTTTACTTTGCCACGCAGTCGAGCAATTTCCTCTTCAAAAATCGAAGCCGCAATCTCGAGTGCCTGCTCCTCTGTCGGCGCGGGCACCTCGACTTCAATGATTCGACTGCGAAGCGGCGCGCTCATTTCATGAGTAGAGTTGGCTGTGAAGCACCAATTGAGATGTTCCAAATTTAGCGGGAGCTCAGTCACGCATGCATCCACAAAACGACGCGCCGTTTGTCGCTCGAGCAAGGCCAGCAGTAAATCCAGCGCAGCACCAAGTTGGCGCTCATAGCCCATCTTTTCTACCTCATCGATGCAAAACATTGTGTTGGCGGGCATTGCCAGTCCATCGTCTGTGCGGCCTAACAGCATGGAGCTAAAAATCAGACCAACATCAGCATTTCCGTAAGTCCGAGTCAGCCCATTCAGAACAGCCGAGTTTTGAACAGTGCTGGCGTCAAAGATCTTTCCGCCGATATTTAAAGCGCTCATCAATGCGGTCAGAAAAGCCGTCTTCCCAATGCCGGGTTCACCCACCAAGCAGAAGTTCGGCAGGCGCAAAGGCTGGCCAGTTTGCGACTGAACATGCAGCTGCGGAACCACCATATCGTGGAGGAAGTTTGAAAAATTCTTGTACTTCTCCCCAAGCCTATCTACTGCCGCAATCTGCTCTTCCTTCACACGCACCAGCCTCCTGTAACGGCAAGACGCTGTGATTTTTCGAAGCTTGTCCCTGAGGTGGTCGTGCGAATACTTGGCCCTCTGAAGGTTCATCAGGCTTTTGATTGAGAAGAGCTCGAACTGGCTCCCGTCTTCAAGCTTGCACTCAGGATCGGCCTCGGATTCGATCTCCACCATGCGCTCATAGAGGTCAGCGGGCTTTTCAGCACTCTCAAGCACACTGAGCTTTTGCTCCAGTTTGCGAATGCGCTCGAGATACAAACGCTCAACTGCTGTCCGCCCCTCCTCGTCTTTTTGTGCTTTGGATTTGCTTGTGATCATGAGTTCACTCCTTTTGAAGGAGCAAAGTTACTGACATTCTCGGCAATCACAAACATCCAATAATTCCTGACTCCATCGCTATGGATTCGCGCATTTCCCGCATTGCAATTGCTTGGCCAGATCCATGCAATTGCTCGACAATTTATCGTCGATTGCTCAACTATTTTTTGCTGAGTGCTCGCAAATATCTCGCGGACATCGTCTCGCTTTTTGTGTCGATCACTCGCAAAGTTACACCCCAATCGCCCATCAGAATTTCCAACTGCTTGACTGCCTCCTCGTCGTCTTCATCGCTCTTGAACAAGCATATTTCGTTCACCCCTTCTTCGATGAATTCTTGAACAGACGCCGGCAAGTTGGTGGGCTCGTGATATGCAATCGTGCACTGCCCGCCACTGATCATGTAGATCGCAATCTGACTTTCCCAATCGCGTACAAAAGCCATCATCTGACCTCGGACAGGCCTGCCCAACACTGTTGCTGCTCCCTGCAGGTTCTTGCTGTTATGTATCGTCTGCGTCCCCTCTGGAGTGATTTCAAGCACCCCATGCAAATACCCACTTTTCCGCTTGATCGGGACAAGTAGGTTGCCATCATGTGAGCACATGGCTCCAAGGGGGGCGATTTTCATCTTGGCCAAATAGGGGCTCCTGCCAGCCTCCTCGGCACCTTCCATAAGTGCTTCAAGTTCTGCGCCTTGTTCACTGCTGTCAGGATGAAGCTCATCGTATGTGATCTCCTCGCTGCTCTGGATCTCATCCATCATTTGAGCAATCGGGTCCGGTAGCTCATACAACGCTTCGATTTGCTCTGGCTTCCTCAACAAACCAAGTCCTACACGCAAAAACATGCAGGCATCTTTGTATCTTGGTGCCCTACCCGTTTTCATCACCAAATCCGCCAGACTGCCCCCGCGTGGTTCGCAGACAGAACAGTAGTACCGGTTGGTGACGGGATTGACCCGGAAAGTAGGCCATGGCCTTTCATGCTTACTGATCGGGCAGTCAATTTGAGTGCTCATCGCCATCGGATTTATGCCCAGTAGCAGTAGTACATCAGCGCACCGATCTGCAAGTTCGGTCTTTATATCTACGACATGCGCCGTTTGACGCGGGGTCATTTTGTAATCCATGCGTACTTCCTCCTCATACAAGCAATTTCGTCGGTCATTTCAAGTTCGATAGGGTGAGTAATCACCAATTTTTCGCCTCCAATTCCATCAGCGAATTCCGCATCGTGGAATCTAATCTGTCGTTGCCGCTTTCTTTGCGAATTCTTGACGGCTTTTCGGCGCATGTGATATTCTATCGCCATACATTTTGTTTCGTGCATGTTTATCGGAGGAGCTATGAACACCAAGCACACAACAGGTACGCCAGACCTCACAGCGGTTCGTTCGGCATTGCTCAAACCCAAGGAGAAGGAGCAGACGCAATGGGAAATGGTGCAGTCCCTGCAAGACGCGATCACAGCTGCGCGTGACGCCGGAAAAACCGTAGAGCAGATGCACGCTGATATCACAGCTTGCGGCCTGAACATTCGGTACGGCACTTTTAGGAAATATGTGAGCGACCTCCTCTATGAGCCGCCCAGCAAGCGGGGGCAAACGATCAAAGAACCCAAGCGTGCTCAAGCTGGTACAGCTCCCCAAAGTGGATCAACAGGACACCCGGAGCGAAGCCTTCGCAACATCCGTGGCGGCAAGTCGCTTGGCATGTGAACTACCAGAGCCTCAATACCAACATCCAACAACATCGAAAGGACTATCCATGTCACTCCAGAAAACCAAGAGTTCAAGTGCACCCGTGGCAACCCGTGAGGAGCCCAAGACCAGTAATCCTCAACCAGCGCCCAAACCGGTCATCGTCATCACCTCGGGCAAGGGCGGGGTTGGCAAGACGCTGGAGTCTCAGGTGGTACAGATCACGCTGCAAGAGCTCGGTCACAGCGTTGTCTGCGTAGATGCTGACGGGAGCAACTCCTCACTGGCACGGCAACTTCCTGAAGCCCAACTTCTTGAAGGAAGCAATGGAGCTGAATTGCTAACGAGCCTTGAAAAGGTCCTGCTCGACGAATGCTTGAGCGGCGGCAAAAGCTTGGTGGTCGACACAGGCGGCGGCTTTGACCGCACCGTCAGGGCATGGTTTGCGAGCGAGGATGTGACCAACATCCTGCACGATCACGGAGTTCAAGTGGTGTCTGTCACAGTCATCGACTGCAGCCTCGACTCAGCGGGCCATGTGATGGAAAACATTGATGCCATGCAAGGTGCCAAGCATGTGATTGTGATGAACCTCGGTCATGTGCCCGGATCGATGGGCGAGCGAGCATTCAAACCCTTGTTCGAAAACGCTGAATTCGCTGGCTATGTCAAGCAGGCGAGCCTGGTTGTGATGCCGCGTCTACAAGACGCCATCGAGATCGATGCAATCGGCGCTCGTCTGCACTCCATCACCAGCCCTGACTCCCCTGCAGCTTCCAACCCTTTCATGGTCTCACGAACCAAGACATGGCTCAAGGCCGTGACACAAGAGCTGGGTGCGGCGATTGCCGACGAGTGAGCGATTGGTGCGCGGAAATTGCGCACTAGCCGCACAACATACCCGAAGGCTCTTGCCGATGTTTCCGTGATGTTGTGCGACGCCAAATGGCGCTAGGTCTTTCCAGTTGCCGCGAATGTCCAAAGGACATTGTCGGTAGTCAACGAGACAACAGATTATCAACGGTCAACCCAGACCATCAAAAAGGTCTGATGAATTCATCCACAAGGAGTACAAAAGTGATTAGTCAGAATTTCAATAGAAATGGCTTTACAGAACTTACACGAACTGAGGTCAGTGTTCTGAGAGCTCTTGCGATGGATGACAACGATTCCGACCAAGCGTGGTTATACACACACGAGATCTCACACAAAACTAGCTACAACAATCGATCAGTCAATCAGGCACTTAAGACACTGAGCAAATTGGGATTCGTTGAATTTCAAGAGTATCGGACTGACATTACCGTGATCAATCCAACCTCTCTCGAACAAGGGGTTCGGCGAAATGGTGCAGAGCTGTGCCGGGCAAGACTTGGCTCTTCGTTTTTGAAAGGATAAAAAAGTGAGCAAAGCTGTTTTCGATATCAAAAACATCCCGAATCTGCATAGGCTCGAACGAGTCGTGCTCAAAGAGCTGGCACTCTTTGCCGATAAATCCAATCGTGCATGGCCGCACAACAAAACTCTTGCAGACAAGACAGGCTACAGCGTCCGCTCAGTTCAAAAGGCATTGCAATCTTTACAGAAGATCGGGTTCATTGATGTGAAGTACACGGGGCGCTTTATTGCCAACGGTGATTTTCTGGTCGAGAAGCGGTACATCGATTTGCTTGTCCAAAACTGGATGCCAAAAAAGACTGATGGCCAAGCCGCTAAGGACAGCAACATCATCGAATTGTCGGCCAAGGACATCGAGGCACGCCGCATCAATATTTTTGGGCGAAAACCCAGCATTTAAGTGCTCATGTCCCAGACTTCATACATGCAACGGCTGCACAGTTTACGAATGGCTTCATGGGGGGCATGCACTCAATTCAGGGGGCTGGTGCAATTTTTATTTCAAGAAATTCGCACCCCCATGAACTGGATGCATCCAGATAAGAGATCTAAATACAAGGGATAAGACTTTGATCAACAAATTAACCAACAGGGTTCAGACAGTTCGTAGTCAACAGGGCAAGCCTATTAACGCCGAGGAAGGGGGAGCCATCATTTCCGAGGTTTTTTCTGACTTCGTCAGATCGTACGCCAGCAAGCTCGATTTCCGAAGTGTCTCAGTTTGTGGCAAGAGCTATGCGCGATTGGGCATGCCAACCATATCAATCCGTGAGAGTCTGCAAATGGCCTTGCTTAGCCGAAATGAAACTCATCAGCACTGGGTCAAACCCACAAGCAATTCGATTGATCAACGCAACCACCTCTTCTGTGCGGGGTACATCAACATTGACCAAGAAATGAGCGGCATCCGTCATTTGCGGATTGAGCGCGGAAATATTGCATACCTGTGGATACCCACGACCACGCCACTCAACGGATTGGAGGCGCTGGAGGCAGCGTTTTGGCTCCATTGCGTTACCGGTTGGTCCTCCGTTTCGCGCCGCAGTGATATCTTGAACCACCTCAGCTGGGTTCCTGTCCCTGTCAAAGGCAACGGCATTCATGCCTGCATGGTTGACGGCCCCATTCTGAAAGTGCCCGGCTTCGCGCAGCGAACTGCCACGCTCATTTCGAATGGCGCCTCCGGCTGGTCACTGGAGGACCTTTCCCTCAATCAAAGATCAGTCGTGGCTCCCCACCTGAGCGCAAAATTCCATGACCCTCAAGCCCACCTTGAAGCGTACTCCGACGCGTATTTCACCGCTATCAAGTCACTTGCTTCCGAAGGTAGCATCGAAGCAGCTATCGAGGCCACGACGGGCGTTCTGCAATTAACTGTTCTAAAGTACCAGCACAACCGCAAACAGGCGGCTCTTATGGCTCAACGACTTGTGAGCGGCATCGTGGCCAAGAGTCCAAAGATCGTCGGCGCATATCAGCGGAAGCGCGATCAACAGATGCAATCAGCTTCAGTCCGGCGTGATGCGAAAAACCACGCCAAAACTCTTACGCCGAAAGAGCGTCTGGAAATGTTCAACCAATTGATAGGTATGCAATCAGACCGTCTAGTCTGTTGATTGATCCTCGGGCAATGACTCCCTCCGCATGAGTTGTAGCTGCTTCAGTTTGTTATCAGCTTCTTGCCTCGAGCGGGCTTCTTTCGCGACATGGACTGTCAAATAGTCTTGCCCGACACCACGGTGCTTCAAACTGTCTGTATAGGCCTTCAGGTTCCAGTCTGGTGCGCTTTCAGATTCCTTGATGGAATCTAGGATAAGCTTCATTGGGCCATCAAACAGCAACTCGAATTTGGGGTCTGTATCGGTACCTGTCTGATGAAATACCAATATGTGCTGGCAGACCCGCTTTGCCTTTGCGCCAAGGGGCCGTGGGTTTGCATGCTTGAGGGTGTGCACATCAACGAAGACAGGTATATCGCCCTTGATGACCCCAATCGCATCGACTGCCTTTATTTGACTGCTCAACGGGTACAAGTGATGTGTCTTTGACATCTCCCGCGTGGGCGTATCCCACTCATGAAAGCGCGCTCCCTCAGCCGCCACGCGACTGACAGCAGTTTCTCTACGCTGCGCAATTTCTCGTGGCGACCGGCCACTGCCCGCTGCCAACCATACCTGCAACTCATCAATGATCAGCTGAAGGTCCCCCCTCAAAGCAGCCTCAAGTGCTTCATTCAAAGACTGCAGCTTCGTTGGCTCGTTGTAGTCAACACTGACATCATTGAGGTATGTGATCTCTTTGGTTGGCACCTTGATCGTGGGGACTTGGTTCTCTTCGTAACGACTGAACAAGTCTTTGAACTTGATCGCTGCCATCCTCACCAGCAAAACCCGGTAGGTGCTCCCATACGCGAGCTTGGCGATGAAGTACCGTTGCAGCGCAGCACCTCCATTGATGGTTCGTTCGCTGGCCACTTCGCAAACGGGCATCCAGCTAAAACCGAGCTCTGAGAGGCTATCAAGGTCTGCCACCTGCTTGCATATTGCTGAGCGCACTGTCTGGCCGTAGAAGCCCTGTTCATCGAACCCAACTGCTTCGCCCAGCTTACCCAACATATCGTTCGGAACATTGGCGCGGTCACTGAAAACCCTGTGGAACTTCTGCGCATCAATCCCAGCCGAGATAGCCAATGCACGCGCTCCATTTGGCGCCAAGCGCACCAGCGCCAAGATTTTCTTTGAATACTGATTGCTCATACCCTCAATTAAAACATATTGCCGCGTTTTTATCGATGCTCGACTCCAAACGCCAAAATGTTACATATTATTACATTTTCATTCGCTGGACACTTTGTTTAGCGTGCATTTGTCGGTATAGTAGACCTCATTGAACGCGATTTCTCTGCAATTTGTTGGCGGTCGCTAAGCACCCAGTTCGGGATTTCTTGGCACTAGCTCTCAGATGAAGCGATATCGCGATTTTTTGAACCAACCTGCATTTTGTTTCTTTCACTGTTTATGTTGAGCCAACATGAGATAGCAACCCTACACACACTCGCCACCCCTGATTTCACATTTCACAAAGGACATCCCATGACGCGCACAAATGCACTTCAAGCCACCGGCACAAAAACTGAACGGCTGAAGGTCCGTTTCGCAACCCAAACTTTCGCCAAGGACGATCAGCCGTTTGCCCTGCTGACGCCGCCTACCCACCCTGCTCAATTGATTGCAGCCGATCCGGTGGTCATCACTAATGCACGCCCTGCCGCGAATGCGAGCAAGTTCAGGACGCTGTTTTCGGCGGTGGACAACACGCACACCACCCCCCCGGCCGTGGTCCGTGCCATTCATGAAGAGTTCCACCCAGAACTCGACGTGTGTGCAACTGAGCAGACTGCGGTGTGCAAGCACTACTTCTCCCCGGAGGTTGACGGTTTGTCTCAACGCTGGACGGGTACTTGCTGGATGAACCCGCCCTACGGCAAAGAACTCCCGAAGTGGATGCACAAGGCCCACTACAGCGCCATGAATGACGGATGCACGGTCATCTGTCTGGTCCCTGCCCGCACTGATACCCAGTGGTGGCATGACTACGCGCTCAAAGCCGACGAGATCCGCTTCATCAAGGGTCGTCTCAAGTTCGGCCACCCCAACTCCACTGGCAACTGCGCACCCTTTCCCTCTGCCATCGTCATTTTTCGTCCTCAGTAAGGAGCATCAGCATGAAGTACTACCAAATCACGAAGTTCGACCCGCAGGTCACTGACGCCTTCGTTCGTCTGGCGATCGACCAATACTTTCATGAAAAAAAGTATGGCTATCGCACAAACGATCTTGAGACATTGGCAGCAATTGCATTTCTGCATCTGCATGGATATCCCGTCGAATATTCGAAAGTCATGCTCATGGAACTTATGGCCATTGTTGATAAGACCAAGAAGTATCGAACCCCGAATCGAGATCGTGATTACGCATTGCTGGACAACTGGCATCGCGATCTTAAACACGGGAAACCGAAACAGAGTATCGAGCAGCTTCCAGCCAAATTGAACTGTGAATGGGAAGGAGAAGACCCTGCGATGGGCTGCTTTGTGATGCTAGGTTGGGCAAAGGAAGAACTGAATGAATGGTTTGAGGACGAAGACTTGGGCACCCAAGCTGCTGCAATGCTCGTGAACCAGCTTCGCACACTTGCAATGGGGCAACTGACACATCAAAACGATCACATGTTCATGACTGTGCAAGACCTGGAAGTGGTGTGTATGCATGCAATTACTAGGCTCTTGCGAGGGAGGATGCATCATTTTGATGCTGAAGCTTACAAAGCAATCAAGGTGCTCATCACGATGAGCCAACTTATTTTCAAGCTTCGAAATGGCATGAGCCTTCGACTGAAAACCAACATCACCGATTCTGGCGTTATCCAGATCAATCATGCAAGTGGTACCACCACTGCTAACGAAAGCAACTAAGGAAGAACCATGCAGACGCATCCAAACAATCACTACAACCCGCTTGTCGGAAACATCTTGATCCAATGGATTATCTCGAACATCCCCGGCATGGAGCTGAAGATTGAAGCCACCATCAGCACCTTGTCTTATCTCACCGCTCGGTGTGTCGAACTTCGATGCATGAAAAACCGTACTTCTGGAGGTTGAAATGAGTGCGACCGTCATGCTCCCCGCTCCGTCCTGTCAAGTGAGCCTGCTTCTGACGAACTGGTTCCTCGACTTCTATTACTCCGGATTGATGTTTCGGGATAAGCATTCCAATGAAAAGCTGTTTGCAAACTTCGCTTACTTGGCTCTCAGTGGCTCAGATGTAGAGGTTCCACCCGATGCCTACTACGTCATGGCTTCCTGCTGTACCCGCAACTTCAGCCCGATTGAACATCAGTTGGAACATGAAGCTCAAGTGATCAAGGAATGGCTCATGAGCGCATCACTGATCGAAACCTAAAATGAGGCAAACTGAAATGCACACAAACAATCATCAAGGCACTTTCGACAAACTTGGCCTTGCGACCATGCGCAAATGGTCCAAAGAGATCATCCAAGAGCAAACCAGTTCGCCCGAGCACAACCATCCTTGGGCTGATGTCGCCTTGGTTCTTGGCTATCTCAATGCCACCGATAAGGGGATGGGTCCTAAGGTGTTCGTGCATGAAGAATTGTTTCAGCGCACGGCCCTGTACTGCATGCTTCGGTTTATGAAAGCACCAGATCAGCGAGTTCACGGCAGCGAGCAAAACTGCGCAGCTCATGCGCTCAATTTTCTGACTCGAGTGTGGGAAAAATCCCGCAAAAACCAGACTAAGTAAGGTCAAGAATATGCTCTTCGCTTATTGCGCCAACATCCCTCGCAACACCGTGATTGCGTCTTCTGTCGAAGACGACTCACGCATCGATGAGTTGATGGACTTTTTGCACACCCACAATATGCTTGATCACTACGCCAAGAGCAGTGGATTGGACATGGCACAGTGGGAAGCGAGCAAGAAAGCCGCGCGAGACATCCAGTCAGCGTTTGCCTGCGATGTGTCCAATGGCATTTTTGAAGCAGACACGCAGGAGCAGCATGAATCGTTGATGCGGCATCTGCACAGGCTGCATAAATTTGGAATGCTCGATCACCAGTCGATGGCCTGCGCTGAAAATTCTATTGTCTGCAAGGATTCTGCCCCGGCCACCCCATCGCTGCCCATCGATGCGCCAACACCGGCGCAAAGTCCATTGCCGACTGCGCATACCCCGGCTCTGGCTCCAGTTGCTGCAGTGACCACGATCCTCACGCCGGAGCAGATGCGAGAGGAAATCATTCGAGACATTAAGTCCCGCTACAACTCTGGTATCCCTCTACGCCTGAGCGATGCGCTTGTGCATTACTGCGCACTTGTCAACCGCAAGGTCTCCAAGGATGAGCGATCACGCATCAAGGTTTTGAGTGAGCACATCGGCGATCTTTTCCTCCACGACTATTCAGATACGCACTTCACCAAATACAAGAACGCGCAGATGTCGGAGCGCGATGTCCGGACCCTTGACGAGCAAATTGCCTTGGTGCGCAGGATCTACAAGGTGCTCATAGAGCAGCGTGTCTATTTCGGCATGAACCCGCTTCAGACATGGAGGCCGTCTGTTACTGCCAAATCGCGCAAGCTCAAGGCAGCAAGCTCTATTGTTACGGTTGATCGCATTGCGAGCGTATTTGGCTCCAAGGCATTTGCAGATTTTGGTCGGTCCCATCCAGCCTACTATCTCATCATCATGACCGCAGTCGTTACGGGCATGCGTATCACCAGCATCTGCCGTCTTCAAAGTGCCGACCTGCTGGTCACCTTGGATGGCATTCCTGTCATCGACATTTTCCACATGGACAAGACGCTCGCCGGCAAGCGTCAGGTTCCTATTCCTCAGGAACTGTTCACGGCTTTGAAGACATTCCTCGAAATGAACGATGGCTTTGGAATTGATGATCGCGGCGAAAAGGGTTGCTCTGACGCAATCCGAGATCTCAACGAGGATTTTTTCAAGCTCAACCCCAAACTGTCCCACACTGCACTCACGCCACATGGCTTGCGCACATCGCTGAACAACTACTTGATCAAGAATTGTGTTCCGATGGACATCCGCTGTGCGCTGCTTGGCCACTCATTGGGGCATGTGAACAATCGAGCCTATTCCTCAGGTGTTCCGACACCAGTTCTGGTCGCTGGCCTTTGCGGCCTGCAAGACAAGATCTTGGCCGGGTTGAACTTCGACCAAGACATTGCGCTTGAAGCCGGTTACCTCATCGCGGGCAGCACGCATCAGCTCCATCATTGTTCACCACCAATCTTGCAATGATCGTTTGTTGCAGCTAGGCTAGGCCTGAAGCAAGCTCCCTGAGTAAACCCTCAGTGCCATTCAAAGCCCATGTACTCCAAGATGGCCAATTGGTGCTTTCCAATGCGATCGGCCAGAGTTTCGACCGATGGTGTGCGCGCATAGATGCCCGTTGTCATCGTCTCGTCCACATGCCCTAGCACTGCGCCGCAGATGTACTGCTCCACACCCTCGCTCAACAGGTGGTTGTTGAACGATTTTCGGAAGGCGTGGAAACTCAGCTTGGGCACGGCATCTTCCAGCCTGTGCTCTTTGAGAAAGGCGCGGATCGGCTTGTTCACGGCGTCAGAGTACCCTTTGCCGCCGTCACGCTTTGTCAGGCCAAAGCTGCCATGTTTGCGGAGGTGGCTTTTGAGGGCATCGAATAGCTTTTGCGGCACAGGGATGTCGCGGTTGCCCGCGACCGTTTTATCGGCGCTGATGTCGATATATGGCGTCCCCTTCATGGAGACCTTCAACTCGTCGGGCCCCAAGCGCGCAAGGCTCGATACCCTCATACCGGTTACAAGGCCGGTCATCACGATCAGGTAGATGCTTGGCTTTTGTTCGCGGAGCTTGGCGAACCGGCTGTCGCCAAAGATGCGCTTGAGATCGTTATAGGCAATGGGCTTGGTGCCGCTTTGCCGACGCTCACGCTTGCTGACCAGATTTTTGCCGGAGGCCGGATTGGCACCATTGAACTGGCCCTGCTTTTTGAGGTGGTTGATGACCGCTCGCAGGAAACCGATCTTGTTGTCTACGGTCCGCGCATCGTTGCCCATGGTTGTGCGCAGGTGCACGATCAAATCGCTGACATCGGCCTCTGTCAGCCTGCGGATGTCGCGGTTCTTGAAGTACGGGGTGAGCTCTTTGGCATAGGTGGTGTAGTCCACTTTGGTCACCTCGCCGATGCGTCGCACGGAGATGTATTGACCAAAGACCCTAGCCATCTTGAACTTGTCCGCATCCTCCAAGGCCTTTTTGGGGGCAAAAAGGCTGGGCAGGGTGTGTGCCTGCCTTGCTACCGTTTGGGGCTCAATAGGTACCACGAGTTCTACGGTTTCCCCTGCCATCAGCGCTGGCACAGTTGCTGGGTCTGGGCACGAGATATTTGCCATGGGTGCCAGAGGCATGTGCAATGCCTGCGGGTCAGAGGACTGCGCATGGGGCACATGGACCCACTGCTGCGCTGGAGCTGCGGCCATGCCGCGTCCCCAGCCTGTGCTGGGCACAAGGGCAGCGTTGTAGGCCATTTGACCCATGAGCTGCATGGCTCGCAATTTGGCGAGATTGGGATCAAGCGTGCCAAGGGATCGCTTGATTTGCCTGCCTGCGACACGCAGGTGCAGGACGAAGGTATTGTTTCGTTTGTAGATGGGAAGGGTCAGGGCCATGGTTCAGATCTGCTACCAAATCTGCTACCAACTCGAAAATCACTCTACGGACTCCAGAAGGAAAAAAGCCTTCTAAATCAATGACTTAGAAGGCTTTTTATCTTTTGGCGGAGTGGACGGGACTCGAACCCGCGACCCCCGGCGTGACAGGCCGGTATTCTAACCAACTGAACTACCACTCCTAGTTGGTTGTGACTTTCGCCATGCTGCCAAAGCAACCTGACCAAGT
>Ga0255213_1000121_pt1 | contig 17105 bp, 17 predicted proteins | sample Miss_Law_RepA_8d_FD_183051 | JGI IMG/M metagenome (GOLD analysis project Ga0255213, IMG submission 183051) | Freshwater microbial communities from Mississippi River, Louisiana, United States - Miss_Law_RepA_8d | ecosystem: Environmental > Aquatic > Freshwater > River | place: USA: Louisiana... | reverse complement strand
GTTCGCCCCGGCCATGAAGCTGGGCCAGCTCATGCGCGAGGTGCTGCCCGAAAGCCTCAAGGCCAAGGTGCCTGCGCGGCAGGACGCGGGCGAGTGGCCCACGCGAACGCATGCGCGCAAGGTGCTGATGCTGGCCGGCTGCGTGCAGCCGAGCATGAGCCCCAACATCAACTTTGCCACCGCCCGCGTACTGGACGCCTGTGGCATCCAGACCGTGGTCGCGCCCGAGGCCGGTTGCTGCGGTGCGGTCAAGTTCCACCTGAACGACCAGGACGGCGGCAGCGCGCAGATGCGCGCCAACATCGACGCCTGGTGGCCGTTGGTGGAGGGTGGCGAGGTCGAAGCGATCGTCATGAATGCCTCGGGCTGCGGCGTCACCGTCAAGGAATACGGCCACATCCTGCAGCACGATGCCGCGTATGCCGACAAGGCCGCACGCATCAGCGCCTTGACCCAAGACCTGAGCGAGCTGATGCCTGCGCTGCTGCCCGAGCTGAAATCCAGAATCAATGCCGACGTTCTGAAGGCCACTGGCCTGCAGGCATATCACCCGCCCTGCACGCTGCAGCACGGCCAGCAGCTCAAGGGCGGCGTCGAGGCGCTGCTGACGCAACTGGGCTTTGAGGTGAAAACGGCGGCCAACGAAGCGCACCTGTGCTGCGGCTCGGCCGGTACCTACAGTGTGCTCAACCCGGACCTTTCAAAGCAGCTGCGCGACCGCAAGCTCGGTCACCTGCAGGCGCTGCAGCCCGAGGGCATCCTGAGCGCCAACATCGGCTGCATCACCCACCTGCAAAGCGGTTGCGCCACGCCGGTGCGGCACTGGGTGGAGCTGCTGGACGAGGCACTGACCGCCTGATCAGGCGGTCAGTGCCGCCTCGATGTCCTTGGCGATTTTTTCGGGCGTGTCCTGCGGCGCGTAGCGCCTGATCACGCGGCCATCCCGCCCCACCAGGAACTTGGTGAAGTTCCACTTGATGGCTTTGCTGCCCAGCAGGCCCGGGGCTTCGGCGGTGAGCCACTGGTACAGCGGGTGGGCGCCTGCGCCGTTGACCTCGATCTTGCCCATCATCTGGAAGCTCACGCCGTAGTTGCGCTGGCAAAAGTCGGCGATCTGGGCGTTGTCGCCCGGGTCCTGGCTGGCGAACTGGTTGCATGGAAAGCCGATCACGGCCAGGCCTTGCGGGCCGTACTGCTGGTGCAGTTTTTCCAGGCCAGTGAACTGCGGCGTGAAGCCGCAGGCGCTGGCGGTGTTGACGATCAGCATGACCTGGCCGCGGTAACGTGACAGGGGCACGCTCGCGCCGTCGATGCTGAGGGCTTCAAAGTCGTAAATGCTCATGGACGCTCCCGGTTCAATGCTGGGCCCGACCCGGCATCACCACCGACAGCACGGCCGCCAGCAGGATCAGTGCGCCGCCCAGCAGGGTGCGGAGGTCCCAGGTCGAGACACCCAGTATGACGGAAGACACGGACGCGAACACGACCTCGGACAACATGACCAGAGCGGTTGTGTGGGCAGGCAGGCGTGCAGCGCCGTATTGCAGGGCGATATTGCCCGCCAGAAATGCGAAGGTCAGCAACAGCACAGGGCCGATCCAGCCGGGCTGCCACAGCACCGACTGCACCACCACCGCGCTGCCGCTGCCCAGCAGCGCAGTCAGGGCCGCCATGAAGGCACCACCGCCGAACATCGCCAGCATGCGCGAGGACTCAGGCGTGTCCTTGAGTTTGAACAGCAGCGCATTGGTGACCGCAAACGACAAACCACCCAGCAGGGCCAGCACATCGGCCAGGCTTTCAGGCACTGGCCAGGGCGAGTCGGGCCGGTGCAGCACGATGACCAGGCCCGACAGGGCCAGCAGCAGCCGCAACAGGGCGCCCGGCGTAGGTCGGTCACCCAGCAGCCACCAGGCCACCAGAACCGACCAGGCAGGCATCAGGTAGAACAGCAGCACCACGCGCACCACATCGCCCACGGTGACGGCCCAGTTGAAGCCCACATTGGTCAGGCCCGAAGCGATGAGCAGCCACCACAGGCCGGTGTGCTGGCGCCAGCCGATGTGTACGCGCCGGTGCCCAATCCACAGCGCAATGGCAGCGAACGAGAGCCCGTAAACGATGGCTGTGGCCCACAGCGGGTGCAGGCCCAGGGCTTCCAGTTGCTTGAAGGGCCACCACGACAGGCCCCAGACGAAGGCGTTGAGCAGCAGTCCGGCAACCGCCCAGGAGGTGTGCGGCGTGGCACCAGGCATGGACACGTCAGTGGGAATCGGTGTGCGCGGCGGCGGCCTTGCGCTTCTTGCGCCAGTACCAGACCAGCCAGATGCCGCCTGCGGCCAGCAGAGCCAGGATGCCGTGCTGGAACTGACGCAGCACGCCGAACATCCAGTCCCAGTTCTGGGCGCCGAAGTAGCCCAGATAGACCCAGATCGGTACGCTGATGATGGCGGCAAACCCGTCCATGAAGAACCAGGTGGCGAAGCTCACACGGTGGCTCATGCCGGCCGAAAAGAACACCGGGGTGCGCAGGCCTGGCAAGAAGCGGGCCACGAACATGACCCATTTGCCATATTTGTGGAAAGCGTCCTGTGCGCTGGCAAAGCGCTGCGGCGTCAGGATTTTGCGAAAGCCCGGCAGCAGCTGGATGCGTTGGCCGTACAGGCGGCCCAGGGTGAACATCAGGCCGTCACCGATCAGCACACCGGCCATGCCCACTGCAAACATGGTGTGCACATCGGCATGGCCCAGGCCCGCGATCACACCACCGGTGACCAGGGTCACGTCTTCGGGAACGGGAACGCCAAAACCGCAGATCAGCAGCATCACGAACACGGCCAGGTAGCCGTATTCGGTGAAGATGGGCATGAGGAACTGAAAGACTTCCATGTATCGGGCGAGAGCGGCTGACAGGCGGTAAACAGGGTCCGGCCGCCGGGGTGCGCGCCAGTGTAAAGCATTTGCATGCCCCTGCCAGAGCGGGGCTGGTGAGGATTATCCCCAGCACGCCAGACCTGGCGGCTTGAGCCAGATCAGGCCACGGCTGCAAATGCGGTCGGTCATGGCGAGGCACGATTCGAGGCCCAATTGCTGGCACACTCGTGCCATTCCTGCTGTTGCTGCCATGCCCCGTCCGATCCAGGCCACCATCCACACCGAAGCCCTGCGCCACAACCTGCAGCGCATGCGCCAAGCCGCGCCCGATGCGAACGTCTGGGCGGTGGTCAAGGCCAATGCCTATGGACACGGCATCGAGCGGGTGTTTGAAGGTTTGCGCGCCGCCGATGGCTTTGCCCTGCTTGACCTGGGCGAGGCCGAGCGCGTGCGCCGCCTGGGCTGGCGCGGACCGATTCTGCTGCTCGAGGGGGTGTTTGAAGCGCGCGATCTGGAGCTGTGTTCGCGCCTGGGCCTGTGGCACACGGTCCATTGCGATGAGCAGATCGACATGCTGGCGCTGCACAAGACGCACGAGCCCCACCGCGTCTTCCTCAAGATGAACTCCGGCATGAACCGGCTGGGCTTCACGCCCGAGCGCTACCGCGCCGCGTGGACCCGGCTCAATGCCTTGCCGCAGGTCGACGAGATTTCGCTGATGACCCATTTCAGCGATGCCGACGGCCCGGCCGGCGTGGCCGCGCAGATGGCGCGGTTTGCCCAGGCCACGCGCGATCTGCCGGGCGAGCGCACCCTGTCCAACAGCGCCGCAGTCTTGCGCCATGCCCGCGATGCTGGCGTGCGCGCCGACTGGATCCGGCCCGGCATCGCGGTGTATGGCAGCGCGCCGGATTACCCGCAGCGCAGCGCCGCCGACTGGCAGCTGCAGCCGGCCATGACGCTGGCGGCCAAAGTGATCGCGGTCCAGCACCTGCAGCCGGGCGACAGCGTCGGCTATGGCTCCTCTTTCCGTGCCGACCGGCCCATGCGTCTGGGCGTGGTGGCCTGTGGCTATGCCGATGGCTACCCGCGCATCTGCCCGACCGGCACGCCTGTGCTGGTGGACGGCGTGCGCAGCCGTACCCTCGGGCGCGTGAGCATGGACATGTTGGCCGTTGACCTGAGCGAGTTGCCGCAAGCCGGCTTTGGCAGCACCGTCACCCTCTGGGGACACGCGGCCAATGGCCAGGTGCTGCCCATTGATGAGGTGGCGGCGCAGGCTGGCACTGTCGGTTACGAGCTCATGTGCGCGCTCGCGCCGCGCGTGCCGGTGGGGGTCGAAGACTGATCGCGCCCTTCAGGGCACCAGCGCCAGAAACAGGAACGCCGCAAAGATCACCAGGTGCACCGCGCCCTGCATCATGCTGGTGCGGCCATGGGCCAGCGTGATGCTGCCGACCATGAAGGTCAGCACCAGCAGCACCAGATCCTTGTTGTCCAGGCCCAGCGTCAGAGGAAAGCCCAGCCACACCGCGGCGACGGCCACCGCCGGAATCGTCAGGCCGATGCTGGCCAGCGCCGATCCCAGGGCCAGGTTCAGGCTGGTCTGCAACCGGTTGGCTTTGGCCGCGCGCAAAGCCGCCAGGGTTTCAGGCATCAGCACCAGCAAGGCGATCACGATGCCCACCAGGGTCTGTGGCGCACCCCACAGGCGAAGGGTCGTCTCGATGGTCGGCGAGAGCTGCTTGGCCAGTCCCACCACCGCCACCAGGCACACCAGCAAGGCCAGCAGGCTCAGGCCGGCGCGCAGCCAGCTGGGCGGCTGTGCGTGGGTCTGGGTGTTGTCGGTGGCGTCTTCAGGCAGAAAGTAGTCGCGGTGCCGGATGGTTTGAAAAAACGTGAACGCGCACCAAAGGACCAGCGAGGTCAGCGCCACGAAGACCAGCTGCGACGCGGTGTAGGTGCCTTCGGGCGAGCTGGTGGTGAAAGTCGGCAGCACGAGCGACAGCGTGCTCAGGGCCAGCAGCGCCGCCAGCGCGGGCCCCACCCCTTGCACCCGGAAGACCTGTTCCTTGTGTCGCCACCCCCCCACCAGCAGACACAGGCCCACCACGCCGTTGGTGATGATCATGACGGCGGAGAACAGCGTGTCGCGTGCCAGGGTGGCGTTGCCGCTGCTGCCCATCAGCATGAACGACAGGATCAGCGCCACCTCGATCACGGTGACGGCCAGGGCCAGCACCAGGGTGCCCAGCGGTTCACCGGTGCGGTGGGCCACCACTTCTGCATGGTGCACCGCCGACAGCACCGCCAGCATCAGCATGACGCCACGCAGCAGCAGCCCGCCCAGCGGCCACAGGCCATCCAGGGCCTGGGCCCCTGCAAGGGAGATCAAGGCCAAAGGGGGCAGCAGCGAGTGGTAGACGATCATGGGTAAAAGGGGGTCAGGGGTGGAGCGCAGGTGACAGTCGGGTCAGCACCGAGGCGAAAGAATAAGACATGCCCGGTCATTCCATGGGGCGTCACCATCCGCATCAGCAACTGGCCTTGTTCACGGCTTTGTTCCTGATTGTCATCTGGGGCGCCAACTTCACCCTGCAAAAACACCTGTTTGCCCTGATGGGGCCGGGTGCTTTTCTGTTCGCACGTTACCTGATCATGCCCATCTGTGCCCTGCTGCTGATGCGTTGGCGGGTGGGTGTCTGGCTGCCGCCGGTCTCGCGCCCGGACCTGCGGCGGCTGGCCTGGCTGGGCTTTGTGGGCCACGCGCTGCATGTGGGCATGGTGACGTATGGCATCCACTGGTCCACCGCGTTTTCCAGTTCGGTCATCCTGGCCTGTGGCCCGCTCTTCACGCTCATGATCCTGCGCTGGAAGGGGCTGGAACGGCTGGTGCCGGCGCAGGTCATCGGGGTGGCTGTGGCCTGTGGCGGGGTGCTCATGTTCCTGTCGGACAAGCTGCTGGGCGGGCACTGGCGCGCGGGCGGGGGCGATCTGTTCCTGCTGGTGGCGGCGAGCTTTTTCTCCTATTACACGGTAGCGGCCAAGCCAGTGATCGAGCGGCTGGGCTCGGTCCTCACCATGGGTTACGCCACTTTGCTTGGCAGTGTGCCGGTCCTGCTTTGGACCGTGCCCGCAGCGGGCGATGTGGTCTGGAGCGCGTTGGGCGTCTGGACCTGGCTGGGCCTGTTGTGGGCGGTGGTGGTGTCGGCCTTTGCAGGCTGGCTGGCCTGGGGCTGGATCAATGCGGTGCGCGGCGTGGCCAGTACGGCCCCATTGATGTATTTGATGCCGCCGGTGGCCGGTGTGTTCGCCTGGGCCCTCACGGGCGAACACTACACCTGGATCAAGATGGCCGGTGCGGGCGTCACCCTGCTGGGGGTGGCCCTGGCGCAATACGCCGGCCAGTTCAAGACCCTGGCCCGACTGAGGTCCTGATCAGAGTTTGAACCAGGTGTCGTAGGCGGTCTTCAGGATGAGGGCCAGCACGACGACGATGAACACCTGCCGCACAAAGCCCGCGCCATGGCGCAGGGCCAGCCGGGTGCCGATCAGGCTGCCCACCACGTTTGCCGCGGCCATGGCCAGCGCCAGATGCCACCACACGTGTCCCTGCCAGGCGAACAGCAGCAAGGCCGAGAGGTTGGTGGCGGTGTTGATGAACTTGGCCGAGGCCGAAGCGTTGAGGAAGTCGTACCCCAGCAGCCGTACCCAGGCAAACACCAGAAAGCTGCCCGTGCCCGGCCCGAAAAAGCCGTCGTAGAAGCCGATCACCAGGCCGATGCCTGCGGCGGCCAGCGCTTCACGACGACCGGCCAGACGTGGCGCGTGGTGGTGTCCCAGGTCCTTGCGGGCCAGGGTGTAGAGCAGCAAGGCGCTCAGCATCACCGGCAGGGCCTTGCGAAACAGCGAAGGGTCGACCTGGGTGACCGTCCAGGCGCCAAGCAGGGAGCCGAGCAAACCCGCCAGGCCTGCGGGCAGCAGCGATGCCCAACGCAGGGTGACGCGACGGCTGTACTGGACCGTGGCAAAGGCGGTGCCCCAGATCGAGGCGCTCTTGTTGGTGCCAAACAGCGTGGCGGGCGGAGCGTGCGGGAATGTGGCAAAGAGGGCGGGCAACAGGATCAGACCACCGCCACCCACGATCGAATCCACCAGACCGGCCAGCAGCGAGGCCAGCGACACCACCAAAAGTTCCATGCCGGCGATTCTCCCATGGGGTGAGCGGGCAAAAAAAAGCGCCGCATGCGCGGCGCCTGAGGAACTTCACATCTCGTTCGGATGTTCGTCAATCGTTCGATTTCTGAAGGTACGGGTTGTCTCCTCGGCCCTCGTGACGCAGGCTGTGCCTGTCATCGATGGACTGCACTGTAGCGGTGCATCGAAGGTTTTTCCCTCAGGGATTTCCCGATCCGGGGGTAATCCCCAGCAGAAGGCGTGTCGGTGTGTGTACCAGGGTAATCACTTGTGGGTCTCGGCAATCCACTGCGCCGCGCGCTCGGCCATCATCAGCGTCGGGCTGTTGGTGTTGCCGCTGGTGATGGTGGGCATGGCGCCAGCGTCCACGACGCGCAGGCCCGCGATGCCGCGCACCTGCAGCCGCGAATTGACCACGGCCATCTCGTCATCCTCGCGGCCCATGCGGGTGGTGCCCACCGGGTGGAAGATGGTGCTGGCGATGTCGCCGGCCAGCCGCGCCAGTTCTTCGTCGCTCTGGTACTGCGGCCCGGGCTTGAATTCTTCGGGCTGGTACTTGGCCATGGCCGGCTGCTGCAGGATGCGGCGCGTCACGCGCAGGCTGTCGGCGGCCACCTTGCGGTCCTCGTCGGTGCTCAGGTAGTTGGGTGCAATGGCCGGTGCGTCTTCGAAGCGCGGCGTCTTGATGTGCACTGTGCCGCGACTCGTGGGGTTGAGGTTGCACACGCTGGCCGTGATGGCCGGGAAGGCGTGCAGCGGCTCGCCAAACGCATCCAGGCTGAGGGGCTGGACGTGGTACTGGATGTTGGGCCAGGGGCGCGACGGGTCGCTCTTGGTGAAGGCGCCGAGCTGGCTGGGTGCCATGCTCATCGGGCCAGTGCGCTTGAAGAGGTATTCGGCGCCGATCATGGCCTTGCCCCACCAGCTGTTGGCCAGGGTGTTGAGGGTACGCGCGTTTTTCACCTTGTAGACGGTGCGGATCTGCAGGTGGTCCTGCAGGTTGGCGCCCACGCCGGGCAGGTGGTGCACCGGCGTGATGCCCCGCTGGCGCAGGAGGTCGGCGTCGCCGATGCCCGAGAGTTCGAGGATCTGCACCGAGCCGATGCTGCCCGCGCTCAGGATGACTTCGTGCGTGGCTTTGACCTCCACCATCTCGGTGCCCGACCAGACCTGCACGCCGGTGCAGCGCTGGCTGCCGTCGGCCTGCTTTTTGATCAGCAGCTTGCTGACCTGGGCTTTGGTCCACAGCTCGAAGTTCGGCCGCCCGTAGCAGGTCGGACGCAAAAAAGCCTTGGCCGTGTTCCAGCGCCAGCCTTCCTTCTGGTTGACTTCAAAGTAGCTCACGCCCTCGTTGTTGCCGCGGTTGAAGTCGTCGGTGGCTGGGATGCCCGCCTGTTGCGCCGCCTGGGCAAAGGCGTCGAGCACCTCCCAGCGCAGGCGCTGTTTGTCCACCCGCCACTCGCCACCCGCGTTGCGCCCGCGCAGGGTGTGCAGGTAACTGCCCTCGGGCAGCTCCTGGTCCAGCAAAGGTGTCTTGCTGCCCTTGGCGCCGTGCAGCGCGTTCGCACCCTTGTGGTGGTCTTCGTGCAGCTGGAAGTAGGGCAGGCTGTTGTCCCAGCGCCAGCTCTCGTCGCCCGTGGTCGTGGCCCACTGGTCGTAGTCGCGCGATTGCCCGCGCATGTAGATCATGCCGTTGATGCTGCTGCAGCCGCCCAGCACCTTGCCGCGCGGGTAGCGCAGCGAGCGCCCGTTCAGCCCGGCCGCCGGCTCGGTCTGGTAGAGCCAGTCGGTGCGCGGGTTGCCAATGCAATACAGGTAACCCACCGGGATGTGCACCCAGTGGTAATCGTCTTTTTTGCCGGCTTCGATCAGCAGCACGCGCTTGCGGGCGTCGGCGCTCAGCCGGTTGGCCAGCAGGCTGCCGGCTGTGCCGCCGCCGACGATGATGTAGTCGAAGGTGGTTTCACTCATCGTTTGTTGTCTCCTCTGCCGCTGATTGTGCCTGTCGTCTTCAGGCCAGCGGCGCAGCGTCTGTGACTGGGGCAGCCCGTTGGGCCGACTTTCTGGCGCGAAGCGACTGAGGAGGCCCGGCAGGCTGCCCCAGTCGCAGATGCGGAAATGGCTCGCGCTTATTTGCTGGTCGGCATCACAAACTCGGCGCCCTTGCCGATGCTCTCGGGCCAGCGCTGCATCACGCTCTTTTGCTTCGTGTAGAAACGCACGCCTTCTTCGCCATAGGCGTGCATGTCGCCAAACAGTGAACGCTTCCAGCCGCCAAACCCGTGCCAGGCCATGGGCACCGGGATCGGCACATTGATGCCCACCATGCCCACCTGGATGCGGCGGGCAAACTCGCGCGCCACGTTGCCGTCGCGGGTGAAGCAGGAGACGCCGTTGCCGAACTCGTGGTCGTTGATGATCTGCACCGCCTGGGCAAAGTCGGGCACGCGCACGCAGCTCAAAACCGGGCCGAAGATCTCTTCCTTGTAGATCTTCATGTCGGTCGTGACATGGTCGAACAGCGTGCCGCCGAGCCAGAAACCGTTGTCGCAGCCCTTGCCAGCGGCCTTGCCGTCAAAAGAGCGGCCATCGACCAGCAGCTTGGCGCCCTCGGCCACGCCGGCGTCGATGTAGCCACGGATGCGGCTGCGTGCTGCTTCGGTCACGATCGGACCCATCTCGGCGGCGAGGTTTTCACCGTCCAGCACCTTCAAGGCTTTGGTCCGCTCGATCAGCTTGGGCATGATCTTGTCGGCCACATCGCCCACCAGCACGGCGACCGAAATCGCCATGCAGCGCTCACCGGCCGAGCCATAGGCCGCGCCGATCAGGGCGTCCACCGCCTGGTCGATGTCGGCATCGGGCATGACCACCATGTGGTTCTTCGCGCCGCCCAGCGCCTGCACCCGCTTGCCGTGGTGCGCGCCGGTTTCGTAGATGTAGTTGGCAATCGGCGTCGAGCCAACAAAGCTGACGGCTTTTACATCGGGGTGCACCAGCAGCGCGTCCACCGCTTCCTTGTCGCCCTGCACCACGTTGAACACGCCGTCGGGCAGGCCGGCCTGCTTGAGCAAATCGGCGATGAACAGCGAAGGCGAGGGGTCCAGCGGGCTGGGCTTGAGCACAAAGGTGTTCCCCGTGGCAATGGCCACCGGGAACATCCACATGGGCACCATGACCGGGAAGTTGAACGGCGTGATGCCGGCCACCACGCCCAGCGGCTGGCGCATCGTCCAGTTGTCGATGCCGGTGGAGACCTGCTCGGTGTAGTCGCCCTTGAGCAGTTGCGGGATGCCGGTGGCGAACTCGACGATCTCGATGCCGCGCGTCACCTCGCCTTGCGCGTCGGTGAACACCTTGCCGTGCTCGGCGGTGATCATGTGCGCCAGCGTGTCGCGGTGCTGGTTGAGCAGATCCAGGAACTTGAACATCACGCGCGCACGGCGCAGCGGCGGCGTGTCGGCCCAGGCCGGGAAAGCGGCTTGGGCGGCGGCCACGGCCTGGCCCACCTCGGCCGCATTGGCCAGGGCCACGCGGCCGGTCACGGCGCCGGTGGCGGGGTTGGTCACGTCCTGGGCGCGGCCCGAGGCGCCTGCGGCGCGCTGGCCGGCGATGTGGTGGTCGATGTTCGAAATGCCCATGTCCGGTGCTCCTTGGTGTTTTGCACAATCATTCGGCCGCAGGGGCGGCCTCCTACAGCCAGTTGCTGCTCCTGTAGGAGCGAGCCCCTGCTCGCGAAAAGGGTTGATCACTGCAGTTTATGAATCCCCCATCGGCATCACAAGCCTCCAGACTTGAATTGATTGTTCAAAATAGTGAACAATCTGCGCATGGATGCCCAAAAAATCACCGCCCTCTGGAGCCACCTGCACTGGCTCAGCGTACTGGCCCAGCAGGGCAGCTACACGGCCGCTGCCGCCCGTCTGGGCGTGAGCAAGGCGGCCGTGAGCCAGCGCATCGCCGAACTGGAGCGCGCCGCCCGTGTGCCGCTGGTGCAGCGCACTACCCGCAGCGTGCGCCTGACCGAGGCCGGGCAGCGGCTGGTGGACGACACCCGTACCTCGTTCGAGCAGATCGCGCAGACTTTTGAACAGGTGCGCGATCTGGCCGAACAGCCCAGCGGCCTGCTGCGTGTGACGGCGCCAGTGGCGTTGGCGCGCCAGCAGCTCATGCCCTTGCTGACCGGCTTCCTGCGCCTGCACCCGCAGGTCCGCATCGAGCTGGACATGGCCGACCGCCTGCGTTCGCTGGCCACCGAAGGCTTTGACCTGGCCGTCCGCCACACCGAGCGCGCGCCCGACACCCATGTGGCCTGGACGCTGTGCGATACCGCTTCAGTGCTGGTGGCCACCAAGGCCTGTTTGCGGCGTACCGGAACGCCGAAGTCGCCGGCCGACCTGCAGCAGCACAACTGCCTGCACTACCCGCGCTCGCAGGACACACCGGTCTGGAGCTTCACACCGGTCAAAGCCGCCAAAGGGCATGAAACGGTGAACGTGCCGGTGCGAGGCAATCTGGCTGCCAACAACAGCGAAGCCCTGCGGGAAGCGGCATTGGCTGGCGCTGGCATTGCGTTGCTGCCCGATTTTTCGGCGCAGGACGCCTTGCGCAAGGGGCAGCTGGTGCAGGTTTTGCCTGATTGGCGGGTGGATGGGGGTTTTGGACGGCACCTGTTTGCCATCCGGCCCTACACGCCCCATGTGCCGCGTGCCGTGTCGGCGCTGGTGGCGCATCTGCGCGACGGACTGGCGGGCGGCTTTGCGCCCTGAGTGCAAGGCCTGTCCGTGTCAGGGACTTCGCTGTGTGTTGAACGGGTCTGGGCTATGCTTGGATCCCCAAGTCAGGGAGAACAAGATGGACGTTTCAACCGCCTGGTGGATCGGTGCCGGCATTCTGCTGGCGCTGGAGATGACCACTGGCACCATTTACTTGCTGATGCTGGCCTTGGGCATGGCTGCGGCAGCGCTGTCGGCGCATGCGGGATGGAGCCTGAGCGGTCAGATCACGGTGGCTTCTGTGGTGGGGCTGGTGGCGGTGCTCGGCTGGCACCTGCTGCGCTTGCGTCAGCGCGGGGCACGCCCGGCGCGTGCCGAACGCAGCGTCAACCTGGACATTGGGGAAGAGCTGCAGATCGACGCCTGGTCGCCCGGGGGGCAGGCCAGCGTGCGTTACCGGGGCGCGCAGTGGACGGCGGTATTGCGTGCAGGCCAGTTGGCCGAGCCGGGTCGTTACCGCGTGGTGGAGTTGTCAGGCAACCGCCTGATCGTCGAAAAAATATGACCAGGCCGCACGGCGGCACTTGAACACAAAGGGGGTCCCCATGGAAGTCGCAATCGTGGTGTTGGTGGTGGCGGTGATCTTCATCGCCCGTTCGGTCAAGGTGGTGCCGCAACAAAACGCCTGGGTGGTCGAGCGCCTGGGCAAATACAGCAGCACGCTGGCGCCTGGCCTGAACTTCATCGTGCCTTTTGTTGACCGGGTGGCCCACAAGCACAGCCTCAAGGAAATTCCGCTGGATGTGCCCAGCCAGGTCTGCATCACCAAGGACAACACGCAGCTGCAGGTCGACGGCATCCTGTTTTTTCAGGTGACCGACGCGATGCGCGCCAGTTACGGTTCGTCCAACTACGTGGTCGCCGTCACGCAGCTGGCGCAGACCACCCTGCGCTCCGTGATTGGCCGGCTCGAACTCGACAAGACCTTTGAAGAGCGCGACATGATCAATGCGCAGGTGGTGGCGGCCATTGACGAGGCCGCGCTCAACTGGGGCGTCAAGGTGCTGCGTTACGAAATCAAGGACCTGACCCCGCCCGCCGAAATCCTGCACGCGATGCAGGCGCAGATCACGGCCGAGCGTGAAAAGCGCGCGTTGATTGCCGCTTCCGAGGGCCGACGTCAGGAACAGATCAACATCGCCACCGGTGAGCGCGAGGCTTTCATCGCCCGTTCCGAAGGTGAAAAGCAGGCCCAGATCAACAAGGCCCAGGGCGAGGCCGAGGCCATCAAGGCGGTGGCCGACGCCACGGCGCAGGCTCTGGAACGTGTGGCCGCTGCCATCCGTCAGCCCGGGGGTGAGCAGGCCGTGCAGCTCAAGGTGGCCGAAAAAGCGGTGGAAGCCTATGGACGCCTGGCCAGCGAGGCCAGCACCACGCTGGTGGTGCCGAGCAACATGACCGAAGTCTCCACCCTGATCGCCTCGGCCATGAAGATGGTGCAAGCCGGCAGCAAAGCGGGATGAGGTCAGCCCCTGCGCCTGATCTGCAGCCCATGACCTTCGGACGTCCTCATGCCCTGCTGTGGGCCACGGCACTGGTCACACCGGTGCTGGTCTGGTCGGGCTGGCAGCCCTACGACCGGCTGACCTGGCTGATGGAGGTGCTGCCTGTGCTGATCGTCTGGCCTGTGTTGTGGTGGACCCGCCGGCGCTTTGAGCTGACTTCGCTGCTCTATGTCTGGATCGGGCTGCATGCGATGGTGCTGATGGTGGGCGGGGCCTACACCTATGCGCGTGTACCGCTGGGCATTGAGGTGGCGCAGTGGCTGGGTTTGCAGCGCAACCCCTACGACAAGCTGGGGCACTTCATGCAGGGCTGGGTGCCTGCCCTGGCCGCGCGCGAGATCCTGTTGCGCGGTGGCTGGGTGCGGGGCCCCAGGATGCTGGCGTTCATTGTGGTCTGCATTGCGCTGGCCATCAGCGCCGCGTATGAGCTGATCGAGTGGGCGGCTGCGCTGTGGCTCGGCCAGGGGGCAGACGAGTTCCTGGGCACGCAGGGCGACGAGTGGGACACACAGTCCGACATGTTTTTTGCATGTCTGGGCGCAGTGGCGGCCTTGGCCTTGCTGACGCGCCGGCAGGATCGTCAGATCCAGGCGCTGGCATATTCGATCAGTGTCCGCCCAGCGCCGGAAACAGCTTGTGCAGCCCGTCGGCCATCACCTCGACGGCCAGCGCCGCCAGGATCAGGCCCATCAGACGGGTCATGACGTTGATGCCGGTCTGGCCCAGCACGCGTGCGATGGGCGAGGCCATCGAAAAACACAGCGCCGTGGCCAAGCCGATGGCCACGCCATAACCCACCAGTGTGCCCAATTGCATCAGGTCGCGGGCCTTTTCTGCATAGATCACCACGGTGGACATGGTGGCCGGACCGGTGAGCAGCGGAATGGTCAGCGGCACCACCGCAATGCTGGCCCCTACAGCCGCCCGGGCTTCGGCGTTCTGCACTTCATCGGCGTTGGCGCGGGCTTCGGCGGGTTGGGCGTTGAGCATGGACAGGGCCGAGGTCAACAGCAGCATGCCGCCGCCCACCTGAAAGCTGGCAAGCGATATGCCAAAAAATTCCAGGATTTGCAGACCGAGCAAGGCACTGGCTGCGATCACCGCGAAGGCGGTGAAGGACGAGATCAGCACCGTACGTTGGCGTTGCGCACGGCTGAAGCCCTGGGTGTAATGGATGAAAAACGGCACACAGGCCAGCGGATTGACGATGGCCAACAGGGTGATGAGCGGCTTGAAGTCCATCGACCCATTGTGCCTGCACCCGTCGCCAGTGCCCAGCCGTTCTGCTGGCTGGCGAAGTCGCTGTTCAGGCGGCGGGCGTTCGGCGGCGGAACATCCCCCAGCCGTCCATGTGCAGCACCTTGTCACCGTTCTGGTTGAACATTTCCCAGAGGGTGTGGACCATGCCCACATCGGGGCGTTTGCCCATCGGTTTGGTTTCCACAATGGTGTGCTGCAGGCGCAAGGTGTCGCCCGGGAACACGGGCTTGAGCCATTTCAGGCTTTCCAGACCGGGGGAGCCCAGGCTGGATGTTTCGTGCAGGAAGTTTGTCACCATCAGGCGCATGGCCATGGCACAGGTGTGCCAGCCGCTGGCGCACAGACCGCCAAACACCGAGGCCTTGGCCGCCTCGTCGTCAAGGTGAAAAGGCTGCGGGTCGAACTGGCTGGCAAAGGCAATGATTTCCTCGCGCGTGGGCGTGATGGTGCCCATGTCGCGCACCTGGCCGGCTGCAAAGTCTTCCCAGTAGTACTTGATGCTCATCAACGGCCTCCGGACACTTCGATCAGGCTCATGGTGGTGTAGCTGGCGCCTTCGCCCAGCAGCCAGACGATGGCTTCGGCCACTTCTTCGGCGGTGCCGCCACGTCCCATGGGCACCTGGTGCTGCAGGTCTCTGACCCGGTTGGGCAGGCCGCCCGAGGCGTGGATCTCGGTCTCGATCAGGCCGGGCCGCACCGCGTTGACGCGGATGCCGTCCGGCCCCACTTCCTTGGCCAGACCGATGGTGAAGGCATCGATGGCCCCTTTGGCGGCAGCGTAATCCACATACTGGCCAGGCGCGCCCAGGCGGGCGGCGGCGCTGGAGAGGTTGACGATGCTGCCCCCCGATCCACCGTGTTTCGTGCTCATGCGGCGCACGGCCTCGCGCGCGCAGATCAGGCTGCCGATCACGTTGATGTCGAACATCCGCTTCCATCGCGCCACGCTCATGTCTTCCACGCGTGCCGTGACATCGACCACACCGGCGTTGTTGACCAGTCCGGTCAGGCGGCCGAGTTTCGCGTCGACCTGCTCGAACATGCGCAGCACCTGCGCTTCATCGGCCACATCGGCCTGCACCGCCATGGCGCGGCCACCAGAGGCGCGGATCTGGCGCACCACTTCATCGGCGGCCAGCGAATGGGCGGTGTAGTTCACCGCCACGGCCCAGCCCTGGCGAGCCGCCAGCAGGCAGGTGGCGGCGCCAATGCCCCGGCTGCCGCCGGTCACCAACAAGACCTTGTCCATGTCCCCTCTCCAGCAAAAATCATGGGTAACGGGTACAACCCGTTGCCAAACATTAAACAACCTCAAGGAGACCCTATGGGTCGCACAGTCGACTATTACTTCGCACCACAGAGCCCCTGGGCTTATCTGGGCCACCAGCGCCTGGCCGAGATTGCCCACCGCGCAGGTGCCGCGGTCCGCGTCATGCCCATCGACCTGGGTGGCAAGGTCTTCCCGATTTCCGGTGGACTGCCGCTGGGTCAGCGGGCGCCGCAGCGCCAGGCCTACCGGCTGGTGGAGCTGCAGCGCTTCAGCGAGCACCTGGGGGCGCCGCTCAACCTCAAGCCGAAATACTTTCCGGTGGGCGGTGACGATGCGGCGCGGCTGATCATTGCGGCCGACATCGCGCAAGGTGCGCAGGCCGCCATGGCCGTGGCGGGTGCCGTGCTGTCAGCCTGTTGGGCGCAGGAGCGCAACATCGCCGATGAAAAAGTGCTGGCCCAGCTGCTGGTGGAGCAGGGTTTGCCAGCCGGTTTGCTGGAACAATCGCACAGCCAGGCCGCACAGGAGCGTTACGAGGCCTATACCCAGCAAGCGATCGATGCAGGTGTGTTCGGTGCGCCGAGCTATGTCATCGATGGTGAAATTTTCTGGGGTCAGGACCGGCTCGATTTTGTCGAGCGCGCTCTGGCACGCTGAACCACATTGAGGAGAAAACCATGGGAACCATGATTGAACTGAAGACGGCCGACGGCACCGCGGTGCCGGCCTATGAAGCCCGCCCTGCCGGCAAGCCGCGCGGCGCGGTGGTGGTGATCCAGGAGATCTTTGGCGTGAACAGCCACATCCGCAACGTCGCCGATGCTTATGCGGCGGAGGGTTACCTGGCCGTGGCCCCTGCGGCCTTTCACCGGGTCAAGCCGGGCGTGGAGCTGGGCTACAGCGAAGCGGACATGGGCGAAGGCTTTGGCTACAAGACGGCGGTCGAAGCCTTGCCGGCACCCGGTGTGATGCAGGACATCCAGGCCGCGATTGACCATGCGGCCAAGGCTTGCGGTGGCAAGGTGGGCGTCGTCGGCTATTGCTGGGGGGGGCTGCTGACCTGGCGCTCGGCTTGCCTGCTGTCAGGCCTGAGTGCGGCAGCGCCCTACTACGGCGGTGGTGTGACCACGCCCGAAGAAACCGCACGCCAGCCCAAGGTGCCGGTGCTGGCGCACTTTGCCGAAGAAGACAAGTGGATTCCGCTGGACACGGTGCAGGCCTT
>Ga0255213_1000119_pt1 | contig 17224 bp, 15 predicted proteins | sample Miss_Law_RepA_8d_FD_183051 | JGI IMG/M metagenome (GOLD analysis project Ga0255213, IMG submission 183051) | Freshwater microbial communities from Mississippi River, Louisiana, United States - Miss_Law_RepA_8d | ecosystem: Environmental > Aquatic > Freshwater > River | place: USA: Louisiana... | reverse complement strand
CGGACCCTTGGGCAGGAAACCCCGACAGGGGCATCCATCGGTGCGCAGCACCTCGATGCAAGGCAGCAGCTTGGACTGAAAACCCATGAGCCGGCAGGCATAAGGCATGGCCGGGATGTGCGTGATGGCGAAATGCCGGCACTGCCAGCAGTTGGGGCCGGATTTGGGTTCGCAAGAGGGGGTTGCGCTCATGGCGCTACGGGGCCTGATCAGTTCTGCAACAGCTTGAGCACGGTCTGCTGGTCCGTATTGGCCTGTGCCAGCACGGCGGTGGCTGCCTGCTGAATGATCTGCGTGCGAGAGAGTTCGCTGGAGGCTTTGGCGTAGTCGGTGTCGAGAATCTGGCTGCGGGACGCGGTGGTGTTCTGCGAGACATTGGTCAGATTGTCAGCCGCGTAAGTCAATCGGTTCATGACGGCGCCCATCTGTGCCCGTTCGCTGTTGATGGCGTCGATGGCATTGTCCAGTCGGTCAATCGCCGTGTTGGCGTTGGCCTGGGACGTGATGTTGGTGTCGTTGAGGCGTGCATTGCCCGAGAACACTGCGGTGACAGGCGGCGTGGTTGCACCCACTGCCAAGGAGCCGCTGGCAATGGTTGTCTTGACGCCAGTGGCCGTGACCGATGCGCCAGCAGCTGTTTTCACATCAAATGTGCTTCCAATGGTACGACCCTGCGCATCGCTGATGTTGATGGTGGTTCCGACGGTGGTCACTGTGACGTTCTCGAACCCCACCGTGTTGTTGATGGTCGTTGACAACTGAGTCGCCAGGTCACCCGCTTCGGAGGTGCTTGTGGTTGCGCCCGCAATGGCAGATGTCAAGCTGACATTGAAAGTGGTGGATCCGATCGACAAGGAAAAATTCTTGGCACCGGTGAGCGCGGCGGCTGACAGGTTCAATTGGGCTTCGCTTTTGACAGCGGGTGTTCCCGTGCCATAGGAAAAGTCCTTGAGCCCGATGTTGATGATCTGATCGGCGTTGGCGCCGACCTGGAACTTGACGTTGCGCACACCCAGACCGACATCTGCGGCCGTGCCGGCCGTTCCAACCTGTGTGTTGTTGAGGATGTTCATCCCGTTCCACTGGGTGTTGGATGCAATGCGGGCGATTTCCTTGGTCAGCTGCTGGTACTCCAGGTCCAGGTAGGCCCGGTCGTCTGTGGTGTTGGTGTCGTTGGCAGACTGCACCGCGAGTTCGCGCATGCGCTGCAGCATGTTGGTCATCTCGATCGTGGCGCCCTCTGTCGTCTGCAAGAGAGAAATGCCGTCGTTCGCGTTGCGGATGGCCTGGTCGAGCCCTTTGATCTGCGCCGTCATGCGGCTGGAAATCGCCAGACCAGCGGCATCGTCCTTGGCGCTGTTGATGCGCTTACCTGTAGACAGCTGCTCCATGGCAGACGAGAGCGCCCGGCTGTTCAGGTTCAGCGCGTTCTGGGAAATCAGCGACTTGATGTTGGTGTTGATGACGGTCATGGCGTGTCCTCTCGCGTGCTCCGGGCGGCAAAGCCTTGCCGCCGTTGTGTCAATGGACCGGCACATTGCTTCCACTTGTGCCGATATGCCTGACTACAGCAAGGGCCATGCCAGAAACGAAAAAAGCCCGGGACAAGCCCGGGCTCGAGAGGTATCGCCTGCGGTTCAGGCGATCTGCTGACCGATTACTTGAGCAGCGACAGCACCGCCTGGGACTGCTGATTGGCCTGGGCCAGCATGGCGGTCGAGGCTTGCTGGATGATCTGGGTGCGGGCCAGTTCGGTGGTGGCTTTGGCGTAGTCGGTGTCCAGAATCTGGCTGCGCGAAGCCGAGGTGTTTTGCGACACATTGGTCAGGTTGTCCGCCGCATAGGTCAGGCGGTTCATCACGGAACCCATGGTGGCGCGTTCCTTGTCGACGGCCTTGAGGGCGTTGTCGACACGTCCGATGGCGGTGTTGGCGTTGGCTTGGGTGGTGATGCTGGTGTCGTTCAGGCGAGCGTCACCAGAAAAGACGGCTGTCGCCGCGGGTGCTGTAGCACCGACGGCCGCGCTACCCGTTGCAATGGATTGCAGTACAGCTGAAGCGGTAACAGATGTGTTGTCGGCTTTCGCTGCAGTGAAAGCACTAATTGCTCGGCCTTGAGCATCTTTGATGCTCAGTGTAGCTCCTACGCGTGTCACGGCCACGTTCTCGAAACCCACCGTATTGTTGATGGCTGTACGCAAGGCAGTCTCAAGTGCTGTCGCGCCGGTCACCGCGTTGGCATTTGTTGCACCAGCAATCGCTGTCCCGATCGACGCATTGATGGTCGTGCTCCCAATAGTGATCGAGAAATTCTTGGCATCTGTCAAATCGTTGCCCATCAGGTTCAGTTGCGATTCACTGGCAACCGCGGCAGTGCCTGTACCGAATGAAAAATCTTTCAGTCCGACGTTAATGACTTGGTCTGCGTTTGCTCCGACTTGGAATTTGACGTTGCGCGAGCCAAGGCCCACATCACCGGCAGTACCGGCAATACCTACAGACGTGTTATTGAGGATATTCATGCCGTTCCATTGGGTGTTGGAGGCAATACGCGTGATTTCCTTTGTCAATTGTTGATACTCGAGATCAAGGGCGTTCCGGTCATCGGTGGTGTTCGTATCGTTGGCGGATTGAACAGCCAGTTCACGCATGCGCTGCAGCATGTTGGTCATCTCGATCGTGGCGCCTTCAGCCGTCTGCAGCATGGACACACCGTCGTTGGCGTTGCGTACAGCCTGGTCCAGGCCGCGGATCTGGGCCGTCATCTTGTTGCTGATGGCCAGGCCGGCGGCATCGTCCTTGGCGCTGTTGATGCGCTTGCCCGTGGACAGTTGCTCCATGGCCGAAGAGAGCGAGCGGTTGTTCACGTTCATGGCATTTTGAGCCACGAGAGACTTGACGTTGGTGTTGATCACAGAGGACATGGTCTTACTCCTTGAAGAGGTGTTTCAAAAGGTCGGCAGGAACCAGAAGGGAGTAGGACCTGCCTGTTCACAGAAAGTCGTTTGTGATTTCCTGTTGATGAATGAATCGACGTGTTGCGATGGATCTTTAGAGGGGTCCGAAAAATATTTCGGATCAGGTGGTCGCGTTGTGAAGCATGCCTTTGAGTTGCTCGATGTTGTGTGCCACCTTGAGCACCGTTTCATTGGGGATCTGGCGAATCACTTCGCCGGTCTCGGTGCTCTTGACGGTGATGACCGTGCGGTTGGCCAACTCGTCAATGCTGAAGTTGAGGTTGCGGGCGTTTTGCTTCATCTGTTCGTTCAGCCGTTGAACAGCTTCTTCCAGATTGCGGCGCATCTCTGCAGGGTCGTAACGGATCTCGGCCTTTGGTGGCACTTTGACATCTGTCGCAGGCACAGCGGCTTTGACATGCTGTGCTGCAGTGGGCATGGCACGGTCTGCGCCCTGCGACATGCGCGAGGCGAGCGCGTTGGTGATCTCGGTGCTCATGGTGTGTCCTTTTCGTGGGCCTGCTGGTTAAAACCATCCCGCGCGTCCTGTGCCAGAACGTCAAACGGGGGCTGTCGGAAAAGGTATCGGCCTCAAGTGTGTCAACTTGAGGGAGTGAGCAAGAAAAAGCGGCAAATCTTTGCCGCGTCATTCCTAAGTATTCAGGCGTATATGAAAAATCATTTGTTGGTGTAACTGGCCATCATGCCGTCAAAGCTGCTCTTGAGGCTGGTCTTGAGGCTGTTGTTGCTGCCGACGATGGATTCCATGACGCTGAATTGCCTGGTGTAGCGTTCCAAAATCCGGCTCAGGCGTTCGTCCAGCTTGGTCAGATCGGCCTTGTAAGTGTCGATTTTCTTGTTGGCGCTGTCGGTCTGGTTGGCGATCAGGCCAGAGGATCTCAGCATCTGATCGAGCTTGATGACGGCGTCTCCGGCGATGCCCGACGGCGCAGTGCTGTAGATGCTCTTGCTGTTGGTGCCCGCGCTGAAGGTTTTGACCACTTCATCGAAGTTGTTCTGCAGCGCTTTGTCCAGCTTGGCTTCATCCAAGGTGAGCTGGCCGTTGCGGTCAAAGCTCAGTCCGGCATCGCGTGCGGCCGTGATGGTGCTGCCCGGGGTGGACGAAGTGTTGGTGAGGTAGGCGCGCACCTGAGTGCGGATGCTTTGCAAAATGCTGTCACCTACCAATGAGCCACCACCGTCTTTGATGGTGCTTTTGGCGTTCCCGAGTTCCTTAAGTGTGACTTCCAGATCGTTGTAGGCCGACACCAGTCCTTTGATCTTGTCCTTGATGCTGGCCGTTTCGCGGTTGAGGTCCAGGCGGGTGGGTGTGCTGGTGGTGGTGTAGAGGTCCAGCGTCACGCCATCGATCAGGTCGTTGACCTGGTTGCTGCTGCGGGTCATGCTCAGGCCGTTGACCTTGAACTGCGCATCGGCGGCGGTTTGCAAAGCGGTCCCAAAACTCAGCTGGTTACCGCTTGCCGTCAGGCTGAAGCTTTTGGAAGCGCCTGTCTCTCCCGTCACCACGATGGTGTAGGGCGCCAGCGCATCGCCGGTTTGCAGCAACTGGGCTTTGATGCCCAGATTGGCGCCATTGATGGCGCTGACCACGCCGGCCGGGGTGTCGGTGCTGACCGTGATGTTTTGTGCGGTACCGCCGTTGACCGAAAGGCTCAGCGTGAAAGCGCTGCCACCATTGAGCGGAGTGTCGCGTGCGGCAAAGCCGTTGCTCGCGCTGCGCTGGGCACGCGCCAGTTGGCTCACTTCAATGCTGTAGCTGCCTGTCTGTGCGGTCGATGTGGTGGTCACCCCCAGTACGCCTGGCAGGGTGTTGCTGGGCTTGATGGAGGCAAAGTCCGAAGCGTCGTCGAGCTGCGCGAAGGCCGCTTTCAGATCGGCCAGCGCGGTCTTGATGTAGCCGTAGCCAGAGATCTTCGCCTCGGTCTTGCTGATCTTGGCGTTGATCGCGTCTTTGCGGGGCGCAATTTCGGCATCGGCCAGGTTCTGGGCCAGTGTCTTGATGTCGATGCCCGAGCCGGCACCCAAGGTGTTGACGATGTTGGTGGAGGTGGCCATCGGGATTTAACTCGGCACGGACTGCAGGAACTTGAGTCAGCTGCGGATGTAATCGAACAGCGACAGACCCGAAATCTTCGAGAAGCTGCCCATGGCCGCCTCAAGCGCCATCATTTCCTTGTTCATCCGGGTCACGGCTTCGGCGTAGTCCAGGTCTTCGATGTCCGACAGGGTGCTCTTGAGGCGCAGCGCGGTTTCATCGAGCACATCCAGTTGAGACTGCACCACTTTCTGGTCCGATCCGGTTTGTGCCAGCGACAGGCTGAGGGCGTTGTGCATTTGTGCCAAGTCCGAGTTGCCTTGCTGGATGGCAGGCGTTTTGCTGCTGTCGACGGCGGCGATCATTTGATCGAGCGCATCAAAAAACCCCACCGCCTTGCCGTCAGTGCGCACCACACGCTGAAACACATCGGTACCGGCGCGGGTGTATTGCACCGTGCGTTCCACGCCGGCTGGAATGCGGGTCTGGGTCTGGTCGCCGTTGTAGACCACTTGACCGCTGTCGTTTTCAGAAAATGCGGCGGTTTTGACGCGGGTCCCCGAAAACAGATAGTTGCCGTTGTCGTCGCGCGAGTTGCCCAGGCTCAGCAACTGGTCGCGCAAGGCTTTCATTTCCACCGAGATGGTTTTGCGGTCATCGAGTCCCAGCGTGTCGTTGCTGGCCTGGATGCCCAGCTCCTTGAGCCGGATCAGGATGTCGTTGGCCGAGGACAGGGCGGTTTCTTCGGCCTGGTAGCGGTTGAGTGCCGATTTGAGCAGCGCACTGTGGCTGCTCTGGCGTTCCACTTCGCCCTTGAGCCGCTGGATGGCCGCGGCCTGGTCAGGGGCGTCACTGGGCGAGAGCACCTGTTTGGACACCGACAACTGGGCCTGCGTGGTGGCGAGCTTGTTCTGGATGGTGCTCATGCGCTCGGTGGCGCGGTCAAACAGGAAGGCGGTAGAAATTTTCATTCAGGGCTCCTTCAGCGCACCTGCAAGATGGCGTCGAACAGCTGGCTGGCGATCTGCATGACCTTCGCATTGGCCTGGTAGGCCTGCTGGAAGCGCACCAGCGCCGAGGCTTCTTCGTCCAGACTCACGCCCGAGGTGCCGTCGCGTGCTTCCTGGGCCTGTTCATAGACCACGGTCAGGGCCTGCTTGGAGATCGCGGCCTGTCGGGCCACGTTGCCGACCAGATTGACGCGCTCAATGTAGGCCTCGGTCATGGTCAGGCCGCCGGGCATGACCTTTTTCTCCTCCAGGGCCACCAGCTTGAGCATGGCCTCGTTGTTGCCAATGCCGTCCTGGTTGCCGTCAATCCGGAATTTGTCGCCCTGGCTGGGTTGCGTGGTGAACTCCAGCGTCAGGCCCCTGTAGTGGATGACCGGCGCCGCCTGGGTGTCCAGCAAGCGCTCGGCCAGCAGCGTGTCGCTGCGGGTGTCACGGATTTCATAGCGGTTGTTGGCCGTGAAGGTGACCTGCAAGGACTGTGCGCGCAGCATCTGCTTGATGTCACCGTCGATGTCCTTGAATTCGGCCGTGACGGTGGCCTGGTCCAGCGTGGCCGAGGCCGCGGTGTCGGTCACGAACACCAGCAGGTCGTCCTGCGCCGTGCCCGACACATACACAGAGGTGTCAAAACCCAGCGCTGACAGGTCGGCTGGGGTGCCGTTGGGTCCAAGTCCGAGCCGGATGTCCTGGAGCGTGTCTGTGCGGCTGAGCTGCAGCCCGCCATTGACGATGCTGGCCTTGACACCGGCGATGCCTTGGCCGTTGATCCAGTTGGCCAGGCCTTGCGGATCGTTGCTGGTCAGCGCCGGGTTGGGCGGTGTGAGTGTGACGCCATCGAGCGTGAACCTGCCGCTTTGCCCAATGGCCGTCAGCCAGCCGTTGCCGCTGACCGCTCGGCCTTGCATCAGGGCGGGCGTGGCCTTGGGGTCGAGCAGGGCGCCCGTGCTGGGGTTGAATTGCTGGATGTATTGAACCGAGGCTTTCACGCCCATGAACAGGTCCATGTCCAGGTAGCGGCTGTCCACCGTCTGGCCGTTGGTGGTGCTCTTGCCCGCATTGAGCATGGCATCGCTGTATTGGGCGCCTTCTTCCATGCCGTTGGCGGATTTGAGCATGCGGTCGACGATCTTGTTGCCGTCGGTACTGGCCGTCAGGTCGCTGCCCAGCAGGTGCCGACCGTCGCGCGTGAACACTTGCAGGTTCTGGGTGGCGTTGGGGCTGTTGAGGGTGAGCACCAAATCCTGGGTCCCGGCCTTGACCAGGCCCAGGCTGGCAAACCCCTGGGCACTGGGCAGCCCCACTTTGACTGTGGCCGATCGGGGCACCTGGGCGTTGGCCAGGTCGCCGATCAGGGCCGTGGGGCCGGCGTATTGCGGCGTGTCGTACTGCACCCGAGCCTGTGCGGTACCTGGATTGAGCGGGTCGTCGATCACCCTGAACTGGCCCGCAGCGGCCACCCGCGAGGTGTCCTGGATCAGCAACTGCATGCCGCCGGCCTGACCGGCCTGGTCGGCGCTGAACCCGAACAGGTCGGTGCCGAGCAGGCCTTCAGCGTCCACGCCATCCTTGTGGATGGTGTTGACTTGCGTGACCATGGCCTGGGCGAGGTTGTCGAGCGCGTCGATTGCAGGGGCGAGCACCTGCTCGCGGAACGTCATGACGCCGCCGATCTTGCCGCTGCCCACGGCGGGCAGGCCTTCGGGGTTGCCGTAAGGGTCGATCTGGAATTGCAGCTTGCTGGGGTCGGTGGCCGAAGCCTGCACGCTGATGGCGCGCGAGGTGTTGTCCCTGACCAGGATGCCTTGGTCCAGCGTATCGCCCACGCTGACCAGCACACTGCCGTTTTCAGCAAATTTGGTTTTCACCGCGATCAGGCCCGACAGGTTGCGCAGCAGCAGGTCTCGCTGGTCCAGCAGTTCAGAGGGCTGGCTGCTGGCGCTGGATTTCTTGGCGAACTGCTTGTTCAGTTGTGCCAGCTGCTGTGTGATCGAGTTGACCTGCCCGATGTCGGTTTCCACCGCCTGCTGGGTCTCGTTGTTGAGCAGTTCAAATTGGGTCGACAGTTGCCGAAACCGTGCGGCCAGGCCATCGGCATCGCGCAAGAAGATGCTGCGTTGCACGGTCGATGCCGGATCGCTGGCCAGGTTGCGGGACGACTCGAAGAACAGGTTCATGGCCGTGGTCAGACCAATGCTCTGGTCGCCCATGACGTCGATCAGCCGGTTCACGTACGACAACAAAGGTTCCTGGCTTTGCAGTTCGCTGTTGCTGTTGCGCAGGTTGGATTCGACAAAAGCGTCGTACTGGCGCCGGACCTGGTCAAAGCGTGCCCCTGTGCCAATGAAGCCGCCCCCGATCTCGCGTGGCTCGTTGGAGTTCAGCGACACGTCCTGCCGGGTGTAGCCCTCTGTGTTGACGTTGGCGATGTTGTTGGAAACGGTGGCCAGCGCGCGCTGGTAGGCGGTCACACCCGAGCTGCCAATCGAAAGCAGGTCACTCATGGCTGGCCTCCGCTGCGGCGCTGCAGCTCATAGGCGCCGGTGCGTTGCAGGGGCAGGGACTTGCCGCCTTCACGGTCAAGGGGCAGGGGCTGCGCAGCCGGTTGCAGGGGCAGGGGGCTGGCTTCAGTGGCGTTCGGACGCAGCTGGAGTGCGGCCTGGGTGCTCAGGGCGGCTTGCTGCTGTTGCAGGATCTGTTTTTCCAGCATGTCCGCCAGGCCCATGCCGCCACGTCGCACCATCTGCATGGCCACTTCCTTGTCCATCAGGTCCTGGTACATGTCCATGTTGCCGCTGTCCACCAGATCGCTTTTTTCCACGCTCTCGCGCATGGTCTTCATCATCTGCTGGATGAAGTAGGCCTCGAACTGCTCCGCCGTGCGACGCACCGCCTTGTCCGGGCTGCGTGCGGCATCGCCGCGCAGTCCGGCCAGCCCCTCAAAGTCCAGGTAGCTGCGCGGCGATGTGGAGGACGGCGATGTCATGAGTGGCCTCAGATCACGATCAGTTCGGCGCGCAGGCTGCCCGAGCTCTTGAGGGCTTCCAGGATGGCGATCAGGGCGGAAGGCGTGGCGCCTACCTGGTTGACCGCGTCCACGATCTGGCGCAGGTCCACCCCGGGCTGGAACAGGAACATCGGGTTCTTGGCTTCCTGCACCGAGACTTCGGCGTTTTGCACGGGCGTGGTCTGTCCCTGGCTGAAGGGGCCGGGCTGCGAGACCTCGTTGGTCACGGCCACGGCCACCGAGATGGTGCCGTGCGCCACCGCGGCGGCCGTCACCCGCACGTTGCGGCTGATGACCACGGTGCCGGTGCGCGAGTTGACCACCACACGAGCAGGGGGCTCGCCAGGTTGCACCTGCATGTTCTCGATGAGGCTCATGAAAGCCAGCCGTTGGGTCAGGTCTTCAGGCGCCCGGATGGCCAGCGACATCGGGTCGATGGCGCGTGCAGTGCCAGCGCCAAACTGGCGGTTGACTGCGGTGACGATGGCGTTGGTGGTGGTGAAGTCGGCCTCGCGCACATTCATCACGATGTGCTCGGCTTGCTCATAGGGGTTTTCAACCAGCTTCTCCACGGTGGCACCGCTGGGGATGCGGGCTGCCGTTGTCACGCCGGTACTGACCTTGGAGCCTGCGCCGCCGGCATCGACGGCGGTGGCCGTCAGGGCGCCCTGGGCCACGCCATACACTTCGCCGTCAACGCCGCGCAGGCTGGTCAGCAGCAGGGTGCCGCCACGCAGGCTGCTGGCCTTGCCAATCGCCGAGACATTGACGTCGATCTTCTGCCCTGGCTTGGCAAAGCCCGGCAATTCGGCCGTCACCATCACCGCGGCGATGTTCTTGACGTCAATGCGGTTGGCGGCCGTGCTCTGTTCAAAGTCGTTGAGCGGGCCGTCCATGCCCACGCCCAACCGGGACAGCATGGCCCGGATGGTTTTGGCGGTGAAGGCGACGTCGGTGCCGTCGCCCGTGCCTTGCAGGCCCACCACCAGTCCGTAACCGATGAGCTGGTTGGTTCTGCCAGAAGCCACACTGGCCAGGTCCTTGATGCGGTCGGCCCAGGCGTTCAGGCCCAGGCTCAGCAACAGTACAAACAGGATGCGTTTCATGGCAGGACTCAGAAGGGCCAGATCTTGTAGAGCAGGCTGGTGCCCCAGCCTGGCTTGGCGGCGCTGGCCATGTCGCCAGTGCCGCGGTAGGCGATCTGGGCGTTGGCCAGTCGGCGTGACTGCAGCGTGTTGTTGGGCGAAACGTCTTCGGGCCGGACGATGCCGCTGACCTGGATCACCTCGGTGCCTTCGGTCAGGGCCAGCTGTTTTTCGCCGCGCACCATCAGGTTGCCATTGGCCAGCACTTCGACCACCGTGACCGCGATCGAACCGGTCAGGCTGGCGGTCTGGTCGGCGCTGCCCTCACCCTCGCTCTTGATGGTGGAGCCGTTGAGGTTCACGCCGGCCTTGTCAGACCATTTGGCGGGCAGCACATCGTTGCTGTCCTTGCGCGAGTAGTCGCCCTTTTGCTTGCGGTTGGCCTGGGTCGATTCGTTGAGCAGCACCGTGATCAGGTCGCCCACCGCATAGGAGCGGCCTTTGCCGAACCACATGTCGCTGCCACGGCCGTTGTAGATCGCGCCGGTCGGGATGCCCGCTTTTTGCTCGGCCACGGGATAGACCGGCGCAAATTCGGGTGTGTGCGAGAGTTTGGTGGGCAGGTTGTTGCAGCCCGCCAGCACGAGGGGCATCAAGACCACGGCCCCGCTACGGATCAGAAGACGTTTCATGGGGCCTCACATGTTGTTGTTGAGGAAGCGCAGCATGCCGTCCACGGCAGAGATCGCCTTGGAGTTGATCTCGTAAGCGCGTTGCGTCTCGATCATGTTGACCATTTCTTCGACCACGTTCACGTTGGAGGCTTCCAGCGCGCCCTGCATGAGCTGACCTGTGCCAGCCTGTCCGGGCACGCCCACTTGAGGGGCGCCGCTGGCCGGTGTTTCCTTGAGCAGGTTCTGGCCGGTGGCTTGCAAGCCCGCCGGGTTGGCAAATCGCGCCAGCTGGATCTGCCCGATCACCTGGGTGCCACCGCCCGCTGCGGTTTCAACCGAGACGGTGCCGTCCGCGCCGATGGCAATGCTCATCACGTTGGCCGGAATGGTGACGGCCGGCTGCAGCAGGGCGCCGTTGGAGGTGACCAGCTGCCCGGTGGACGAGAGCTTGAAGCTGCCGTCACGGGTGTAGGCCACTGTGCCGTCGGTCATCGCGATCTGGAAAAAGCCTTCACCTTGCACCGACAGGTCCAGGGCGTTCTTCGTCGTCACCAGGCTGCCCTGGGCATGGGTTTTCTCGGTGGACACGATGCGCACGCCGGTGCCCAGCATCAGACCGGTGGGCGATTGCTCCGTGGTCGAGTTCTGCACGCCCGGGGCCCGAAGCTTCTGGTAGAGCATGTCCTCGAAGTTGGCACGGTCGCGTTTGAAGCCGGTGGTGTTGACGTTGGCCAGGTTGTTGGAAATGACCGACATGCGCGTTTGCTGCGCGTCCAGGCCGGTCTTGGCGATCCACATTGAGGCGTCCATGGTCTGCTCCTTGTTGTTCAGCCGAGCTTCATCAGCGAAGAACTCGACTCATCCAGGTTCTTGGTTTCCTTGATGATCCGGATCTGGGTTTCGAAACTGCGCGAGTGGTCCATCAGCCGGGCCATGGCCTCGATCGCGCTCACATTGCTGCCCTCCAGGGCCTTGGGAATCAAGGTGGGCAGGTTGGGCCCCGAGGTGAAGTCGCTGCCGGGCGCCTTGTCCGCCACCTGATACAGACCATCTGCACGGCGCAGCAGCTGGATTTCCGAAGCGTCTCGCATGGCCATCTGGTCGATCAGCACCGGTGGCACGTTGCCGGGCTGAGCCGGGTCTTGCGCGTAGACGCTGCCGTCGGCGTTGATGCTCACGTTCACGCCCGGCGGAATGGTGATCGGCCCGCCCTGGCCCATGACCAGGTGGCCATTGCCGGTTTCCAGCTGTCCCTGCGGGCTGACCTTGAGGTCCCCGCGGCGGGTGAAGGCGCGCTCACCATTGGCGGCCTGCACCATCAGGACCGCCTTGTCGGCCAGGGCCACGTCGAGCGGTCGGCCGGTGGCCATGACGGCGCCGGGCTCCAGGCGGATGATGTCGCGCGAGACGGCTTGCGCCTGGATGCGGGTGTCGAAACCGCTGTTGGCGCCATCGGCCTTGATCGACTTGAGGGCCACGTCGTAGCTGCTCTTGAAGCCGGTGGTCGAGGCGTTGGCCAGTTCGTTGACCAGCACCTGGCGCGCGTTGGCCATCTGGTTGATGGTGGCGTTGGACGTGAAGATCAGGCGGTCCATGGTTCAGTGTCCCTTGGGGCTCAGCCTCACGAGCGGATGTTCACGATGGCCTGGGTCATCGTCGAACTGGTCTCGATGGCTTTGGCGTTGGCCTGGAAGTTACGCTGGGCGGTGATCAGATCCACCAGCTCCTGCGTCAGGTCCACGTTGGAGCGCTCGGTGGCGCCGGCACGGATCGAACCGAAACCCGCCGATCCGGCTTCACCGATCTTGGCCGAGCCCGAGGTGGCCGAGGCCAGGTAGCTGGCGTCACCCACCTGGCGCAGGCCGGTCGGGCTGGAGAAGTTGGCCAGCACGATCTTGCCCAGCGAGGTCTGGGAGCCGTTGGAGTAGGTGGCGCTGACCAGGCCATCGACGCCGATGTCCAGACCCATGAGTTCACCTTCGGGCGCGCCGTCCTGCGACTGCGACAGCACCGCAAACGCGCTGGAATACTGGGTCGACTGCGTGAAGTCGATGGACATCGTCAGCGCGCCCTTGCCGCCGGCCAGGAAGGCGGTCTCGAACGGCATCTTGGTCAGGGGCGAGAGCGGCTTGCCGGTCAGGTCAAAGCTGAGCTCGCCACGGTCGAGGTACACCGGCCACCACTCGGTCTTGCCCGAGAGATCGGTCATGTCTTCGGTCTGCTGGCCGTTTTTCACGTACTGCGGCACACCGTTCTGGGTGAACTGTTTGAGCTCGATCCATTGCGAGGTGGCGCCGTAGGTCATTTCGGTGTTGGCCAGACCCCAGTCCGGTGAACCCGACACTTGCAGCGAAACCGCTTCACCGGTTTCGCCGGTGCTGAAATTCAGTCGCTTGGAGGTGCTGTCCCAGCCTACCGTCACGCCGCTGACCTTGCGGCCCGTGGTGGTGTCCACCAGCGAGTTGATCGAGTCCTGCAGCGCCGCTGCAAACTTGTCCATGCTGGGGTAGGTGGCCGGGGGCACCTCGACGTTGCCGGAGATGTTGCCCACCGTGACAAAGAAGTCCTTGTTGGTCGAGCTGACACGGACCGAGCCTGTCGTGTTGGAGGTGATGACTTCGCCTGTCAGCACCGCCGGTGTGCTGACCTTGCCGCGCTCGGCTTTGTCCAGATTGGGGTCGACGCGCAGTTCCTTCGTGGTGCCAGTGGGGTTGGGCAGACCCAGGATGGACTGTGAATTGGCGTTGGCGCCACCCACCACGATGGAGGAGTTGTCACCGGTGGTGCCCGACGCGAACTTGAAGCTGTTGGTGTCCGCCTCGAAAGTGACCTTCACACCATAACGCGGGTCGGCGTTGCTGCTCTTGCCCAGTTCGTTGTTGACAAAAATCTCCAGATTCTTGGCCAGTGTGACCGGATCGGAGTCGCTCTTGAGCATGCCATAGCTGATGGCATAGCTGCTGCCCATCTCGTCGATGTTGATGGTGAAGTCGAGTTTGGGGCCGTAGGTGAAGGCGGTGTTCTGCTTGGTCTTCAGATCGGCCACCAGGGTGTTGCTCGAACCGTTTTGCTTGACGGTGGTGGTGCCGGTCTTGTTGGCAAAAACAAACTGGGAAGTGCCGCTGTCCCAGCTGATCTTGATGCGGCTGTCATCGCCCTTGGAGGCCAGCTTTTCGTTGATGGCGTCTTCCACGTTCTTGGCCAGCGCATCCGGGTAACGATCGGCATCGGTCAGGTTGTAGGTCACGCTGTAGGTGTTGGTGCCTTCGGTCACGTCCATGGTGATGGTGGCGGTACCGGCAGCGGCGGTGCCGACGGCCGTGCTCAGGGCTGTGGCGCTGTAGGCGCCTCCGGTGACGCTGGCCGAAGTGGAGGTTTTCTTCGTCGTCTGGTCGTCGAGCGAGTACATCTCCACCGTGCCCGACGACGGGATCACGCGCGGGTCACTCTTGGGCAGCACATCGCCGTATTTGTTGATGTAGAAGGCGCTGCCGAACGCGTCCTGCGCCTGCAGCAGGGCGGGCTTGACCAGGGTGTCGCCCACATAGAAGTAGGTTTGCCATTTGCTCTGCGGCAAGGCCTGGCCCTGGCTGGCGTTCTGCGTCTTGACGTAATAGACGGTGGCCAGGTAGCCGTTGCCGCCACTGTCGTACACGGTCAGGGCCGTGCTCTTGTTGTAGGTGGCCGGGTTGGTGCGGTCGAAATCGGCGGTGATGACCTGAGAGTCGGCCGGCAGGTTCAGGCCCAGCTGGATCTTGGTGGTTTCAATGGCCTGGCCCGAGGTCTTGGGCGGGATGGTCAGGGCCGCCAGGTTGGTCAGGTCGGCCTTGCCGGACGAGTCCACCGACGCGGCCATCAGGCGCTGCCCCGTGGAGTTGACCACGTTGTTCTGGTCGTTCAGGGTGAAGGAGCCGTTGCGGGTATAGATGTCCTGCAGGCCATCGGGCGACTTGAGCGGGAAGAAGCCGTCACCCGTGATGGCCAGGTCCAGCGAGTTGCCAGAGGTGGACACGTTGCCCTGGCTGAATTCCTGACTCACCTGCTTGAGGGCCACACCCTGACCGATCTGGCCCGAGGCTTTCTGCAGCGGAGAGGTCGAGAAGATGTCACCGAAATTGGCACGCGAGCGTTTGAAGCCCGAGGTGCCCACGTTGGCGATGTTGTTGGAAGTGACGGCCAGCTGTGCCGTGGCAGAGTTCAGACCGGTCAGTGAGGTGTAGAACGACATGGTGGGCTTCTCCTGGGAATTCGGGGGTTACATGCCAATGCGCTGGACGTTTTTGAGCAGCACGCTCTGGTTGCCGTCGACCTGCAGGCTGACGGCGCCATCGCTGGCGTTGGTGCTGATGGCGCGCACGGTGGTCATGGTGTTGACGGGAACCGTGGTGGTCTTGCCGTTGACCACGGCTTGCGCGACCAGGCGGTAATTGCCGGCGGGGGCACGGTTGCCCATGGCGTCCAGACCATCCCAGCTCAGCGAGGCCGTGCCCGGGTTCTGGGGGCCGGCAATCAGGTCCTGCACGGTGCGGCCTTTGCTGTCCTGGATGGTCAGCTGGATGCCGCTGGCGCCCGTGGGCAGGTCGATGGTGGCGTCGATGCCACCGCTTTCGCCCAGCGCTGTGGGCACATCGGCCATCGACACCTTTTTGCCGATCAGGTTGGCGCTGCCGAGCATGCGCTCGGAGGACATGGTGTTGACGAAATTCTCCAGCGAGGTTTGCATGTTGGTCAGGGCCTCGAGCTGTGAGAATTGCGCCAGCTGGGCCACGAAAGCTTCGTTCTTGACCGGGTCCAGCGGGTTCTGGCTCTTGAGCTGGGCCGTGAACAGGGTCAGGAAATCCTGCTTGCCCATTTCACTGCTGGTTTTGCTGTTGCCGGTGGTCTTGAGGTCTTCATACCGCGTGACGTTCTTGAGCAGGCTCGAAGAAGTCAGCGGCAGGCCGTTTGAGGTGGTGGTGCTCATGGTTCAGTTCCCGTTCACGACTTGGTGATGTCCAGCGTGCGCAGCATCAGCTGGCGCGCGGTGTTGATCACTTCGACGTTGTTCTGGTAGGAGCGGGCAGCGGCCATCATTTCGACCATTTCCGTCACCTCGCTCACGTTGGACTGGTAGACGTAGCCTTCCTTGTCGGCCAGCGGGTTCTTGGGATCGGACACGCGGCGGGGCGCGGTCGGGTCATCGACGATGCCGGCCACCATCACGCCACCCACATAGGGTGCGCCGGCATGGGTCATCTCTTCATTGACCAGCGCCTTGAACACCGTTCGCTTGCCGCGAAAGGCTTCGTCTTCCTTGCCCGAGACCGTGCCCGCGTTGGCCAGGTTGGAGGCGGTGGCGTTCATCCGCGTGATCTGGGCGTTCAGGGCGGTGCCTGCGATGCCGAAGATATTGGAAATGCTCATGATCAATCGCCCCTCAAGGCCTTGCGCAGGCCGCTGATGCGGTTTTCCAGGAATTGCAGGGTGGCCTGGTAATCGGCAGCGGCCTTGCCGTATTGCGCCTGCTCGACACTCATTTCCACCGTGTTGCCGTCAAACGAGGTGTTGAAGGGCACGCGGTAGAGCAGACCCGACTCCGACGCGGCCTCGCCACTGCTGAAATGCTGGCCGCGGGTGGCCGTGATGGCGAGTTCTTGCGCCTGCGTGCCGCTGAGCACCGACTTGAAGTCGATGTCGCGCGCCTTGTAGGACGGCGTGTCGGCGTTGGCAATGTTCTGTGCCAACACTTCCAGACGCCGGCCTTTGACTTGCAAGGCCTGGTCATGGATGCCCAGTGTCCGGTTCAACAGATTCATCGTGGTCTTTCGTGAGCGCCATGCCGCTTTTTTGACGGCGGGCGCTCAAGTTGTTGCGTTTCATGCCGATGTCTGCAATTCCCGTGCCATGCGGTTTGTCGGCATTTGCCGGGTCCGGGCGGCAAGTTCTGTCACGTCGGCGGCAAGGCTTTGCCGGCACTTGCGGGGGATGCTGCCTGCCGGGCGAACGGTCTGGCCCCTTGGCGCCGAACGCTCAGGGCAAGGATGGCGCCGGCATGTGGCGTGCCCATTGCTGTACGGCAGCGCGCGCTTGCCCGCCGAGCAGCACAGCATTGGTGTGGGCATACAGCCCGGCCACCAAGGAGTTGCGCGTGATGGGCTTTTGCCGGTCCCGGTCGACATGCAGGTAACTGGCCTGCGGGCCTGGGATGTCGAGTGCCACGTCCCGGCGCTTTTCGCTGCGGGCGGTCGGCATGAGCACACTCAAATAGAGATCGTCCAGGCTCAGCGGCGCTTGTGCGCTGTCCGTGCCCAGCCCGACCTGGGTGAAATAGCGCTTCACCAGATCGAGTTGCTGCAGCAGCGGAACACCCAGAATGGCCTTCGGGTTGTCGCGAAAGCCGACGCTGGCCGCGCCGCGGGCAGGACCGTCGCAGAACTGGATGACGCCATGGCAGTGGCCA
>Ga0255213_1000102_pt1 | contig 18132 bp, 15 predicted proteins | sample Miss_Law_RepA_8d_FD_183051 | JGI IMG/M metagenome (GOLD analysis project Ga0255213, IMG submission 183051) | Freshwater microbial communities from Mississippi River, Louisiana, United States - Miss_Law_RepA_8d | ecosystem: Environmental > Aquatic > Freshwater > River | place: USA: Louisiana... | reverse complement strand
AGTAAAAATACATTCAGCGTTAAAAGTGCGAAAACCAGTCGTTTTTGGGCAGTATTGGGTAGAAAAAGTGGCAGCGTTGTAAAATGTTGGCAACGGTGATGACAGGCATAGCAAAAATACTTGCTGCTGCTAACAAGTTCGCACACCTGCTCGCACGCCTAAAAGTTCAGGTAAAACAGATACTTGAAAGTGTTGCTGTCGTTTGCGACACAGACTTGTATGTAACACCCCTTATGTGAGACCCCGCGTCTCGCAACGCCGGTTTGCAGCGCTGACCAACAGGTCAGGGCGCCCTCTGGCGGCAAGAGGCCTGGTCAAAAGCCAGGCCTTTTGTTTTTGTTTCATGCCAAGCCCTGGCTCAATGATGGAAACCGGTACTATCGTGTCTTCTTGTTAGCGCATAGGATCTTGGTTCGATGGCAAGCGTAGAGATCAAACAAGTCGTCAAGGACTTTGGTCCGACCAAGGTATTGCGTGGCGTCGATGTGAAGATCGAAGACGGCGCGTTTTGCGTCTTGGTCGGGCCCTCAGGCTGTGGCAAATCAACCTTGTTGAGACTGATCGCAGGTCTTGAAGAAATCAGCTCGGGGGATATTCTGATCGGCGATCGCGTGGTCAACAGCGTGCCGCCCAAAGATCGAGATATCGCGATGGTGTTTCAAAACTATGCGCTCTATCCGCACATGACGGTCGCGCAGAACATGGGGTTTTCACTCAAGCTTGCCGGACAGAGCAAAGCGGAAATGGCCTCACGTGTGAAAGAAGCCGCCCAGATCTTGGGCTTGGATGCCTTGCTCGAGCGTTATCCGAGGCAACTGTCAGGAGGCCAAAGGCAACGGGTGGCGATGGGCCGGGCCATTGTCCGCAATCCACAAGTTTTCCTTTTTGATGAACCGCTATCGAATCTCGACGCCAAGCTCAGGGTTCAGATGAGGGCGGAAATCAAGGAACTCCACCTCAGACTGAAAACCACAGCGATCTATGTCACCCATGATCAAATTGAGGCAATGACCATGGCTGATCAGATCGTGGTCATGCATGATGGGGTGATCGAGCAGATTGGTGCACCGCTTGAGCTCTATGACCGCCCAGCTAATCCCTTTGTTGCAAGCTTTATTGGCTCGCCAGCGATGAACCTGCTCGAGGCTGAGATCCAAGACAGTCGCGCCATCGTCTTCAAAGGACAGACTCAATGGGCGGCGCCTGCGATGAAAGCGGCTAATGCCCCTGGACCCAAAGCAATTCGACTTGGGATACGTCCTGAGCATTTACAACTTTGCTCGCCCGATCAATCGCAGGCACTGCGCGGCAGGATTGCAGTGATTGAACCCACAGGGGCAGACACCCTCGTACACATGAAGTCTGACGCAGGCGACCTGGTGGCTGTATTTCGCGAACGTCATGCTTTTGCAGTGGGCGAAACGATTGGCCTATGTACTGACCCAGCTTTGTTACACGTCTTTGATGCTAGCAACGGCAGGCGCCTCAACGCGGACATAAACGATGGATTGTGACAAGCTGTCGCCATCGACTGGTTTTGTAGCCAAACTACGCAAGGCTTGGACCATAAGCGACTCCATGCTCTGCGTCGGTATCGACCCAGACCCGTCCCGATTTCCCTAGCCGCTCAAGGGCAGGTCGGATGCACTTTTTGCTTTTTGTACCTCAATTGCCGATGCCACTGCCCCGTTTGCCTGCGCGTTTAAGCCACAAATTGCTTACTTTGCAAGCCTTGGCGCTGAAGACTGCCTTGAAGCACTCATGGACTATTTGCGACAAAGGCATCCGGGTATTCCAACGATTCTCGATGCCAAGCGCGGCGATATCGGAAGTACCGCCGAGCACTATGCACGCGAGGCCTTTGAGCGATACAAGGCTGATGCGGTTACGGTGAGCCCTTATATGGGCACCGATTCCATCGCGCCCTACCTCACCTACAAAGACCGGGGGGTGATTGCGCTTTGCCGTACCTCAAACCCTGGAGGTGCTGACCTACAAGGGCTTGAAGTGCACATACCGGATGCGGATTGGCAAGCGTTTCCCGCCGCAGCTCAGCCTGCCCTTCGTAGTCAATTGCCACTTTATGAATGGGTAGCCCTCTTGGCGGCCCATCGTTGGAATCGCGATGCGCAAATGGCCTTGGTTGTGGGTGCCACCTACCCGCTGGAACTCGCGCGTGTACGTGAACTCGCCCCTGATCTTCCCCTGCTCGTTCCAGGCATAGGCGCTCAAGGAGGTGATGTTGCCGCGGCCGTTAGAGCGGGTCGCGACGATTTGGGATGGGGCATGATGTTGAATTCTTCCCGCGCAATCCTTTACGCGAGCGACGGAGAGGATTACGCTGAGGCTGCAGCACGTGTAGCAAAAGAAACCGCCGACTTAATACGGCAGGCAGCAGGAGGGGAGACAGATCATGCGCATCCTATTAGTCGAGGACGACGAGATACTGGCTGATGGCTTAAGCCGCTCGCTACGACAAGCGGGCTACGCGGTTGATCATCTCGTATCCGGCCAAAGCGCCGACACAGCGCTTGGATTTGAATCCTTTGATCTACTGATCCTTGATCTTGGCTTGCCAGGACTCAGCGGGATTGAGGTCTTAAAGCGACTCCGAGCAAGACAATCGGGTATCCCGGTTCTCATTCTCACTGCAACCGATTCGGTTGAACAACGCGTCAAAATGCTTGATGCGGGCGCTGACGACTTCATGGCCAAGCCCTTTGCACTCAGCGAACTCGAGGCACGCGTTAGAGCATTGGTGCGTCGGGGGATGGGTAAAGCATCATCACAAATACAGCACGGCTCGCTGACCTACGACCAGTCAGCCCGAACTGCCTTTCACCAAAATGAAACCTTAGAGTTATCTGCTCGTGAGGTAGCGCTCTTGGAAGTACTGCTCACACGTGTTGGGCGGCTTGTGAGCAAAGAGCATATCGTGCAACACCTCTGCGAGTGGGGCCACGAAGTGAGCCATAACGCGGTTGAAGTCTACGTACACCGATTGAGAAAAAAGCTTGATGGTTGCGATGTCACCATCTCAACGGTACGCGGGCTCGGATATTGCCTTGAACGGCCTACCCAGACGCACTGAGCAAAGCCAAAGTCTTGCTCGACGCGCTGCAAGCAGCGACACAGGCGGCCACTCCAACCCGAAGCGTGCCGGCCTTTTTGCCGTCCTGCGTGCGCCAGAACCCGAGCAACGAACGATCTTTGGCGAAATCCTTGACTGGATGTTCGCGCCCTTACTCTTGCTCTGGCCCTTGAGCGTCGTACTGACCTTTTCAATGGCCCGCTCGATTGCAGACCAACCCTTTGACCGCGCTCTTGAGGAAAAATCGCTGCTGATTGCACAAAGGGTTCGCGCCCAGGAATATATGCCCGGAGGCTTTCCACCGATCATCCCTTTGAGCAGCCAAGCTAGTGGCACCCAGGGGGGAACCACTTATCGTTATCAAATCCGATTACCCGATGGTGGCTACATCGCAGGTGACCCTGATGTGCCCAGCCATGATCCTGATTTCTTACCAGATCCTGAGGCTGTCTCTATCCGTTATGCACGCTATCACGGTGAAGAAGTCCGCGTGAGCGCTGTCCACCTACTTGCGCTCAATACCGAACAACAATCACTTATTGTTCAAATTGCTGAAACAACAGAATCGCGTGAGGCACTTGCCAATGAGATCATTAGAGGCCTGATTTTTCCCCAATTCATCGTACTTCCGCTCGCAATTGTTTTGGTGTGGTTTGGGCTTACTCAGGCACTAAAACCACTCGGGCGATTACAGCAGCGCATACAGGACCGGCGCCCCGATGATTTATCAACGCTGCAAGTCAGAGGTACACCCGAAGAGCTAGCGCCTTTGCTGAGTTCCTTCAACGATTTGCTTGACCGGATGGGGCAATTGATGCGCCTGCAGCGACGCTTTATTGCCGACGCAGCCCACCAAATGAAAACACCACTCGCCGGTATTCGAACCCAGGCCGAACTCGCCTTGAGGAGCAACGATCCTGATGAAATTCGACAAAGTCTCAGCCAATTGATACGAAGTTCAGAACGGGCAGCGCACGTCTTGAATCAATTGCTCTCCCTCGCCCGAACCGAGAGTTTCGACCAGGCACAATATCGCATGGTGCCGATTGCATTCGCGCAGCAACTGCGTGAATGGGCTCAGGACTGGGCCGATCAAGCGCTTGCTGCAGGCCACGATTTTGGACTTGAAGTGGATCCCGAAGTCGAAGGGCTCAAGGTATGGATCCACCCTGTCATGGTGTCTGAAATGCTCAATAATTTAGTCGACAACGCCTTACGCTATTGTTCTAAGCCCGGTATTGTCACCGTAAGGCTTAGGTCGAGCGATGCAAAATTGCTGCTCGAGGTCGAGGATAACGGTCCAGGTATACCCGAGGCAGAACAGGCGCTCGTGTTTGAACGTTTTTATCGCGTACTCGGTCACCAAGCCAGTGGCAGTGGCCTTGGTTTGGCCATTGTTCGCGAAATCGCCAAGCAACATCGGCTTGAGTTGAGCCTCCAAAGCCCAATTACTGCAAACGGCAAGGCAGGTGGTTGTCGATTCTTAGTTTGGTTTCCGTTATCACATTCAGCGTGAGCTTTTGCATGCACGACCTTATTTGCCCTCATTGTTCCAAGGCCTTCAAGATCGATGAATCGGGCTATGCCGACATCATGAAACAGATCCGAGACCGCGAGTTCGACGCAGAGCTCCAAAAGCGCCTCGCTCTAGCCGAGCAAGACAAACGCACGGCTATTGAACTGGTCAAAGCCCAACTTAGTCAGGCGCTCGCGCGTGAAGCCGCCCAAAAGGATCAGCTGATTGAGCGCTTAAAAGCACAAATCGGATCGCATGACCTTAGCCAAAAACTTGCGATCAATGAAGCGATTCAGTCTATGGCAAGCGAGCGCGATCGTCTTGCAGTCAAACTTGAACAGAGCAAGGTTGAAAAGCAACTCGCCGAAGCCGCCTTGAAGGACAAGTATGAAACTCAGCTCAAAGACCGCGATGAAGCAATCGAGCGTCTTCGCGACATGAAGGCAAGACTGTCGAGCAAAATGCTCGGCGAGACCCTGGAACAACATTGCGAGAATGAATTCAATCGACTACGTGCCAGTGCATTTCCAAACGCTTATTTTGAGAAAGACAACGATGCGCGAGGCGGAAGCAAGGGTGACTATGTTTTCCGAGAGCTTGACCCAGATGGCCTGGAGATCGTCTCGATTATGTTTGAGATGAAAAACGAAAGCGACCGTAGCGCTTCAAAAAATAGAAATGAAGATTTTTTCAAAGAACTTGACAAAGATAGGCAAGAAAAATCCTGCGAGTATGCGGTCTTAGTCTCAATGCTTGAACCTGAAAGCGATCTTTATAACAGCGGGATTGTCGATGTCTCACATCGATATCAAAAAATGTACGTGATTCGACCTCAATTTTTTATACCAATCATCACCTTGTTGCGCAATGCATCGCAAAAGTCGATGACTTTTAAGCGTGAACTTGCAGTCATGAAAGCCCAAAACATAGACATCACACACTTCGAAGCCGAGCTTGATAGCTTCAAAACCGGCTTTGCGAAAAATTATGATTTGGCGTCAAGGCGGTTTCAGACGGCGATTGACGAAATCGACAAATCGATCGATCACCTTCAAAAAACCAAGGAAGCTCTCCTTGGCACAGACCGCAACCTGCGACTTGCCAACGATAAAGCGCAAGATGTAAGTATCAAGAAACTCACACGAGGTAATCCCACCATGGCCGCCAAGTTCAAGGCCCTGCGAAGCGAGGAATAATTGCTTGAAGTGGAGGCGGGGGATGGATTTGAACCACCCTGCGCGGCTTTGCAGGCCACGGCATAACACTCTGCCACCCCGCCCTAGTCAAACATTCCCCCGCGAAGGATACACCGCTCGAGCGTCGAGTTTCAGCCCTAAGGGCTTATACTTATGTCTCTCAAAGACCGAATCAAACATACAGGGTATCCACACCCCGGGGCCGCATTTTTTGCGGAGATTTGATTGACTAGTTTCACGAGGACTTGATTGACTAGGTTTTCAAGCATGTTGCGAGCGATTATCCCCTGGGCATTGCCCGGACACAGCATATGGCTTGCCCCTTTATTGCTTGGCTTCTTGGCCGTCAATGGGCTCACCCGTGCCGTCCTAGCACTGATGAATAGTGAGAGCATCGTTGCAAGCCCCTTCAGTACACTGCTTAGCTTTGCGATCGGATTTCTATTTGACCTAACAGTCTTAAGCCTCGGCGCTTCAGGGTTTATCGCCGCTTTTTGCCTTCTTCCGCCAGGACGTCTGCGGTTGATGCGCTGGGCTATACGGCTTGTTTCGATGCCCGTCGCTTTATGCCTATCCTTTACCGCCATCTCCGAAATTTTATTTTGGAATGAGTTTTCAACAAGGTTTAATTTTATAGCGGTTGATTACCTAGTTTTTAGAACTGAAGTTATCGGTAATATCCGCGAATCTTATAACCTTTCCACTATCTTTGGTGTACTTGCGCTTCTCGCAGCGCTCCTCTGGTTTTTTTTCCTTTTTCAATCAAAGAGAATTCAAACGGGCCAACAAGACCTCAGGCATAGACTGACAGCAGCAACGCTTTGGCCACTGATTGCAACCGGTCTTTTGCTTGCCAGTAATGCCTCATGGAAGCAATTCAGCAGCGACTCTCGAATCAATGAACTTGCCGGTAACGGTTATTACGATTTTGTTCATGCATTTTTTCATAATGAAATCGACTATGAACAGTTCTATGCGACCCGTGAGATAGCCGATCCAAAAGCCTTTCAACATGAGGTGCAAGCTGAAAAACCGCCTAGAAAGCGCCATGTTTTGCTTGTGTCAGTCGAGAGCCTCAGTGCTGCATTTCTAGGTAGCTACGGTGCCACGTCCAACCTCACGCCTTATCTAGATGCCTTTAGCGAGGAGAGCTTAAGGTTTACCCAATTCTACGCCACGGGCACGCGTACGGTCCGAGGACTTGAAGCGATTAGCATGGGTATCGTGCCAACACCAGGTCATGCCATCGTGCGAAGGCCTGCAGCTCAAGGTCTACAAACATTGGGTCAGATTCTTTCGGACCACGGATGGCAGAGCGTCTACCTTTATGGCGGTTATAGCTATTTCGACAGCATGAAGGACTTTTTTGGACGTAATGGCTACGAGGTTGTCGATCGGCAGGTATTGAGACCTGAGCAGATATCCCATGAAACGATTTGGGGCGTTGCTGATGAGGATTTATTTGCACAAAGTCTTCGCGAGATGGAACGCAGAGCAAACAAGGGTCAGCCTGTATTCATGCACATCATGACCACTTCGAATCATCGCCCCTTCACCTATCCCGAAGGACGTATCGATATCCCATCAAAGACAGGACGCGAGGGCGCGGTGAAATATAGCGACTACGCCATTGGCAAATGGTTAGAGGCTGTAAAAAAACAGCCCTGGTATACGGACAGTATCATTGTCATCCTTGCTGACCACACCCATCTCGGACGAGGTAAGGCAGAGCTACCACCAAGCAATTACCACATTCCGCTCTTTATCCACGCTCCGGGCTTGATTACACCGGGCACCTTTGACGCAATTAGCTCACAGATTGATATTGCTCCAACCCTGCTTGGACTACTTCGCCTTCCCTACAGCTCCCGCTTCTTCGGTCAAGATGCATTCAAAGATGGCACTCGTAACCAACGTGCGTACTTTGCAAATCAACAGACCGTTGGACTTTATAAGGACGGTAAGGTGGTTGAGCTTTACCCGAACCGGAACATAAGGGTTGTTGATGCGAAAACCAATGCCGTACTCGACCCGACCGACCACGCACAAGAAGTGCTTATCGAGGAAGCCATCCGTAGCTACCAGCATGCCAGCTTTGCTTTTAAGAACGGTCTATTGAAGCGTCCATTGCCCGAAGCTTCCAAACCATAAATATGGCGACGGTTCATTGCCAGCGAAGTCCTAGATCAAGCTCTAAGCCGGTTTTTAACAAAAGAAGTTCTAAACTTTGACTTAGGGCCTGAATATATTGCAAATCAGCCACGCGGCGCGCTTGGAGCACCTCCGTCAATGAGCGCTCGCCCAATGCGAAGCCCCGCAAACTGCGCACTGCTGCCTCATCATGCAAGGCATATGCCTCCCAGCGCGGCTTAAGTGCAAGAAGCCCTTGCTGCCAACTGCTCAGTCGTGCGCGAAGATCCGAGCGCATCTCAAGGATGAGTTCTTCATTCAAGCTGAAGGACTCTTCAAGCTGATGAACGGCAAGCTTTGCAGCCACTGCCCTTTGCTGACCAGCAATTGGGATTGATACTTGGACGCCAATCACATGCTCAGCACCCGATCGCTCCTGAGAAACAAAAGCGCCGAGGCTAGGGTCGGGACGTTGATCTAAGTCGATGCGCTTAGCCTGCAAACCAAGTTCCAAGCCTTGTAGTTTTGCAAGTAACACGAGCGGGTTTTGTTCTATATATTGATGCTCCGCGCGATCGATATCGGTTGGCAGCTTTTGAACCGCGTTGAGTAGGCCAAACCACTGCGCTGGCGTTGTGGGTAGTGATCGATCAAAACCTAGTACGGGATAGCGCTTCTTGAGTTGTTCTATTTTTGCAAGCTTTCTTGAGCGAGCTTCGATCAGATCAGCAAAGGCTTGCAATTGCTCAGCCTTCGCGGTCTGCTCGTCGACTTGCGCAAGTTCGCCCAGACGTCGCCGCGCTTGTGCCTGGATCCACAAGGCCTCACTGCTTGCTGCGGTTCGCCTTGCGGCCTCTTCGGCGAGTAGCTCGCGCAAGAAGCCACGCCAATGTTCAAGAAATTGCTGTCGAAGGCTCAGCTCGCTTAATGCCCGCTCAGCATTTGCTCTTGATTCAATAGCGTCTGCCCATGCTTGGTCAACGGCAAGCTTATCCCAAAGTCGTAAGCTACGCTCCAGACCTAAGCTGCGATCGATCGATACGCTCTCCACTGACATGCGCGGCCGCCGATGCTGCTGGCCGAGTGCAAGATGTGTTTCATAGGGTCCAAGCCGTCTCAACAAGGCCTCCTGGCCCTGCCCCGCAAGACGAGCCTTTATCGCAGCAAGTTTTGGCTGTTGCGCAAGCGCTGCTCGAACCTCTGCCTCACTCGGCATTAATTCAATCGACGATGTCCCTTGAAGCTTGTCCATGCCCAATCGCGGCTCAGTGTGAGCGTGCGAACTTGTTACAAGCACCGTCACAAGCCATACAAGGCTAAACACCTGGCCTGCTCGCTTATGCATGCTTTCCTTGATCATGGTGCCCTTGATCAATGTCCCACCCCCGTTAGATGCTTGCGCCCTGCAGTCCAAACAAAAATTCGCGGAAGCAGATAAAGCGTTAGAAGGGTCGAGCTCAGTAATCCGCCCGTAACAACAATAGCAAGCGGGCGCTGAATCTCCGAGCCCGGCCCAGTCGCAAACAATAAGGGGATCATCCCAAGAGCAGCGATTAGTGCAGTCATCAACACCGGACGAAGGCGTCGCTCTGCACCTTTTCTAATCACGGTTTCGATTGCCTCTCCCGTCGCAATCCGCTCGTTGAAGTGACTCACCATGACCACGCCGTTCAATACGGCGATACCCAAGAGCGCAATGAAACCAACCGATGCAGGTACTGACAAATACTCGCCAGACAATGCTAGGGCGAAGACCCCTCCAACCAGGGCAAACGGCACGTTTAATAAAACGAGCAAGGCCTGGCTCATAGAACCAAAGGTCAACATTAAAATGATAAAAATCATGACTATTGAGGCAGGAATGACTAGGCCAAGTCTCGCAGCAGCGCGCTGTTGATTTTCAAACTGACCACCCCAAGTCACGCGCAGCGAGGTAGGTAAAGCCAGCGCTTGGACAGCCAATTGGGCCTCTTGCACAAACCCAGTCAAGTCTCGTCCTTCCACCGACACCTGCACATTCGCAAAACGCTGACCCTGCTCATGGTCGACCCGAATCGGACCGTCAACCATTTCCAGGCGAGCCAAGGTCTCAACGCTATACGCACTTGCATGCTCACCAGTAATCTTTAAGCGCGCCAAAGCGTCAAGATTCTCCCGAAGGCGCTCGTCGCCCCGAATAATGATGGGGGTTCGAATCGAACCTTCAAGCATGACGCCAACGGCCTCACCTTCAAGCGCCATGCGCAGCTGTCTTTGAAAACTGTCTATCGATATACCAAGTTCTCCAAGTCGATACCTGTCGGGCAACACACGAAGGTATCGGAAACCTTCAACTTTTGGAGCGATCACTTCTGCTGCGCCTGGCAACGCGTGAATGGACTTGGCAATCAGCTGGGCCGCGTCATTGAGCGCCTGCAAATCGTCACCAAACACCTTGACCGCAACATCGCCACGGGCCCCGGTGAGCATTTCTGACACCCTCATTTCAATGGGCTGGGTGAAGCCATAGTCAATGCCGGGAAACTGCTCCATGACCTCGCGCAAAGCATCGACGACGGCTGCCTTGGGACCTCGCCATTGATCACTTGGTTTCATAATCAAAAAGAGATCGGTCTCATTTAATCCCATCGGGTCAAGCCCGATCTCATCGGAGCCAACCCTGGCAACGATCGATTGAACCTCAGGCACCTTAGCAAGAATCTGCTGTTGGATCATACTGTCGGTTGCGATCGAGCTTTCCAGCGAACTTGAAGCAAGTTTTTGCACCTGAATCAAAATGTCACCTTCGTCCATCGTCGGCATAAAGGTCTTTCCTATTGAAAAGTAGACCGCTATAGCAGCTAACAATATTGCCGTCACAACACTGTACAAAAGCTTAGGTAGCGCCCAAAGCCGATCGCGCGAGACCACATAGGCTCTAAAGATCACTCGCATCAACCAGGGATCACGATGTACCCCATGGGTCTGGGGCTTTATTAAGAACGAAGCTAATGAAGGTACAACCAAAAAAGCGATAACAAGCGAGCAAGCTAATGCCATCACAATCGTGATCGCCACGGGTGCAAATAACCTACCTTCGAGCCCTTCTAGTGTGAGAAGTGGAATAAATACAATGGCGATGATCAAAACGCCCGATACCACTGGCTTGACCACTTCCTCGATCGCCTTCGTAAGGACCTGGAGCCGCTCTAAGAACCCTTGTGGAGTTTGCTGCGCAAAGGAAGCCTCAATGTTTTCAACCACAACCACTGAAGCATCGACAAGCATACCTAGTGCAATCGCCAGACCACCAAGGCTCATAAGATTCGCGGTTTGTCCGCTGTAGCGCATCAGTAAGCATGTCGCCAAAAGTGAAAGCGGCAGGGAAACTGCCACAACTACAGCCGCCCGCAATCCACCCAAAAACAAATAGAGCACCAGACAAACAAGCAGGGCGGCCTCAGCAAGCGCCTTAATCACCGTGTTCGACGCTCTCGTCACCAGATCGCCTCGATCGTAAAAAACACGCAAACTCATGCCGTCTGGCAGACGCCTTTCAATGTCGACAAGCTTCAGTTTCACAGCCGTTACCACTTCGCGAGCGTTTGCACCTCGCATGCCCAATACCAAACCTTGTACGGTCTCACCTCTGCCATCCGCACTCACTGCACCGTAGCGCGTAAGGCTGCCCATTCTCACACTTGCTACATCATCGACCAGCAAGCGTTGCTTCGAGCCCTGCGCCAGACCCTCAGCGGCTTGCAATCGAATGCGGCGCAAGGCATCAAGATCGTTGACTGATCCTTCGATTCTGACAACGAGAGCCTCTTCACCAGCAATGACTCGGCCTGCACCATCGTTAGCGTTATTCTGTGCAAGCGCTTCGCGAAGGTCTTGCATCGTTATGCCAAAGCGCGCCATCCGCGCTGCGTCAGGAACGACTTCGACAGCGGCAACACGCCCACCCAGGGCGTTGACATCGGCAACACCTGATATCGTTCTGAGTTCTGGACGGATCACCCAATCAAGCACCCTGCGGCGAGCCTCCAGGCTGTGTGATTCACCCTCTACTGTAAACATGAACATCTCACTCAACGGCGTTGTGATGGGTGCTAGTCCACCCTGAACCGTCGCCGGTAGCATATCCATCACCCCGCTCAATCGCTCGCTAACTTGTTGACGAGCCCAGTAGATATCAACGCCTGACTCAAAATCGATCGTGATGTCTGCAATACCGTACTTAGACATCGAACGAACCATGATCTTGCGAGGAATGCTCAGTAGCTCAAGCTCAATCGGTTTGACCACCCGAAGTTCAACTTCCTCTGGCGTCATCCCAGGAATTTTTAAGATAATTTTTGCCTGGGTAGGAGAAATATCAGGAAATGCGTCGACAGGGAGCTTGAGCCATGCCAGCCAGCCGCTTGCCGCCAGCACCATCGCAAGCAGCAAGACCAATCCGCGATAACGCAATACCGCAGGTAATAAGGAATTCATCACTACTCGCCCTTTTGCAACAAGGCGCGCAGTGCCGCAACCCCGGCAACCGCAACCCGATCTTGATCACCAAACTTGCCTCGAACATGAATTTGACCATCGAGCCTTGCAAGCACCTCGACGGCTTGAGCCTTATAGCCGCCTGGTGTTTCAATAAATAGGATGCTCTTATCCTTGTATTGACTAAGCGCAGTTGCCGGGACCACCTGAACCTGATCGTCTGCCGTGCTCACACGACTTTGAATCTCAACCATGACCAAGTCGCCGAGTGCCAGCCCGATGCTGTTGTCAAGCCTTCCACGCAGACGTGCCTGCTGGCCGACGTGAAGTGCCCGGCTAATGCCCGCTATCGTTCCGCTCGCTCGACCCGATTGAACCTTGAAACGGTCTCCCACCCTTACCTGACTCGCCTTATCCAACGAGACGTCTAGCATGAGCTGTAACTGTGCGGTATCTGCGATACGAAAGAGAACAGAGCCTGCTTCAACACGTTGCCCAGGCAGTAAACTGGCTTCGATGAGCTGACCGCGCATCGGCGCAAGAACTCGCCCTTGCGCCAAGCTTTCACGCTCGGGAATGGCCGTTTCGAACCCTGTTGATGCCAGCTCGGCCAACTTGGCTCGCTCAGAGGCCTCAATCACGGCAAGACGCGTCTCGCTCAGTTGCAATCGTGCGGGTGGGACTAAACCTTCTGCTAAGAGGGCACGATCGCGATCAACGACCGACTTCGCTTGCATTTTCTCGATGGCAAGTTCTTCAAGTTGTCGTCGCAACTCGCCCAGCGCCGGGCTTGCAAGCAAAGCAAGCGCTTGACCCTTATCGATCCTATCACCGAGATCAGCAAGCTTTTGAACGATGGTGGCAGGCAGAGGCGATGTGACCACCCACTCATAGCCCGGTGCGCTAACGACCAAGCCACTTGCGACGATACTTCGCGAAGCAAGAGGCGTTGGCCTGGCGCTTGTGACGCCCAAGCTAGCGCGCTGATTTGCCTCAACCTGGATTTCCCTTGGCCGCCAGAACTCTTGAGCATAAACCTGGCTAAGAACTGAGCCTAGTAGGATCGAGCCAGCGATTAGGCCTCTGGTAAAGCTGTATTGCAGGGGCATCCATAACGAGGAATGTCCAGAGCGGGACAGCCAAAATAAACAATGCATCGTTTTTATCCCCACTAAAATGCGCTCATACCGCACCAAAGTTTGATACGAAAATGATTCAACGCTAACGACTCGCATCAGACGACACAAGTGACACGCCCAATGACAAGCAGCGGCTAAACCTCAGTAGGTTATTTAGCGATGGGGGGTGCTTGGGCTGGTGGGGTCAGCCCATGCAAAGTTAAGACAGGGAGACAAACAAAGTTAAATCGTCTGCGCGAAAAGCAACAAACAGCTATTAATGCCCACGCGATGAGTAACCAACTCAGATTCATGAGCGCATCGACTGGCAAGGCCGTCGACTCGCTCAACGAAGTGAAGGTCAAACGCTCGCGCAAAGTGCTGTGACCCACACCGAGTACCGCTGACTCAGGCCAGTCAAGCTTTTGCTCTGATATAGCTGTTAACTCGTTGGGGCAACCGAGCAAGTCGCCGGGCTGGGGGGCTACGATCGTGCCAACACTTGCAATATCTTCGGGCACGCTAACAACAGCGAGTCCGGGCAAATGAAATCCACCAATCCGAAACGAACCCATATGGGCGTGAAGAAAGGGACCGAGTAGCAACAACCATATGCACAACGCAGCCAAGATCACATGGCAAGCGCTTTGCAAGCGTGCAAGCATGGTTAGCAGGACCACAAAAAAAAGGTCTCAACGCCTAGCCTTGCTGACTGGCCCAAGTTCAAACGATCAAATCCTTAAAAATTATATTTTGCGGAAAAAATAAGCCCCGACTTACCTGCAAACTTGCCATCAGCTCGATACATCGACTCGTCTCTTGCATCGACGGCTATGTAGTTTGCACCAAAGACAAAACCAGCAACCTCTTTGTTGATCGACAGCGCGTAATCAGTATAGTTTGCCAAACCATGACGAGCGACAGTTTGTCGACCAATATGTGGCGTCAAACTCCAGCCCGCACCCAAATCGAAATTAGCTGACAAATCAAGATAGCCACTCCCTTTCGAATCGGCCCAGCCAAACAAGCTCGTGACGGCCCGAGAATACTTGAGCGTGGCATGACCGAGGCTCAGCGCAGCATAGAGCTCTGTGGTGTTGGCGTTATCATTTTGACCCATCAGTGCATAGTTATTGCCAGGATATTGGTACCGTAATGCGCCGACATCCGCAGTCATGTGCCGACCCAGGGGCGTTTTATAGCCTCCATAGAAATCAATCTCGGAAGAGCCCTTACCTCCCTGCCCAGCGTCTTTGAGCCACTTTATATTTGTCGCCCAGGCACCCAGATAAAACCCGTCTGGAAGGCTCAGATCCGCTCCCACTTGAAGTGCCGGATCGAAGCGAGTTTGCGTAATCCCACGATAGCGATAATCACTTACGACCGATGCGTTGGCCGTCAGCGCCAGACTCTGCTGAGCCTGAACCGTTGGACAAACCGCACCGAGACTGGCAAAAAGCGCAATGGCGCGTACAAAAAAAGCCTGATGTTTCATGGTGGACTCCGCTTAAAGACATGGGATCGGGTTATCATACAATAAGTGTTTATACGTACGTATATTTACGAGACCCTCCCGAATCCACTTACACCAGAAATGCCATGAACATTCTTATTTTAGGAGCAGGTCGGGTGGGCGAGAGCGTTGCCGAGAGTCTTGTTTCTGAAAAAAACAACATTACGATTGTTGATAGTGATCCCAGTCGATTGATGGACTTACAAGCCCGGCTTGATCTCAAGGTGATCGTCGGAAACGGCATCCAACCCTCTGTACTCGCCCAAGCGGGTGCAGCTGATAGCGATATGCTCATTGCTTGTGCTGCAAGCGATGAGACCAATCTGGTGGCATGCAAAGTGGCTCACGAACGATTTAATTTGCCAACCACCATCGCAAGAGTAAGAAGCCCGGAATTTGTCGAAAACGACCCACTCACAAGCAGGAGCACGGGCTTTGCGGTCGACCATGTCGTCTGCCCTGAGCAAATCGTAACTTCCTATATTGAAAAGCTTATTGCTTATCCCGAGGCCTTACAGGTTTTAGAATTTGCTGGTGGGCTACTCAATCTTATTGCGGTTCGCGCGGTCACCGGTAGTCCACTGGTCAAGCATCGACTCGGCGAAATACCGGGCCTTGTCCCATCTTGCGAGTTTCGTGTCGTTGCAATTTTCCGTAACGAGAAGGCACTGTCAACACTCGATGGCAACAGCACCATTGAACATGGTGATGAAGTTTTCGTCCTTGCTGCTGCCAAAGACATCCACGAAGTGCTCATCGCGATGCACAATCCCTCCGACCCTGTGCGCAAGCTTGTCATTGCGGGCGGAGGCAATGTCGGGCTCAGACTTGCACGTTCTATTGCGTCGGACCACCGCCTCAAGATCATCGAGCCAAGAAAATCACGTTGCGACTATTTGGCATCACAACTCCCAACGCGTGCCTTGATATTGCATGGCGACGCAAGTGATGCCCGATTGCTTGAAGAAGAGCGGATCGGTGAAACCGATATGTTTTTAGCCTTAACCAACGACGACGAGACCAATATCATGTCCGCCCTGTTGGCAAAGCAAATGGGTGCTGCAAAGGTTTTAGCGATTGTGAACCGCAAAGCCTATGCTGACTTAGTTCAGGGCACGCAAATTGACGTTGCGCTTTCCCCAGCGCATGCGGCCATTGGATCTTTTCTCACCTATATTCGGCGCGGAAACGTGGTTGCTGTCCATAGCCTTCGCCGAGGCACTGCCGAAGCGCTGGAGGGGGTTATCTTAGGAGACCGAAAAAGCAGTCCAATGGCGCATCGAAGGGTCGACCAAATCAAGCTGCCTCGCGGCGCATCGATCGGGGCGATTGTTCGGGAGGCAAGGCTAGAAGAAGCTGAGGACCAAGCAGGCGCACACAAGCAAATCTTGATGGCACATCACGACACAGTCATTGAACCGGGCGACCATGTCGTCATTTTTGTATCGCACAAGAAAGACATCCATTGGGTTGAGAAACTCTTTCAGGTTGAAGCGGGCTACCTATGAGGCAAATCCTTATGCTGTCTTGGCCTAGATCAGCCTTGCTCACTGTGCTAGGTGGCGTGTTGTTACTCTTTTCAATGACGCTTGCGATTCCCCTCGCCTTCGCTTTCGTATTCGATGAGGCCACCAGCAAACTATTCTTACAAAGTATGGCGGCCTGTGCGAGCTGTGGCTCGCTTCTTATTTTGCTCTTTCGCGGCAGTCAACGAGAAATGCTTCCTCGCGATGGTTTTATGCTTGTGGTTTTAGTTTGGGGCGTACTGCCTGCCTTTGGTGGCTTACCTTTGATGCTATACATCGAAGGCTTAAGTTTCACCGATGCGTACTTCGAATCAGTTTCGGCATTGACGACGACGGGATCAACGGTGATCGAGGGGCTTGATCAACTTCCCATATCGATCAACGTCTGGCGACATTTCATGGTGCTACTTGGAGGGATGGGGATACTTGTGTTGACCGTTGCAATCCTACCAATTCTTGGCGTAGGCGGCAGCCAGATTTACAAAGCAGAGACTCCAGGGCCCATGAAGGAGGACAAACTTACCCCCCGGATTTCAGAAACAGCGCGTGGACTTTGGCTCGTTTACTTTGGTGTTTCTCTTGCCTGCTGGGCTGCTTACTTCCTTGCTGGGATGACATGGTGGGACGCATTTATGCATATGTGTTCGACCATGGGTCTTGGCGGATTCAGTGCCTACGACGCAAGCTTTGCGCACTTTGATTCGGCCGCTATTGAGACCGTTGCGATTATTTTTATGACAATTGCCGGCGTCAATTTCGGACTTTATTTTATAGCGTTTCGCAGCCGAAGCCTCACAGTAATTTGGAAGGATTTAGAAGCAAGGAGCTATCTTTTCCTCATGATCGCTTCGGTTCTTGCCGTTACCTTGTTCCTATATGTCCACGGCGTTTATGACGACCCGCTGACAGCCCTACGTTTCGCAGCATTCAACGTTGTTTCAATTGCAACAACAACCGGATTTGCATCCACTGATTATGCTCAGTGGCCACTCTTTGCACCGGTTTTCATGCTCCTGCTCTGCGGCATTGCAACCTGTGCTGGCAGCACGGGCGGCGGTATCAAAATGGTTCGGTTGATCCTGATATTAAAACACTCTAGAAATGAGCTCATTCGTATTGTTCATCCCCGCGCTGTGGTCCCGGTCAAGCTAGGACGTTCGGTGATCGAACCAACGATTCTGCAATCGATCCTCGGCTTTCTTGTTGTTTACCTGCTTGCCATTTGTATTGGAACTTTGATTCTTTTGTTCACTGGACTCGACGCTGTAAGTTCATTTACGGCAGTCATTGCGTCGATAAACAATACCGGACCGGGACTAGGTGAGGTCGGGCCAGCAGCCAACTACAAAGGCTTAAGCGATCTGCAAACTTGGGTTTGTATCGTACTCATGCTCTTAGGCCGTCTCGAATTAATGTCCGTACTCGTGCTCTTCGTACCTCATTTTTGGCGCCACTAAGTCTGACGCTTGGCGCCACTAAGTCTGACGCTTGGCGCCACTAAGTCTGACGCCAGATCTTTTTCTCAAGCGCTGTTGAGCGCTCAGAAGCCTCAAGAAGCTTTTGCAT
>Ga0255213_1000092_pt1 | contig 18881 bp, 19 predicted proteins | sample Miss_Law_RepA_8d_FD_183051 | JGI IMG/M metagenome (GOLD analysis project Ga0255213, IMG submission 183051) | Freshwater microbial communities from Mississippi River, Louisiana, United States - Miss_Law_RepA_8d | ecosystem: Environmental > Aquatic > Freshwater > River | place: USA: Louisiana... | reverse complement strand
GGCGCACCGGATCGAGTGGCATTACATCACGCCGGGCAAGCCCCGTGAGAACGGCTTCACCGAAAGCCTGAACGGCAAGCTCCGCGACGAATGCCTGAACGAAACCGAGTTTACCAGCCTCGCTTATGGCAATTTTCGGTCCGGATTAAACCTTCAGGCCAAGTACATAGACCTTGATTCCAAAAGCGACCTGGAGGGAGTCACATTTGCGTTCGTGTGCGTCGACAACGGCCCGGCACGTGCAGACATAGTGGACCTGCTTATCTCCATGAAAATCCCCTTTATTGATGTGGGAATGGGGCTGAAGCGCAACAAGAGCGGCCGCCTCACCGGCATGCTGCGTACTACCTATTTTTCCGTCGAAAATGCACAGAAAATGCGAGATGCAGAGCTATGCGATCTGTCGAGTAACCCTGCTGACGCCTATAAAGTCAACATCCAAACAGGTGAACTGAACTCCCTGAATGCTTGTTTGGCTGTTATAAAGTTCAAACAGATCCGCGGATTTTACCGGGACGAGTCGGGCGACCATCTTCTGTTCGATGTTGGCGACCTAAAACTGGTGAGGGGCGGCGATGACGAGAATTAGGCTACAGCAGGTCGAGTTCATGCCTAAGGAGCTTGAGCAAGGCGTGCTATATGTTTCTGAGGAATACCACACTGCTGCTCATCTTTGTGCATGTGGCTGTGGTGTGAAGGTCAGAACCCCACTCGGGCCAACCGAGTGGAGTTTTGTCAACACGCCGAATGGGCCATCCCTATTTCCATCAATTGGAAATTGGCAGCAGCCGTGCCAATCGCATTACTGGATCAATAAAGGTCAGATCAGGTGGGCCAATCAATGGACACCCAAGCAAATTCTGGCTGGTCGTGAAGCAGAACAGACGCGCCGCGCCAACTACTATAACAAGCTAAGCAGTCAGAAAGAGGGGGCCTTGTGGGGTATATGGATGAAAGCCAAGGATTTGCTGGGTAAGTTTCTAAGTTAAGTTTCTGTTAGTAAGGTCAGAGCGCTCTTATCTCATCCAACACTACGCGGGTAGCTCGGCAATCATCTTCATTATAGTCTAGAATTCTCTGCATATCTTGCTGCGAACGGGATTTAGCCCACTGATCGAACCACTGCACGGATGCCGCGCCAGATGGATTATTGTCGCGCCAGCTAAAGCCAAGGTATTTTGCAAGGGTCTTGATTGACTGATCATTCGTGGGCCAATCAGTTTTTGAACGCACCACGTCTCCATATAGATCAATAGTTACATTTGGATCGAAGAGGCCTTCAATATCATCTGCGGTGCATACATCTGGGTATTTAGCCTGCAGTTTACGCCAGATGGTGCGCTCGTACTTAGAGTAATAATATATTGCGCAAGGGCGTTTACTCTTGATGTATCTCCAGGCATGTAGAAATGCGGTTTTCTCAGCATCCTCGGTCACATCAGTCATAACAAAACCAAAGTAACGCTCGGTGCTATTATCACCATTCTGCCGCTCAATAAATCCATGCAAGTAGCAAAGGTCCCGCATAGTATCTACTTCTATGTCAAAGAAAATCTCGGTGGCAAATACAGGCAGCGTAATTGGCGACAACAGAATTGGCCGAGCGTTCGGATCTTTCAAGAGCGCGGCACGCCTATGAAACTTTCGGAGTGTATCAGGGCCAATACGGCTGAAAACTGTTTTATTGCCTCTGATATATGCCTCGGGATCACACTCCGCCAGATCTGCGACTGTGGGCAATTCGCTCATCATGGCGTCACGCTTAGCCCGTCCCAGCTCAGCAATAAGCGTCAAGTCATCAGAGTCTTTGAGAATATTTTTGCATGCACTATGCCAGTGGCAAAGTTTACAGCTGGCTGCCAAGGCTGGTAGGGTTTCCTCGGTCTGATTTACTACTCGGCGTACGGTCGCGAGATAGGACTGATATTCCTGCCAAAGAGATTCCGTGCCGGTTCTAGTTCTGGGGCTATCTAGGTCATATGAAACATACTCGCCATGAACATCTAATATATATGCCTGATGCCTCGCTGAAAAACCCATGCGCCCGAGAATGTCTACATAGAGGGCGAGCTGCACTGCGTAGTCTAGTTTGGGACGACCTTCATCGTCATCGCTCCCCTCCTCACCTGACCCTGATTTTATATCAATCGGGATGTATCCTGCGCCCTGCTTTTTAAGAAGGTCTGGCTCGCCGAGAAGGTCATCTGCCTCAATCCGGCCGCCATAAATCATCTCTTCACCACGCTGCATGGCCTCAAGAGTCATGCGCGCGCGGAGCGGTGCATCCATAATTCGCAAATTTAGATATGATACATTGAGAGCCGCTATCACCTGATCTTCATAGGCATTGCCTTTTTCCCATAGCAGCTCAACAAATGGATTTATTTCATCCCTGTCTACGGCATCATGAAATAGATCCATGCTAACCCTGTGGGGGCATGTAACGAAATCATACAGCATTGAGCCCGTAATGGGTGGGGTCGGATTCGACATGAGGAAATAATAGCTCTCGCTACGTTATATTGGGAGATCAATTTTACGAGATGTTGCGTATCTTGGGCGATTAGTTATTGTTTTTTTACTCTTTAGTCGTGGCCTATTATATCGAAATTTTAAAAATATTGGTACCGAGTATAGTCATATATATGGCGCGATTATATACGCTAGCAGAACGGCGCCCTCTTGATGGTCATTCGTTCTCGCTAGGTTTATAGAAAAAAGCAATGTCTGAGAGGTTCTGTCAAAACCGTTCTATTACCGATGAATTGGGTGAGACGGCCCGCTCCTACCGTCTATTTACCCAACCCCCAATTGATATAGGGGAAGAGACGGCGCTTGTGTGTAAGCTGCCTACAGCCATTAACGGGTAAAGCGGAGCGCCAATGTCAATATACCTCACGACTGCGCTTCGAGTCCAGTTCCTTGCCGAGATTAAATTTGTCACCCCAGGCAGTAAACCAATAATCATTGGCGGCCTGGACGGATGCCAAGGCCGCCGAATCCAACTTAAAGATATTCCCAATTGCACTTTTAGTGTGGGCGCTGATATAGGGGCAGACAACGAGATCGAGTAGCATAATCAGAGTTTCCGCGTCGTTCGGGCAATGGACTTTCATGTAATCGAGCTTAGCGATGGTATGCGCCTCTAGAAAATTCTTCAGCTTTGCATACCGGACCTTATCCTTGATATAGGACAGCAAGATCGTTATGGAAAAATGATTCATAAAGCCGGCTGGGCGAATATAGCCACCTGTGCTTTCTTCTTCCTCGATCAGAAAATGCCCGAGCAAGACAGAAGTTGGGAGCCAGTATTCCCGGCCGATCTGCGAAAGCAAAATGAGCAAATAGAGACTCTCGACCTCGCGATGCACGTCCATCTTATTCTTTTCTAGCTGCTGCATTACGTTATCGTGAACATACTTAAACAGCAGGTGCTTTTGCTCGTAAGGTATTCCCTGCTTGTGTAGAAAATCGACGGATGTTGCGACGATCCGGGAAAGCCTGATAGTGTGATTAACCTTCGGGCTAGCCGAATAAACGAAAAAGCCGAACTCCATGATCGCTAGCAGGGCATTAGTTAGTCGCTTGCGATCTCTGTCTGACTTATCACTATCTATGTAAGCCCTGAGGAGCTTCTCAAGCTTGTTCTCGATGATGGCGAAGGTGTAATTTAAAAGGTCGCCATAAGTAACGCCTGTTTCTTTAATCGCTGCCTTATATTGAATAATTAGGCGATTCGCATTGATTGCGCAAATTAGCTTCTGCCTGGGTGGTTCAGTGCTATCGGCAAGTGGCTCTTGTTCGCAGACTGGATTATTCCAGAAGACCGCCTCCCAGTTCAACGCTTGTAATACTGCAAGTCATGATTTTGACTCCTAGCCATCTGGAAAATTACAGAGCCCAAACATTTACGCCCCATCTGCGCCAATATACTAACCAACATTAGCAACTGGAAAGCCAAAGACTCGGCGCTGCTCTTGCCAATTAAGCGGCATTTGCATGTGGCGAATCATCATCTGATTAGTCAGGTGTGCTGGCTGCCGCCCGGCCAAAATGGCTGTTACGATGTCTGGCGCCAAGAAGGCTAGTGGCATGACTTTCTTAACATAACTGTCGCTAACTTTTTCTCGAATAGCGATGTCGGTCATAGCGGCAACAGAGCCCGAAAGAATTTCCTCAGCCCATACATGCGCTCGAGCGACGCTTGTGACCAACGTGCTATCGACGGGCTGCGAGATTGGGTCTGTTCCTGGAATAACCAATCTTGTCTCGCTACCGCGCCGCTGCATTAATACCGGCTTGGAGACCATCATACTAATTACACCGCGCTCTAGCTTGTCCGGCAGTAACGGATTGAGGGATATTGGGATTGGTTTTGTCCGGAGTGACCATCGGCGGCTCGATTATGCCGATCTCGCGGATTGAGGTAAGTATCTGCTTGAATTTCTCCGAAGCGAGCAAGCCGGACGGCAGCTTCTTTAGCGGGATGATGTTGGCTACGGGCAGGCGCAACGTTTCTGTCGCGAAACCGAGCTGGATTGGGGCAGAAGGCCGGGATTCGGTCTGGATGCTCATGCAGCTTTGCCTTTCATGATCTGCATCAGTGGCTTGGGTACGCTCTGCAGACCTTCTACTTTCAAGAGGTTTTTGAAGTTTTCTTCCTTTAGCAGCTCGCGCAGAGCTTCAATGATGAACACCATCTGCATGTCTGCCATTTCGGCCTTGCGAACCATGATCAGCTTGCGATCGACTTCTTTCTGATAGGCCTTCATGATGTCGCGGACATTTGTAGTGCTGGAGCTAGCTGCTTAACCCTAAAAGATAGAACTCTATCTGGTCTATTTTTGCACCAAAGTACTATATTATAAATAATAGGAAGTTTTTCATTTTTAGCTACCTACAGCAGATAGGGATATATACTTATCAAACGTCTCAACCATGCGGGCAAAGTCATGCAGCGAGCGTGATAGGCGATCTACTTTATAGACGACTACGATATCGATTTTTCCGGCTTCAATATCTTTCATTAGCTGCGTAAGCGCTGGACAGTTCATGTTGCCACCACTAAAGCCGCCATCATCATAATGGGTTTTACCAAATTGAGCATCTGTCGAGGTAATCTGGTTATCATTGTTGGAATCATATTGCTTGAGGGCCAAAAAGCCGTTGGCATAGCCAGTCTGGTCGCCGAACAACTCGGCACCGTTATTTATAATGCCATCAGCATTTAGATCGATTGCCAGAATACCATCATTAGCGCCGACCCAGCCAGATGCCTCAGCAAAACCATCATGGTTGTGGTCCCAATAAACAGCCTTGTCGCTTGTTAAGGCTGTTAGTTCGACGCCATTGTTATTTAGATCAAGAACTAACGGTGAAGGCTGCGCCTCACCTGCGTCGACCTTAGCTTTAATGAAAGCTATCTGGCTTACTTCTCCGCTTTCCATGCTAACAGGCTTATCTACAATAATTTTTTGCTCATGAGTGGTTGTTAGTGAATTAAATTCACGGTCTGTTTTTGCTACGCCATCGGGACTCTCCGTTAATTGCTGGGCAGTTGGCAACTTATTTTGAAGTGCCGCTAGTAGTTGTTGAGGAGTCATGCCCTGAGAAGATATGTTTTTAGGTGGCTGACCATTCAGTAGTAAATAATAGTCCTCTAAAAGTGCCGCTTTTTCCTCGAAATTTAAGTCATTAAATGTCAGTGTTGAATTAGGGGCTAATATCTCAGCATAATCATAAGCTAGGTTATAATCGAACTTGTATTGTAATTGTAATTTAAGCGTAGCAGGGCCAAATTCAGATACACCCCAACCTTGAAATTGATTTTGAATCACATGATATACTTCATGCAGAAGTATTGCTTTATCTTGGTATGAGCTTGATGCGTAATCAAGTCTATATTTATTTGCCCCAGCATACAATTCTCCATCAGGGGTACTCGATGGGCGGTGTGGGGACCTATGGCATGCTGAAACTTTAGGCGATGCGGAAATCGTCAGCCACGTCAGGGTTATAGGGTCGTCTATTTGACCCAAACCGCACCTCCGATAGTGCTCTGACTTAATGACGATATCTAATATTAGCTGCTTTTGTAAATCCGGACACTTTATATTGCTGTTGCCAATCAAGCGGCACCTACATATGCCGAATCATCATCTGGTTGGTCTGATAATACCCAACCAAGACATACCAACTATTCTCAGGGCACATTTCGTGCTGTAATCAGAATTACTAGGATCAAGGCTGGATTTTTGGCGGCAGAATATATTGCGCCGGTGGTGGTGATGCCTCGGCAAGCCGGGCATACTCGATTTTCTTGCGCTCAAAAAGAGAGGCGACATGCTGGTCGGTAAGTTCTGGCTGGCTGGCAAGCTGCAGCTTCTGCCGGACTTGCTCGAAAATCACGGGAGAGGCCGAAAGAATGCCAGAGAGTGAATCGGCACAGCTATAACTGCGGCCAGCACGCCAAGAGTCGGAACGCCCGCCAGCTTCATTCACCAGCAGATGGCCCGGTGCATGATCCCATGGAAACGTGCGGAGGAAAAGCGAGAAATCCAGCTGTCCGGCAAGAATATTGAGATAGTCATTACCGCATGCTCGTGTGCTGCCCAGATGAGCAAAAGAAGCGCGGCTGCGTTCGCACAACATGGCCAGATGTGGCGGCAGGTCATTGCTGCCGACAATACCCCGCACCCCGAGCAAGGAACGTGGATGTTGCTCAAGACTGACTCGTTGACCATTGAGGTATGTGCCCGCGCCAAGCTCGGCCACAGCCAGACGACCGGTTGGTGGCTGGTAAATAACTGCAGCTACTGGGTTACCGTAATGTGCAAGTGCCACCATGCACGAATACTGATTGCCGCCTTTAAGCATGTTACCGGTGCCATCAACCGGGTCAGCAATCCAGAGCCAGGGGATATTGCTGCAGTCCGGAACGATATAAGGGTTTTTGGCACCCTCTTCGCTCAGAACCGGCACATTAAATGTATCTATCAGTAGTCGGTGAATTGCCTTGTCCATGGCTAGGTCAATTTCGGTTACAAAATCACCTGCCCGCTTTTCCCACGCCTTGATGGGGCGCTGCGCCTGCAGAGGCACAAGCATCATTTCATCGGAAATGGCTTTAACCTTTTGGGCAAAATCAAAGATGTTTATCTGCACGATCAAACCGACTTTTGGTTGCATAACCAGAGATTATATCTACAAGAAAAAATCCTGTGCGCTCAACAGAAATATCTGAGAGAGCTGTTTTATTTGATCTGCAGCGTTTTATCTTGCTTTAACATACCCGGATCAGTATATTTTCCCCGAACATATCAGCAAAGGCCAATACTCAATGACTGCTTCTATGTTTGTTAAAAAATCTACGGCTGATGATTATGTATTTGCGCCGAAGTTGCAGGCTGGTGACAATGTTCGTGTTGTTGCGGCATCCCGCTCCCTTTCCATCATCAGCGAAGAAAATCAGTCCATTGCCCGCCGCCGCTTTGAGGAGCTTGGGCTTACGGTTTCTTACGCCAAATTTGCCAGCAAGATTGACGACCGTAATTCACTGCCCGCTGAGCAGCGCGTTGCCGACCTTGAAGCCGCCTTTGCAGATCCAGCCGTTAAAGCACTGTTCACCGTTATCGGTGGCTACAACTCGATCAACATGCTCGATAAAATCAATTTCGATATTATCGCCAGCAACCCCAAAATCATTTGCGGTTATTCGGATGTAACAGTGCTTCTTAACGCAATTCACGCCCGCACAGGTCTTGTAACGTATTATGGTCCACACTTCTCAACCCTTGGCATGCTGAAGGGGCTTGAATATACACTTGAGCACATCCGCTCTGTGCTTATGCAGGATGAGCCGGTAAAAATTACACCCTCTCCGGAGTGGAGTGATGACACTTGGTTCCTGAACCAGGAACAGCGCGAATTCCTACCTAACCCCGGCCCGGTTGTGTTGCAGGAGGGCGAAACCGAGGGTATTCTGGTAGGTGGCAACATCAATGCATTCCGCCTGCTTAACGGCACCGCCTTTGCCCCCACACTCAAAGACAAACTGCTATTTCTTGAGAATGACGGGCTCGACAAAGAGACCACGTACCAGGAGTTTGACCGCCGGCTTGACTCTATTTTGCTGCAGCCGCATGGCCACACAGTAAAGGGCCTAATTATCGGCCGTTTCAAACGCATTTCCCAGATGGACCTTGCCAAGCTGAACACCATCATCAGCAGCAAGGCCGCCTTGCGTGGAAAACCGGTTGTTTACGGCTATGATTTTGGCCACACGAACCCGATGATCACCGTACCAATTGGTGGCTGGGCAAGCCTTTCTGCGCTTGCTAACCAGCCCCCATCATGGGTTCTGAGGAATCATTAATGAGCCTTGCCGAAATAGCACCAGTCAGCCTGTTTGAGCAATTTGACGGCGATTGCTGGGCCGGCAGGATTCCGACACCGCAACAATATGCGGTTAAGCTTCCGCAAAGTCTGATTGCCAAATTCAATAGCTTCTTTAACAGCAACCCTCCGCCCGCTGATGCCGAGCTGGATGCGTATGTTCATGACATGGGCACGCATAGCCTGTTCACCCAGCAGATACGCAGCGCCCTGTTCCGTTTTTGCGGGTTTGTTGTTACTGGCGCGACGCCTGAGGAGTGGCTACAGGACCGTCGGGCACGCGCTTATTATGCATGGTTATGTACACAGGTTGGCCGTCTTGATTACAAGCTTGGCCCTTTTTACGAAGTGTATGACCGTGGGCAGGAAAACTACACCCTGACCACCCGCTACTCCGACACACACCTCTCGCATGGCTTTCACACCGACGGCACCAGCCGCAATACAATGCCTGATGTTGTGGGGCTGATGTGCATCCGTCAGGCCATTAGCGGCGGCGAAAACCACCTTAGTAATGTTGTTGATGTGCACCAGCGTCTGCTGGACACGGCGTACAACTCGCTCATTGAACTTTACAAGCCCATTATGCGCGACTGCACTGTTCCGGCTGGCTTTACTCCTGAACAGATACTGCGCGCACATACCTACCCAGTTTTTGAATGGGGCGCGCAGGGGCGGGGCTTTACATTCCGCTATATGCGGCGCTGGATTGACGTTGCCTATCAGCGGCTCAACGAAACAATACCTGCCAAACTCATAACAGCTCTTGATGCGCTGGACAGGGAGTTAGTAAATCCAGCCAACATGCTCACTCTTAAACTTAAAAAAGGTGAAGTGCTTTTACTGAACAATCTCAAGATCGCGCATGACCGCAGCGCATTTTCTACTGACCTGGTTGGCAACCGGTTAATGCTGAGGGCCTGGCTAAATGTCAATTTCAGATAAAAATTACTTCTCGGAACTGCAGTCCGTTCTACAGCTCCCGGACGCACCCGCCCTGACAATCTGCAAAACCGGCAGCACACTAAGCGCCGGTAAGCTGCTACATGAAGTTGATGTCCACTGCACGGCCCTGCGCAATGCCGGCATTGGCGAGGGTACCGTTGTTGCAGTCTACGGCCTGCCACAAGACAGACTTCTCATTTCCCTGCTGGCTTTATGGAGTATGCAGGCAATTGCAGTCCCTCTTGAGAAGAGCCTGCTGGCTTATCCGGTTGAGGAGTATCTTGCCCTCAGCCGTGCCACCTATATTATTCTTGATCCGCAGGAGCAGGCACTTCATTCATCCACCAATATTGTCGGTATTAGCACCGACTACGTCATAGAGAAAATTACTGCTCCGCCTGCTGCCGCAATCCTGCCTGCAGATGTTGCCATGATGGCATTTACATCGGGAACGACAGGGAAGCCGAAAGCAGTTCTCCTCAGTCACAGCAATCTGATTGCAGCCGCCTCGTCCATGCAAAGTGTTGTTTGCGGTGAGCCGGGGCAGCGCGTATTGATTGCACTGCCAATTGCACATATGTATGGCATGAGCGTTGTTTTGAGCTATCTGCTTGGCGGGGGCCACATCATTCTTGAGCAGCCCACAATGGATGGGCAGATCATTCTTGCCAGCGCGATTACATACAAAGTGCAAATACTGCCACTGCAGCCCCCACATGTAGCGGCAGTTCTCAAACATCAAGACATGCTCGCCAAACTGAAGGGGCAAATTCAGTGTTTTGCTACCGCCTCTGGCAATGTGCGTGTAGCCGACCTTGAGCTTATTGCAGCGCTACTGGGTGACACGCGTATCGTTGTGTACTTTGCCCTTACTGAAGTTCCAAGAGCGGTAGCCTGCATAAATCCACACAACCTGCCTGAGCAAAAACGTAATTCTATCGGGCGGCCAGCCCCCTTCATGAACGCCATTCTTGAGCCGCTTGGGCCCAATACGAATGAACTGGTTCTAGAGGGCGACATGGTTGCCCTGGGCTATCTGAATGCAGAAGGCGAAACTTCATACTTCAATGGCCGCTTCGCTACAGGTGATCTTGCCCTCTGCTGTGATGAAAATCTGCTTTACTGGAATGGCCGCCGCTCGGATGCCGTGGATTACAAGGGCGTTCTGATAAATCCATGGCCGCTTGAGAATACGGCCATGGGTACTAACGGAATTACAGGCGCGATTCTGACATTGTCTATCGATCACTCCCGTCTGATCATGCTGTGTGAAGGCGAGAGTATCCCACTGATAAGCACTGTCATTGAACTGGAAGCGAAGCTGTCTGAGCAGGCTGGCCACCCCGTTTACGTCTATCACAATCATAAACTGCCGCGCACAGCCAACTCAAAACTAAGCCGTAATCCCGAGTTGCTACTGCCCTTGCTGAGTACAGCCCAAACAGCCTCCGACAGAACTGCCTAACGTGCCAGCCAATCTTCTTATCCTACTTGGGCCGCCTGCAGTTGGTAAGATGACCATAGGACAAACCATTGCCGCGCATACAGGCTATAAACTGTTCCATAACCACATGGCCATTGAATGCGTTCTGCCCATTTTCAGCCCTGGTACGCAGCAATTTACAGCGACTGTAACTTCCATTCGCTCACAGATTCTGGAAACATTTTCCCGCAGTGATGAGTCGGGAATAATTTTTACTTTTGTTCTGGCCCGCACATATGACGTCGGTACCGTGCGCCTGCGGGAATGGGCAGAACTATTCACCCGGCGCGGCGGCAGAGTTATGTTGGCCGAGCTGGCGGCACCATTGAGTGTCCGACTTGAACGCAACCAGACCCCGAACCGGCTTGCCCATAAATCTTCCAAACGGAATCTGCTACTTTCAGAGCGTCTTTTATTAGAAAGCGAGTCAGCCTATCACTACGATCAGCGCGCTGGCGAACATCTCCACGGGCCGTGGCAATACACACATCTTAATACCGCCAACCTTTCTCCTGAGGATGCCGCAGATCACATCATCAGACAATTTAACCTATGAGATTTACCAATTAACCAAAACACAGTGCAAACACATGCTTGGCGCTTTGTGAGACACGCAGTTTCTTACTTTTTTGTTGTCTTTACACCCTTTGAAAGAGTAGATTGTTTCAGCGCTTAAAAGGAGTTTTTGAATGTCTAGAGCAGTAGCTGCAGTCACGCAGAACAATATGCCTGAAGGCAAAATCACCGGAAGCTGGGAAAATATCGAAACTCACTTCGACAACAGCCTGACCCACCCTTGGTACAAGGCTGTTTTCCTTCTCTCAGCTGCTATCGCCTCAGAGTCCAGCCACTATTTTGAAGGCCTAAAATACCTTCCGGCACTTGCTCCTGTTACTGCGCATTCCATTAGCAGCCCTATGGGGCTGGGAAGTGACTCGCTACCTGTCGAGATTGACCTCTTTGGTAAGCCAACCTATCTGGCAGACTCCATGCAGTTCCATCTTGAATACCTGCTGCGCATTGCTGGCGAGGGCGTTTACTACATCATGCCAACCTTCCGGGGTGAAGATTCCGATGCTCGCCACCTGAACGAGTTCTTCCATATCGAGGCCGAGCTAAAAGGAAACCTCGATGACATGATGAAAACTGTCGACGGTCTGATTGGCGCTTGTGCTCGCCGCGTCCTGAATGAGTATGGCGATCTGATCCAGTCCATCACCGGCAGCACCACGCATATTGCTCAGGTTGCCAATCAGGCGCAGCGCGGCTTTCGCCGCATCCGCTTTGATGAAGCAGCCAAACTGCTAGGAGACAACACCAGCAACTACAACTACCTTAATGGCAAGATCATAGGCATGACCTCGCTTGCCGAACGCCGCCTGATGCAGCAACTGGGAGAGCCGCTGTGGCTAACCCACCTGCCGCGCATGGGTGTTCCTTTCTATCAGGCGGATGCTGATGGCGAGTATGCAGCCTGCGCAGACCTGTTAATGGGTATTGGCGAGGTTGCAGGCTGTGGTCAGCGTCATACGACTTTTGAGGAAGTTTCAAATGGCATTGCGGCCCGCGAAGTAGATCCGGCTCCTTATAGCTGGTACCTACGCATGAAGCGTGACTACCCATTGCCCACAGCAGGTTTTGGTGTTGGCCTTGAGAGACTGTTGTTGTGGATGCTCAAGCATGAGGACATCCGTGACACGCAAATATTTGTACGTCAGAAGAATATTTACGGGATTCCATAATCCATGACTGATACTCAACGCAATCTGCCTTCCAATTTTAATCAGGCGAGTGCCAAGCTTCCTGCAGCACAAAGCCTTGCGGACTATGAGACTATTTTCCCCCCGCGCAACCTTCCTGAAGGTGCCGAGGTGACGCGTATTGCCCCCAGCCCTACCGGCATGCCGCATATTGGTACAGCCATGCAGGCAGTTATTAACCGCGCCCTCGCCGACAAGAATGGCGGCGTTTTCATTCTTCGCATCGAAGACACAGACCAGAAACGCTACGTTACTGGTGCTGAAGAAGCATTGGTGCGCAGCTTGGACTGGCTGGGCACGCCCCCGCATGAGGGGCCATTTGGCACAGGCGGCAACTACGGCCCATACCGCCAGAGTGAGCGCTTGCCTTTATATCAGATGGCAGCAAATCAACTGTTACATGAAAACAAGGCCTATCGCTGCTTCTGCTGCCCCGAGCGGCTTGAGCAACTGCGAGCCGAACAGACTGCACAGAGCAAGGTATCCGGCTACGACGGCCATTGTCGTGCCATTCCGGCGGACGAAGCAGCAGCACGTGCTGCCAACGGCGAAAGCTACGTGGTACGCCTGCACGCCCCTGGTGCCGGCCGTAAGCTGACCTTCGCAGACCTTGTACGTGGCGACATCACATTTGACAGCAATGTAGTTGACGACGCCGTGCTGCTGAAATCTGACGGCTTCCCGACTTATCACTTGGCCGCGGTTGTAGATGACCACTTCATGCGCGTAACCACCGTTGTACGTGGTGAGGAATGGATTTCATCCACCCCCAAACACAAGCTGATCTACGAAGCATTCGGCTGGGAAATGCCGAAAATGCTACATACTGTACTCCTGCGTGATGAGCAGAAGCGCAAACTCTCGAAGCGTAGTGGCGATACATCCATTTCATGGTTCCAGAATCAGGGCTACGTCCCGGAAGCCTTCCGCAACTTCATGACGCGCAGCATATGGGCACATCCAGACAATAAGGATATTTATCCGTTTGGCGAGTTCGTAGACAAGTTCAGCACTGCCCAACTACCCTCGAGCAGTCCGGTTGCAGATATGACGCGCCTTCTTTCCATGAACGCGACGTATCTTGCTGGCTATACGCCGAAACAACGCAGTAACGCAGTTCTGGATTATATGGATCGCCTCGCGTCTCGGGAGGTCATACCTACCAGCAAACCTGATGACCGGCCAATACTTGAAAGCCGTGAGCAGTTTGCGGCAATTCATGCCGAAATGAAAAGCAATCCGGCCTATCTGGAGCGCATCATGGCTGTTGAACCAGCACGGCATCAGCGCCTTTTTGATGCGGTTTCAAACACCGCATTCTACTTTGCAGCCGGCTATAAGCCGGCTAGCAGCGAAAAGCTGAACGCCATATGTTCGGACGCCACTCTGATTCCCGCGATTCTACGCAGTGTCGCTGCAATCGACCCACAGGAGGTTGATGCCGCCGGATGGGACAAGGCGCTACGCACAATTGCCACCGATAAAGGTGTCAAGGACAAGGAAGTGTTCATGCTAACCCGCCTTGCCATTACCGGCCAGGAGCGAACCCCCTCCCTGCACGCTGTTGCACAGGTACTGGGTAGCACGACCATACGCTCACGTATTGCAGACCACCTGCCGCCTGCAGGCATTTCTGCAAGACCGGCACCAGCAATGCGCCCCCTTTAAGCCTCAAAAGCCACCTTTTATTCATGCTACCTTGCATAAAGTGCTAAAAAATTGCACTTTTATGCGGGGTAACACCTTACCCCCTTAACAGGCAGGAACCAACAATGGACGATCTCAAAGCACGCATTGAAGCCCTCACATCACTGAACGAGGCGGAAAAACTTTTCCCGCCCCGCAACATGCCGCCCGAGGCAGAGATCGTTCGCATAGCCCCTAGCCCTACCGGCATGCCGCATATAGGTACAGCCATGCAGGCCGTGATCGACCGCGCCTTGGCCGACAAGAACAAGGGCATATTCATACTGCGTATTGAAGATACCGACAAGGCACGCAGTGTACCGGGCGCCGAGGAGGCGCTATTTGAAGCTCTGCAATGGTTAGGTACGCCACCCGATGAAGCTTCGTTTGGTGTAGGCGGCGCTTATGGCCCCTACACCCAGAGCGATCGCCTGCGTCTTTTCGAGCTGGCAGCCGATCATCTGGTAAACCATGGTCACGCCTATCACTGTTTCTGCACTGCCGAGCGCCTTGAAAAGTTGCGCGAAGATCAGACCAAAGCCAAGATTATGCCCAAGTATGACCGCCTGTGCAGCAAGCTGACCGCAGAAGAAGTTGCCCGGCGGCGCGCAAATGGCGAAAAGAGCATCATCCGCATGCGCGTACCGAGCGATGGTACCAAGATCCTCTTCCGTGATGAGGTGCGTGGCGAGATTGAGTTCGATTCAAAAGTGCTGGACGACACAGTGCTTCTGAAGTCCGATAAATTCCCTACCTATCATCTGGCAGCCGTAGTTGACGACCACTTCATGCGTGTTACTACTGTAGTGCGCGGTGAAGAGTGGATTTCATCCACGCCCAAGCATGTGTTATTGTACAAGGCATTTGGCTGGGATATCCCAAAATTCCTGCATACAGTACTGCTACGCGATGAGCAACGCCGCAAGCTCTCCAAACGCTCAGGCGATACTTCGATTACTGCATTCCGTGTAAATGGCTACACGCCGGAAGGTTTTCGCAATTTCCTTACCCGCGTTATGTGGGCACATCCCGACAATAAAGATGTGTATGACCTGTCTGAATTTGCGCATCTCCTCAGCCCCACAGCGCTGCCCAGTACCAGCCCGATTGCAGACATGAAGCTGCTCGGGTTTATCAATGGGCAGTACCTTTCGCGCTATACAGCACCGGAGTTCCGCGAAAAGTTCGTCGCCTATCTGACATACCTCCTCAGTGTAGACCGCGTACCTGAGCTTGCTGAAGAGGATGTCATCAAACCCCTTTCTACAGACCTGGTAAAGAGGCTTAAAGCCGAAATCGAGAACAATACTTCTTACGCCGATAATGTTTTTGCGCTTGAGCCCGAGCGCCACCAGAAATTTGCTGACGTGTTCATCAATTGTGGCTTCCTGTTTGAGACGACAGCAGCACTGGCCAACATGGAACGTCTAGCCAAGTACTGCCCGGATACGGCAACCGCCGCCAATATCCTTACCGCGGTTATGGAAAATTGCTTGGACAAGACAAATCATGATGCATGGGACAAAGCTATGCGTAAAGTTGCAGCGGATTATGGTGTAAAGGACAAGGTCGTCTTTATGCTCACTCGCGTTGCAATTACGGGTGCCGAAAAGACACCGCCGCTGCTTGAGATCATGCATATTCTCGGTCTGGAAAAATTACGCACCCGCGTAAACAATGCCATACAGCAGTGTCGTGTCGCCCCCTAGTCTGGCACCAAGAATGGCTGGAAACACTAAGAAAATTGCGCTTGTAGGTGCAGGCCAGATCGGCAGTATTCTGGCGCTTCTGGTCGCCACCAAAAACCTTGGTGATGTTATGCTGATCGATACCGCCGCGGGCCTTGCACAGGGAAAAGCGCTCGATCTTCAACAGATGCTTACCGTTGAGGGCACTGCGGGCAAGGTGCGGGGCAGTACTAACTATGCCGATCTTCGGGATGCTGATGTTGTTATCGTTACCGCTGGCATTCCCCGCAAACCCGGCATGCATCGCGCTGATCTGGTTGCCATCAATGCCGACATCATATGGCGCATAGGTACAGCCATACAGCAATATGCACCCCGGGCCTTCGTTATCAACGTTACCAATCCGCTTGATTGCATGGTCAGCATTCTGCAAAAGACTAGCGGCCTGCCGCCTCATAAAGTTGTCGGCATGGCAGGTGTACTGGATACGGCGCGCATGCAGCTGCTTCTGGCGGAAGAATTTGGCGTTGACCCCAGCAGTGTGACGGCCATGGTGATTGGAAGTCATAGCGATGAGATGGTGCCCCTGCCCCACCAGGCCCTTATTAACGGCACACCTTTGCCAGAGTTGATCGCAGCTGGAAAAATATCACAAAGCAGAGTCGACTCGCTCATGGACCAGGTGCACCATGGCGGTGCAGAAATTGTAACCCTGCTAAAAACTGGATCAGCTTTTTTTGCCCCAGCAGCGGCGGCAATCAGCATAGCTGAAGCCTATCTACATGATACAAAACGCATCATGCCCTGTGCAGCATATCTGACAGGGCAGTACGGAATTTTCGGCATGTATGTGGGTACGCCCGTACAAATTGGCGGCCAGGGTGTGGAGCGCATTATTGAACTGGAGCTGGATGCAAAAGAGCAGGCCCGTTTCAGCAAGTCGATCGCTTCAATTGCCGAGCTGCTTGAAATTGCAGCGTCATATCTCAGACCAGCTCAGGCCGAGTGAGCGCTTAGGGCAGTTCTCTAATGAGATGGCCGAGCTTGTCGCGCTTAACCTTAAGGTAGCTACTGACATCTTCAGACTTAGGATAGCTCAATTCCACGAGTTCAGTGACTATATAGCCGGCAGCACTCAGCGCATCGCGCTTGCGGAAGTTGTTACTGATAAGGCGTACTGTCCCCGCAACATTCAGATCAGCCAATGCATGTATGGCCGGACCGTAATCGCGCACATCAAGATCGAGGCCACAGCGCTTGAAGGCCTCAACCGTGTCAATTGAATGAACATGCTCGCACTTCATTGACTTGATTTTGTTACTCAAGCCATGCCCACGTCCTTCATCGTACAGATATATGCAAGCCCCTTTGCCGTATGAGTGGATCAACTTAAGCGCCCCCTGCAGCTGATCCGCACAGTCGCAATCGGTCGAGCGAAACGATTCACTGAACACACACGAAGAGTGCATACGAACCAGTGGAGTACCCTCTGACACATCGCCGCACGAAAGGGAAACACATTCCCTGCCATTGAATGTGTGGTGGTTGACCGTAAATTCGCCAAACAAAGTCTTGAGCGGAAGATTATCAAGCATCATGCACCTTATATAATTTTGGCCTGTTCAAGTTCATTAGCAAGCTGATCAGGCGTTACAAATCTGACTGCCCGAATGCCGCAGGAACGAGCGACTTCAATATTAATCTCAGAATCGTCAATAAAAAGAACCTCACAGGGCGAGAGGTTGTGCTTCTTGAGGATAAGCTCAAACCCCTCCTTCTGGCGCTTTGTCTGCTTAAGGTCGTATGAGTAGTAAATATTGTCAAACATATGTTCATAGGCAAACTTTTCTTCCAGGTACTGCACCCACTCGACAGCGTTTACCGAAAAAAGCGTGCTGGGATATTTCCGGCACAATTCAGCATATATCTGCCGCGTTCCTTCAATTTCCATGAAGTTTTCACGCAACATGCGCTTCATACTGGGCCACTCGATGGCCCAGTTGTGCTTGCTGATCATTCGCTGGAAAAAAGAATCTTCCGACTCTTCACCAAACCAGAAGCTGTTGAAGTTCTCAGTAAAGATCTGCTCCGCAACGTGCTCCACTGGCATACCAAGATAGGCTGCAAGCTGATGCTCCGTTCCCTCAAGTCCCTTTATCAGAACGTCGGAAAGATCTAGAAAAATGTGCGAAATTTCAGGCATGGTCGTCTATCAGCTCTGCAATCTGGATTATCCCCAGCACCTGCGCCAGCCGTTCAATCGGCACGCCTTGCTGCGTGGCTTTGACGATCATCTTGTGCTCTTGCACCGGCGACAGGCGGCTGATGTGCTTGTTATAGGTAAAAGCCTCATCATCATTGGAGATCAGGCAGGTAATTTCTGTCTGGCCAAGCTGTTTGACAGCTTCGAGGCGCAGGTGCCCATCAAGCAGCATGTAGATATCAGGATTGGTCTTGTCCGGCGCGACCATCGGTGGCTCGATAATGCCGATCTCACGGATTGACGTGAGTATCTGCTTGAACTTCTCCGAAGCGAGCAAGCCGGACGGCAGCTTCTTGAGCGGGATAATGCTGGCCACGGGCAGGCGCAGTGTTTCCGTCGCGAAGCCGAGCTGGATTGGGGCAGAAGGTTGGGATTCGCTCTGAATGCTCATGCCGCTTTACCCTTCATGATCTGCATCAGCGGCTTGGGCACACTTTGCAGACCCTCTACTTTCAGGAGGTTTTTGAAGTTTTCTTCTTTCAGCAGCTCGCGCAGAGCTTCGATGATGAACACCATCTGCATATCTGCCATTTCAGCCTTGCGGACCATAATCAGCTTGCGATCAACCTCTTTCTGGTAAGCCTTCATGATGTCGCGCACATTTGTAGTGCTGGCGCTCTCTCTGGCTGCTTTTTGTGCAGCTGAACGCGGCCCACTGCGAT
>Ga0255213_1000075_pt1 | contig 22264 bp, 14 predicted proteins | sample Miss_Law_RepA_8d_FD_183051 | JGI IMG/M metagenome (GOLD analysis project Ga0255213, IMG submission 183051) | Freshwater microbial communities from Mississippi River, Louisiana, United States - Miss_Law_RepA_8d | ecosystem: Environmental > Aquatic > Freshwater > River | place: USA: Louisiana... | reverse complement strand
CTATCGAATACGGCCTGATCGCCGCGCTGATCGCTGTTGTGATTATCGCTGCCGTTAGCACCATCGGCAAGAAGCTGCGCTCAACCTTCTACAAGGTTTCCAGCAACCTGGTCTAATCCAGCGCTTTTCAGAAAAGCCCCGTACGAGCCAGCCTTGTACGGGGCTTTTTTATTGCTCTACCGCAACTACAATTGCTATCTTGCCCTCACACAGGGGGAGAACATGAATAAAAGCTTCAATCAACTCGCACAAATCGAGCGGGACCTAAAAGCCACACGGCTACGCCTCGGCCGCGCCGCCATGCAGCTGATGAGCAAAACCCACCCGGACATGCATAGCGAGCTGAAGGAGGCCTTGGGTAACAAGGGCAGCGCCCTCTTCATGACGGGATATTCCACATACCTAGGCAGCGCGCCCGTGGTCGCGATAGCTCAAGGCAAGACCGAGCAGGTCAAGACCCTGATGGGCAATGTTATCTACGGCAACTATATCTAATTACGCTTCCAGCACGATGCGGTAGCGGGCCTTGCCGGCTTCAAGATGCGCAAGAGCCGCATTGACGTCGGCCATCTTGAACACTTCCACCTTGGGCGCAATGTGATGCAGCGCGCAGAAATCCAGCATGTCGAGCATGGTGGCAGGGGCGCCTACCGGTGAGCCGGAGACGCTGCGCTGTTTGCCGATCAGGCTGAACGCGCCAATCTTCATCGGCTCCAGCACCGCGCCCACCATATGCAGGCGGCCTTTGGGGCCAAGCGCGTTGATATAATCATTCCAGTTGAGCGAGACATTGACGGTGTTGATGATAAAATCAAACTTGCCGGCCAGCTTGGCCATAGCCGCACTGTCACGCGAATTGACCACATGATGCGCGCCCATGGTCTTGGCTTCGTCTTCCTTGCCGGGGGACGAGGTAAAGGCCGTCACCTCACAGCCCCAATGGCTTAAAAACATCAGCGCCATATGGCCCAAGCCACCAATGCCGATCACCCCCACCTTATGCGTGGGCTTGATGCCCAGCTGCACAATGGGGTTAAACACGGTAATGCCGCCGCAAAACAGCGGCCCGGCAATCTTGGCATCCAGCCCGTCCGGCAGGGGCAGCGCCCACTCCCAATTGCAGCGCACCACATCGGCAAAGCCGCCATGGCGGGCCACAATGGTCTGCTCGGCGGTGTCGCACATATTGAGGTCGCCATTACGGCACGGGCGGCAATGCAGGCAGCTGCCGGAGTTCCAGCCCAGGCCAACGCGCTGGCCAATCTTGAGGCCCTTGGCATTGCTGCCCAGCGCCATGATGGTGCCCACCGCCTCATGCCCCGGCACAAACGGGTAGCTGGTCATGCCCCATTCGTTATTGCGCATCGACAGGTCGGAATGGCAAACGCCGCAATACTCAACCTTGATGTCCACCTGATCCGGGCCAAGCGGGCCAAGCTCATAAGTAAACGGCTCCAGCGGGGCGCCGGGGGCCTTGGCTGCATAAGCGTGAACAACGGTCATGATCGCTCCTTGGGATAGAACCTGTTACTAGAAACCTCAGGCAGAAAAACCAGCGGCTTTACGAATGCGCCGCAGCACCGGCCCTGCCACATCACGGGCCTTCTCGGCCCCCATTTTCAGAATGCTATCTAGTTCGCCGGGCGCGGCCATCAAGCGCTTATATTCATCGCGCGCCTTGCCGAATTTGGCTTCGTGCGCGGCCATCACTTCCTTCTTGGCGTCGCCATAGCCCATACCACTGGGGCCGCCGGGCAGGAAGCGCGCCAGAAAATCGGCATGCTGCTCCGGCGTGCTCATGGCCTGATGGAATTTGACCAGCAGATTGTCTTTGTCCTTGGGCTCAGCCGGCAATTTGCTGTCGGTCTTGATCTTCTTGACGATCTTCTCAACCTCGGCGGCTTCAGCAAAAATCGGCAGGACATTGCCATAGCTCTTGCTCATCTTGCGGCCGTCAATGCCCGGCACTTCCTGCGTGTCGGCCTGATAGACGCCTTCCGGCAGCTTGAGCAGGTCCTGACCATAGGCATTATTGACATAACCGGCAATGTCGCGCGCAATCTCAATATGCTGGCGCTGGTCACGGCCCACCGGCACGCGGTCAATATCATACAGCAGAATATCCGCCGCCATCAGAATGGGATAATTGTAGAGGCCCATGTTTATGTGACTATCGATTACCGCAAGCACTTCGCTAAATGCAGCCTCTCCAGTAACATTAATATTTGCACTATTTAGAAACGGCGCAATCGCAGCCTTATACGCATGCGCGCGGTTCATCAGCCCCTTGGGGGTGAAATTGGTGAGGAACGAGGCCAGCTCAAACACTTCCGGCACGTCGCTCTGGCGGTAGAAGGTGCAGGTCTTGGGGTCAAAGCCCAGCGCGAGCAATGTGGCGGTCAGCTCCCGCCCCAGCGGGCCGAGATTTTTGCGCGCGTCGGCATTATTGAGCGCGTGGTAATCAGCCACGAACATGAACACATCCTGATCGGCATGATTGGCCGCCAGCTGCAACATGGGCAGCAACATGCCAGCATAATTGCCAATATGCGGGGTGCCCGTGGGTTTGATGCCGGAAAGGATGCGTTTTTTGCTGTTTGTGCTGCTCATGACCATTCCACTCCGCTCGATTTCACCGATCGTCATTCCCGCGCTATGTAGAAGTTTTTATAATGTATTGATATTAAACACATAAAAACGCCTACTTTTACCTGTGCAGATGTTGTGCAGGAAAAATTGGCTACACAGTCAATTTTTTAGCACCACATTCTCGCTGGATATATACCAGATTTGGTCTACTGGTAGAGCATAATTCAGGTGCTCAGGCAGTTGGCTATATTCACGCGCCAATCGGGCAGCATGATACCAGCCAGCGTCGGCCAACTCAGGAATTCCGCTAATAATGGATCAGAAAAAGTTTCGAACCCTACTGAAATACTACCTGAGCTGTATGGATGCCGAACAGGCGACGCAGCTGAAGCTGCGGCAAAATCAGGAATATCAGACTTTCATACGGCCCAACCAAGGCATGCAGGAGCAGCTGTTCATGCAGGGGCTGCCTGAGCTGCAAGTTACCCTATCTAGCGACAGAGAGAGGAAGTTTATTCTAGAACGGTCGGCAGACGCGGAATCTTTGGTTGACTTGCACTACGGTTTCCCGATTTTCAAAGATGAAAAGGATATGATCTCGCCGCTTTTCTATGTTGAAGTGGCGGCGAATTTTGCGAGCGATCAGACGCTCTGTCTGTTTCCCAAGGTAAAGAACTTTTCCGTCAATCGTGCCCACTTTCTTGGTCGGTATAGCCCAGAGGAGATTGAGGGCATATGTGAGGAACTTGAAGGCGAATTCGGTAGCTTTGAGGCCCGAATGAACGCCGCACAGAACTATATTCCTAACTTTAATTCTCTGATTGGTGTGCCAATCATTTTCCGTACTAATAAGGGCGGCATAAGGGATAAGCTGCGCTATGAGCTGCTGCAGCTGTCTAAGAGTGATGATCTGCTCAGCAAGCAGACAGCGCTCAAGCACTATGTGCAAGGCAGTAAAGGGGCACCAGAAATTCAGAAAAAGGGTTCACCGCCCATTCTTGAAATCAGCACCTTGAACGAGCAGCAGGAGGAGGCTATCAGAAAAGGACTACAAGCTCCCCTTACGGTAGTGACTGGCCCTCCCGGCACGGGTAAAACGCAGGTAGTTACCGCACTTATCGCAAGCGCGATTTATAATAACCAAACGGTTCTGTTCGCTAGTAATAACAATATGCCTGTTGATGGCTTTCACCAGCGTATCGGCCAAAGCATGAGTAGCGTTGGCAACTGGACAATGCGCTTGGGTAATCAGGCAAAGACTGAGGAGTGCCAGAAGAATATCTTGGCTCTTCTGGAGCGCCTGAGAGGCGTTGCATTCAATAAGCAGGATGCGGATCAGGAAGCGGATAGATTCTTTGAAATAGAGCACCAGATAGAGCAAGCGCTGGCCGGTCTGGAGCAAGCGCGGGCCTTGCAAGGCAAGATTGGTGAGCTTTACGCCAAAGAAGCTGCAATTCTGCAGAAACTGCCGGAATATTGGGATCAACAATTCACTGACAAAGCCCCCGCATTACTGAGTAACCTAAAAAAATATCAGAAGCTCAGCGCTCCCGGCATTAGCTTTTGGTTGCGCCGCCTGCTGCAAGGGGCAAATACTTATAGAGAAAAACATAACGCGCTACTGAGCCGCACTACGTCTGACGTGGACTTCTCCACCATGCTGCTAATTGATGAGAGCTGGGACGATGCCCTCAAGAAGGCTCGCAAGACAGCTGAGTGTATGGCGCTTCATAACAACTGGGCTTTTTGTATCTCACAGCGCAGGCAACTCGAAGCTAAAATTGCCAAGCTCCCTTCGGTAGCTGAACTGTATAAGCTAAAAAGAGAAAAGACCGCCCTTTCACAAAAACTGTTTGATAATAAGTGGCTGGAAAATGTCTCTGCCAATCAGAAAGATGTTATCGAGGCAGCTAATAACTACTTTAAGGATGCGGGCGATCTTGGCGCAGGTCGATTCAAGCGGCTGAGAAAGTCGTTTGATAACCTGAAACGCTTCTTCCCCGTGTGGATTACCACGAACCAGTCCGTCAATAACTCATTCCCACTACAACCCGAGCTATTTGATTTGGTCGTGATTGATGAGGCCGGGCAGTGTGATATTCCGTCGGTTCTGCCGTTGCTCTACCGAGCCAAAAGAGCCGTTTTCATAGGTGATCCTGAGCAGTTCAGGCACATTACAGCGCTAAAAGACGATGTTGAGCACGCTCTGGCAAATGCAATGCAGCTGGAAGATAGCATTGATGATTGGTCGTATATCAGGCGATCTGCTTTCGACCGGGCGTTTGCGGCGACGGATTGTGCTGCCTTCCTGAAGCAGCATTACCGCTGCCACCCTGATGTTATCGAGTTCTCGAATTATAACTTCTATGATGGCAAGCTGGTTGCCCAGACCTCGGCCAACCAATTCAACAAGCTGCCGATACAGGAAAGTGGCCTTATTTGGCACCACACGCCCGGAAGTGTTGTGAAAGAGCAAAAGGGTGCGTGGAATCCGGGCGAAGTTAAAAAGGCTGTCGAGGTGTTCGATAAGTGGGCACAGCAAGGCCTGTTTACCGCGCCTGATCTGACCTACGGCATAATCACGCCATTTCGCAGGCAGGTGGCCGAGCTGACTAAGGTGTTTTCCTCTCGCCCGTGGTTTAAGGCGGTTGAGAGCCGTTTTACCATCGGCACGGCACATAGCTTTCAAGGTAGCGAGTGCGATGTTCTGGTTTACTCGCCAGTAGCTGCCGAGAATATGGAACGGCACCTTGTTAAGTTTGCCGCCGCTCAGGATGACCTAATCAATGTTACCGTCACGCGGGCAAAAAACCTGCTCTATATCATCGGGGATATTCAGGCCTGCCAGAAAGTTTCTCCCGGTACCCCGCTTTGTGATTTGGCAAATTACGCTGAAAAGCTACAGAAGCGCCAGCGCCACCCGCTCAACGCTGCCGAAAAAGGCTTGGCAAATGTTCTGGACGAACTAGGACTAAGCTACATACCCCAGTATGAAATTGGTGGGTATCGTCTGGACTTTCTTGTGAACGCCGCCTCTGGCCAGCGCTATGATGTCGAGGTTGATGGAGATATTCACCTGACTGCCAGCGCCGTGCAGCACGACGCGCGGCGCGATGCCTACTTGAGAAGTCAGGGACTCAAAGTTCTTAGATTCGCGGCTCGTGATATTGAACATAGACCACAGGTTTTAAGAGAGATACTAGGACGTATCTAGAGGTACCGCTGAATAACAGATGTTGAAAAATCTATTTTTCTATTTCTTCTTTAATCCTGCCCATATGCTTTTTAAACTGGGACTTTACATCTGCCACATCGTCCATAAGTTTTGAGCTGCGCCGTACGTATGAAAAAATGTTACGCTTCCCAAGATGGCTATGCTTTCTATAGATTTCGCGACGATATAAATCGCTTTGTGAAGTGTAAGCTTCCTTTTTAATGGCATTTTTCTTATGAGCACGGATGGCTCTGATCATTCTACCATAATACTTTGATACAGTGGACGACCTGAATTTGGCAACTTGCCCATTAAAAGTAAATCCGAGGTACTGAAACAGTTTGCTCTTATCAGAGAGTACAAGCTGCCCATCTTTAAAGATCGAAACTACGGTTTTAGCTTCATTGACTTTCAGCTCGGCTCCATATTTTTTCAATGTATCTCGACATACTGCTTCACAATTTAAGGGATCAGTTCCGGGGATAATCAGAAGAATATCGTCGCAGTATCTGCGATATGAGCCACCAATTTTCTGCATGTGTTCATGCATCTCAGCGTCAAAATCTAGCATATATACGTTTGAGAGTACTGCCGAAATCGGAGACCCTTGCGGTATTCCAAAATTTTCTGCTCGGCAAGTAACTAGCCCAGACTTTCTAACTTTGTTTCTAAACTCCTGAGGACTACAGATACGAGAGAGTTTAGGATCTATTTCTGACTGGCCCTTGGAGTTTATGTGGCCAAGTGCTGCATAGCATTTATCTCTATCTACTATGCTGTAGTGGCTAATCGCTCTAAATACGGCATAGTGATCGCTAGGTAGCTTCGACCAGCTAAAAACCTTGCACCAATTTCTTTTCAATATTTCATGGTCTAGTGACTCAAAAAAGTTAGTTAAATCGAGGGCGATCGCCACGCAATTAATACGAGCACGAATTTCTTCTATGGCATCTTTTGCGAAATGTATATTACTCCCAAGGTTTCGTCGGTAAGCTAATACGCTTTTATCAAAGGGCTTTCCCTTTATGTGAGAGGTGTAGGCGTTACTAAGAAGATGGGCATAATAAGCAAAAATATGGCTGTCTGAATGAGCGGCCATTCTAATCTGTCGTATCTTAGGTTTTTGCCGTTTATGCTTCCTGAATCGTTCAGATTTTATATCAAAACTTATGAACGGGTAAAAAGCGTGGGATTCAACCGCCTTAGGATCGGTAACTATCGCGACTGCTGCCGAGCAACTTAAGGGATTGTCGAAGTGTTTATAAAGCCGCGTCTTGTACCATGATGGCTTCGGCATTTTTGAGTAGCAACTCTGTGAGGGGGTGTCCATTTCTGGACTCTGGTTCGCGTCTACCATTCCCGTCCCTCACAGATAACTTGGCCTTCTGATCGTGCACGACAATCATGCTGGCTAGCTTCAACTCATGAGACCTATCGATCCCAGCGCGCATTCACTGGTTGTGCTATCATATACATGGAGAAGTTCCGATGATGAACATAGCCGTCACATTTCTGCAACTGCTAGTGCACTTGATGTTAGCCGCCCGGCGGGCGGTTGACATCTGTCACAACTCCCCCTCAGCGCAAAGTTACCAATCGCTGAGGCATCTAGAATGTGGCAATTAGCCATGTAAAATACAAGTGCCGATCTGTATTTTTTTAAAACCTCTCATTTTACCGATTCGCCTCTATGTTTATCGAAGAATTACCTGCCGCGATCCTTGTCATTTTCCTGTCCACGGTTTAGGCGAGCGCGGACTATGCCTTGAGCTTTATCTTGTTCGCGGCGGCGCTCAAGGTCTTGCTGGCGGTGTAGCTTGAGCAATTCCTCACGGGCACGTTGCTGCGCTTCGAGTAATTTTAGCCGCTCAGCTTCATGCTGTGCTTTCATTTCCGCGATTTCTTTGAGGCGTTTCTCGATCCGTACTTCGTCACGCGCATCGCGCTCGCCATCTAAATCTCGGCCGATCAGCTTGAACGCTACTCGCTTGAACCAGTTCGCGCGTGGGTCATCGAGGCGTTCCTTCAGTATCTGCTTGTTTAGCTCTTCAAAGCGCTGCCGCTCGGTCTCGCGTTGCTGCTTGCCCAATAGGAACTGTTCGCGGCTTTGCTGCTGGTAAAGCTCGCGCCAGTCTTCATGGGGTAGTTCCTGCCGCTCTCGCTCGCTCTTGACTGTCTCTTTTGTGTTGCCATCTTGGCCGTCGCGCCCACCTTTGGCCTGATCCTTGTTCTTACCCACGGTGGAGAGGTGGGGTAGCGGCGGCAGGTCACTAAACCGCTCACGGATTTTGGCGGCACTGTCGCCAGTCAGTCGCTTGTCGATGGCGTAGAGTGCGCCGCTATCGGTCTCGACTGCCAGATAGCTCCGACGGTCGCCCGCACAAAGAGTGAAGCCGCATTCACTGAGCGCTGCCTGAAATGCCTTGCCGTTATCGCTCACCCGGTAGCAGTCGGCCAAAATGTCCCGATGCTCCTGCGGGCTGACATGGGCACGCCGTCCAAGCTCCGCCTCCCAGTCGTGCGCTGGGCGCTGTTGTTCACGTTGCTCTTCCCGGCGGCTTTGCACAGGCTCTAGCCCTAGTTCTTGCTCCAACTCCCGCGCCAACCGCACAACCCGGCGGTAGTCATGCGAGAGGTGGGCTGCCTTCATGGTCTCCGGGTTAATCCGGCTGAAGACCACATGCATATGCTCTTTGCCGTCTTTGACGTGGAACACCACGGCGCGGGCATGATCCTCAATCCCGAATTCTTGGCCAATGCGCTCGGCGACATCCAGCCATTTTTCGCGTTTCAGCTGCTCATGATCCTGAATGGCGACGCTGACGTGGTAGAAATTCTTCTCGCACTGGGTGCCACAAGCGACCGCTTCCATCTCGGCTAAGGCCTCCTGAAACCCCTCCGCCACCACGCCGCGTAGCTGGGCTACGTCCACCCGCTCGTTATGGTCGAGCCGGGTTAGGTGCCGGAAGAGCGCCCCCGCGTTGGGGTTCTGGGCGGTCTTAATGATCACGGCCCAGTGCCTTCATGATGGTATCGCGCACCACCCGCAGCTCGGCGAGTTCCGCCTCGACCAGCCCGGTCACGGGATCCCGTCCTATGTTGCTGCGGTGCGCGATCTGATTGAGATTGCTACCCAGCTTGCCGAGCTGCCCCAGTGCCTGGGCGAGCAGCTTTTTCTCGACCGGGGGCCTGCGCGTCACGGGCACCTCTGCGCCCAGCAGGGCCGTGCGGGCAAGGCTGGACAGGCTGAGGCCTGAGCGGTTGGCCCGGTCTTCTACCGCCGCATACTCACCCTCGGAGAGGTGAACCTTAATGTGGCGTTTGCGCTGCCGGTTTTGGCTGCCAGAGCGAGCAGGCTTGCGGGTGGGCTTGGGAGCCGCCGGAACCTGTTCCGGCTCAGCGTCATCAGCCGCCTTCGGCAGCGGGCCGCTCATGGCTGCCCCCGGCGGCTGGCTGGCCCTATGCCAGCCCTCTGCGATTGAACGGCAGCACGGTCACAGGGAAGGTCTGGAAACGCCTGCACGTTTCTGGCGCTGGTTGCCACCAGCTTGGGGGAGGGATGCAACGGGACGGGGGCGGTGAAATTTGAGGGCAATTCGCATAGCGATTGGATCAACATTTTGCCCCACCTCCCTTGCCAAGTTGCGCGAAACAGCCTTTGGCTGGCCGCGCTGCGCGTGCCCCACGCGCATAACTTGCTACAGAAACTGTTTTCGGATTTGAAGCTACTTTAAGGAAATGAGACTGTCCAGCCGGATGCTGCGGGATAAATCCCCCCCATTGTCAGGCTACGCCTGCCATAGCCTGACAATTTTTATGTCTTTATTGCGGAGTCTCAGTTTCATATGCACTGCCACTTCACTGCCGACTCTGCTAATGAGTTCTGGTTGTGAAAGATTATGGCTAGGGCACAAAAATGGTCGATCAGGAACTCAAGAAAACACTCTGGGCAGCAGCCGACAAGCTGCGCTCCAATATGGACGCCGCCGAGTACAAGCACCTCTGCCTTGGCCTCATCTTCCTGAAGTATGTGTCGGACACCTTCACCGAACAGCGCGAGACCCTGCGCCGCCGTTTCACCGACCCCAAGGATGACTACTATCTCTCTAATCAAGCTGGCCTTGAGCGCGAGCTTGAAGACCGCGACTACTACACCGAGGCCAATGTCTTCTGGGTGCCTGAGAGCGCCCGCTGGGAGGCCATCCGCAATCAGGCCAAGCAGCCCAACCTTGGCCGCCTGATTGATGATGCACTAGTCGCCATCGAGGCCGAGAACCCCCGCCTCAAGAACATCCTCGACAAACGTTTCGCTCGCGCCGAGCTCGAACCCGGCAAACTGGGTGAACTGGTTGACCTTGTCTCCAAGGTTGGTTTTGGCAGCGGCGAGAAGGCCCGCGACGTGCTGGGTGAGGTGTATGAATACTTCCTCGGTCAGTTCGCGTCCGCTGAGGGCAAGAAAGGCGGCCAGTTCTACACCCCCGCCTCGGTGGTCAAGGTCATTGTCGAAATCATCGCCCCACATAAGGGTAAGGTCTACGATCCCTGCTGCGGCTCTGGCGGCATGTTCGTGCAGTCCGAAAAATTCATCGAGAGCCACGGGGGGCGCTTTGGCGACCTCAGCATCTATGGGCAAGAGGCTAACCCCACCACATGGCGACTGGTGGCCATGAACCTTGCCATCCGGGGTATGGACTTCAACCTCGGCAAAGAGCCTGCCGACACCTTCACCCGCAACCAGCACCCCGATCTGCGGGCCGACTTCTGCATGGCCAACCCGCCGTTCAACATCAGCGACTGGTGGAGCGAAAAGCTGGCCTCCGACCCCCGCTGGGTGCATGGCGTGCCGCCGCAGGGCAATGCCAACTACGCATGGCTCCAGCACATCCTCTACCATCTCAAGCCCTCGGGTATGGCTGGCGTGGTGCTGGCTAATGGCTCCATGTCCTCCAGTCAGAACAATGAGGGAGCCATCCGCAAGGCCATGATCGAGGCCGACGTGGTGGACTGCATGGTCGCCCTGCCGCCCCAGCTTTTCTTCAATACCCAAATCCCCGCTTGCCTGTGGTTCCTCACAAAAGACAAGCGGGCTAATGGCAGAGACAGGCGCGGCGAGGTTCTGTTCATCGATGCCCGCAAGCTAGGCTCGCTCGTCACCCGCGTGAACCGTGAGTTTGCCGATGAGGATGTCGCCAAGATCGCCGCCACCTACCATGCATGGCGTAGCGATGCAGAGGCAGGGGGCGCCCCCTATGCCGATGAGCCCGGCTTCTGCAAGGCCGTGAAGAAGGATGAGATCGCAACTCACGACTATGTCCTCACGCCGGGCCGCTATGTCGGCTCCGAAGCGGTGGATGATGACGATGAAGCCTTCGCCGAAAAGATGCAGCGCCTCACCGCGCAGCTGAGCGAGCAAATGGCCGAGGGTGCCCGGCTCGATGCCCTCATCAAACAGCAACTCGCCAAGGTGGGCTACGATGTCTGACCCAGAGAAAGACATGGTCCCCGCACAGGCGGGTGAGCTGCTGCTCTACCAGACCGAAGACGGCCTCACCCGTATCGAAGCCAAAATGGTTAACGAGAGCGTCTGGCTCACGCAGGCGCAAATGTCCGCCCTGTTCCAGAAGGAAAAGAGCACAATTTCTGAGCATATTTCCAATGTTTTTGAGGAGGGCGAACTGGCCCGCGAGGCAACTGTTCGGAAATTCCGAACAGTTCAAACCGAAGGTCAGCGGCAGGTCGAGCGCGAGATCGAACACTACAACCTTGATGTCATTATCTCGGTTGGCTACCGCGTAAAGTCCCACCGGGGCACCCAGTTCCGCATTTGGGCCACCTTGCGCCTGCGCGAATATATCATCAAGGGCTTTGCCATGGATGATGAGCGGCTCAAGCAGGCAGGCGGCGGCAATTATTTTGATGAGCTGCTGGCCCGCATCCGCGACATCCGCGCTTCCGAAAAACTTTTCTGGCAAAAGGTGCTCGAGATTTACGCTACCAGCATCGACTACACCCCCGATGCCGAAGCCTCCCAGCAGTTCTTCAAGATCGTGCAGAATAAGATGCACTGGGCCGCGCACGGCCACACCGCAGCCGAGGTCATCATGGCCCGCGCCGATGCCACCAAGCCCAACATGGGCCTCACCACTTTTGCAGGCCACCAGCCCAAGCGCGCCGATGCCCGTATCGCCAAGAACTATTTGGATGCCGACGAACTGGACAGCCTCAACCGCATCGTCTCTATGTATCTCGACTTTGCCGAGCTGCAGGCCAAAAACCGCCGCCCCATGTATATGGCCGACTGGATCAGCAAGCTGGATGACTTTTTGCGTATCTCCGAGCGCGATATCCTCACCCACGCAGGCAAGGTCAGCAAAGATATGGCGCAAGACCACGCCGACGCCGAGTTCGATAAATACCAACAGCGCCAACTGGCCGAGCCTTCCCGCGCCGAAAAAGATTTCGAAAAAAGCTTCGAGCAACTCAAGCAGATCGAAGCTACCGCGACCAAGAGCAGGAAGGGTGGCGGAAAATGAGTGAATGGAAGGAGGTAGTCCTCAGCGAAATTTCTAATATTATTGCAGGCTATGCGTTTAAGGGGGACGACTTCTCAGAAAGCGGAGACGAGCTCGTCATTAAAATAAAAGACATACAAGAGCCTTTTGTCGATACTAAAGGTGCAGCAAAAGTTAACTTCAAAAACTACTCTTATGAAAAACTTGAGAAGTTTAAAGTTAAAAGAGGAGACTTTCTAGTAGCAATGACGGGAGCGACCATTGGCAAGGTCGGTCGCTATATTGATGATGGGCATGCCTACATAAACCAGCGGGTGGCTAAGTTTGAGCCTAAAACAAATATTGAAAAAGACTTTTTATACTATGTCACGCAGGATCCGGAGTTTAAAAAAACATATACTTAGCAATATCGACAGTCAAAGTGCTCAGGGCAATATAAGCGCGACATCAATAGGGCGCTATCGTTTGATGTTGCCCTCCCAGAACGATCAGCAAGAGATTGCGGATGCCCTTAGGGTGCTTGATAGTAAAATTGAACTACTTATCAGACAAAACCAAACACTGGAGGCGATGGCGCGGGCGATTTTCAAGTCGTGGTTTGTAGACTTCGACCCCGTGCGGGCCAAGGCCGAGGGTCGCACCCCCGAAGGCATGGACGCCGCCACCGCCGCCCTGTTCCCCAGCACCTTCACTGATGCTCCTCTTGGCAGCCCCCTCGGCCCCATCCCCGAGGGGTGGGGTGTAGCTACGCTAGGTGAATTAGCAGACCTGAATTGGGGGGATACAAAGACCACAAAGGCCGCTTACACCGAGACGGGCTTTACTGCCTATAGTGCCTCAGGCCCAGATGGCTTTATGGATCGGCATGATTTTGAAGGAAAAGGCGTTGTTTTAAGTGCAATAGGAGCCAATTGTGGCCAGACGTGGCTTGCAGATGGCAAGTGGTCTTGTATCAAAAACACAATATGGTTTATGTCCAAATGTGAAGCAGCACCGACGGTATATCTTTATCTTGCTACAAAAGGTTCCGACTTCTGGCCCAAGCGGGGGTCAGCTCAGCCCTTCATCTCACAGACGGATGCTCGATCCATGCGGGTTGTCGTGCCGAGTAAAGAGATTGCTGCCATATTTCAGAGTTTCGCAAATAGTATTTACGAAAGGGTGCGGGCAAACGAACAGACCTCGTCACTTCTGGCAGATTTGCGCGACACCCTCTTGCCCCGCCTCATCTCCGGCAAACTTCGCCTGACCGACGCCCAAGCCCTCACGGAGGACGCAGCATGAAAATTTCAGAAAGAACCATAAAGAGATTGGGGCAGATTATTACCGGAGACGCTTTGCTTTCGCCTTATCGCTCTGGCCCTAAGCTGGTGAACTTTTTTAATGATCTGGGGTTGAATGATAACTACCCAAGCGGTGGTGGATTTCCCTCTCGCTGGTCTTACGCAGAGAGCTGCATAAGAGAGTTTAATGGAAAGCCTGAGTTAAAAAAGGTCATCCTATCCGCGTTTGACCCGAGAGATTATATGGGTGCTCAAGTATACGATCCTGCCAAGCAGGAACATCGCTCAGCGGATTTGCAGGCTGCTGTTAAGTATGTGAATGAGTTTCTTGCGTTTGATGGTTTTGAGATTGTTTCACAGGGCGCGGGTTTTAATATTATTGATAAGACCACAGGCGAAATTTCACTGGATGTGACTGTAGAGACAGATCACTTATCGCTCGCATTCATTCTGGAGCAGATTGAGAAGAGCCGCTTAAAAATCGGCCAAGGAGATTATGATGGCGCTATCACGAATGCCCGTTCGTTAGTTGAGGCTGTTCTATCAGCAGTAGAGAAAGAGTTTGATCAATCTCCTCCCGGTTATGATGGAAACTTACCTAAACTATATCGCCGGGTACAAGTACACCTTAACCTTACTCCTGATAGTCAAAAAATCAGCGATAACCTTAAGCAAGTTCTCTCCGGCTTATCCAACATAATACACGGCCTTTCTGGGCTCAGTAATGTTATGGGGGATCGTCATGTCCGCGAATACAAGCCATCCAAACACCACGCAGTTCTGCTGGTCAACTCAGCGATGACATTTTGCAGCTTTATCTTTGACACCTACTCTTATCAAAGAGAGAGAAATAAGGCGGCAGCATGACCATCACCGAAGACCAACTCGAACAAAAGACCATCGCGTGGTTACGCGAGCTGGGCTTTGGCTATGCCTATGGGCCTGATATTGCACCACCGCCCGATGGCATTGCGCCCGAGCGCGAGGACTACCGGCAGGTTATTTTGGCTGGGCGGCTGCGGACACAGCTTGAGGCCATTAACCCCACGCTGCCGCTCTCGGCCATTGAAGATGCCGTACGGCAGGTGCTCACACCCAATCTGCCAACCCTCATTCAGATCAACCGTCAGTTCCACCGCTGGCTGCGCGATGGCGTGAAGGTGCAGTATCAGAAAAACGGCGAGACCGTGGGCGATCAGGTGCGCCTCATCGACTTTACCAACCCCATGGCGAATGACTGGTTGGCCGTCAATCAGTTCACCATCAAGGGGCCAAACCACACCAAGCGGCCCGACATCATTCTGTTTGTTAATGGTTTGCCCTTTGCCGTGCTGGAGCTGAAAAACCCCGCCGATGAAGAGGCGGACATCTGGGCCGCTTTTAATCAGCTGCAAACCTACAAGGCGCAAATTCCTGACCTGTTTAATGCAAATGAGCTGATGATTATCTCGGACGGTATCACTGCCCGTGTCGGCTCGCTGACCGCTGACAAAGAGCGGTTCTCGGCGTGGCGCACGATCGATGGCCGTACAGTTGATCCACTCGGTGCCATGCGTGAGCTTGAAACCATGGCCAAGGGGCTGCTCTCACCCGCTTTCCTATGCGACTACCTCAATTCCTTCATCCTATTTGAAGAGGATGAGGACGGCAACACCATCAAGAAGATTGCCGGTTATCATCAGGCTCATGCCGTGCGGCTGGCGGTAGAAAAGACTATTTCGGCCTCTGCCGCCACGGGCGACAAGCGGGCGGGCGTGGTGTGGCACACGCAGGGCTCAGGCAAAAGCATTTCCATGGCCTGTTATGCAGGCAAGGTAATGACCGAACCTGCCATGAAAAACCCCACCATTTTGGTGGTGACCGACCGTAACGATCTGGACGGGCAGTTGCTCGGCACCTTCGCTATGTCCAAGGAACTGCTGCGCGAGGCTCCAGTACAGGCGGATGATCGCGACCATCTGCGCCAGCTGTTGGCTAATCGTCCCTCTGGCGGCGTCATCTTCACCACTATTCAGAAATTCAGCCTGATGGGGGATGAGGCGACTTTCCCCCTGCTATCAGCCCGCGACAACATCGTGGTGATGTGTGACGAAGCGCACCGCACACAATATGGCCTTGATGCCAAGCTGAATACAAAGACCGGACAGTATGCTTACGGCTATGCCAAATATCTGCGAGATGCTGTCCCTAATGCTACCTTTATCGCCTTTACCGGAACACCGGTATCTCAGGCTGACCGTGACACCCGCGCTGTCTTTGGCCCAGATATTCATGTTTACGATATGGAGCGGGCGCAGGAGGATGGCGCGACTGTCAAAATCTTCTACGAAAGCCGCCTCGCCAAGCTGGAGCTGAAGGAAGATCAGCGCCCGACAATCGATAGCGAAGTTGAAGAGCTAACCGAGGACGAGGAGGAAAGCGCCGCCGCCAAGACCAAGTCCCGCTGGGCGGCTCTTGAAAAGCTGGTGGGGGCAGAGCCGCGCATTAAGCAGATCGCTATCGACCTTGTTCAGCATTTTGAGCACCGGCAGGAGGCCATGGACGGCAAAGCCATGATCGTTTGCATGAGCCGAGAGATTTGCGTGCATATGTATAACGCCATTGTTGCCATTAAGCCAGAGTGGCACAGTGACGATCCTAGCGAAGGTGCAATCAAGGTAGTGATGACAGGATCGTCTAGTGATAAGGCAATTCTGCGCCCTCACATCTACCCGCATAAAGTCCGTAAAGAGGTTATCGAAAAGCGGTTCAAGAACGCCAAAGACCCGTTCAAAATCGTGATCGTGCGCGATATGTGGCTAACCGGGTTTGATGTGCCGTGTCTGCATACCCTCTATATCGATAAGCCCATGCGCGGCCATAATCTAATGCAGGCTATCGCTCGTGTTAATCGCGTGTTCAAGGACAAGCCGGGCGGTTTGGTGGTTGATTATATCGGCATTGCTAATGAGCTGAAGGAAGCCCTGCATGAGTACACCGCCAGCGGTGGCAAGGGTGACCCCACCGAGGCGATTGAGCGCGCCTATGACCTCTTCACCGAGAAGCTCAGCGTGGCTCGTGGAATGCTCCATGGCTACGATTATAGCGACTATGAAAGTGAGGCTTTTGAGCTTTTGCCGGGAGCGGCTGACCATGTTTTGGGTCTGCGGGACGGCAAGCAGCGGTTTGCTGATTGTGTGGCCAAGCTCAGCCAAGCTTACGCCTTGTGCTGTACTCTGGATGATGCCATTGCCCATCGAGAAGAAGTTGCTTTCCTGCAAGCGGTGAAGGCCGCGCTTGTTAAGCACAATACAGTAGGAAGCAAGATTGCAGACGAGCAGTGCGAACAAGCCCTGCGCCAGCTGGTAAGTCGCGCTGTGGCCTCTACCGAGGTGCTGGATATCTTCTCTGCTGCAGGACTGAAGAAACCCAATCTTGCCCTACTATCGGACGAGTTCCTGAGCGATATCCGCCTCATGCCGCAGAAGAACCTCGCGGTAGAGCTGCTGGAGCGGCTGCTGCGTGATGACATCCGCTCTCGCTTCAAAACCAACATTGTTCAGCACCATAAGTTTACTGATCTGCTGCAGAAAACCCTCGTGAAGTATCGTAATCGCGCCATTGAGACCGCTCAGGTGATCGAAGAGCTGATCGCCATGGCCAAAGACTTCAAGGCTGCGGCTGAACGTGGGGAAGAGCTGAGCCTGAGCCCTGATGAAATGGCCTTCTATGACGCTCTTGAGACAAACGAAGTTTCCGTGCGCGAGCTGGGCGATGATGTGCTGCGAAAGATTGCCGTTGAACTGACCGATCAGCTGCGCCGCAATCTCAAGGAGGATTGGTCAGTCCGCGAGGCCGTCCGTGCTAGCTTGCGCCTTATGGTCAAGCGCATTCTCCGCAAATATAAATACCCGCCTGACCTTGAGCAGAGGGCTATTGATCTAGTGTTACAGCAAGCTGAAACACTTTCAGATGCATGGCTATAATAAGTGGCTAATATGCAATTGGCTGCCCCCAAGAAATAGCTATAACGCAAAGCCGCCTGAATGGCGGCTTTGGTTTTAAGGGTTGCGGGTTTAGCTGCAGCGGTAAATGTAGTTTGTGCCATCTGTTCTAATTTCATTGTAACTAACGCTGGAGTTTAAGTTGTATAAAACGCGCACTGCTTTCAATGGTATGTCTAATTCTGGCATCAGCTAGGGATAATTCCCACTCGACGATCGATTGTGCAAATCTCTCTTGCATGTCTCAATTTTTATGAGTTATGTGTAGAGACGCTATGTCCTGACATAGAGCAATAACTGACATGTATACTTATATTGGAGTAGCGCGTGAACTATCGTCTGAAATTCGTTATTGCTGTTGGTTTCTTTTCAGCCGTAGCATTTTCCTCATTCTCTTTATATGCCACTGAGACGGTTCCGGGGGGGGCATACTATGATCACTTCACTGAAGATTGGACACCTGCGCAGCTTGAGCAATGGATGAAATCCCGTCAAGAAAATGCTGAAATCAAATCATCTAGCAGAACGCATAGCCAAAAATGTCTTGCGAGATGGTCATTGATATGGGGGCTGGCTAAAAATGGAAATCTTCAGAGCCGGTTAGATTTATACGTAGGCTTGGGTCAGCAGTGGATAGAGATTGTGGGGAGGCCGAATGACCGCTTGTCGCGTATTCGCGATGGAATGGCTCTCTATTTTTATATGTTGGGCTCACCAGATTCCAACGGAGAGAAGCCATACTTCAGTGTTATGCGTACATTTGGAATTTCCGGGGAATTCTCAAAAACATTCGAGGAGAACGAGCCGCTGAGAGAGTGTCTGAAGCGGGAACTTTCACAAAGATGCACCAAAATTGCGATCGAACAGAAGTTGATACCTACTTTTGAGCAATATGCTGCAGAAATCGATATGTACCTTAAGCAGGGCGCAACTATTGAGTGCATGGAATAAAGCACATAGACAAATGGGGGGTTAGATGGATGTCGTGCGTTCATTAACTGAAGGCGAAAATACGCTAATCGATAGCCTGTTTGGGTTTGATGTCAGTTCTCTGGTGGATATTCGTATACACACAGCGACGCCATATAATACACAGCCTAATAACGAGGCCTGGACACAATCCTCTAAGGTCCTTAACTCAGCAGGAATACCAATCGTTGATATATATTATCCTGACTCTTCCACTGCTTATAGGTTAGATTTTTCTAGTAATATTGTCAAACCCGGTACGGGCGCGACTTTAACGCAAATGGTTCAATGGCAAAACGATGTAAGCGCGGCGGGCCTCTTCATACATGAAGCATTCCATGCTGTTCAATATAATACCGACAAACTTAGGTATGAAAGCTCTGAAGACTACAATTATAGCCCCATATTTCAGGGTACGCCCTTTTATAAATTGGGCTATGAACAGCAAGCAGAATATATGCGGGACCGTTTTCTTTCTCTTTATGGAGCTGGGGATCTAATTGATACCATAAAAGGCCGGAATGATCAGGACGGTTCCGTTGGGGTTCATAGCCCAGCTGAATACGAGGCTCAGATTCCATTGGATATGCCACATTTGCCTGTTACACCAATTGACAACTTAAGAGTCTTTCATGGTATCGCTACAGATGGAGATGTTCTGTCATTGTCCGCACAAGCGTTATCAGTTAAATCTAAAGTTGAATTGGCCAAAAACACTCCTAGTCCACTTGTTTTAGATTTAGATGGCGATGGCATCCATTTAACTAGCCAAAGTGGATCAGACTCCGTCTATTGGGATCATGACCACGATGGATTTGCAGAGGCATCTGGTTGGGTTTCATCCACAGATGGATTGCTGGCAGTAGATTTGAACAATGATGGTATTATCAATAATGGTCTGGAATTGTTTGGCGACCAGACCGGCTATACCAACGGTTTTCTCGCACTAGCGCAGTACGATTCAAATGCTGATGGTCAGATTACTTCAGAGGATACAAACTTTTCCAACCTGCGTATCTGGGTAGACGCCAATCAGAACGGCTATTCAGAAGCGACTGAGCTAAAGTCGCTTAGCGCTGGAGGTATCACAGCAATTAATCTGTCATATACTAATGTCAACGTAACTGATGCCGGAAACACTATTAAGCAGGCAGGAAGCTTCACTGTTGATGGAAGTACTCGTGATATAGTCGATGCATATTTTTCTGTTGATAAATCTAATACCCTATATGATCTGGAATATACATTAGATTACCGGGTAATGCATCTTCCAGAAATGAGAGGCTATGGTAATATGCCAGCCCTCTCAATTGCCATGAGTTTAGATAATATCGGAAGCGATAATTTACTGGATAAAGTTCAGACCATTGCCAATGCTGATGCTGACACCTTATTCAGCGCGTCCTTTAATCTGCAGGGTAAGGTTTCTGCCTTGATGTTGCGCTGGGCTGGCGTAGACACGGTCACACCGGGTAGCCGTGGTGCATTCTATGATGCGCAAAAGCTGACATTCCTTGAGAAATTCTTGGGCCAGCCGTTTGTGCATCTGGGCACGTCTTCCAACCCGCTCGGCGCGGCGGCGGCTGAGGTGCTGGCACAAGCCTGGGATACTGCGTACAACGCAATTGCCGCCCGCATTATATTTCAGACCGCAGGGCATCAGGTCTTTTCTACTGCGCCGGTGTATAACTACGCGACCGACTCCTTCACTGGTAGCTGGGCACTTGATAGCGCCTATATTAACAGCCAGACCAGTGGCATGAGTATGGCGGATTTGCGGTTTGAATGGGCGAACATCTTCAAAATGATCGATGCCATTCAGGGCATTGATACACTGACGGCCGCGCAAAAATCTGATCTCGAATTGGCTATTGTTGCAAGCGATCCGTCAGGCCAGCTTAATTATGAGGTTATGAGCCGCACGTTCAATGTGCATGATGATGCTGTGCATATTCTTTCAGGCAGTGCTGACAACTACAATACATATGTTGGTAGCACGAATGTCGTACTGGCGGGTGCTGGCAATGATACGATGAATGGCTGGGAATTCTCAGATGTTTATAGTGGCGGTGACGGTAACGACATCATTAACGGCATCACAGGTAACGACTACCTGTTCGGCGGTAGAGGCGATGACACGCTGACCGGCGGCGCTGGAATTGATGTTGTTTCTGGCGGTGAGGGTAATGACACAATCATTGGTTATGATAGTGGCGAAAAACTATCAGGTGGCGCTGGGTACGACCAGCTGTCTGTAGCGGGCGTTACATTCACTGGTGCCGATCTTACTGACTTCGAGGAATTGGTTAGTACCGGTGGTACGCAGGTTATTGACGCTGCGTTACTGCCTCACTTCGCTGCGCTCACTAGTTCTGCTGGTGTCGGGGGTAACATTTATCTCACAACATCAGAAGCGGGCACATATGACCTGTCTGCGATAACTGTAACCGGTAATCTCACCATTAACGACTATGATATTGCCGCAAGCACTTCAACGATCATTGGCTCGCAAACAGCCGAGACAATAAACGGTAATCGCGGTGCTGATATCATCAGCGGCTTGGGTGGCAATGATACGATCAATGGCGGCGAGCAGAATGATACGCTGTCCGGCGGTAATGGTAACGACATTATCCGTGGCGATGCTGGAAACGACACCATCTACGGCGATGACGGCAACGACACGCTGGAAGGCGGTGATGGTGATGATGTTATCTACGGCGGCGCTGGCGCGGATGTTATTTCTGGTGGATATGGCCTCGATGCCATTTACGCCGGTGATGGCAATGACCTCATTCTGGGGTCTGGGATCAGCACAAACCTTGCTGAAATTATCGATGGCGGAAACGGCTTTGATAGCGTCCGGCTTGGGGTTGACGATACGACCGGCCTGCTGGTTCTCTCGAATGTTGAAGAGTTTCTTTTCTCGGCAGCGAGCTATAAACTCCGGGCCGCGCTTCTTTCAAGCGTTACCAACCTGACTTATGAGGGAACGCCGGGTGGCACCTATAATATTCTCGGGGCTGACGCTGGTACCTATGATTTCTCCACCAAGACCATAACCGGCAAGATGGTGTTTACCGGTTCTAGTGGCACTGACATTATCACAGGTACTCTTGGTAATGATGATCTGCGCGGTGGTTATGCAGGCTCGGATATCATTCATGGCGGTGGTGGCAACGATTTAATTACAGCCAGCACCTATGGAACTTGCATACTATACGGTGATGCCGGTGATGATACGCTGACCGGCGGCCTGTATGTAGATGCCATGTATGGCGGCGACGGCAACGACACCATCATGGCTACAAATATGGCCTCAGGCGAAATTGCTGATGGTGGTGCTGGGTATGACAAGCTGGTTATTGGCAATAATAATCTGACTGGTGTAACCCTTTCGAATATTGAGGAACTCTCAATTACTGGTGCTGGCGCAGCCTTCACCATGAGTGACTCGCAACTCGCCATGTTCAGTACTCTTGTTCATACTGGTGGGGCCAGCAGTCTCTTTACAATTAACGCCAGCGCTGCAGGTACTTTTGACATCTCAGGCAAGAGTGTTACCGGCGTAGTGACAATTAGCGGCAATAATGGCGGTGCAGACACGCTGATTGGCGGGGCTGGCAACGATACGCTTAAGGGAAATGGGGGTGACGATATCCTGATCGGCAATGCCGGAAATGATATCCTCAATGGTGGTACTAATATTGATAC
>Ga0255213_1000055_pt1 | contig 25389 bp, 28 predicted proteins | sample Miss_Law_RepA_8d_FD_183051 | JGI IMG/M metagenome (GOLD analysis project Ga0255213, IMG submission 183051) | Freshwater microbial communities from Mississippi River, Louisiana, United States - Miss_Law_RepA_8d | ecosystem: Environmental > Aquatic > Freshwater > River | place: USA: Louisiana... | reverse complement strand
TCCAGGCCGCGGTGTCGGCCCGCCAAATTCTGGCCTGGTCATCAGAAGCCGATGACCTGCAGGCGCTGCAGGACGCCAGCGAAGCCATGGTCGAGGCGCTGGCCGACGCGATGCAGCAGGCGCTGGACAAGGGCAGCATGCAAAAGCTCCTGCAGTGCCACGAGGCCTTGATGCAGTGCATCGACGAAGTCGTCCAGCGCGTGCCCGATACCGTGCGCCCGCATCTGCTGTCGGCCCAGTCGCGCATCCTCCAGAACATTCCGTTGGCGCTCGTGCCCTATCACTTGGCGGTGGAGAATTACAACGCGGCCCTGTCGCAAGCCCCGGCCAGCTGGCTGGCGCGCCGGCTGCGGATGCAGCAGGCGCTGGCTGTGCGCCTGCCCGCGAGGGCTGGAGTCCCGGCATGAGTGTGGTGGTGCAGTCGCCGCCACTGTGGCAATTGCTGCAGCAGACTGCTGCGGCGGTCCAGGCGGTGATGGCGGGCAAATCGCTCACCGCCCAGCTGGAGGCGGTGCCCCCTGTCTTGCGCCCCGGCGTGCAGGCCCTGAGTTTTCAGGTCATGCGCCAGTTGGGGCGGGCGCAAGCCCTGCGCGCCCTGCTGGCGCCGCGCAAACCCGCGCCGGCGGTGAACGCCTTGCTTTGCAGTGCCTTGGCACTGGCCTGGGATGAAGGCCAGGCGCCTTATCCGGGACATACCCTCGTCAGTCAGGCCGTGGAGGCCGCACGTCGACAGCGACAGACCCAGGCACAGGCGGGGTTCATCAATGCCTGTCTGCGCCGCTTCCTGCGTGAACGAGAGGTGTTGTTGGCGCAGACGCAAAGCGATCCGCAAGCCCGCTGGAACCATCCCCTGTGGTGGGTTGAACGCTTGCGCGTCGATCACCCGCAGCACTGGCAGGCCTTGCTGGAGCAAGCCCAGAGGCCTGCACCCATGACCGTGCGTGTGAACCTGCAGCGCGCCAGCGTGGAGCAGTACCAGCAGCGGCTGGTCGCAGCCGGTCTGCCGCCCGGCCAGGAGGTGGGGCCTTGTGGCCTGCAGCTGCAGCAGGCGGTGCCTGTGCAGCTGCTGCCCGGTTTTGAACTCGGCGATGTCTCCGTGCAAGACGCGGCCGCACAGCTGGCTGCACCGCTGCTGCTGCAGGGCATGCCGCCGCGGTCGGGTCTGCGCATTCTCGATGCCTGCGCTGCACCAGGCGGCAAGACCGGACATTTGCTGGAAATGCAGCCCGACGCCGAAGTGCTGGCACTGGAGATTGATGCCAGCCGTTGTGAGCGGATTCACCAGAACCTGCGTCGTCTCTCGGCCCATGCCGATGTGCGTCAGGCCGATGCGGGCCAGCCGCAAACCTGGTGGGATGGTCGTCCCTTTGACGCCATCTTGCTGGATGCGCCATGCACCGCGTCAGGCATTGGGCGCCGGCATCCCGATGTGCGATGGCTGCGCCGCCCCGAAGACAGCCTTCAGCTGGCACGCACCCAGGCCATGTTGCTCGATCGGCTCTGGCCTTTGCTGGCTCCAGGAGGGCGAATGCTGTATTGCACCTGTTCGGTGTTCAAGTCAGAGGGCGAGGAAGTCATCCAGGCGTTTCTTCAGCGCAACACCCAGGCCCGTTTGAGGCCCTCGCCAGGCCATTTGCTGCCGGGAACGCCTCCCGCAGCAGGGTCTGTCGGAGACAATGGGCTCGGTGAGCATGACTGGTTTTATTACGCATTGCTGGAAAAAGACGCACCACACCTTTGACCGGGTCCGGTGTGGCTTGCTGGCGCTGGTACTGGCGGTATGGGCTGTCCAGGCGGTCGCGGCCGTCGAGCTGGAGCAGATGCGCATCGAGCGGCAGGAGTCCGGGCTGTTGCTGCATGTGAACCTGAAGCTGGAACTGGGGCCTGCGGTGGAAGATGCGCTGACCAAAGGCGTGGCCATTCACTTCGTGGCCGAGGCCGACCTCATGCGTGACCGCTGGTACTGGTATGACCGAAAGGTCAGCCAGGTCAGCCGCCACTACCGGCTGGCCTATCAACCCCTCACCCGGCAGTGGCGCCTGCAGGTGTCCAGCGAACCGATTTACTCGGGTGGCGCAGCCAGCAGCATTGCGCAATCCTTTGAAAGCCTCCAGTCGGCGCTGGATGTGATTCGTCGGCAGTCGGGCTGGAAGCTGGCCGATGCCGCCGATCTTGAAGCCGATGCGCGCCAGCATGTGCTTTACCGCTTTCGCCTGGACATGTCCCAGCTGCCGCGCCCCTTCCAGATCGCTGCTGGCAACCAGGCGGACTGGAACCTGAGCCTGAACCGCCAGCTGCGGATAGTGCCAGAAGCGGGGCAGTGATGAATCTGCTGACGGGCCCACGCAGACTGTCGCTGCTGACCTCGCGCAGCACGCGCTGGTTGCTCGGCCTGGGTATGGCCGCGATGGTGGTCATCGGTCTGGGGTTGCTGGCCCTGCTCACCCAGGCCACCGACAAACTCGAACGCTATAGCCAGAACTACGAATGGTTGCTGATGGCCAATGTGGTGGTGGCCGCGGCCTTGCTGCTGGCCATTGTTGGCGGAACGGTGCGACTGCTGGTGCGCCTGCGGCGTGGCCAGTTTGGTTCACGACTGTTGCTCAAGCTGGCGGCCATCTTTGCCTTGGTGGGGGTGGTGCCCGGCGTGCTGATCTATACCGTGTCCTACCAGTTTGTGTCCCGTTCCATCGAGAACTGGTTTGACGTCAAGGTCGAAGGTGCCCTGGCCGCTGGTCTGACCTTGGGCCGCGTTTCGCTGGACACCCTCAGTCAGGACCTCGGACAGAAGGCAAAACAGGCAGCCACCCAACTGGCCGATGTTTCGGATGCCAGTGCAGGGCTGGCGCTGGAGCGACTGCGTGAGCAGCTGGGGGCGCGTGACGTGGTGCTCTGGAATGGCAGTGGCCATCTGGTGGCCAGTGCCGGTCAGTCCCGATTCCAGATCCGGCCTGAGAAGCCTTCGGCCTCGCAGCTGCGCGAAGTGCGTCAGAAAAACATGCTCGCGTGGATCGATGGACTCGACGAGGCTGCCGCCAGCAGCGACCAGGCCCGCGTCAAGGTGCTGGCCATGGTGCCGCAGCTGAGCCTGGCGCTGCGCGAAGACGCCCGATTGCTGCAAGTGACGCAGGACTTGCCCTCCACGCTGGTGAGCAATGCGCTGGAGGTGCAGACAGCCAACCGTGAATACCAGGAGCGTGCGCTGGCCCGTGAAGGCCTGCGCCAGATGTACATCGGCACGCTCACGCTGAGCCTGTTTCTGGCCGTCCTGGGGGCCATCTTGCTGGCGGTGCTTCTTGGCAACCAGCTGGCCCGGCCGCTGCTGTTGCTGGCGCAGGGCATGCGCCAGGTGGCCGCGGGTGACCTGACGCCCAAACTGGCCTTGCAGGGCAAGGATGAACTGGGTGGCCTGACACGATCATTTGCGGACATGACGCAGCAGCTGGCCGATGCCCGCAGCACCGTAGAGCGAAGCCTGCAGCAGCTCGACCAGGCACGCGCTAATTTGCAGACCATCCTGGACAACCTGACGGCTGGCGTGATCGTGCTCAACCCCTCTGGCGTCATTCTGTCTTCCAATCCTGGTGCGACCCGCATCCTGCGTGTACCGGTGGCGGTGTACGAATCACAGCCGCTGACCCAGTTGCCGCTGCTGCAAGCCTTTGCGACCGGAGTACTGCAGGCATTTGATCAGTTGGGGGCTTCTGCCGATGCGCATGAACTCGATCACTGGCAAAAGTCGTTCGAGCTGCATGCATCCGGGCAGGGCCTGAGTCAGACCTCTGTGACCTTGCTGGCGCGAGGCGCCATCCTGCCCGATGGCATGCGCCTGCTGGTGTTCGATGACATCTCCGAAATCGTTTCGGCTGAGCGCACCCAGGCCTGGGGCGAGGTGGCCCGGCGTCTGGCCCATGAAATCAAGAACCCACTGACGCCCATCCAGCTGTCGGCCGAGCGGCTCGAGCGCAAACTGGAAGGCAAGCTGACCGACGCCGATGCAGCCGTGCTGGGCAAATCCGTGCGCACCATCGTCGATCAGGTCGATGCCATGAAGCGGCTGGTCAACGAATTTCGGGACTACGCCCGTTTGCCGGCTGCTGAACTCAAGCCACTCGACCTCAACGCCCTGATTGGCGATGTGCTGGCACTCTATGGTGCAGAAGGTGCCGGGGGGGTGGACATCGTGCGTGAACTCGATTCGCAATGTCCACCCATTCCGGGCGATGCGCAACAGCTGCGCCAAGTGGTCCACAACCTGCTGCAAAACGCGCAGGACGCCTGCGAAACCATGTCCGCCCGTGCCCCCCGTATCGTGATCCGAACCGAATGGCATGCACAGCGTCAGCGCGTGCGTCTGTCGGTACTGGACAGCGGGCCTGGCTTTGAGCAGCACATCCTGCAGCGCGCCTTTGAACCCTATGTGACCACCAAAACCAAAGGTACCGGTCTGGGGCTGGCAGTGGTCAAGAAAATCGCCGACGACCACCGCGCGCGCATCGATCTGGGCAATGTGATGCAGGACGGTCAGGTGGTGGGCGCCCAAGTCTCGCTATCATTCATCCTGAACAACGCGCACCCCGGCCCATGACGCCGGGGTGCATGACAAACCAAGCAAGGCAACATGGCAAACATTCTGGTGGTTGACGACGAGCTGGGCATCCGTGACCTGCTCTCGGAAATCCTGTTCGATGAAGGCCACCAGGTCGAGCTGGCCGAAAACGCGGCGCAAGCCAGGCAGGCGCGCCAGCGCATGCGCCCCGACCTGGTTCTGCTCGACATCTGGATGCCCGACACCGACGGTGTGAGTCTGCTCAAGGAGTGGGCCGCCAGCGGCATGCTGAACATGCCGGTCATCATGATGAGTGGGCATGCCACCATCGACACGGCTGTCGATGCCGTGCGCATTGGTGCGCAGGCCTTTCTCGAAAAACCCATTACCCTGCAAAAACTGCTCAAAGCGGTGGAGCAGGGCTTGTCGGGCGAGGTCGGTAAAGTCGCAAGCGCCGTTCCTCCGTCCCCCATCGTGACCGCCTCTGCGGTGTCTGCCACGGTAGCCTTGGAGGGCGTCCAGCTTTCGGAGCCCCAGATTCAGGTGGATCAGCGGTTTGATCTGGACAAGCCCCTGCGAGAAGCGCGTGATGCCTTCGAGAAAGCCTATTTCGAATTTCATCTGGTGCAGGAAGGTGGTTCCATGACCCGTGTCGCAGAAAAGACCGGCCTGGAGCGTACGCACCTCTACCGCAAGCTCAAACAGCTGGGTGTTGACTTGTCGCGCAGCAAAAAAACGGCTTGATCCGGCAGACGCTGTGCAACCTGTTATAATTTCTTTCTCACGGCCCGGTAGCTCAGTTGGTAGAGCAGCGGATTGAAAATCCGCGTGTCGGTGGTTCGATTCCGCCCCAGGCCACCATATTCAAAGCCCAACCCTTCTCGGTTGGGCTTTTTCACATCTGGGCTCCCCCAGTCTGTGCGCGGTTTTCGTCGATTCTGCGTGTGCCACGGGCACCGCAGGCCAGTCACGAAACGCTTGCTTACCCGCCCGGTTTGACTCTTTTTCGCTCTCGGTTCTCAAAAAATATCCGAGAACTTTGCCAGCCGAGCACACGCAGAAACCCTTTCGCGACAGCCGTTTGCTACCGAAGTGCTGCACTGGGTTCGACGCATAGACCACCTGCCGCCAATAGTCGAACCCGATGCCTGCATGGCGGTGATCGTCAGCCCTTGGGCGGGTGAGGATCATTGCCGTAGCTGTTGCGCTCGCGGATGCGACCATCCTCACCATGAATCAGCACTTCGCTGCGCTGGTTGATGGCGATGTCGCGGGCGGCACGTTCGGCCTCGGACTGGGTGCGGTGATGCGAGGTGTCTCGCTGATTTCCTGCGCCACGTACGGCCCAGCCGTCGTCGCGCTTCACTACGTGTTGGTTTTTGCCGGTCATGTTCAAAATCCTTTCAAGGTTAGGTGGATGCGGTAAGTCGGGAGTGAGGAGGAATCTGTTCAGTCACCCCCTTTCCAGAATCAAGAAATCAGGCTTGAGCCAGTAGTGCCCCTTGTCGTCCTTGTCGACGAAGGTGGTGTAGATCTGCTTGTGCCGTTTGAAAATGTCCGCTGTGCGGAAGGTGGCGCCAGGCTCAAGGCCAAGCCCTTCGGCAATGTGCCGCTTGTGCACCTCGTCCCCATCGACGTCTTCCAGAATCTTCAGGAAGAGATAGACCTGGGGCGACAGATCGATGGCTTGGCCGTCGATCAGCGCGACGCGCTGCGTGTGCATCAGGCGCAGTGATGTCTCCGCCGATTCCTGCACCGGTGCCGGACGGGTCAGGTACGCCTCCAGGTTCTCGATCACCAGACCAGCCTTGCGGATGTGGGCGATGGCCCGCAGCGGTATCAGCAGGCGATCGCCCAAGGCAGTCCCGACCAGGGATGCCGGATCATCCGATGTGATGATCACCTCGGCACCGGGTGCGACCAGTTGCGTCAGCTTGGCCACCACCTGTTCGGACATCGCATTCAAGCGCCGCGCAAAGAACACCGTGTGACGCCGACGCCGATGTTCCATTTCGCCCAGTCGCCACAAGACGTTGTCTACAACCGTTTCGACGGTGTAGCGCGGCGCCAGCCCCAAGGCGACGGACAACCACTTGGCGAGCTTTGCGGGTTGCACCTGCCAGTAGTGCGCCTGCTCATTCGTCAGATCGACCCATCCACACTCGGGGCAGTGACCGCGATAGGGCTGCGACGCTGGCGCAGAATATGGTTGCGGTCGCATGGACTCGGTACCGCAGTCTGGGCAAAGGATATCCAGGGCTCGCTGGCGGCTGACGGCGATGGCCTCCAGAGCCAGCAGATGGCCGTAGAAACCGGGCCGGCTCGAAAGCCAGATCGTATCGGGCGAAATCAGCATGTCGTCGCGCTCCAGCAGCCGACAGATTTCTGCCAGCCCCTGGTCGTTCATGACCGCGACTTGTTCATTCATGCATGGCCCCCAAGGGTTCTTCAACCGCCTTGGCTGAAACTGGTGACTGCATGACGCTGAGTGCCCGCAGCAACGATTCCACCAGACGGGCATCGGCCTCTTCCATGTCGCGCAGATTGCTGATCCCGCTTTGCTTGAGATCGACGTGCAGCACGCGGCTGGCTTTGCCAGGCTGTACCGGTTCGAAGTAAAGCGACACCACGGCATCGATGATGTTGAAGCCCTGGCCCATCAGGATGGGACTGATCTGCTGGGCAATGAGGCAGGCCAGTACGTCAGGCGCATCCTTCTCGCCGGGTGGCTTGACCAGGTAGTCACAGATCGGCGGATGAATGGCACGGACCTTGGCCTGCGACAAGCGGATGTGCTCCACCCGGTGGGCGGCCAGATCACATTGACTGTTATCGAAGAGCTCAAAACCGTCCCGCAGACGGTTCAGGAAAAACATCGGTTTCTCGACATCCTTGGGCTGCAGCACCGCTTTGAACACATGCTTGCCGAGGTGTTCCAGCAAGGTCTTCTGTGTTTTCGCGCCGCCAGGAGCCAGCACGTCGATCACACCGCTGGCTGGGTAGATCACGACGTCCATGGCCATCGGTGGTCGAATCTCGCGCCAGTGGGCGCGGTTGTCGTCGCCGAACTCCAGTTGGCGCTGGGCGTTGTCCTCGATGAGGATACCCAACTGCACGCCACCATCCAGATGCCGGTCCAGAGTATCGATCTGGCAGGCGCGCGGCGTGCCCTTGCGCGGCGTGAATGCCGTGGCCAGGGCGACTTCGAGGGCGTGAATGTCTTCCTGCCCGCGGAATAACGCATCGACCGGCGGCACTTGCAAGCGTTTCCAGCCGCGTTTGCCGATGCGCAGGCTTACCGCATAGATGGCCTCCGCGGTAGCAAACTGCTCCGGCCAATTGGCCATGACCCACAAGGCCCGCTCCGCATCGCTGGTGAACTTTGTGAAATCCTCGTGGATCGCGGAGTCCGGCGCGGCGGTGTTGCGCAGGGCATCGACACCGCGCTGATTGGCCAGCTCATGCACGCGCCGCAGCTCGGCGTACAGCGCCTCACTCTGGGCGGCAGGCAGAGCATCGAAAATCTCGGTGACGGTGTCGACCAGCTTGTCATCCGCAAGCTCATTGGGCAATTCCAGCTTGCGAGACTGGAGGTAGAACATCCAGGCCTGGGCAGGCACCTGGCGGATGAGTTGGCGGTAGTTGAAGGCGGCCATCTTGTTTTTCCTTTTTGTTGGGCCGTCGTGCCGATGACTTCTTCTGTGCGCGAGAGGCCTGGGTTGGTTACACTGTTCTCAACACCAGATTGCACAACAAAGCAAAAGGTATTTGTTCGCTATATCGGGTGTTTTATGGAATTTAACGGTGGACGATTGTGTTGTCAAGCCGGTGCGTATTCGTTCGAAATAAAGTAATATCTCGGTCTGTGCAAAACGCTACCAAGCCCCTGATTGAAGGGGTTGAGAGAACACAGGAGAAACCGTGGCAACCCCACTGGGTGACAAAATTCGCAGGCTGCGCCGAGAACAGAAGATGAGTCTCGACGCACTGGCCGCCGCCGCTGGCATGAGCAAGAGCTATCTGTGGGAGTTGGAAAACAACGACGATGCCAACCCCACCATGGAAAAACTGGCCAGTATCGCCGCTGCCCTTCATGTGACGCCGGAGTTCTTGGCCCACATTGAGCAGGCCGATCAGCCCGAGGATGCCTTCGACAAGGCGTTCTTCCGGAACTACAAGACGCTGAAACCCGAGACCAAGCATCAGCTGCTTGAAATCCTCAAGACACTGAAGAAAACCCAAGGATGAGTGCGGCGCCCAACAAGCCGGCGCCATGGGCCAACCGGCTGAACAAGCTCCTGGACCAGTTCCATGCTGTCCATGGCGGCGACCGTTTCCCGGTTGATGTCGAAGCGCTGATTCGTGAAGTGCCGGCAACCTTTCAGACTGGGGAGCCGATCAGCATTCGGGGCGAAGCGATGGACCCGGAGTTTGAGGGCGCGCTGTTCAATCTGAACGCCGATGAGCCCGGTAAGGGCAACTGGGCCATCATCTTCAATCAGGCGATCAGCTCCCCTGGGCGGATCCGGTTCACGCTGGCACACGAACTCGGGCATTACCTGGTGCATCGCCATCTGCAGCCATCCTTCAACTGCAGTGAAGTCGACACCACCCAATGGGATAGCGAAGAGCGCCAGATTGAATTTGAGGCGAACACCTTTGCGTCCTACCTGCTGATGCCTGCCGATGATTACCGTCGGCAGATACACGGGGCAACCATCGATCTGGATGTGCTCGGTGTATGCGCGGATCGGTATGGCGTATCCATGACGTCGGCCATACTGAAGTGGCTCGAGCTCACGCCCCACCGTGCGGTGCTGGTTATGTCTCAGAACGGGGTCGTCCAGTGGGCCTGCGGCAGTGAGTCAGGCAAGTGGCTTTCCATCTCTCTGAACAAGCGGCTGGCCAATGGTCAGCGCCGGCCACTGCCCGCCAGGAGTGCCACCCGCTTGGGCACTGAAACCAATGTCGATCGACTGGGCACCCCGATCGATGCGCGCATCTGGTTCCCACAGGAGCCCGAGGGCATGGTGGCGCGGGAGATGCGCATCGCGTCTGATCTCTATCGTCAAACGATGACCCTATTGGTCCTCCCGCCTGAGGTGAAGCCTTGGGAGCGCGACAAGACCGACGATGACGACGATGGCCTTGAAAACACCTTCGATCGGTTCGTGCGTAACGGTCAGCCGCCGGTGCGCTGACGACACGGCCAGGCGGTTCGGCGGCGTTTGTCACCAGCACGCACCCACACCCAGCAGCTAACTCCCGTTCGCAATCACCCGCAGCAGACCGCAATTCCCTGCTCGGAAATCCGGTGTGCAGCCGGTGAAATGGTGGCAGTTTTCCACTACGAAAGCCTGCCATGACACCTCTCGAACACCCTTCTAAATCCGCCCACCGCGATCTCCTTGAGCTTGGGCGCTCGCCTTGCCAGGAAATCGCGCAGTTGCTCGCTGCCGGCATTCTCCGGGCACGCACCGGTTCTGCTGTGGCGAGCCCATGTCAGCAGGAAGCCACGGCTGGCGACATTCCGCTTGGCTTCACTGGCCACCAGCGCGTTCATACGAACCCGTCTCAACAAGAAGGAGTTTCCGTATGACGACACACGCAAACCAAGAAACCGTCGCCGCGCGCCTCGCGCAACTGCCCTACCTGCCGATGGAAAACCTCTGGGCGCTCTGGGATCAGCACTTTGATCGTCGCCCTGGCCACCATCACCGCACCTGGCTGGAAAGCCGGCTGGCTTACAAGATCCAGGAGGAGGCGTTCGGTGCCATGTCCTCATCGCTCAAGCGCCGACTGGAAAAAATCGGTGAAACCGGCGAGGTGCCCAACCAGAAGCGCCGTGCAGAAAACCAGCTGGCGCCGGGGGCCACCCTGATCCGGGAATACAACGGGATACCCCACCACGTCAAAGTGCTGGATGACGGGCGTTTTGAATACCTGACGCGCACCTACAAGAGCTTGTCCGGCGTGGCCAAGGCCATCACCGGCACAGCATGGTCTGGACCAGCCTTCTTCGGATTGCGCCAGCCGTCCAAGCGGGGGGTATCCGCATGAGAAAGCCTGCCCCCTATGCGAATACGCAAGTGCCAGCGATCACGCCCAAGCGGCGCTGCGCGGTCTACACCCGCAAGTCCACCGATGAAGGCCTGGACATGGAATACAACAGCCTGGAGGCGCAGCGTGATGCAGGACTGGCCTACATTGCCAGCCAGCGTCACGAGGGCTGGATTGCCTTGACCGATGGTTACGACGATGGCGGTTTTTCGGGTGGCAACATCGACCGCCCCAGCCTGAAGCGGCTGATGGCAGACATCGAAGATGGCAAGATCGACATTGTGGTGGTCTACAAAATTGACCGCCTGACGCGCAACCTGACAGACTTCGCACGACTGGTCGAGGTGTTCGATCGCCACGGGGTCTCGTTCGTCTCGGTGACACAGCAATTCAACACCACCACCTCGATGGGGCGCCTGACGCTCAACATCCTGCTGTCCTTCGCCCAGTTTGAGCGTGAGGTCACCGGCGAGCGCATCCGCGACAAGATTGCAGCCAGCAAGGCCAAGGGCATGTGGATGGGCGGCGTGCCTCCTTTGGGCTACGACGTCAAGGATCGCAAACTCGTCGTCAACGACAAGGAAGCGGCACTGGTGCGCGACATTTTCATGCGTTACGCCGAGCATGGATCGGCCGCACGTCTGGTGCGCGAGTTGCAGGTCGAAGGGCACACCACAAAATCCTGGGAGACCCAGACCGGAAAATTCCACCACGGCCGCATCATCGATCAACAGTACCTGTTCAAGTTGCTGCGCAATCGCCTGTACCTGGGCGAAATCACCAACAAAGGGGAAGTCTTCCAGGGGCAACATCAGGCCATCATCACACGGGCGCAGTGGGAGGCGGTTGAGGCGATCATTGCGCAACGCAAGCGCAGCACGACACGCGACCGTTACAACGAGACCCCGGCGTTGCTGGCCGGGTTCCTGTATGCACCCGACGGCCAGCGCATGTTGCCCACCTACACGCAGAAGAAAAACGGCAAGCGCTACCACTACTACGTCCCTTATCTGGAGAAGCGCCAGACGGCCGGTGCTTCACGCATCCCAGGCCAGCGGAGCATGGGTCCCATGCCGGCTGCCGAAATCGAGTCGGCCGTGCTGATGCAGGTACTGCGGGTGTTGCAGGAACCCGAGATGATCATCGGCGTGTGGCGCGAGGTGCTGACAATGCAAGAGCAGCCCGCTCTCGATGAAGCGATGGTCGTGGTGGCGATGCGCCGCATCGGGGATATCTGGGCGCAGATGTTCCCGATAGAGCAGCATCGGATCATGCGCTTGTTGATCGAGCGCGTGCAACTGCACCCGAATGGCCTCGACATCGTCTGGCGGGAAGACGGCTGGCAACGCTTCCGTCGCGAATTGGCCCAACACCCCTTTGTGGTGGAGCAAAAAGAGGCGCCCGCCATGGGCCACCTCGGCCATGATGAGGAGGTGATGGCATGAGCCAATCCACCCCGCAACGTTGCAAGATCGAGATATCGGTGTCGGGTCCGTCGCGTGAATACCAGAGCCAGGGCTCGGCGGTGACATTTGTCCCCTTGACCATCAAGCGCCGGCACACCCGAAAACTGCTCATCGCGCCCCCTGGTCAGGAGGACGCCAAAGTCCGATCGTCATTTGACCTGCCCATGATCCGCACAATCGGCAAGGCCTTCTATTGGCAAAAGTTGCTCGACAGTGGCGAGGTAGCCAACGCGACCGAACTGGCGCGGCAGTTAAAACTCGAGCCGGGCTGGGTGGCAGAGGTGCTGAGGTTGACACGATTGGCGCCCGACATCGTGCAGGCCATCCTGGATGGGCGGCAGCCGCGGCACCTCAATCTTCACGCAGTTCGCGGGCGCCAGGCGGAGGTGCCCGTCGACTGGGCCGAGCAGCGGCAGCTGTTCGGGTTTTTCGTAGGATGACAGTTGGTGGATTGCTATGCCTGATTGATCTGCGCTTCGATCTGTGAAACAGTATCCAGCACATCGGCGAAGCTGGGCACCGCACCGAAAATCATGCCCGCCATGGCTTGATAGTCGCGCCGCAACGCCTCGATCATTACAGTGGATGGCGTGATCGCAAACGACCCATGCCGTGCACTCTTCAAGTCGAGATCAGTGCTGTTAAAAAACAGCTGGGCATGGCGTGCGCAATCGAGTGCCAGCGCGCGATCCGAAAGTGCGGACTTCCCCTGCGGGGAGTGAATCAGCTTGTAAATGTCGTAGTAATGCCGGGAGACCCGTTGGCCTTGCTGGCGTAAAACGCCTCTGGTGTCATGCCAACGGCGTAAGCCATGAAGGATCACTACCTTGTCCCAAAATGTGCGCTCGGCATCTATGGTCAATACACTCGACACAACCAAATCTGATGTCGGCATATCATCCGCGACATAAGGGCGGATGGTGGTCGACCTGTGCGGATCCAACGCCGATTTCGCGCCCGCTTCTATCTTGACGGTCGGTTTGACGTAGTCGTCCGGGCCGACGGCAACGGATGGGTAACGTACGAGAAGTGTTTGCCGATCAGGGTCATCGTCGTCGCTCACAACGGCAGATTCGATCGACGCCAGTCCCGCAGCCTCGAAAGCGGCATGAATTTGTTCGTTGAGGCGCTGCACAAGCTGCCCCTGGATGTAGCCTTGGCAGGCCTGTTTAATTTCCTCGAGTCGGAGGCGTTGCTGTTTTCCAGACAGTCCCTCGAGGTCACTGACACCGATGTTCGCGCCAATGTCTTCGCGGAACACGGTAATGTCGATGTCCTCAGAAAACCGCGAGATCAAGCCATAGGCTTTGGACAGGGACGTACCTCCTTTGAACAGTAGCCGTGGCTCGTCAGGTGATCGTCCGTTGAAAAGCAGATCAAGTACCCAGGTAACCCAAAAATCCTTCTCGACATTTTGGAGCGGCGTCCCCAGTCGATTGGCGGTGGCCAGAAACAGTTCTCGTCTGTCGTTGGTTGGCGCTGCAATGATTGGCAGAAACGCTGGATTCATAGGTTGGCCTTTCCATCGGTCGTCGCTGAGCGAGTCAGTAGGTCACGAACCCAGGCTTGCATCCATGCGGGAAGGGTATGCAGCCCCATTTGTAAATCTTCAATAATCGAATGGCCATGCTGTGTGGATTGCAAGAGGCGAACAAGCTTTTTCATCACCATCTCCTGATCGGGTGATGCGGCCTGTTTGAGGCCATCCTTCAGCCAGTACAGCGCTTGGACAATGCGCATCGCAGGACGTCCCGCCCAGTAAAGCTTGCTTGGGGCCGTTAATTTGAATTTCAAAGTCATCTGACCCAGTTGGATGGGGCGTAGCCGGCCGTCGGTATGAACAACGAGTTGACCCGGAACTGCATGGGTGAGCCCAAGATCATTGGCCGCAGTAATGCCGTCAATCATGACCCGCACCTGATCACGCCGACCCACGGCATCGATGACTTGGCGATAGTCAGGGGCCGCCGGCTGGCCTGTTAACGAGTTCAGCTTGGGCAGGTCATAAAGCCCCCGATCAATCCGACGCAGTTCATTGTTGGCAAACAGGCGCTGGAGCGCCTTGTCCACGGCGTCACGTCCGCCCAAGTCGAGAAAATCGCCAGGCGTCCACACTTGGCCGGGCGGCGCCTGGCGGATGCGTTGGATGACTTGTGACTTGGTGACGGGGATCGGGTTGAGCATGGCTGACTCCTGTCCGAAAAGTATATACACATATCGGACATTTGCAATAGGTCCAGCCGTCTTTCCCTCAATTTCTGACTTGGGTGTCACGCAAGACCCGGATCAGAGCCGCACAGGCAGCAATTGCCTGATCTGCCCACCCTTTGCGTCCACCTTGCCCACCGGTTTGCCCACCCCCTGAATCCCAAACTGCACTCACGTTTTCGCAATCACCTGAAAGGAGATCAACGTGAGTGTCAAACACCTGAATCAGCGCCAACTGGCTGAGCGCTGGAATGTCGCGGAGGCCACGCTCGAACGCTGGCGATCTGCCGGTATAGGGCCGGTGTATCTGAAGTTGCAGGGCCGCGTCCTCTACCGAGTCGAGGACATCGAGGAGTACGAGGCGAGGAGTCTGCACAGCAGCACGTCCTCGCGCGTGGTGGCAGGAGGTGTGGCATGAGCCTACTTCATCCGACCTCGCAAAGCCAGGATTTGGTGTCGATTCCAGCCACCGAGTTGGCCGCATTCGATGCTCGCAGCCTGTTCCAGCTCAAGACGCTGGCCTCCGGCCGCCTGGCCACTGCCAAGGCTGAAGTCGATCACATCGAACACGCCCTGAGCCTGAAGTACGCCGAGCGCGCCAAGCACCTGCGCCTGGTCGCCGGCAAAGACAGCGGCGTCGTGCATTTCGACGACGGCGACGTGCGTATCACTGCTGACTTGCCTAAGAAGGTCGAGTGGGATCAGACGCTACTCGCCAATCTCGAAGCACGCATTGCCGCCAATGGCGACAACCCGCGTGAATACATCGACGTCAGCTACCGCGTCTCTGAGACCAAGTTCTCCGCCTGGGCCAGTGCCCTGCGCGAGCAATTCATCCCCGCACGAACCGTGAAGGTGGGCAAGCCCAGCTTCCGCCTCGCCCTGCTTTCGGAGTAATAACCATGTTCAAAAACCTGATCGAATCCCTGCGCAAGAAAACCCTGTCCCTGTCCGACTTGCCGGAAACCATCCGCGTACCTGGCCACGCCGGGCAGACCGACATCGACCGCCTCCCCCTCGACCAAGCGTCGGTCGATGACCTGGCCTTCGCTATCCAGGGGCTGGAAACCCGCTCGTCTGAAATCGCCTGCCAGTTGCATTCCTTGCGCCGCCTGCATGACTTGGCGCGCGCCCGGGGAGCTCTCGGCACGGACAAAGTCACCGAGATCTTTGGTGGGGAGGTCTGACATGAGCTTTCCCTTCATCACCGCCGAGCAGCGCCTCGCCGAAAAGCGTGGCTCCAAGGGCGTCATCCTCGGCCCGTCGGGTGTGGGCAAAACCACACTACTCAAAACCGCCGATGCGGCTCGCACGCTGTTCATCGATCTGGAAGCCGGAGATCTGGCGGTACTGGACTGGCCTGGTGACAGCGTGAGGCCGCGCACCTGGCAGGAATGTCGGGATCTGGCCTGCTACATCGGCGGACCCAATCCGGCGCTGCGCGACGACCAGTCCTACAGCCAGGCGCACTACGACCAAGTCTGCGCCCAGTACGGTGATCCCGCGATGCTGGCCAAGTACTCGCTGATCTTCGTCGACTCCATCACGGTCGCGGGTCGCCTGTGTCTGCAATGGGCCAAGGGTCAGCCGCAGGCCTTCTCCGAAAAAACCGGCAAGCCTGACACGCGCGGTGCCTATGGCCTGCACGCCAGCGAACTGGTCGGGTGGCTCACGCAGTTACAGCACGTCCGTGACAAGGACATCTGGCTGGTGGGAATCCTCGACGAAAAGCTCGACGACTTCAACCGCAAGGTGTTTAGCCCACAGATCGAGGGCTCCAAAGCCGCGCTGGAGCTGCCCGGCATCGTCGATCAGGTCATTTCGATGGTGGTGCTCAAGTCGGATGACGGCACGCCTTATCGGGCCTTCGTCTGCCAGCACATCAACCCCTGGGGCTATCCCGCCAAAGACCGTTCCGGACGACTGGAGGTCGTCGAGGAGCCGCATCTGGGCCGCCTCATTTCCAAGATCACCGCGCCGCGCGCGCAATAAGCAGGAGAGTTTTCATGAACAGCTACAACCACAACGCCGCTTGGAACGATTTCAACGATGCCGAGGACCAGCGTGAATACGCCCTGATTCCGCCCAAGACCCTGGCCAAGGTGATCATGGCCATTCGCCCAGGCGGTTATGACGATCCGAGCCAAGGCTGGACGGGCGGCTATGCGACCCGCTCTGAAAAGACGGGGGCGATCTACCTCAACGCCAAGTTCACCATTCTGGAGGGACCGTTTGCCAAACGGGTGGTGTTCGGGCTGATTGGCTTGTCCAGCCCGAAGGGTCCCGAGTGGACCAACATCGGCCGCAGCTTTCTGCGCGCCATCCTGAACTCGGCACGCGGTATTCACCCGGCCGACAACTCGCCGCAAGCCCAAAGCGCGCGCCGTATCAAGGGCTTCGCCGATCTGGATGGCGTGGAGTTTGTCGCTCGCATCGATGTCGAGAAGGATCAGAACGGCGACGACAAGAACGTCATCAAGGCCGCTATTCAGCCGGATCACAAGGAATACGCGGCCCTGATGGGGCAACCGGCGCGCATGTCCAGCCCTGCGTCCGCTGCGCTGCAGAGTGCCACCCCATCTGCCCCTGGCGTGCCCACCCGTCCCGCTTGGGCGCAATAAGGAGGACTTCCCATGATGCTGCGTCCTCGGCAGCGGGAGTTCGTCACCCGCTGCGTCACGGCTCTCAAGGCCCATGGCAACACCCTCGGTGTGGCGCCGACTGGGGCTGGCAAGACGATATGCCTGTCCGGCACGGCCGGGGAGTTCCTGCAACACCCGGATGCCAAAGTGTGTGTTCTGGCGCACCGGGATGAACTGACTGCGCAAAACCTGGCCAAGTTTGGCCGGGTCAATCCCCACGTCAGCACTTCTGTGTTCGATGCCCGCCAGAAGTCCTGGTCGGGTCAGGCCACCTTCGCCATGGTGCAAACCTTGGCGCGCAACCTCGACCAGATGCCCATGCTGGACATGCTGGTGATCGACGAAGCCCACCACTGCGCAGCGCCGACTTACCGGTTGGTCATCGACTCCGTGCTCGCCAAAAACCCGCATGCGCTGATTTATGGCGTGACCGCCACACCCAATCGCGGCGACGGCAAAGGTCTGCGGGAAGTGTTTTCCAACGTCGCGGATCAGATCCGGTTGGGTGAGTTGATCCGTTCCGGTCACCTGGTGTCGCCACGTACCTTTGTGGTTGACGTTGGCACCCGCGACGCACTCGACGGCGTGCGCAAACTGACCGAAGACTACGACATGAACGCCGTGGCGTCGATCATGAACACCACGCCTGTCAATGCGGCGGTGGTCCAACATTGGCAGGAGCATGCCGCCCGACGCAAGACCATTGCCTTTGCCGCCACGGTCGATCACGCGTATGCCGTCTGCCATGCATTCATTGCAGCGGGTGTGAAGGCCGCTGTGGTTCATGGCGAGATGACCCCTGCCGACCGTCAAGCCACGTTGACGTCCTATGAAACCGGCGATGTAACGGTGCTGGTCAATGTCGCCGTGCTCACAGAGGGTTACGACTACACGCCCACCTCGTGCATCGTGCTGCTGCGCCCCAGTTCCTACAAATCCACCCTGATCCAGATGGTCGGGCGCGGCCTTCGCGTGGTCGACCCTGCCGAACACCCGGGCGTCATCAAGACTGACTGCGTTGTTTTGGATTTCGGAACGGCGTCCTTGCGTCACGGCAGTCTGGAGCAGGAAGTTGATCTCGATGGTTTCGCCGGTGACGGTGAGGCACCGACCAAGCACTGCCCGCAGTGTGATGCAGAAGTACCCATGGCCAGTCGCGAGTGCCCGCTCTGTGGGCACAGTTTTGCCAGGGAGATCGAGGAGACGCGGCATCGGATCAGCGATTTCGTGATGACCGAAATCGACCTGCTCAAGCGCTCCAACTTTGCCTGGTGCGATCTCTTTGGCGACGACTGTGCGCTGCTGGCCACCGGCTTCAAAGCCTGGGCTGGGGTCTTCTTCCTTGGTGGGCGCTGGTATGCGGTGGGTGCTGCCGAAAAACTCCCCGCCCGCTTGCTGGGTGCGGGTGAACGCACGGTGTGTCTGGCCCAGGCCAATGACTGGCTCAATGACCAGGAAGTCGACGATGCCGCCCACAAAACCCGCCGCTGGCTGCAGGAGTCGCCTACGCCCGGGCAACTGCGTTACCTACCTGCACCCTTGCGTGCTGATTTCAGCCTGACCCGCTATCAGGCCTCTGCGCTGCTGACCTTCCAGTTCAACAAGACCGCTATCCAGCGTTTGGTCACCGCTGCCAACGATGCGGTGATGACTGAACTACGGGAGGTTGCGTGAAATGTGCAGTGTGTGCCCGTCAAGCCAAGGGCCTGGGGTATTTCAACCCCCGCCTGCCGCGCTCCGATCATCGCCGCTACAGCGATCGCTGGGTGTTCTGCTCCATGCGGTGTCAGAACGCATTCTCCAAGCTCATGGTGCGCCTGACCCAGTTTCAGGAGGACGCCGTGATTGATCCCAGCGACATGGAAATCGCCGCGATGCGATCCGCACTCGGCCCCTTAGGCGAGTACGTCGCCTCCATTGGCATGGATCGCCCTTTGGCCGACTACGGCAAGGATGAAATCCTGCGCCTGGTGGAGGTCGTGGTCGACGCCTATCAGGCCCACATGCTCGCCGAGCACGAACGCATGGCCGAGAGAGACCGCGCTTTCTTTGAACAACGTGCCAGCCGTCAGGCATCTGCATCGACGGGTGGCGATCACCACAGGATTCCCTTTTGATGATAGACCTGAACCATCAACCCAAATTTCATGAGCAGGTATCGGCGTTGCTGGATGCCGCCCTCCAATCGGAGCGCAATCAGCAGGCGCGCCGACGTTATCTCGGTGCTTCCCGCTTGGGCGTGGCGTGCGAGCGCGCCCTTCAATACGAGTATGTCGATGCGCCGGTCGACGACGGCGCCCAGTTGCCCGGTCGCACGCTGCGAATCTTTGAGGTTGGCCATGTGATGGAGGACCTTGCCATCCGCTGGCTGCGCTTGGCTGGGTTCGACCTCTACACCCGCAAGCAGGATGGCGGGCAGTTCGGCTTCTCTGTCGCGGGCGGCCGCATCCAGGGGCATGTCGACGGCGTGATTGCCGGCGCACCCTCCGCGTTGAACTTGTCGTTTCCCATGCTTTGGGAGTGCAAGACCATGAACGACAAGAACTGGCGCGACACCGCCAAGAAGGGAGTCGCTGTCACCAAGCCCATCTACGCCGCACAGATGGCGATCTATCAGGCGTACATGGAGCCGAGCATTCCTGGCATCGCATCCCAGCCCGCGCTGTTTACCGCCATCAACAAGGACACCCAGGAGCTCTGGCTGGAACTGGTGCCGTTTGATGCGGCGCTGGCACAGCGCATGTCGGATCGGGCCGTCAAGGTCATCCAGGCCACCGAGGCCGGTGAATTGCTGCCGCGCGTGGCAGCAGAGCCGAGTTTCTACGAGTGCAAGTACTGCGCCTGGGCCCGGCGGTGTTGGGCTGAGCTGGGTACGAACGACCAGGGGGTGCAGCCATGAACGCGCGCCTTCCCGAACATGTCATCCGGCCAGCTCCGCTTGCTGCGCAACGGCACAAACCCTTGATCGGCGCATCCCTGCTGGAGCGCCTGCTGCTGCGCCATGTGTCTGTCGTGTGCCCGGAGTCCCGATTGGTCGTGGCGGTGATCAAACAGGCCTTCGTTGACCTGTGCTCGCCCTCGAAGCATCAGCGTGCCCAAGCCCGGCGATTCTTCCAGGATGGTCGCCTGAAGCTGTGGTGTGACCAAGTGGGCCTGTCGCCCAACTTCATGCGCGAAATTGCCATCAAGGCGGGCTACCTGAATCCGGCAGATACCGCCGAAGGAGATGGCCATGCTTGATTTCAATGGTCAAGACGATGTGGGTTCGTCTGCGGGTGGCAATGCCGAGCGGGATGAGTTGCGCGCCGCTTTGCTGGCTCGACTGGAGAGTGTGCTGTTTGCCCTGTTTCCGGCAGGCAAGATCGTGCACGGCAAATTCGTGGTCGGCGATGTGCTGGGCAGCCCGGGGCGCAGCCTGGAAATCGAGCTCGACGGTGAGCGTGCGGGTTTGTGGATCGATCGCGCCACGGGCAATGGGGGCGACATCTTTGCGCTGATTGCTGCACATCGGCACTGGGATACCCATCGCGATTTCGCTGCGGTGCTGGGCTTCGCCCGCGAAATCCTCGGCCGCGCGCCTGCCGTGTCTCCCGTTAAACGCAAGGCCAGCCCACCGGTGGATGAGTTGGGGCCCGCCACGGCGAAATGGGACTACTTGGCCGCCGACGGCAGTCTGATTGCTTGCGTGTATCGGTACGAGCCGGCTCCAGGCCGCAAGGAGTTTCGGCCATGGGATGCCAAGCGCCGCAAGATGACTCCTCCCGATCCGAGACCGCTATTCAATCAACCCGGCATCGCCCATGCCGAACAGGTGATTCTGGTCGAAGGAGAGAAGTGTGCACAGGCCTTGATCGATGCCGGCTATTGCGCGACCACCGCGATGCACGGCGCCAATGCCCCCATCGACAAGACCGACTGGTCACCCCTACAGGGCAAGGATGTCCTGATCTGGCCCGACCGCGACAAGCCCGGCTGGGAATACGCGATGAATGCGGCCGAGGCGGTCATGGCAGCCGGTGCGCATCATTGCGCGGTGCTGATGCCGCCAGCCAATCCGACGGAAGATGCGCCGCAGGGCGCTGCGGATGGGTGGGATGCAGCCGATGCACTTGCCGAAGGCTTTGATGTGCAGGGCTTCCTTGCCGATGGCGAGCGCATCCAGTTTCAGCCATCGACCACCGAGTCTGGGCAGACGTCAGACCCGACCGAGCAATCGGTCTGGGCGACGGAGGACGCGCTGGCGTTGACCTTCTCCGGTCGGTACGCACAGGACTGGCGCTATGTCGCCCTGTGGGGCAAATGGGTGTTCTGGACCGGCAAGCGCTGGCAAACCGAGGAGACCTTGGCTGCGCACCACTTGATGCGACAGATCTGCCGTGAGGCTGCACTCAAGGCTGATTCGCACCGTGTGGCCGCCAAACTTGCCAGCAGCGGCACCGTAGCCGGGTTGGAGCGGCTCGCGCGTTCGGATCGGCGTCATGCGGCAACGGCTGACGAATGGGACGCCGACCCCTGGTTGCTCAACACGCCGGGTGGCGTGGTGAATCTCAAGAACGGTGTACTGCGTTCGCACGATCGCCTGGATCGGTTAACCAAGATCACGACCGCTACGCCATCGGGGGATTGCCCTACATGGCGGCAATTCCTGAATGAGGTCACGGGTGGCGACCAGACCTTGCAAGCGTATCTGGCCCGTATGGCGGGGTATGCCCTGACGGGGTCGACCCGTGAGCATGCGCTGTTCTTCCTGTATGGCACAGGTGCCAATGGCAAATCGGTGTTCGTGAACACGCTGGCCACCATCCTGGGTGATTACGCAACCAATGCGCCCATGGACACGTTTATGGAAACCCGCACGGACCGGCATCCGACCGATATGGCGAGCTTGCGTGGGGCCCGCTTTGTCGCAGCGATTGAAACCGAGCAGGGCCGACGCTGGGCCGAATCCAAGGTCAAGAGCCTGACCGGTGGCGACAAGATTTCTGCCCGCTTCATGCGCCAGGATTTCTTCGAGTTCATGCCGCAATTCAAGCTGATCGTAGCCGGCAATCACAAGCCTGCGATCCGCAACATCGATGAGGCCATGAAGCGGCGCCTACACCTGATCCCGTTCACGATCACCGTGCCTCCGGAAAGACGTGACAAGCATCTGCAGCAAAAGCTGCTCGCCGAACGGGATGGGATCTTGGCCTGGGCCGTTCAAGGCTGTCTGGAGTGGCAGCGCTTGGGCCGGCTCGATCCGCCCCAGCAGGTGCTGGATGCGACGGACGAGTACTTCGAAGAGGAAGACGCCATTGGCGAGTTCCTGGACGAGGACTGCCAACAGTCACCCGTGGCGCGCGAGGCGATCTCCGCAATCTATCAGCGCTGGCGTGAGCGGGCCGAGCGGCGCGGTGAGTACGTGGGCACCAGCCGCTGGCTGACCCAGCAACTCATCAACCGTGGGTTTGCCCGCACACGACTGCATGGCGGGGCCAAGGCTTTGTCCGGCCTCTCGCTCAAACCCCGCGATCCGGGCGGCTACATGCCCTATCGCGATGACTGACCCGAATGGGTGACCGAAAGTGACCGGCATCTCGTTATCTCTCTACACGTGTACGCGCGCAGGCGCGAGCGGTTAACGAGAAACGGGTCACCTTCGGTCACCAGATGCCAAAAACACATGGAGTGACTAATGAACACAATGACCATCCTCGCCCTCGATCTGGGCATCCAAACGGGTTGGGCACTGGCCTGCCGCGACGGCGGTATCACCAGTGGCAGCCAATCCTTCAAACCCCAACGCTTCGAAGGCGGCGGCATGCGCTTCCTGCGATTCAAGCGCTGGCTCACCGACATCAAGCAGTGCAACGACGGCATTGACCAAGTCGTCTTCGAAGAGGTCCGCCGCCACGTCGGTGTCGACGCCGCCCACGCCTACGGCGGCTTCATGGGCCAGTTGACCGCCTGGTGCGAGCACCACCAGATCCCGTACCAGGGCATTCCGGTCGGCACGATCAAGAAGCACGCCACCGGCAAAGGCAATGCCAGCAAGAACGAGATGGTCACATCTGCCCGCGCCCGTGGCCATGCCCCGGCAGACGACAACGAGGCTGATGCCATCGCCTTGCTCTACCTGGCCCGTGAGATGGCATCGGAGGGGGTGTGACATGAAAGTGCCGCAATACCGCTACCGCTGCCCCTTGGGCAATCTGCAGCCGACCACGCCGGATCTGGACGCAGTCAAACGCGAGGGCTGGCGCAACGACCACCTCCTGGTGGTATCCGAGCACGACGACCGGCTGGACTGGGTCGAAAAGCAGTTTGTACGCAGGCTCGGCGAGCGTCTCTACGGGGATGGAGGTAAGCGCCATGACTGAGATCCGAACCGAATGGACCGTGGAGGACGTGGCAGCCCGCTTCGCTGAGGCGGCCGAGACAGCACACAAGCTGCCCCGGGTGCGCCCGGGTGGGTACTTCAACCCCTGGATGACGCTGGCCCTCCAAGTGCCTGAGCGCTATCCCGATCCCGAACGGCTGTACCGACCCATGCCGCCCAGTCCCCAAGCCGTTGAGCGGATGCTTGAGACCATGCGCTGGGTGCATTGGCTGGAGGTGGAGCAGCGGCATCTGGTGTGGATGCGTTCAAACCGTTATCGCTGGGAGCAGATCGGTCGGAGGTTTGCCTGCGCAGCCCGCACCGCTCAGCGCCGCTTTGATGCTGCCATCCATCTGGTCACTCTGCACCTAAACCAAGGCCATTGACTGAAGTCGCGGCAAGTTGATGGCTCGCGCGGGGTGACGCGGGATGGTTATGACGGATGCCAAAACACTCCCTGTCGCGTTTTACCCGGTTTCGGCCTACAGTTTCAGCTATGGTCAGGACAGCGGTGTGGGCAGCGGGTGTGATCTTCAGATCGCAGCCTCCCACCCCAACAGATGCGAATCGATGCGAACCCATGATGGCTGATGCCAATCTGGTGATTGCGAAGCCCTGCGGAAAATCGATGGGTCCTTCCTGGCCAAAACGGTATGCGGGGGGCAACAGCGCGAGATTTCGATAGCGACTGCCTTGAAAAACAGGTTACCACCCGGCCAGGTTACCGGCCTGTGGTTACCACCGTCCCTGACAGTTACCACCCCCTGAATATTTCCAACCCGCCCGGCGGCAACGCTCGGCGGGTTTTTCAATTCCATGACGCCAAACCTGCAGATCGAATACCGCCCGATCGATGCGCTGCTGCCCTACGCGCGTAATCCGCGCACGCACTCGCCGGCGCAGATCGCCAAGATCGCAGCCAGCATCGTGGAGTTCGGCTGGACTCAGCCCATCCTGATAGATGGCGACAACGGGATCATCGCGGGCCATGGTCGCCTGGCGGCGGCGCGCAAGCTCGAACTGGGCGAAGTGCCGGTGATCGAGCTGGGTCATTTGAGCCCAGCACAAAAGCGCGCTTACGTGATTGCCGATAACCGCCTGGCCCTGGATGCTGGATGGGACGATGAGCTGCTGGCGCTGGAGCTCTCGGAGTTGTTCGAGGCAGGGTACGACCTGCTGCTGACCGGCTTCGAGGATGACGAGCTGGCCAAGATGCTGTCTGATCTTGGTGCCGGGGAAGCGCAAGCGCCGGATGAGGATCCGACCAGCGAAGAGGACGACGATGTCCCGGAGCCACCTTGCCAACCGATCAGCCGTCTTGGTGATGTCTGGCAGCTGGGCCCGCACCACCTGATCTGCGGTGATGCCTCCGACCCGGTCGCCGTCGCCACCCTGATGCAGGGGGAGCAGGCGAGCCTGTGCTTTACCTCACCACCCTACGGCAACCAGCGCGACTACACCTCCGGTGGCATTGCGGACTGGGATGGACTGATGCGCGGCGTGTTCGCGCAGCTGCCCATGGCTCCCGATGGCCAGGTGCTGGTCAACCTCGGGCTGATCCACCGCGACAACGAGTTCATCCCGTACTGGGACCAGTGGCTTGACTGGATGCGAAACCAAGGCTGGCGGCGCTTTGCCTGGTACGTCTGGGACCAAGGTCCGGGCATGCCCGGTGACTGGCAGGGACGCCTGGCACCGAGCTTCGAATTCATCTTCCACTTCAACCGACAGACTCGCAAACCGAACAAGACGGTGCCCTGCAAGTTCGCTGGCCAGGAAACCCATCTGCGCGCCGACGGGTCATCCACCGCCATGCGCGGCAAGGACGGCCAGGTCAACGGTTGGACGGCAGCCGGTCAACCGACGCAGGACCACCGCATACCTGACTCGGTGATCCGGGTCATGCGCCACAAGGGAAAGATCGGCCAGGGCATCGACCACCCCGCAGTCTTCCCGGTGACGCTACCTGTGGAGGTCATTGAAGCCTACACGCAGGAAGGTGAGATCGTCTTCGAACCCTTCGGCGGCAGCGGCACCACGCTGATGGCCGCGCAGCGCACCGGGCGCATCGGCCGTGCCGTCGAGATCGCGCCTGAGTACGTCGAT
>Ga0255213_1000053_pt1 | contig 25703 bp, 26 predicted proteins | sample Miss_Law_RepA_8d_FD_183051 | JGI IMG/M metagenome (GOLD analysis project Ga0255213, IMG submission 183051) | Freshwater microbial communities from Mississippi River, Louisiana, United States - Miss_Law_RepA_8d | ecosystem: Environmental > Aquatic > Freshwater > River | place: USA: Louisiana... | reverse complement strand
TGACCAACTCCGGGATCAGGATGTTCAGGTCGCTGTAGCCATGACCGTGTGCGTGTGTCGGCATGTTGACTGGCACGCCGTTGATCGTGGTGGCGAAGTCTGTTCCATGGTCGAGGTTCATGCCTCGCAGGAAGTACTGGTTGGCTTTGCCATCACCCGAGTGCTGGGTGACGACCATCCCAGGGATGAACTCCAGCACTTCTGCGGGTCGCAACAACGCGCGGTTGCGCAGCAGCTCAGATCCGATCACGCCCTGGCTCGCCGCGTCGCTCGAGCCTACCGAGTTGTCGTAATGGCCCGTGATCACCACCGGAGGAAGGCTGGGTACGGAATCATGCGCATAGACTGAACCCGCGCACCAAATCAGTGCGAATTGAATCAGGGCAGTTTGATGGCGGGCATCCATCCGGCGTGACAGGCAAATTCCAGGCCAGTCTACTCGTAGACCTGAGTCTGATTTTTTCCTCGCTTGAGTTCGAATCCCTGTCCCCACCAAAAAACGATGCATATGGACCTGAGCAGGTTGGTGGGGCTATCATTGCTGCTCCGCCATGCAAAGTTTCTTCAAAGTTTCAATCTTTCAACCGCAGCCGACAAGCTGTTGATCTGATTGAATTTTTCTCGGTCACCTCCTGACCAGAGCTTGAAGAAAGTCCCTTCACACAGGGGCTTCACCGCGATTGAGACGCTTTTCTGCTCAGAACCACCTGACTGAGCGAGTTCGAAAAAATCCAATTGGAACAACGAGTTACGCGATTTTGACGTAACCCCCGTTGCCGTACTGCCGCAAAAAAGTCAGGAGCTTTTGCGAAAAGCAAGGCTTCATGCGGGCTGCGAGCGGTAGGGATTCGAACTGTCCGCAAACAGGTAATTGGCTGCACTCAGCTGCGTGTTATCGATCTTTCAGAGCAAGCAACACAGCTTGCTGAAGCTCAGCATTCACCGCTTTGACTTGAGCTGCCGGCATGCCTTGCAGCATCAACTGAATCACCACATTGGAAGCTGCAACCACTGTTTGCGCAGCCTGTTGAGGTGGGATACGCAGTGGCTTGAGTTGATGCAGCCTTTCAAGTCGGCCCATCGCAATCGCTTCAGCCCCCATGCGCAGACGGGCACTGATGGCGGGTGATTGCTGCAGCGCGCCGATGAGCGCCAAGTGCTTTCGCGCAAAGTCGATCCACTGATCCCAGCCCTTGAGCAAGTCTGCTTCCGGATCGCTGGTTTCAGGCTGCCTTTTCTTGCCTTGGAAGAACGACAGCATCTTGCGCTCTGCGACGGCGAGCATCAGTCCTTCCTTGTCGCCAAAGTGGTGGTACAGCGTGGGCGCAGTGACGCCGGCCAGTTCGCAAAGCCTTCGGATGGTGGGGAACTCACCCGGGTTGTCATCCATCCACGCGATGGCCAGCGACAGGATTCGCCCGGCGGTTTCAGATAAGCCTGAACTTTGTGTGGTCATGAGGTCGTCATTATAGCGGCGCTATACTTATAGCGATGCTATACAGGAGCGGCATATGAAAGTCTTTGTCACAGGTGGCAGTGGGTTTGTGGGTGGACACACCATCCGACGGTTGTTGGGAGACGAACACACCGTGGTTGCACCCGCCAGGAGAGAAGCGTCTTGTGACAAATTGCGGGCGCTTGGGGTGTCATCTTTTGCGATCGACTATGCGAATCCCGTTGCACTGGAACAAGCCATGGCAGGGTGTGATGCGGTGGTTCATATCGCTGCGTACCTGAAGATGTGGGGACCTTGGGCGGATTTCGAAGCAAGCAATGTGACCTTGACCGATCAGGTTTTGACGGCAGCGAAGGCCTGCGGCGTCAGACGTTTTGTGCATGTCAGTGCCGCATCGGTGGTCATGCAAGAGGCGATACCGATCATCCATGCAGATGAATCCGCGCCATTGACCGCGCTGCGCCATCTCCCTTACTCGGCAACCAAAGCCATTGCGGAGACGCATGTGCTGGCGGCGCATTCGGACAACCTGAAGACGGTGGCTCTGCGGCCGCCCTTGATCTGGGGCTTGGGGGATACGGTCGATGGTGATCTTGGAGATCAGGTGCGAAAAGGTCAGTTTGCCTGGATTGATCGGGGCGACTACCCGTACGCCACCTGCCATGTGCAGAACCTGAGCCACGCCATCGCACTTGCGCTGTGGTCAGAGGTGACCGGGGCGTTCTTCTTGACGGATGGCGAGGACATCACGCTGCGTGACTTTTTGACCCAACGCCTGCTTGCGAGTGGACTGCAGGCGCCGCGCATGTCAGTGCCTGCCAAGGCTGCGTGGTTATTGGGTGGCGCGATGGAGAAACTATGGGCGACCGGTTGGATGCCCGGCGATCCGCCGCTCACGCGCGAATTGGTCCGGCTGATTGGTTATCCGTTCTCTTTGGACATCAGCAGGGCCAAGTCGGTGCTGGGATATTCGCCAGAGGTCACCATCGCGCAGGGGATGGCACTGTGCAAACAATGAAGCGAAAAATGATCTGGATCGGCGGGGCTGTGGTGTGTAGCCTGCTCGTGGCTTGTGCCAGTTTGACCCCGCGAATCAACCCCGACTATGACGCCAGCAAGCCACACCACCGATCAGATGGCTTTGTCAATCGCTATGCCGAGCGGTCCGACAAGCCAGGCTTGTGGCGCTGGCAATGGGAGCGCCTGCGCGATGGTCTGCCCAAACCACCTTCAGCGCCCGTTCTGGGTGTGGCTCCTGACCTGACCTTGATCCACGGCGAGAGCACGCAACCCAGAGTGACTTGGGTGGGGCATGCGACCCTGCTGGTTCAGATCGACGGCGTGAATCTGCTTACCGATCCCCATTGGGGACGTCGGGCTTCGCCTTCCAGTTTCGCGGGTCCCAAGCGCCATCAGGACCCAGGTATCCCGTTTGAAAAGCTGCCAGCCATTCATGCGGTGGTGATCTCCCACAACCATTGGGACCACCTGGATAAGGATACGGTCCAGGCCCTGCTGGACGCACACCCTGGAGTCCGTTTCTACGTGCCCTTGGGATTGCAGCATTGGTTCAAAAAGGAGATTCGCGGCGCGGTGACAGATGGTGAGTCGCGCAATGTCATGGCCATGGACTGGGATCAAAAGGTGAGCCTCAAGGGCAAGACGCAAGCGCTGGAACTGCATTTCCTGCCCGTACAACACTGGAGTGCAAGGTCACTTGGCGACCGGTACGAGACGCTATGGGGAAGCTGGGCCATCATCCATCCAGATCTGCGGTTCTGGTTCTCAGGGGATTTGGGTTACTCGCCCGACACCCGAGACATTGGCGAACGCATGGGTGGATTTGATTTGGCTGCCATTGCCATCGGCGCCTATGAGCCGCGCTGGTTCATGAAAGACTCGCACTTGAACCCTCAGGAAGCCTTGCAGGTCATGCGGGACGTCAAGGCCAAGCGTGCGATCGGCATTCACTGGGGAACCTTCGAGGGCATCAGCGACGAGCCGATTGATCAGGCGCCCAAGGATCTTGAAATCGCGAAATCAACTTCTTCGGTGCCGATGGACTTCTTTGTTCTGAAGCATGGTCAGTCCTGGGTCAAACCATCGCAGTAATTGATCACGCTGCACGACCGCTCAGCTTTCCTAAGAAGGGCAACGCCAGAATTTCATAGGCGTCCGCGGCATCGCGGTACGCGTAGGTGTGGTCCGTATCAGGCAATACAGCGAGTTGCGCGTGGGCAGCATGGCGGGGCGATTCACGAGTCTTGTTCCTGCGCTTTAGTTGAACGCAAGCCATATGCCGAGAGGCAAGAACACCAAGCTCGCAAGATGACCGGTGATAACCGTTGACGCGACCTTATGTGGTTCAACCTTAAATTTATCTGCCAGCATGAAGTTGAAAACCGCTGGCGGTAAGCAGGCGAACAAAATGAGGACTCCGCGCTCGACCCCCTGTAGGGGGATCAGCATCAGCAGTGCATAAACAGCGACAAGCCGGATGGAAAGGGTCAATATCGATGAAGTCACCCCGACCTGGATGTCTTTGATGTGGCTACTTGCCAGACGCGAACCTAAGGCCAGCAGCATCATGGGAACCAGGACGTTGCCAATCATGGTCAGTGCCGTTTGAACGGGTAGCGGCGGTTCCACTTGCCACCGGGAAGCGCACAGCCCCATCAGTGTTGCCCATACGAGCGGATTGCCGTAAACCATCTTCCAATCGATTTTTTTGCTCATGATGGCAGCGCCCAAGGTGAAATGCAGAACGTTGGAGATCACTAGCAGCACGATTGCAAGAGGCAAACTTTCCGGTCCGTAGGCAAGCGCAATCAGAGGTATCCCTACGGGGCCGACGTTGGTGAACATGACGCAAGGAAGGAAGGCATCTCGAGATGCACCTGAAAAACGTACCAGAGGCAATGCCATCAATCCGCTCACCAAGATCAAGGCAACGGACGCCGCTGTGAATGTCAGGGCCTGCACGGGATCAAATGATTTGGCTGCCAGCGAGCTAAAGATCAGTACCGGCAGGGCGATGTCAACGATCAATTTGTTGGCACCAGCCAAATCCGGCCTTGCCCGATAACCGTAGGTAAAGCCAACCAACGCAATCAAAAAAATAGGGAGCGTGATTTCGACGATTTTGAGGATCATGGCGTTCGTCAAAGGCTGCCCGTGTACTCGCCGCGTGCGGGGTAGTCTTTGGCCACTGCAAAGTCGATAGCTCCCAGCAGGTCCTGGAATTGCGGACGCGCGAAGGGCATGGTCTGCGTGGAGCCGTAGTAGAGCGTTCCGTCAGGGCGAACGATGAACACGCCCGGTTCGCTGAACAGCGCGGGTTCCTCAATGCCAATCGAGGTCAGGCCGCGGGAGGTGCTGATGTACAGGCCCCACTGACGTGCGGTTTGCAGGTTGAGGTCGTAGCCCACACGCAGGTGTTCCGCCTTGATCTTGTCGGCCATGGCCTGGGCACGCTCGGCGTTGTCACTGCTGACAGCGACTACCTGTACACCGCGTTTTTCAAACTCGGGCATCAGGCGCTCGAGTTCCATCAGGTATTTGGCACAGATGGGGCAATGCAGGCCACGGTAAAAGACGACCATGTCAAATGTGGTTGGAGGTGTGGCGCCCAGCACATATCGCCCGCCTCCCACCAAAGGAATGTTCAATGCAGGGACAGGCTGGCGCGGGGTCAAGGCGAGGGTGCTCATGAGATGTCCTTTCAAAAATGGGGTGTCGTCTGCGCAGGCTGGGTAGCACAGATCAGAGTATGTCGTATGATTTGCAACAGAAAATTCAGAAGCAATTGCAATTCGTACAAAATGAGTGACGCTAAATTGGATCGCCTGTCGGCTCTTCTGGAAGGACTGGCACCGGTGGTGACGCTGGGTTTGTCATCACAAGATCGCCTGCAAGGTGCGCCGCACCCAGACAACGACAGTGCTTTACAGCTTTACTTTCTGACGCGTGGCAGTGCCGAGCTGGAGGTTGGCGGCTCTTCACAGAGGCTCGAGTCTCCTGCCTTGGTGGCGGTTCATGCCAGTCAGTCTTTCGTGCTGCACAAACTCACGGCAGATGATCCGAATCGTTTGATCGGTGCCCACGTCCAACTGTTGGGGCCAGTGGCCACTCTTTTCCTGGAGGAGTTTGCGCACCCGCGAGTCGTATCGCTGGCCGATGATGAACCCGCCTTGCGTCTGGCAGTAGCCATGATCGAGTCCGAGTTGAATGCGCCGCGTTGTGGTCAGCCCGCGCTGCTGAACCGAGCAGGTGACATTCTCTTCATTGGTCTTTTGCGCCATTTGGTGGCTCATCCCGTCGCGACAAGGGGAGGACTGTTCAATGGCTTGGCCGATCCCCGTATTGCTAAGGCGCTGGTGGCGATGCACCAGCGGCCGGCTTTTGGCTGGGACCTGGAGCTACTGGCTCAGGAGGCGGGCATGTCACGAACCGGTTTTTCCACTAAGTTCCACCAAACCATGCGCCGTCCACCAGGACGATATTTATCTGCTATCAGGTTGGCATTGGCGCAACGCGCTGTAGATTTAGGCAAGGGTCTTAAAGAAGCAGCGAGGATCGCAGGTTATGAAAGCAGCTCAGCGCTGTCGCGTGCCCTTTCAAAAGCAAAAGACCATTAGCCTTGCTCTGGCACTCCCGCCAACCTTTTGTGAGTCCTCCGCGTACAGAACCTTTTCTCAAAAAAGATCAAGTGCCTGGAAGGCCTGTCAGCAACGATCAACCGATGTTCGGCGTTTCTTGAAGGAAAGTTATGAAATCCATTTTTACCATTGTCGTTTCATTCTTGCTTCTGTACATGCCGGCGGCGTATGCGCAAGTATTCGACGCTTTTCGGGGGCACTTACAAGATATCAAATCACGATTTAGTGCGCACCAAAGGATGGAAGGTCAAGTCTTAAAAAGGGGTTCAATTGACACAAATGCAAAAGGACAAGACTTGATACACAACTCTTCTGGTAGTTGGATGCTTATCCGATCTGGTGATCAGCTCTATTTACAGTCAGGCGACGATTTTCGATCGAGTCCCGGGCCAGACTACCATGTGTATGTGAGCAATAGTCCTGCTATCAAGGATGGCGATGAATTTGGCAGCAGTCAGATAGAAGTGGGGCGACTGGTAAAACCCAATGGTGCGGCCTACTACCTGCTGAAAGCAAATGACGCAGGCGGTATTCGTAGCGTCCTCATATGGTGCAAACAGTTCAAAGAGTACATCGGCTCAGCGGATTTGGTGGTTGTCAAGTGATGCCTCCGCCTACGGAGCCCGTATTGAGTTCGAATCCCCGATCCTGCCAAAAACAGGGGGCCTGAGACTGAGCGAGTCAGTTGAACAATCGCTTTTGGCCCGCCAAGACTATTTCGAACTGATTCCAAGTCGTTCGAACAATTTACAACTCGTTCGGGGCCTCCTTGGGTGCGCCCCTAGAACACTTTCCGGATCAGACAGGCTTCTTCATAGGCCTCAATGTCTTTGAGCCGGTACAAGACCTTCCCCACGATCTTCAAGTACTGCGGGCCCTCGCCGACGGTGCGCCAGCGCTGAAGTCTCGCGACTGAACACACCCAACGATCTGCAAGCATTGTTTCGGTCAGGAGTTGGCGGGCAGGTTCGGCCGGGACCTCTGGAACCAACAGTTTGGGCTCGAACTTGGGTTCGTTGGCTGCTGTTTTGGCGATGCCATTGGACAGGGCGTCCAGCACGTCACCCATTTTCTCAGCCCGTGGGTTCGAAGATGAGGTGTTGTTAGTAGCCATGGGCGTGCTCCTTGATGCCTATATGCAGTGGTTTCATATAGGTTCATACCGGTTGGCTGGACTTTTTTCTCAGCAGGGTTGTTTCCATGCCTCCTAAATGCTACGACCCAAAGCTCTAGACAGCGTAGAAGGGCTGGCATAGCCAGTTCGCGCAGCAATTTGTTTCAGCCCAACACCGGTCTGCACCAGTTGCCGTGCAATGGCCAGCCGCAAATTTTCTAAATACTTTCCAGGTGGCACCTGCATGACGTCTTTGAAGTAATTCGCAAACGATGTCCGCGACATGCCTGCCAAGTTGGCCAAGGTTTCCAGGGTCCAAGGGTGAGATGGCTTTGCGTGCATGGCAACCAAACTTCTGGCAATTCGCGGATCTGACAACGCAAGAAACAGCCCTGATTCGTGTTGCGGTCGAGATGTTAGGTGTCGCATCAAACTGATCAGCAAGATATCGCCTGCATGATTGATGAAGAGCGGTTGGCCACAACGACTGGCCTGCATTTCATTGGCAATCAGCGTCATGACTTGCACGAGCGATGGGTCAGCGTCCCTCATTCCAATTGAGATTGGCCGAGGTAGCTCAGCTAAAAAACTGGGCCCCATGGGGCCATCAAAAACAACGCTAAAACTCATCAAGCAACGCTGATTGGCTTCGAGGATGTTTGGGAGCGAGTGCTTCGCAGGGCAAACCAACAAAGACAGAGAGTCCAGTTGAATGGCCGAAAAGTTATCCGAGGAGAGTTCAGATGTTCCCTCCTTGATGATGTGTAAAGAAAAACCTTCAGCCATGGAAGTCTGAGTCACTTTTGGACTGAGTCCTTCCAGTAATGCGGTGAGGCGATCTAAGCGAGGGGCATCCATTTGTACGAATTGCAAATTTATATGTACGTATTGTTGCATCAAGTACAAGATAATGCAAAGAGGCGAGAGTGCTTTAACCGAGTCAGGATCCATGTTTTCAAAAATTGCATCTATCACGCTCCCCATCTTCACTCTGGTGTTGGTTGGCTTTCTGTACAGCCGCCGCGTCAAACCGGACCTGGGAGGTGCCAACAAGTTGGTTGTGGACGTGGCTCTACCGGTTTTGATTTTTATTTCGCTGTCTGCCAAGTCCTTTGACCCGATCTCAGCCCTGTCGTTTACTGGGGCATCCATTTTGTTGATTTTTCTGAGCGGATTGATCGCTTGGCCGTTGGCGAAATTTTCAGGCGCTACTCAGCAGGCATTTTTGCCTTGTGCCATGTTCACCAACGTGGGCCCGATTGGAATCCCTTTAATTGCCTTGGCCTACGGACCAGAAGGAATGGCAACAGCGGTGGTTTTGTTGGTGATCTCCAATATTCTGCATTTCACGCTGGGTGCTGGCGTGATGAGCGGCAAAGTGGACTGGCGCATGGTGTACGCCAACCCACTGGTTTGGGCAACTGTGCTGGGTGTGGCCAGTTCTCAATTGCAGTTGGCTCTACCCGAATGGGTTCAAACCTCTTGCACCATGATTGGCAGTGTGTTGGTTCCGATGATGTTGATGTCCCTCGGGGCAAGGCTTGCCAGCAGTCAAGTCGCAGATGCTTGGGTGGGAGTTCAGTCAGGCGTACTGATTTTGATCGTCAGAATTGCGGCTGCATTTTTGACCCTCTGGCTCATCCCCTTGCAAGGGTTGGAGCGCGGAGCGTTGATTTTGTTTGCATGTTTGCCTCCCGCAGTTTTCAATTTTCTTCTGGCGGACAAATTTCAAGTAGAGCCAAATAAGGTTGCGTCCACAGTCATCGTCGGCCACGTGCTGAGCCTGGCGTTTCTGCCTCTCGGTATTTGGCTCGCATTCATTTAATCCTTTCAATCCAAACTCACAAGGAGCATCTCGCATGATCAAGTTCTATTTCCATCCGTCACCCAATCCATTGAAGATCGCGCTGTACCTAGAAGAGACTGGTGAACCCTACGATCTCATTCCAGTGGATACGCGCAAAGGTGAGCAGCACTCAGATGCTTTCAAGGCGATCAACCCCAACGCCAAGACGCCGGCCATGCTGGATGATGACGTTCGAGTTTTTGATAGCAACGCTATGTTGCTTTATTTGGCTGAAAAGATTGGTAAGTTTGTTCCTGTTGACACGCCCAAAAACAAAGCCGAGATGTACTCATGGCTGATGTTTGTGGCCACGGGCATTGGCCCGTACTGTGGTCAAGCGGTTCACTTCAAACACTTTGCACCCAAGCCAAATGACTATGCGGTGAATCGCTATGACTTTGAAGCATGGCGGCACTGGCACCTTATCAACGACCATTTGGCAAATCAGCCTTACATGATGGGCAATGAGTACACCATCGTGGACATGTCGGTTTGGGGCTGGGCTCGAGTCGCACCCTTTGTTTTGGGTGCAGATGCTTGGGAAAAACTGCCCCATGTCAAACGCTTGCTCGATGAAATCAACGCGCGACCTGCGGCGCAGCGCGCAGAAGCCTTGAAGACGAAGTTTGCCTTCAAAACCGAAGTGGATGAGGACGCACGAAAAATGTTGTTCCCCTCCAATGAGCGTCTTAAAACCGCTGGGGTATGACGCATGATTGACTTTTATTACTGGACAACGCCGAACGGTCACAAGGTCACGATGTTCTTGGAAGAGTCAGACCTTGACTACAACATCAAACCCATCAACATCAGCAAGGGTGAACAATTCGCCCCTGATTTTTTGAAGATTGCCCCCAACAATCGCATTCCGGCCATCGTTGACCACTCGCCACTGGGTGGCGCTGCACCCATTGCGATTTTTGAGTCAGGCGCCATTCTTTTGTATTTGGCAGACAAGACACAAAAGTTTATTCCTCAAGATTTACGTGGAAGAAATGAATGCCTGCAGTGGTTGTTCTGGCAAATGGGAGGCTTAGGCCCTATGGCTGGTCAAAACCACCATTTTGTACAGTACGCCCCCGAGCAATTGCCTTACGCCATCGATCGGTACGTCAAAGAGACTTCCCGCTTGTATGGCGTCTTGAATAAGCATCTGTCAGATGGCCGTGAGTACATTTGCGGCGACTACTCGATCGCTGACATGGCCGCCTATCCTTGGGTCGTGCCGCATGAGCGTCAGCGCCAGGACATGAGTCAGTTTCCCTCTCTGGCGTCATGGTTTGAACGAATAAGAAACCGTCCAGCAACACAGCATGCCTATGAGATTGCCAAGTCAATCAATACATCGCCCACCGTGGACCAGAACGCCAAATCTATTTTGTTTGGTCAAGATGCCAAGACCGTTATTTGATTCTCATTGAGGAAAATTCCATGAAAATAAAAGCGGTTGTTTTTGATGCCTACGGCACATTGTTTGATGTTTACTCCATCCAAGTTTTGGCTGAAAAGTTCTATCCTGGACACGGGGCCGATATTGCGGTGAAGTGGCGCGACAAGCAAATTGAGTACACACGGTTGATCACTCAGTCCGATCCTCACAACGCATCGGGTAGCCAATATTTCCGCCCGTTTTGGGAGTTAACGCAGTTGTCGTTGGAGTACACACTAGACCGACTCAAACTTGAACGTGAATCTGGGCAAGTTGAAAAACTGATGCAGCAATATGCACACCTCACGCCATTTGCAGAAAATTTGGCAGTGCTTCAAAAGATCAAAGACATTGGTCTTACTACAGCCATCCTCTCAAATGGCAGTGTGGATATGCTTACCTCAGCAGTCAAGAGCGCGGGAATGGAAGATGTTTTAGACCATCTCATTTCAGTGGATTCGATTCGACTGTTTAAGACCTCTCCCGAAAGTTACGGTTTGGTCCAACAAGCCATTCCGGTCAACAAAGATGAAGTTCTATTTGTATCCAGCAATGCATGGGATGCTTTGGGTGCCACCTGGTTTGGTTTTACAACGCATTGGGTCAATCGACAAGGTTTGCCGTTTGAAGCGTTATCTCCGCAGCCGCATTTTTCAGGCTCTGACCTTAATTCAGTATTGGATTCGTTGGGTTAAATTGCAATGAGACCATCCATGTCTTTGATTTGATAAATTTTCAAGTTACATGACCGAACCAAATCTCTGTCTCAACATTTAGAATGATGCATTGAACCCCAAGAGCTTGATTTACTTGCACTTGAAAACTTAGGCGGTTTGCGATCTGGTATCTTCTGGCCCGCCAAGATTCATTCGAATTGATTCCAAGTCGTTCGAACAATTTCCAATCCGTTCGGGGCCTCCCAAGGCGCTCTTAGAACGTCTTCCGGACCAGGCTGGCTTCCTCGTAGGCCTCAATGTCCTTGAGCCGGTACAGGACCTTCCCCACGATCTTCAAGTACGGCGGCCCCTCGCCGACGGTGCGCCAGCGCTGAAGGCGCGCGACGGAGCACACCCAGCGATCGGCGAGCATTATTTCGGTCAAGAGTTCTCGTGCAGGCTCGGCCGGGACCCTACGGCCTGAAGGTGGAGCCTCTGGTTTGGTCTCTCTTGCTGCCGTTCTGGCGATGCTGCTGGACAGTACGTCCAGCACGTCGCGGGGGCTTTCAGGCCGTGGTGTAGCAGAAGAGGTGTGGCCATGTGCCTCGGTGCTTGTATGGGGTGATTTCATACAAGTTCATACCGGTTGGCCGGGCGCTTTTTCTCAGCGTGGTTAGGCGGCTTTCGGCCATAAGCAGACTCTCAGTCCCCGCACGATATAGAGAATTGGGTGTCTCGCTGGAGAGTGAGACCTGCGTCGCAGGCACCCAGAAGACCAACAGTGAAAATGGGGCGAGTAGCTAGTTAACGACCTTCACCTTGCTCTCCGTTTCAGTGGCACAGTGCATACCCAAACGGCTCAATAGGAGGCGATCCTTCTCCGCCTGAGGATTGCTGGTCGTCAGCAGTCGATCTCCATAGAACATGCTGTTGGCACCCGCCAGGAAGCACAGCGATTGCAGGCTTTCAGGCATTTCTTCTCGACCTGCCGACAAACGAACCATCGCCCGAGGCATGCAGATGCGGGCAATCGCGATCATGCGGACAAACTCAAAGGGGTCCAGTCTCTGGGTTCCTGCCAAAGGCGTGCCTTCCACTTGCACCAAATTATTGATCGGCACAGATTCAGGATAAGGGTCCAGATTGGCCAGTTGGACGATCAGACCGGCTCGTTGACGGCGCGTCTCGCCCATGCCGACGATGCCGCCGGTGCAGACTTTCAGCCCAACATGGCGAACACGTCCAAGGGTATCGAGTCGATCCTGATAGGTTCGGGTCGTGATGATCTGGCCGTAGAACTCGGGGGAGGTGTCCAGGTTGTGGTTGTAGTAGTCCAGCCCGGCATCCTTGAGTTGTTCGGCCTGAACATCATCCAGCATGCCTGCGGTCAGGCAGGTCTCCATCCCCAGCGCTTTGACTTCGCTGATCATCTCTCCAATCTGCTCGATGTGACGCTCCTTGGGTGAACGCCAGGCCGCCCCCATGCAAAAGCGCGTGGCACCGCTGGCTTTGGCTGCACGGGCCGCGTCCAAGACCTCTTCCAGCGGGAGCAGTTTTTCGGCTTTGAGGCCCGTATCGAAATGGGCTGATTGCGGGCAGTATTTGCAGTCCTCTTCGCAGCCGCCCGTTTTGATGGACAGCAGCGAGGAGAGCTGAATCGCATTGGGGTCAAAATTGTCCCGATGGACCTGCTGCGCACGGAAGATCAGGTCATTGAACGGTAGCTCAAACAGTGCTGCCACTTCATCCACCGTCCACGGTTTGGTGTTGCGGCGGTCCGCGTCAGTAGTCGGTGTCAGTGTCTTGATTTGATTGAGGTTCATGCGTTTTCCAGTGCCACGCGCAAAGCGCTCAGGCTCAAGTGAGCGGCAACAGCCGCGGGATTGGGGTCTGGCAGACGAGGCACCTGACCCCAGCAAGGAGCATTCAGTCGGGCCGATAAAGCGGCCAGATTATCTTCAACATAGGCCATCGAGGGATCAACTGCATTGGCAACCCAGCCAGCCAGGTGCAATCCGCGAGCTTGAACGGCCTCAACGGTGAGCAGTGCGTGATTGATGCATCCCAAGCGCATGCCCACCACGAGAATGACTGGCAAATCGAGATCTGCTGCCATATCGGCGGTGTCCCAGCCAGCGGTCAGTGGCACACGAAAACCACCCACGCCTTCCACAAACCCAATGTCGCAAAGTCTCAGCGTCCGCTGCACGGTTGCGAGCAACGCTTCTGGCTCAATGGTGATGCCCTCGAGTTCGGCTGCGATATGAGGCGCGCAAGGTGTGCGCAGTTGTAAAGGCCCAACCTGGGCGTCGGTCAGTTCAATATTGGCAGCGGCGCGCAGGCGCAGTACGTCCTCGTTGACCCATCGGTTATTCACGATGTCCTGGCCCGCCGCCAGGGGTTTGACGGCTGCGCTGCGCATTCCAAGGCTACCCGCCAAATGGGTCAGCCCTGCTGTGATGGCGGTCTTTCCGATTTCCGTGTCGGTGCCTGTGACGAAAAATCCCTTCATGCACCCTCCATGCGTTGCACGGCTGCCTCTACGGCATCCAAAAGGCGGTCGATGTCGCTTGCAGTGTGTGTGGCGCACAAGGTAATGCGCAATCGCGCCTGCCCCACGGGAACCGTCGGCGGACGGATGCCGGGTACACGCAGGCCAGCCGTCTCCAGCTCCGATGACAGGATCATGGTGGCGTCGTTGGAGCCAACGATCAGCGGTTGCACGGGTGTGGATGAAAGGGTCAGTTGCCAACCCCAATGGGCATGGCGATCCAGCAATTCACCCAAGCCCTTGCGTAATTGGTGCTGCAGTGCCAACAGGTGTCTGCGGCGTTGTTGGCCAACATCTCCTTCAATGAGATCGAGACTGGCCAATAAGGCATGGCAGACCGCAGGCAAGGAGGCCGTGGTGAAGATGTAAGTGCGAGCCGCCTGCATCAAATAGGCGATGACACGTTCGTGGGCGGCGACAAAAGCCCCTGACAAGCCAGCCGCCTTGCCCAGGGTGCCGACCAGAATGATGCGCTCACTGCACAGGCCAAAGTGCTCCAGTGCACCACGTCCACGCTCCCCCAGCACGCCAAAGCCGTGCGCATCGTCGAGGACCAGCCACGCATCGTGCTCCTGTGCCAATTGCAGCAACTCCGGCAAGGGGCCCATGTCCCCGTCCATGCTGAAAATGGTGTCGCTGACGATGAGTTTGATTTTCGCCGTGCTGGACGCCAGAAGCTTGCGCAGCTCGGCCACATTGGCGTGGGCATAGCGCTGAACGGGTGCCTTGGCCAGGCGCATGCCGTCGATCAGGGATGCGTGGTTGAGTTCGTCCGAGAAAAATTCGGCTTCGGAATCCCCCAAAGCCGAGGTAACCGCCAGATTGGCCATATAGCCGGTGCTGAAGCTCAACACACGCGCCTGTGGAATGTGAGGCGCAAACCAGCTGGCCAGCCTGTCTTCGAGGCGCTCGTGCGCCAGCGTGTGGCCGCTGATCAGGTGTGAGGCGCCCGAGCCACCAGCCCAAATTTGCGCGCCTTCCGCCAAAGCCTCGGCAATGCGCGGGTGGGATGCCAGCCCAAGATAGTCGTTTGAACAGAACATCAGCCTCTGCTGGCCGACGCCGTTTGTACTCCGGACGATTTGATGAGGTGACGTTGGCGATTCTGCGGTGCGCAACACCCGGGTCAAGTGCTGCTGGGCTATGGCGTCGAGTTTCTGGGTCAGATGCTCATGCAGCATGGTGCAGAACCTCGTTCAAGGTGACGCCCACGGCATGGGCCAGAAAATCCGCTGCTGCCTGGTCGATTACATAGGGGGGCATCAGGTAGACCGTGCTGCCTATCGGCCGGATCAACAACTCATGACGCCGTGCAGCCAAGTGAAAACGTTCGCTGAATCGGTCGCCGGCATCTGTGACGTCGAAAGCGAGAATCATTCCCCGCTGGCGGAAGTTCTTGACACGAGGGTGCTCTGACAAAACTGCAAATGCTTCGCTCAAGGCCGAGGCCTGGACTCGATTGGCCTGTATCTGTCCAGCATCGAATCGATCCAGCACCGCATTGGCTGCGGCACAGGCCAGAGCGTTGCCCGTGTAGGAGTGAGAGTGCAGGAACCCACGGGATACGTCATCGCTCCAGAATGCGCGGTAGACAGCCTCTGTGGTCAGCACCAGTGACAAGGGCAATGTTCCACCGGTGATCCCTTTGGAAAGGGTGACGAAATCAGGCCACTGCGCTGTGTCAACCTGTTCCCAGGCAAAAAAGGTTCCTGTGCGCCCGCAGCCCACCGCAATCTCATCGGCAATCAAGTGAACACCGTGCTGGCGGGTGAGCGCGCGCACTTTGCGCAAGTATTCGGGGGAGTGCATGACCATGCCGGCCGCCCCCTGGACTAGCGGCTCCACGATCACTGCAGCAATGTGCTCGCCCCGCTCATCGAGCAAGCTGCGCAAGGCAGAAAACGCGGCATCCTCGTTGTTGAGTCGGCTGTCCGGCGATTCAACGATGTGTGCATGCATCAACAGTGGATCGTAGGCGTCACGGAAGATGGCCACGTCGGTCACGGCGAGCGCACCGATGGTTTCACCGTGGTAGCCATTTTTGAGACAGACAAACTCGCGCCGGAGCGTTTGCCCCTGATTGCGCCAGCTGTGAAAACTTTGCTTCAACGCGATTTCAACGGCACTCGCACCATCCGAGGCAAAGAACACATGACCCAGCGAGCCACCCGTTCGGACGCTTAGCCGTTCGGCCAGCCGAACGGCAGGTTCGTGCGTGCAACCGGCCAGCATGACATGCGGCAGCGTATCGAGCTGGGCTTTGATGGCTGCATTGACGTCAGGATGCGCATGGCCGAACAGGTTGACCCACCAGGAGCTGTTGGCATCGAAGTAGCGTCTTCCTTGCGTGTCAAACAACCAAGGGCCTTCGCCTCGTGCGATTGGCAGAGGCGGCGTCTTCTGTGCGCGAGCCATTTGCGTGCAAGGGTGCCACACCACGTTAAGGCTCCGAATGGCAAGCTCACCTTGCTGAGCAGAGTGAAATTTCATCAGGTATGAATCTGAACGCTCCCTCACTGGCATCCTCGACAGTGAATGGGAAAACAGCGTCACCTGGCGATGCGCCACCTTGTTGGCCGGTATCCGGGCTGGTGGAAGCTGCTGTCGCCTTCCCGAGCAATATGCTCAGTGGCTAGTGACAGGAGTGAGAGGTGAGTCTCGTCCACTTACCGTTGCGAGGACAGCGCAGGTTGAGTTTTCCCTGAAAGGGTTAGCTTCCCTGCTTCCCGTTTAACTGCGATGTGTGAAATACACCGCGAGCACCAACCTTTTTAGTTTAGCTCATACACCTACATTCGCATGCTGGTTCTGAAATGTGGTGGCTGCGCCGACATTGCCTGCGCTTATTGGCCGACCGCTTTGGGTCGATATGACCTGCAAATGACCGCTGTAGGAAATGATCACGGATGACTTCTCTTGGCCGGATGCGGAAGTTCCTTAAGGCACTCACGACAGGCAGCAACCGCTGCACAGCCGACCCCGAGCAATCGTTGCCATCCTGCTAATTGGTACGGCGCCAAAACCCCGAAATTTCCCCAACCCCTTCCTGCCGTACCAGGCCCAAAAAGTCAGGAGGTTCTGAGACGAAACGGGGTCTGAGACGGGCTTCGGGCGAGTTTCCCTGAAGCGCAGTCAGGAGCCCATAGCAAAAAGCCCCGCGTGGTGCGGGGCTCTGAGCGCCTTCAAACTTGGGTGAGCAAGTTGGCAGGACTTGTTTTGGCGGGGCAGTGAAGACCGCTCCACCAACCAGCTCAGGTCCAGATCCATCGTTTTTTGATGGGGATGGGGATTCGAACCAAAGTTCGAATCAATCTTCCAAGAGACTGCGAAGCATCCATGCTGTCTTTTCGTGGACATCAATTCGCTGGGTCAGAACATCAGCGGTGGGCTGGTCATTTGCTTTGTCGACAACTGGAAAAAGGTTACGGGCTGTTCTGGCGGTTGCCTCTTGTGCCCGAACGAGATGCTTGATCATTTCTGTTGCCTTGGGCACGCCCTCGACCTCAGAGATAGAGGCCCGCTTGGCGAACTCTTTGTAGGTGCCAGGAGCGGGATACCCGAGTGCGCGAATACGCTCAGCAATCACATCCAAAGCAGTCCACTGCTCCGTGTACTGAGTCATGAACATCGTATGCAGAGTATTGAATTGGGGACCCGTAACGTTCCAATGGAAATTGTGGGTCATCAAATAGAGGGTGTAACTGTCAGCGAGTAGGTTTGACAGACCTTCAGCTATCTTTTTCCGCTCCCCATCAGTAATGCCAATGTCGATAGCCATACTCATTTTTTTGGTTGCCATATGCGTTCCTCTTGCAGTTAGGGATGGGACTAATCATTATCTACTCTGCCCCGTCGGCGGGCTCGGCGAAGCTGTGGCTAGCTTGCTGCTGTGCGAAGGCGTTGTGCCCAGCAAGTTCCGCATGCTGGCGCTGCCTGACCAATTTCTTGGTGCGGGTGCTCTGCCTACGCTGCACGATCGCTACGGTATCTCCGCAGAGAAAATGGTCACATCGTTCAAGGAATGGCTGGACTGAACGCTTTAATCTGGAAGTCCACATACGCTTGCGTTCACCTTCATCGATTGGTTTGACTGCCGATTCGATTTTTTATGTGGGGGGAGGCTGGGGCTTTCAAAAAATTCCCCTGTGTGAGGCAGGCTACGTCTAGGCTCTTGACAAACTCCGTTTCCGCCAAGTAACCCGTTGATTTTCAACGGGTTTTTGGTTTCTGGGGGTCTCAACTGCGGTTCAACTGCGGAATTCGCAAAACCCGGCTTCGAGACTGTCCCCTTTTGTGGACATACTTTTCCCAACCTTCAACTGCGGAATTCTGCGTTTCAACTGCGGAATTCTTGGCACTCACGAGCATGGCTCAGCTTCGGTCTTTTTCTTTGGGATGACCTCTTTTCAATGCGAATGATTCTCATTTACAATGAGTCTTACAAACCATGTCGCAGGAGGTCCGTATGGAACATTCGCCCAGCTGCCAGCACACCATGCTGGCCCGTAGCCCCGTCGGGCATGTGTCGGTCTGCCCCGATTGCGGGGTGGTGCATCTGTCCATGGACTGCGTGTCGGTTCGACTGGAAGTCAACGCGTTCCTGGCATTGGCCGAGATGCTGTCGAAAGCGCAAAAACGCTTGAGCGGCATGCATCCGCACGAAAGCCTGGCCTGTCACGAATCCGCTCATGTCGTTCATTGAGCCGCTGAACCGCACGAACAGGAGGTCGTATGTGTGATCAATGCGCCAGCCCCCTTCCGGCCAACACCGGGTCTCGCCGTCGGCGGCTTTGGGACCTGCCACACCAGTGCCACTGCCCCGTAGTGGGGGTGTGCTTTCCACTGGCCGCGCTGCGCCAGCTGGTGAACAAAGCGTTGGGCGGCAAAGCCATCGCAGATGACTACGAGGTCCATGTCGGCGCGGTCGCCGAATGCACCCAGCGCAATCGGCTGTCCGAACTGCTGCAAAAGGATCTGGAAGCACGGTACGCCAGAAGCGTTCAAGCATTCAAGGTCGCCAAGGACACCAAGGCAGTGGCCGACCTGTGGACTGACGCGATACGCAGAGGCGATGTCTCTGGGGCCTTCTGGGCCACGTTGACTCATCCCCGCTGCGACGAGGTATTGCAAGAGGTCGTCCTGAGAGACATGCACATGCTGCAGCACCAAGCCGGGGCCGCTGTCCGCATTGACGTGACCAAGTTCAACGAGTTGATCAAGGAAAACGGCGTCCTGGCTCGGGAGTTGGGCCGAGCGCAAGAACGATGCACCCGAGTGATCACGGAGAAAGCCGCTGAAATCGAGCAGCTGCATGCACAACTCGTGCAGCAGCGTGCCATCGTGATTGGCAGGGACTCACAGATCGCCTTCCTCCTGCAGGACATGGAAGCGCTGAAGGCGTCGCTGCCGGATTTTGAGAACACGTCCAGACTGCGCAGGAAGGTGGACCAGCTTACAGCGCGACAGGGGGAGTTGAAAGCGCAAAACGCTCAGCTCCGCCAGCAGCTCAGCGAAGCCCAACGTTCGCTGAGCCTGCGTGAATCAGAGGCTCATACTGTTCAAGCAGCAGAGCGACACCACGACACCCCCAAGGAAAGCCCGATCACCTTCCATCTCAAGGAAAAGACGATCCTGTGTGTCGGAGGCCGCAACGGGAACGTGGCGAACTATCGCGATGTGATCGAGAAAGCGGGAGGCAACTTCGCACACCACGATGGGGGACTGGAGGACAACCAAGGTGCGCTCGACTCCGTCCTTGCCGCAGCCGATTTGGTCATTTGCCAAACCGGCTGCATCAGTCACAACGCCTACTGGCGGGTCAAGGATTTCTGCAAACGCACCGGCAAGCAATGTGTCTTTGTCGAGAATCCAAGCACCTCGTCACTGGCGCGCACCTTGCAGCAGATCACCGTGGATGACACCCAAGACGAACTGGCATAAAGTACCTCTGGTTAATAAGAATCAACACATAGCCATCAAGAAAGGAATCCATCATGGACGAATCCAAAACCCAAGCGGCCATTGATGCCCTCAACCGGATCATGGAGCTTGAGCTGGCGGGTGTAGTGAAGTACACCCACTACTCGCTCATGATCTACGGCTATAACCGCATCCCCATCGTGTCCTGGATGAAGGGCAACGCGGATGAAAGCTTAGCCCATGCCCACAAGGCCGGTGAATTGGTCACGCTGCTGGGTGGGCATCCTTCCCTCAAAATCGGTCCGCTGCTGGAAACCGAACAACACGACATTGGGGACATCCTGCGCGAAAGCCTGGAACACGAGAAGAGCGCCCTGGCCGCTTACTACGACCTGCTGAAAATCGTGGAAGGCCATTCCGTGCTGCTTGAAGAGTACGCCCGCGAAATGATCGTGAACGAAGAATTGCACCAAGACGAGGTCAACAAGATGCTGCGTCGCCCTGGCGATACGGCAGCATTCAAGGGCTGACACCCCGGCTACACGGCGACATCGGCGACAACACCATTGAAGCTGTGTCGCCAAAGTCGCCGTGACTGAAGATTGCTCCGTCGCCCACACCAGCCACCAACGGCACAAAAAAAGACCGAACAGCACACTGGCTGTTCGGGCTTTTAATGCTTCAGGCTTCGGCTGTTTCCTGCCGGTTGGCCTTGAGGGCGTCCGAGATCACGGCAGACACCTGCTCACGCTCTTTGCACAACTGTCTTTGTGCGTTTTTGAGGCATCTAGATCCGAGCCTTTTGTAGAGTTTGGTGGCACTTGGCCGCCCGCTCTCAACACGCATGTGCTCCAGACGCGCAAGGAGTCGGAGCCACACTTCGCAGGCGTCCATTTCACAGTGCCGTCAAGAGCGCTGCCATGCCCATAAAGCCGGCTGCAAAATGCGCTGTGACAGTGCGCCTTGAAGTGCCCTTGAGGGACTCGGGAATCAACTCCTCCGAGATCACGAACATCATCGCACCAGCTGAAGCAGCGAGTGCCCATGGCAGAACCAGTGCGCTAGCTGATACTGCGAATAATCCGAACGCTGCGCCGATCGGCTCCAGCAACCCCGTGCCCAAAGCCAAGGCGAAGGCAGTGACACGGCTTGTACCAATCGACCAGAGAGCCGTAGCCACGATCAGGCCCTCGGGAACATTCTGCATACCAATGGACAGTGCAGTACCCCAACCTAATGCGTCGTCGCCTCCGAAGCCTGCGCCCACAGCAAAGCCTTCAGGCAAGTTGTGTACGGCGATGGCGACCACCATCAACCGCACCGAATCCGAAGGCCACGCACCTGATTCGCGGGGTGCCGCATGAATATGTGGCAGGAGTCTGTCAAGCGCTGCCATCGCTGCGTACCCCACGATACCGGCCACAACAACATCCAACGCAGCTGGGACGGCGGTCATGCGTGCGGCGGGCACGAGTAACGACAAAAGCGCGGCCGAAAACATAGCCCCGGCAGACAGCGCGAGAAATCTAAACGTTTCCTGGGAGTTGGCGCGACGCTTTGATACCAGGACACCCAAAGCACCAAGTCCAGTAGCCCCCCCGGCAAACAACGCGGCTTGCAAAGCCTGCGCGGCACTTGACTCCAACTGCAACCATGCAGCTAACAAGCCCGAACCGACACTCTGCAGGACTACGGACAAACCAACAATGCTTATGGATAAGCCCCACAAAAAGCGCAGCGGCCTGGTACTGGCACGGTCTCTCATAAGGAGAATGACTTGGCTCATGGCTCTTCCCCACCAAAAGATTGACTCACCTGGGCTAGGAGGCCGTGCGCACCCTTTTTGAGGATGCGCACGCCATCCATCAGACTTACTTCAGATCGAAGCGGTCGAGATTCATCACCTTGGTCCAGGCCGCCACGAAGTCATTCACGAACTTCTTGTGGTTATCGTCCTGGGCATAGACCTCGGCTATGGCCCGCAGTTGAGAGTTCGAGCCAAAGGCCAGATCAACCCGCGTCGCGGTCCACTTCACAGAACCGGTCTTACGATCCCGTCCCTCGTAGGCGTTATCCCCTGTGGGCTTCCAGGCGGTAGACATGTCGACGAGGTTGACAAAGAAGTCATTCGTCAGTTGACCCGGACGCTGGGTAAAGACACCGGCCTTAGACCCACCGACATTGGCACCGAGCACGCGCAGGCCACCAACAAGTACGGTCATCTCAGGCGCAGACAACGTGAGCAATTGAGCCTTGTCGACCAGCATCTCCTCGGGCGACACGCTGTAGGCCTTCTTGCGGTAATTGCGGAATCCGTCAGCCACTGGTTCGAGAACAGCGAACGACTCAACGTCGGTCTGTTCCTGGCTGGCATCCATGCGACCGGGGGTAAAAGGCACCTCCACCGCAAAACCTGCTGCCTTGGCCGCAGCCTCAACGCCGGCGCAACCGGCCAGCACGATGAGGTCAGCCATCGACACCCGTTTGTCGCCGGACTGCGCGCCATTGAAGGCCTTCTGGATGCCCTCCAACACCGACAGCACGTTGCTCAGTTGGGCCGGCTGGTTTGCTTCCCAGTACTTCTGGGGAGCAAGACGGATGCGCGCACCATTTGCGCCGCCCCGGCGGTCGGAGCTGCGGTAGGTAGAGGCCGAAGCCCAAGCGGTGGAGACCAGGTCGGAAACAGACAAACCTGATGCCAACACCTGTGTCTTCAGTGCGGCGATGTCCGCCGTATCGATCACTGGATGGTTCAGCGCAGGTATCGGGTCCTGCCAGATCAGATCTTCGGCCGGCACCTCGGGGCCCAGGTACAGGGACTTCGGTCCCATGTCGCGGTGGGTGAGCTTGAACCAGGCGCGTGCATAGGCATCGGCGAACTCGTCCGGGTTGGCCAGGAAGTGACGCGAGATCTTCTCGTAGGCCGGGTCAAAGCGAAAGCCAAGATCGGCCGTGGTCATCATGGGGGGATGCTTCTTGGAAGGATCGTGCGCATCCGGGATCATGTCCTCAGGCGCCACATCCTTAGCGCGCCACTGGTGCGCGCCTGCGGGGCTCTTAACCAGTTCCCAGTCGTATTTGAAGAGCATGCGGAAGTAGCCCATGTCCCAAGTGGTCGGGTTGGGCTTCCATGCGCCTTCGATACCACTTGTGGTGGTGTGCACGCCTTTGCCGGTGCCGAGACGGTTGATCCAACCAAAGCCCATCTCCTCGATCGGGGCTCCTTCGGGCGCTGGGCCTACGAGTGCCTCATCGCCAGCGCCATGAGCCTTGCCGAATGTGTGACCGCCCGCCACGAGAGCAACGGTTTCGTAGTCGTTCATCGCCATGCGCCCGAAGGTTTCGCGGACGTCACGTGCAGAAGCGACGGGATCGGGGTTGCCGTCCGGGCCCTGAGGATTCACGTAGATGAGGCCCATCTGCACAGCGGCCAGAGGCGCTTGCAGTTCACGGTCGCCGCTGTAGCGGCTGTTGGGCTTGTCACTAGTGGCCAGCCATTCGGTTTCGGGGCCCCAGTAGATATCCTCCTCGGGAGCCCAGATATCGACACGACCGCCGCCGAAGCCGAAGGTCTTGAATCCCATGGTCTCCATGGCCACGTTGCCGGCCAGGATCATCAGGTCAGCCCACGAGATCGCGTTGCCGTACTTCTTTTTGATCGGCCACAGCAGGCGGCGTGCCTTGTCCAGGTTGCCGTTATCGGGCCAGCTGTTGAGAGGAGCAAAGCGCTCATTGCCATTGTTTGCACCACCACGGCCATCACCCGTGCGGTAAGTGCCTGCAGCGTGCCAAGCCATACGAATAAAGAGGCCGCCGTAATGGCCCCAGTCTGCGGGCCACCAGTCCTGAGAGTCGGTCATCAGCGACGCGAGATCTGCTTTCAAGGCCTTGTAATCAAGTTTCTGAAATGCATCTGCGTAATCGAAGTCGGGGTCCATCGGGTTCGACACCGGCTGGTGCTGATGCAAGATGGACAGGTTGAGCTGGTTAGGCCACCAGTCAGCATTGGATTGATCACGGTGTGTAGCCTGCGCACCACCGGCTGAATGAAAGGGGCATTTGCCGGCATCGGATTTGGGGTTCATGTAAATCTCCTGTTGAAGTGGGGGTTAAGAAATGGGCTGTCAGAAGGCTTCCGCCAATGCGGCAAGTACCTCAAGCCAAATTGGGTCGCTCGAAGGGGTGTTTGTGGAATTCATGTGCTCTCCTTTAGGTGATTGAGGTTTACGACGTGTTGATTCTTGAGTATCGTGCATAATCGGTCCAACGAATTGTTTCGATATAATCAATCTAATTCTTCGATGACAAGGACGAGTCTGATCCATGAGGGCCCTACCTTCACTGCGACAACTACGCTATCTGCTGGCTCTGGCCGAGCATCTGAATTTCACCAGGGCTGCAGAGGCCTGCTTTGTGAGCCAATCCACATTGAGCGCAGGGCTCAAAGAACTGGAAACCACGCTTGGCGTTCAGCTCGTAGAGCGTGACAAGCAAACCGTGACACTCACGCAGTCAGGAGTGGAAGTCGCAGCGAGAGCCAGGCGGGTACTGGCTTCTGCTGAAGATCTATGCGAGTTCGCAGCGGATTCGACGCGACCGATGCACCGGCAACTGCGGCTTGGGATCATTCCCACAGTAGCCCCCTTCGTCCTTCCCGCAGTCATGCCGATACTCAGAGAGAAGTTTCCTCAGCTCAAGCTCAACCTAAGGGAGGACCTCACTGCCAATCTGCTCTCGAGGCTGCGCAATCGTGCCTTGGATTTCGCGCTCATTGCCTTGCCCTACGAGACGGAGGATCTGCGGGTGCTCAGCCTCTTCAAAGACCGGTTTTGGCTCGTGGGCCAAGAGAGCGATCGCTCCATCACCGGTAGAACTATCCGGATCAGCAATCAATGGTCCGAGCGCCTGTTACTGCTGGAAGAGGGACACTGCTTGAGAGAGCATGCGATACAGGCCTGCAGTATTGCCGAGGTGCCGAACACGAAAGGTATCGAAGCTACCAGTCTGCTCACACTGGTTCAGATGGTCGCTTCGGGGATGGGTGTGGCATTGGTGCCCGATCTGGCGGTCAAGGGGGGCCTGCTTAGCGGCATGTCGCTCAAAGCCAGGCCACTTGCCGCGCCAGCACCTGAGCGGACCATTGCGCTTGTGACCAGATCCACCTTACCTTACATGAATGAGTTTGAGGCTATCGCCAGAGTTATATCCTCAACCCATCAAAAGATTGGCAATGCGGCTGCTTACGAATAATCCCTTGCGGCCACTGTCTGATGGCAGGGGGTAGTTCATCCAATTAGCCTGCATTTGGCCTATCTTCGTGCAACAACGTCAGGAAGAGTGCTCGTTTTTATGAATTCACGAGCGCGTCTGTGTCTGGCGAGCCGACATTACCTGAAATTTTCAATAAAACAGCTACTGGCCGCTTTGGGTCGGACTGAGACATTCACGTAACAGCGTCCGTCAAAGGACATCAAGACAACATTAATTTTGTGCCTGAACATCAGGCAACTTCACCAGCGGCGAGCCAAGTGCTCGCCGTTTTCATTTGCGGCGGGGCATTGGCGAACCAGAAGTTTCCGCGTGGTTCGCCAATCGGTCCCTCGTATGTTCGCCACCCGAAATCTCCAATGACACCTGTTCCTCAACAACGTCAAAGGAGTACTTCATGCCAGCAACGGCAACCTCACTCACCCGATCGACCCTAGAGGCGATCAACACCCTGTCACCCGGAGATCGCCGGGTGCTCAACGAAAACGAACTGGCTCAGCGCTGGGGCATCAGCCCCAAAACACTTCAACGCTGGCGCTGCGAAGGTCGTGGTCCCAAGTATCTGAAATTGTCCAAGCGCGTGAGCTATGCGCTCGAGATGATTTTGGATTTCGAGAAGAACGCTCTGCACGTTTCGACGTCCGAGCGCGCGACGGCCTGAAGGGAGTACAGAGATGAACGACTTGTCCATTTTCCCTGCCGACATTGCTGAGATGTCTGTTTCCCAGCTGGCCAACCTACCTGCGCAGCAACTGGTGGAGGTCGATACCAATTTGGATCAGGCCATTGCCTGGCTCAAAGCGGCT
>Ga0255213_1000051_pt1 | contig 26039 bp, 21 predicted proteins | sample Miss_Law_RepA_8d_FD_183051 | JGI IMG/M metagenome (GOLD analysis project Ga0255213, IMG submission 183051) | Freshwater microbial communities from Mississippi River, Louisiana, United States - Miss_Law_RepA_8d | ecosystem: Environmental > Aquatic > Freshwater > River | place: USA: Louisiana... | reverse complement strand
ATTGCCGTTCTCGGTGTCGCCTTCAAGGCCGATACCGATGACATGCGTGATAGCCCGGCGATTGATATCGTCGCGGCGTTACAGGCTGGCGGTGCGCAGGTTCATGCCTATGACCCGGTCGCTATGCGCGAAGCGCAGAAGGTGATGCCGGGCGTTGTCTGGGGGACTGACTCCTACGACGTTTGCGCCGGGGCCGATGCTGCCGTCATCATCACCGAGTGGAACGAGTTCCGCGCGCTGGATCTCAAGCGTCTGAAGGACGTGATGAGTGCGCCGGTGCTGGTTGACCTGCGTAATCTCTATAATCCGCAGCAGATGGTTGTGGCCGGGTTTAACTACTACTCGGTTGGCCGCGCCAGCCGGGTCTCGGTTACGCCGGTGCGTGCAGCCGAAGTCGCTTAACACAAGCGGCACACTTTCATGACGGGGGCTGGCTTTGTGCCAGCCCCCGTTTTTTTTGCTTTTTTTATTGGCGTAATCTAGGGGGCACTAGACGGTACGTTGTCGCCGGTCTTCAAACATCGCTATGTCTTGCGTCTGTTGGCGCGCTCTATCTGAAAAACAGAGGAGGTCTGCTGCTGGTCTGTAGTTTTGGGGGCTGTATCTTTAGTGTTAGCCGCTCTTTAGGTGCGACGGCGCAACAAAAAGGCCCGCCGGGTTAGGGCGGGCCTCTTTAGTTATACCGCTAGGTTAGAGCGGGTTATTGCTGCTGCCGCAACGGCTGGCGTCATTCATCGCCGCAGCCGGGTCACTGCTGAAGTTGTAGTTCACCTGATAGCCGGTGCCTGCCAGATTGGCGGCATCGCTCCAGCAGGAGGCATCAGCCGGGCCAGCGGCGGGCTGAACGGCAGCAACATCCTGCGGGGTGGGGTTACCCGGGAGGTTGCCCTGAGCCCCCGGACCAGCGGCCGGAGACAGCGCGTTCAGATCAGCCGGATTGGTCGGCTGAGTCGGCGGGGTGTTACCACCAGCGCCCGGCAGACGCGGCAGACCAGTGATGGTAAAGCCAGCGGCGCCTGGGCCCGGAACGAAGCCTAGGAGGTTCTGACGGAATACGCGGTTGACCGGCAGGTCCGGATTGGTGCCGAAGAAGAACAGGCCCAGCGTATCATCATCCATATAGTGCCAGAACTTGCCTTCCAGCGTGGCCAGCTGAGCCGCCGTGAGGATGCCACCAACCGAGAGCGGCGAGAAGCCGTCATAGGTAGCGCTCAGGCCGTCTTCAATGGTCGGGGTGCCCGGCGCAAACAGGGCGCCATTGAGCAGCTCAACATAATAGCCGGTCTGGTTGCTGAAGGTGGTGGTGCCGATAGTGTTACCTGCCAGATCCACCTGCGTGAAGCCGCCCTTGACGATCACCGGCGCAAAGCGCAGGCCCACGCCAGTATTGCTGATGGTGTTGGTGTCACCGGTCAGGTCAATAAGGCCGCTTTCAAAGGTCATGCCCACGGCAGCGTCGCTGATGGCGTTACCATAGACGAAGCTGTTGGTATAAACCGGGCCGATGACATGCAGGCCCGACTTGGCAACACGCGAGATGGTGTTGTTGCCAACTTCCAGGTTATCAACAGCTGTGCTGCTGATGCCGTTTTCACCGACATTGCTGATCTGGTTGCCAGTGATGGCGGTGTAGCCAGTCAGGTTCCACAGATTGACGCCACTGCGGGCAATGTTCTCAATGGTGTTGTCGCTGATAGTGACATCGTTGCTGTAGTCACCATTAATGCCGAAACTGACATTAGCCTGGTTAATCCCGTTATTCAGGATCTGCAGGGCGTCAATGCCAGTAAAATAGACGCCGGTGCGGTGCACATTCTTCATGGTGTTGGCCAGCACGTCGATATTGCCGCCCGTATCGAGACGAACGCCGTCCCAGCCAGTGTTGCTGATGTTGTTGCCGTAAACAGTAACATTGTAGCCGTTATGGACGTGGATGCCGCTACCGCGATTGGTTTCAGGTGAGGTCGTGTCGCTGATGGTGTTGCCAGCGATCAGGGTGACGGTGCCGCTCATGGACGGAGCCATCAGCAGGGCAACTTCGCCGCTGCCACCATCATCTTCGCCTTTACCATCTTCATTGTATGAATTCTCAACCAGAATACCGTCCGCGCCGGTGCTGGTAATGGTGTTGCCGGCAATCAGGAGGTCGCTGACATAATTGGTCTTGATACCTTCAGCGCCTACCTTGCTGATGGTGTTGCCGTTGATCTGGGTGGTACCGTACATGGTGCCCAGATTAACGCCGGTCTGTTTCACACCCGAAATGGTGTTGCCCATCACTGAGGTGTCGTAACCGTTATAACCTTCAACGCCATGGCCGCTCTTGGACTGGCTGATCTTGTTGCCAATAACGTCCATGTAGCTGACGTAAGCCATGTAAACACCGCTCTCGCCGGTATTGCGGATGGTGTTACCCAGCAGGCTGATGTCACTTGCAAAGATGGAGCGTACGCCGTTCAGGCTGACATCTGTCACGGTGTTGCCGCTGACGCTGACCTCGCTGCTGAACATGACATCGATACCGATGCCGGTTTGCGAAACAGCGTTACCCTGAATGAGAGAGCCATAGGTGCCATAGGCGCTGATGCCGTAGGCCTGCGTGTTGCTGACAATATTGTTAAGGGCGCGCAGGTTGCTGTAGTTGTTGAGCGCAATGCCAACAATGCCGCCATCAACATTAAAGCCATCAATCAGGACATTGTTGGCGCTGGCGGTGATACCCGTGCCTGAGGTGGGGGCGATGACCGATTCAGCGACGCGTGTGCCAGTAGCAGTATTGCCGTAATTGGCGCCCAGCAGGTTCAGCGTGCGATCAATAACAACGCTTTCATTATAGGTGCCGGCGCCCACCATCACGGTGTTGGTGCCGGTGCCGCTGTTATTGACAGAGTTGATGGCATTCTGAATGGTGTTGCTGGTCAGGAATGCATCGCTGTCCTTATTCTGGTGCAGGGTGATGGTGCCCGTGCCCGTGGTCATGATGGAGTTGGCCAGCGCGTCAAATCCACCCTTGTTGTTGATCAGGATGTTGCCGCCATTGGCGTTGATGCTGCCCGAGGTCAGCAGGAAGCGGTTGCTCAGCACTGCAACGTGGCCGCCATTGGTGCTGATGCCAGATCCTGCGGTGATCCCCACATTACGGCCAGCCGAGAGAACGATAGTGGCGGCGCCCGTGGCGTTCAGGCCAGAGATCGGCGTGCCAAACAGAATGTCATTAGCGGCGACCATGGCCAGCGTGTTGTTGGACGACCAGTCAATGGTGCGGTCAACATAGATGTTGCCAGCGTCAGCACCTGCGCTCGGCGTCACAATATTGACGTTACCCGTAGCTAGTGCTGATTCAATCAGGGTTTCCAGCGTTGCATTGATGGTGATGTCGGTGGGGTCAATCAGCCATTCGCCCGTGGTGCTGACCTTGGCGGTGTCGGCAAAGTCGAGCTTGGCGGCTGAGGTTTCAACAAAACCGGTATCTTCCGCGCCAGTGGCTTCCAGCGTACCGGCCACGGTGGCGCGGGTGCGGGCGACGGCCTTGACGGTGCCAGCGGCCTGACCAGCTGCGCTGTTGGCGCTGATCTTGGCGTTGCTGTCGATGTTGATGGTGTCAGCCGAGAGCACGATGCTGCCGCCCTTGCTGCTGACGGAGGAGGCCGTGGTGATGCCCTTCATGTTGATGACGCTGTCCACCGCATCCTTGGCGGCGGCGGCGGTGATTTCGATCGAGCCACCTTCAGCCGACAGGGTGCCGGTCTGCTCAATCACAGCCTTGCTGGTCTGCTCGTTCAGCGCAATTTCAACCAGCTTGTCACCGTACAGGTCAACCGTGACCTTCTCGCCCGAGGCGAGGGCTACACGGCCCAGACGGGCATTGATGGTGCCGCTGTTGCGCACGGTCGGGGCAACCAGAGCGGCCAGACCACTGTCAGAAACCGTGATGGTGCCGCGGTTTTCTACCGTGCCGGTGCCCATGCTGGACAGTTCCAGACGGTCGCTGCCAGCCATAACCTGTTCGGTCTTCATGTCGCCGGTAGAAGCGATAATGCCAGCAGTATCAACGCGGGAGTTTTTGCCAAACAGCACGCCGTTACGGTCGAGAATGACGACGCGGCCATTGGCGCGCAGGGTACCCAGAATTTGGGCGGGGTCCTGACCGTCGCCGGTGACGCGGTTAACCGTCAGGGCGGTGGTGCCGGGTTGGTTGAAGGTGGTGGTGGCTTTTTCGCCGATATTAAAGGTGTTCCAGTCAATCACAGCGCGGTCGCTGCTCTGGTTGACGTCCAGCTGGCCGGGGGCGCCGTAATTGAGGTTGGCTGAGCCACCAACAACCGTACCGCCGGTGGGCAGCTCCAGATCATCAATCGCGTGGGCGGCGGAGGTCATCGACAGCAGGCTGGCTGCAGTCAGGCCCAGCGTCAGCGCGGTGCTGTGCAGCAGCGGAGAAATCAGGCGGGAGGCGGGGATGTTTACGGAAACGGATGTGTGCGCGTGAGCTGACTTTTTCATCATGTTGCTATCCTTTTGGCCGTATGCCGGTCTTTATGTGAGCAAAGTTGGGTGCGCCCGCCTTTAATCAGGTGCGCCGCTTTTATACGCTGTTTGCCCAGGGTAAATCCATCACGAATTAGGGGTTTAGTAATAATTTTTACTAATTGGTTAATTTTAATAAGAATCAAGTAATTACATATGGATATATGTTGGTACGCATGGCCGGGCGTGCCGAAATTGCGTCACGAACTTGGAAAATCTGCAAAAGCAGGCGAGTTTTGAAAAAAGCGGCTTTATCGATTGGCGCAAATACATTACCTAGGGACGCTGAGTTTACCTTGCAGGAACCTGACCTAAATGCCGATCACCACATCTTTGCGCGCCCGTCACCTTCTTCTCGCTAGCCTGATTGCCGGGGCGGTTGCGCCTTCGGTTGCACAGGCGCAGGCCATTGTCGGCCCGGCGGATGCCAGCCGTGTGCAGGACCGCATTGCGCGCCCGCAGATTTCACAGATGGCAAATGATCTGGTCTCGGTTGAAGGCCCGCCCGTTGTAGCGGCTCCGGCTGGTGCTGATAAGATCAGCCTGACGCTGCAGGCCGTGAATCTGGAAGGGGCCACGCTGTACGCGCCAGACGCGTTGTCGGCAGCTTATGCTGACAAGGTGGGCCAGAAGATTACGGTAGCAGACGTCTATAAGATCGCTGCTGAAATTACCCGTCAATATCGCAATGATGGCTATATCCTGACGCAGGTTGTGGTGCCGCCGCAGACCATTGATAATGGCAATGTGCGCCTGCTGGTGGTTGAGGGTGTCATTGGCAATGTTACTATTGAAGGCGTGGATAAGGAGAGTGAGCGCAAGCTGATCCAGTCCTATGCTGACCAGCTCAAGGACCGTCCGCTCAAGACCAGCGAGCTGGAAAAAGCCATTCTGCTGATTAATGATCTGCCCGGCGTTTCCGCCCGCGCGGTCATTTCGCCGTCTGATGCTAAAGTGGGTGCCGCTGATATGCGCGTTGTCGTCAAGCGTGAGCGCATGAACTGGGTACTGGGTATGGACAATTTCGGTAGCCGTTATCTGGGCCCGCTTGAAGGCCAAGCCTCGTGGGCTGGTAACTCTCTGCTCGGTCATAATGACCGTGTGGTCGCTGACCTGATCTATGCGCCCGGTGGCGGTGTTAGCCGCGAACTGGCCTATGGTGGTCTGACCTTTACGCAGCCGGTTGGCCCGTTCGGCACGACGATCGAACTCAAGGCTGGCTATGCCGCGACCGACCCCGGCTTCAAGCTGGCCCAGTATGATGTGAATGGTTATTCCACCACGGCTAGCCTGGGCGTGAACCAGCCGATCATCCGTACCCGTGCCCTGAACCTGAGCACATATGGTCTGTTTGATGTGCGCAACAACAAGACACAGAGCAACATTGCCCACACCACGCAGGACAATGTGCGCGCGCTGCGCCTGGGCACCAAGCTGGACTTTATCGACAGCTTCATGAGCATTGCTTACACCACCATGTCGGCCGAAATCGGGCAGGGCATTTCGGCCTTTGGCGCCAGTGATAACAATGATGCTAACCTGTCGCGCGCACGCGGTAATCCGCAGTTCACCAAGCTCAATGTTGAAGTGCAGCGCCTGCAGCGTCTGACCAGCGACATTAACCTGCTGGTGGGTGTGAAGGGGCAGTTGTCGAACGACGCTTTGCTGTCCTCTGAAGAATTTGGCGTGGGCGGCCCCAATTATGGCCGTGGCTTTGATCCGTCTGAAGTGACTGGTGATGATGGCGTGGCAGGTAAGGTTGAGCTGCAGCTGTCTAATCCGTTTGAGACTACGCTGGTGCGTTCGCATCAGTTCTATGCCTTCCTGGATGCAGGCAGTGTGTGGAACGAGGATGCCACCACCTCGGCCGATCAGCACATGAACGTGATCTCGACTGGCCTTGGCGTGCGCACAACCCTTAACACCGGTACAGATGCCGGGCTTTATGTGGCCCTGCCGCTGCGTCGTGAGGTTGAGGCGCTGGGCAATCAGGATCCGCGCGTTTACTTCAATCTGAACCAGAAGTTCTGATCAGCGCTTTTTGCTTGATCTGAAGGGGCAGGCTACGCCATAAGCGGTCGCTGCGCTTATTGCGGCGCAGCGTGGGAGCTTTTGCATGTTTTATCGTGTTAGAACTATTACACCGGAAGGGCTGCGTCACAGCGGGGCCGAGCTTTTGGCCAAGGCGGCGGCGGCTGGATTTGTGCCGGATCTGATTATTGGTGTGCGCACTGGCGGATATTATCTGGCCGAGCAGATGGAAGATGTGCTGGCGCATAAAGTGCCGCTGCTGCCCATTACCTGCCGCCGTCCGGGCACAGCTAAAAAGGAAAAGTCAGGCCTGTTCAAGCGGGTGCTGCGCCATATGCCCTATCTGGTCACCAATCCGCTGCGCATTGCCGAGCATATCTACCTGACCTCCGGGCAGAAGAGCAAACCTCGCAAGGAGTTTAATCCGCCGGAAGAGGAAGTGCTGGCGCTGCGCGCCAAGCTGGCCGAGTTGCAGGCTGGGCTGGGGCGTCCTGTGCGTATCCTGATTGCTGATGATGCGATTGATAGTGGCGCAACCTTGGTCGCTGTTAAGTCACTGGTTGAGGCTGAGGCCCGGCTAGCAGCTCCGGCTGGGGCTGATGTCCGTCTGGCTGCCGTGACCGTTACAACCAAGGCGCCGCTGATCGAGCCGGACTTTCTGCTGTATCGTATGGTGCTGTGCCGCTTCTCCTGGTCGTTTGATTATCATGGCTGAGCAACCCGTTTATATTTTTGATCTGGATGGCACCATTCTGGATCTCAACAGTTTCCCGCGTTGGGTGATTTACCTGTTGCGCGGGCGTTTTGGCCAGCTGGGGGCGTTGGCGCGTCTGCGTCTATCTCTTGAAACAGCGCTGGTGCTGGCGCTGCGCAAAGCGCATCTGATGCCGCATGTGGCGGCCAAGCGCCGCTTCCAGACCTTGTGGGCGCAGGCTTTGGCGCGGGACCCGCAGGCATTGGCGCTGCAGGGGTTTGTGGCTCAGATGCAAAAGCATGTGCGTCCGGGCATGGCGCAGGCTATGCAAAAAGCGCAAGCGACGGGCCGCACCGTCTTGGCTACGGCAGCAGCAGCTGAATATGCGCAGGCTTTAGGGCAGGCGCTGGGCTTTCACCACGTCATTGCAACGCCCTCAGCCGCCAGCGGTTTTGGCGATGAGAATGTGCGCGCCCGTAAGCGCGAGAACGTTCTGGCGTTTCTGCAGGCGCAGGGCTGGGGTGAGGCGCCGCGTGTATTTTTTACCGATCACGCAGAAGATCTGCCGTTGATCCAAACCAGCCAGATTGTGTTCTGGTTCGGTGCGGACGCACAGGCGCCAGCCATGGCGCAGCAAGCCCCGCAGGCGCGGATTATTCCCTGCCTTACGCAGCCTTCTTTTGCCGATCAGCTATAACCCGCTCATATTCCTGCTGGTAGGCGTCGGCCATTTTTTCCACACTGGACATGGCAACCAGCGCCTGACCTTCCTGGGCAAAGCGCTCCAGCAGGGGGGTGCCTTCACGCACGATGCGGGTGATGGCCGCGGCCAGACTGTCCGGATTGCCGGGCTCAAACAGCAGGCCGGTTTTTTCGTGACGGACAAATTCGGGAATGGCGCCAATATCGCTGCCAATAACGCCCAGACCGTAGGCGGCCGCTTCCACAATGACCACCGGTGCGTTTTCGTACCACAGCGAGGGTACCAGAATGCAGTCAGCCGCGCGGAAGGCTTCTTCCTTCTGCGGGCCTGAAATAAAGCCCAGAATGCGAATGCGCGGATCAGCGGCGGCCGCTTCTTTAAACTTGTCTTCCAGAACGCCTTTACCTGCAATCATGAATTCGGCATTGAGGTCGGCGGGCAGGCGCTTGATGGCTTCAATCAGCACCAGACAGCCTTTTTCAACCGTATGGCGAGCTGGAAAGAGGAAGCGGCAGGGCGCGCCCGGCTGGCGTACTTTGGGCTGCGGAGCAGGCAGGGGAATGCCGTTGCGCACCACCTGGGTGCGGGTGGCCAGGAGGCCGGATTCAATATGCTTATCGATCAGGAACTGCGAGGGGCTGCAGAACAGATCAACGTCCTTTGTGGTGTTCAAATGCCAGTGACGGTAGATCTGGCAGGGCAATTTGGGATTGTTGCAGATTTTCATGTCGCGCGTGAGCATGACCGAGCGCGGGCAAATGATGTGATAATCATGGGCGGTATGCACAACGCCCACGCCCGCCTGCTGAGCGCGCCGCCACAAAATGGGCGACAGGCCGTCAATCAGGTGGGTGTGCAGGATATCCGGCTTGTGCGAGCCTAAAATGGTGCGAAAGCGCTTGCCGGTGTCAGTGTTCCACGCATCACGCAGGTGCCACAGTGCCTTTTTATAGCCGGGAACAGCGGTGCGCTCCCAATGCCAATACAGGTTTTTTGGGAAAAAGCGCAGAATTTCCACGCCGTTCTTGTGTTCAACCGGGTAGGGTTCCATCTGCGGGCCGCAGGTCGAGACGACTGTAACCCGATTGCCCCGGCGGGCCAGTTCTTCAGCCAGATAGGCCACAATCAGCTCGGCGCCACCCGCCATAAAGGGGGGGTAAATGTTATTGCTGATCATGATGTGACGGTTGGTCATGGCAGGCCTGTCCGGTTCCGGTTAACTGGTTAATGGGGCTGTCAGGGGCGACAGATAGCGGAATTGAGCCGCAAAAAACAGTAAAAAATAAAGGCGATTATCCCCTTGAGGTAAGTACCGCTCGGGCGCAGAAAATGAGATTCTTGGCGCATGGAAAACGGTGAAATTCATCTTAGCTCTAAGCAGCCTTCTCCACCCGGAGACGCTGATTTCGCTATATACATAGATTTTAAGAAAGGCGAGCCGAATCCACAAAGGATTTTTCAGGCTGCTGATGCAATGATACGCAGTTTTCAGCGTTTGGATTCGACGCTTTGTGATTCTATAGATAGCAGCATCAAGCCTATATTGGTTCTTGAGGATATTCAGGCTGGCTCACTAAAAATATGGCTAGCTAATAAGCTGGAGCATGCTGATGATGACGCACTAAAAACTTTGGACTGGAAGCCTCAAGTTGGCAAATATCTAGTAAAAGCCAAATACGCTTTTATAAAATGGGCTAACAAAAGCGAACCAAACAAAAGCTTAGTTGATTTATCACGTGAGTTTCAGGCTATCGCCACTCAAACGGACGTAAAGCACCTACCTGACTATAAACCACCGTCGGTACAGGACTTAATAGCAGTCGCAAATGACGTTGAAAGAGCAAAATCATTTTTGTCCACAGGTGACAAGATGAGCTATTTATCCGGTGACAATGAGAATGTAGATTTTGATTTAACGCTCAATTGGTCACCGCAAGAACTGTCAGATATGGCAACAAAGGAAACTATTACGTTTCAACCTGCGCCAATGATTTTGGCAGTAAAAAAGCCAGACTACCTTGGAACATCCAAGTGGGATTTTAGATTTGGGAAGAAATCTATTTCTGCAAAGATAGAAGATGAACCATGGTTGCGCCGTTTTCAGAATCGAGAAATAGATGTTCGACCGGGTGATGCGCTCAAGTGCATGGTTGGTATTGAGCATGGATACGGTTATGACAATGAACTTGTTGTAGAGAAATATACCATCACTCAAGTTACAGAAGTGCTAGCCAACCAGTATGTACAACCCAGCAGTTTATTTGGTGATGAAAATGACGAATCTTAAGGAGGCCATCGCCAAAGGTAAACTGAAAGAGTTTATCGCAGAGCGTGAAGGTCAAAAGGGCGACAAGGCCCAATTTGACAAGGCTATTTCTTCGCTTGTGGGTAAGTCGAAAGCAGATCGGAAATCATCCTCTCGGGATGCTGGCGAGAGTTAAAGCGGTATTCAAACTCTTGCGCGTACTTCGCTAGATGCTTGCCAGAAACATGCACATGCGTTCCTTTGATGCTCAGTTTCAGGCGTGACCAAAAGCTCTCTATTGAATTGACGTGAATGCTGTCACGTGCATATTCGCCGCGACCGTGATTAACTGTCTCGTAGCTGAAGCCTTTGGCTGCGAGGCCATTATAAGAGCGCAATTCATCGGTATGAATGATGCTGCCAGCTTCTACATTCTCAGAAATAATGGGCTGTAGTGTGCCGCGCTTCACGTTGGGAACAATCTTAGTCATAACATCGCCATCTTTTTCCATCATGCCCATAACGATAGTTTTACCGCCAGCGCCCCGGCCACGTTTGCCCGGTGTCTTGCCACCGATATAAGTTTCGTCAACTTCCACAGTGCCGCCCAGCGGCTCATCACCGTCAACTGCTGCCATGTGCTTACGGATTTCATGGCCCATACGCCACGCAGCTTTATAGGTAACGCCAAGCTGACGCTGTAGCTCTTTAGCAGATACGCCGCTACGAGTTTGGGTGAACAGATAGATGGCATAAAACCAAAGCTGCAGAGAGGTGCGCGAGCTTTCAAACGGTGTGCCAACGCAAGGATAGGCATGGTGCCCGCACCACTGGCAGGCATATGCCCGCTGGCTAGCAACACGCGACCAACGGGTGGCCTTTTCGCATTTGGGGCAATCGCTCTGCATACCGAAACGGGCAATCATCACATGCTCAAGGCAAGCCGCGTCACTCGGGAATTGCTTGAAGAACTGCTGGATGGTCTGCGATTTCATGATTATCTCCGTTCAATAGAGATAACCTACCAATTCGAACTACTTAGGTCAAGGGGATAATTACCAAAAAATAAATGTTTGCAGTGCCACATGGCAGCCTGATATAGAAGTGCAACTCCGCGATAAATAAGGGTTTGGCGCGAATTGGAACAGATCTCCAACGCTCTTCTGCAACGACTGATGGCCTTTGCCGTGATTTTCTATGTGCTGGTGTATGCACTGGAAAGTCCGATCCGCTATCAGCTCAATCTGCTTGGGCTCGATAACCTCATCTTTATCCGTGACCTGCTGTTGCTGGCGGTGCTGGGCTGCGTGTTTCTGTATCAGCTGTTCAAAACACGGATCGATCCGGCCTATTACTTTTTTGTGTTTGTTATTGCGCTGCATGGCACCATCTTTATGCTCAATATCGGCAGTTTTCCGGCGCTGGCGCTGGCCACCAAAATGCTGATGACTATGCTGTTTGGCTATATCGCGTCTGATGTTCTGTTCAAGCCTTCGCCGCGCATGCTGCGGATCTATGGCCTGATCTGGCTGGTTACCTTTATTGGCTTGCTCATTCATAAGTACGATATTGTAACTTTCCCCTGGTCAGGCATGACCACCAAGATCGGCGGGGTGGAGGTTTTTGTTAATCGCGATTGGACTCTGGCAACCGGTTTTATCAAGAGGGCTGCCGGTTTTACACGCTCCTCGATCAACGCGGCCAATCTGTTGCCGCCGCTGGCGTTTATCCTGCTGTTTAACCTGCGTAGTGTACTGGTGCGGTTGGCTGTTTTTGCACTGACGTTCATCGCCTTGTACTGGACAACTCAAAAAGGCTCCATGCTGTCGTTCCTGATTGTGGGCGGGTTGCTGATATTTGGCGTGAAGCGGTTTATCTCGCTTGGCCGCCTCTGGCTGGTCGCGGCAACGCTTATTACCATTACCATGCCGCTCATGCTGCCCGGCTATGTTATGCCAAAGGCCAGTGGTCAGTTCAGTATGAGCTCGTTCTATGAGCGGGTGGAGTGGATGTGGCCGCAAACCTGGAGCTGGCTGGATTTTAATAACGCGTTCCCCTTCGGGGTGGGGCTGGCGGGCATTGGTGCTGCGCAAAATCTGTATGAAAGCTTCCTGCTGCCAGATAGTAATGCTGCGGATAATTTGTTCGTATTTATGTATCTGAGCTTTGGGGTGATGTCTTTTGTCTATCTGGGCTGGATGTTGCGTCAGGCCTTTTCGCTGCGCCGAGATGCGCCGGCGCCCGCCGCTCATGCGCTGGCCGTGCTGGCCTTTTTAATCGGGTATGGGCTTTTTATCTCGATGTTCGAAGATATGATGGCTGGCCTGTTTGGTGGCGCTGCTCTTGCGGCACTATATCACTCAGCGCGCGCGAGTAGGGCTCAGCAGCAGGCCGAGCCGCTTGTGCTGGCAACGCCCCCCATGATTAAGAAAATGCCGCATGAATAAAGCACGGTGGTTTTTGACGGGTATTCTATTTTTGTCGTCACTCATCGTCACGGCTGGATTTATCCACGTCTTTATTGGCTCTACTGAAGACCTCCCAGCTATGGGGCGTACCCAAAAGCTCATGCTGGCAGAACGCTGGCAGGGACAGGCCACTACTTTTGTTTTTGGCACCAGTCGTGCGCATCAGGATTTTGAACCTGAGATTTTTGATGCAGAGCTGCAGAGCAAATACCCAACCCAAACAATTAATCTCGCGCTGCTTGCTGGCAGTTATATTGAGCAGCGCGCAATAGCTAAGCATGTGTTGGCACGGTTTAAGCCGCAGAGTGGGCAGGCCTGTCTGGCTTTTATGGAATTGAATAGCGGGCTTAATTTTCCGGTGATCGATATTGCCCATCCACAGAATATCAATCTCTTTCATCCACGGGCTGTAAACCTCTATACGCCTGAGGCCGTGCGGTTTGTCGCCCAGTTCAGTGATCAAACCATTAGCCCCATCAGCCGTGCGGCCCGCTTGGGCGTAGCGCTGGTGTCTGCTGTTGGCAATTATATGAATTTGGGCATGTTGGCAGGCACGATTCAGCAATACCTGCCATACATACCTGAAAAGCGAAGTGATGGCAGCCATGATACAGATCGCGGTTTTCCTGTTTTTCAGAACTACGAACAAGACCATGCCGCGCTTGAAAAGATTTTTGCGGCAGCGCCAGCCCAGCCGCGTATCTCTGACCGGCAGTTGCTGCCGGGGCAGGTGCGTTTGATGGAGGAGTTGCGGGCCGTCAATCCGGCAGTGCAGCTGGTTTATCTGGTGACCCCGCATACGGACGATCTCGCCACTGCGTTTACCTATCCCGATCATGTAACGGTCGCCGGGCAGGATATCCCGATATTCAATTTGGCGCGGCCGGATCTGTATCCCGATCTGTATAAGAGAGAGAATTGGCGTGACTACGGCCATTTGAACCCGCAAGGGGCAGCCCTGATGACGCGGTTGCTGGCTGGGCAGGTGACCGATTGGCTTGGTGCCCAGCCGGTTGCGCGTTTGTGCGGGGAGGAATAAGCCATGCTGTTTACCTCGCCATTTTTTGTCATCTTCTTTGCATTTATCTTCTCGGTTTACTGGCTGCTGCCGCAAAATCGCCAGCGTAAGCAATTTCTGCTCCTGGCCAGTCTGTTCTTCTATGGCTGCTGGGATTATCGCTTTACCGCTATGCTGCTCGGCATTTCCTATGCTGATTACTGGCTGGGCCGCCTGATTGAAGACACGGCCGACAGCCCGCGTCGCCGCCGGTATATGTGGTGTTCGCTGGCGATGAATCTGGGTGTGCTGGCCTTCTTCAAATATTGTAATTTCTTTATTTCATCGGCGATTGATCTGGCCGCGCTGGCGGGGGTGCATCTCAGCCAGCCCATGCTGCAGATCATCCTGCCAGTTGGCGTCAGCTTTATTACCTTCCAGTCACTGAGCTATATCATTGACGTCTATCGCGGTGAGGTGAAGGCGGTGCGCGACCCGCTGGATTATCTGCTGTCGGCTTCGTTCTTCCCGCAGCTGGTGGCAGGGCCGATCATGCGTCCGGCCTATTTTCTGCCGCAACTGGCAGACAAGCGCCATCTGGACGCCGGGCAGATCCGTGCCATGCTGTTGCTGTTCCTGTTGGGTTTTTTCAAAAAGACCTGTCTGGCCGATAATATCGCACCTTATGTCGATATGGTGTTTGCTCATCCATCGGCATATAGCCTGCAGGCCAGCACCACGGCGGTCTGGCTGTATGCCATGCAGATCTATTGTGATTTCTCCGGCTATACCGATATGGCAATTGCGGTAGCAGGCCTGCTGGGCTTTAAGCTGGTGACCAATTTCAACCGGCCTTATCTATCCACCTCCATTCAGGATTTCTGGCGGCGTTGGCATATGTCGCTCTCGTTCTGGATCCGCGATTATATCTATATTTCGCTGGGTGGGCGTAGCACGCAGCGCTGGGTGACGTATAAAAACCTCATGCTCACCATGCTGGCTGGTGGCTTGTGGCATGGCGCGGCCTGGACCTTTGTGGTGTGGGGCGGCCTGCATGGGGCGGGGTTAGTGGTGAATCGCGACTTCAAGCACCGCTTTGGTGATGTGCTGAAAGGCCGGGTCGGGCAGGCGTTGGGCTGGTTCCTGACCATCAACTTTGTCTGTCTGGTATGGATCTTCTTCCGCGCGACCGATTTTCATACAGCGTGGTTGCTGGTGCAGCGCTACCTGTTTTTGCACGACGGCGGCGCGCAAACTTATCCGCTGGCGTTGATGCTGGTGCCGGTGGCAGCGCTGCTGGTGGAGTGGGGAGGGCACCGCTTGCATCTCATGCAGAAGATTGCGCAGCTCAGCCCGTATCTGTATGCCGTGCTGTATGGTGTGTTGTGGGCAGTTGCGTTAGCGCTGCTGCCGCTCAACAGTGCGCCCTTTATCTATTTTCAGTTCTGACGGAGGCCCTGGCCGGGAAAGCGTATGATGTCACAGATGTCGCCCAAGACCGTAATCGTGCTCAATGACTATTGCTACGTCAATGGTGGGGCCAGCCGTATTGCGGTGGACGAAGCTGTGGGGCTGGCAGCGCAGGGGCTGCAGGTTATTTTCATTGGGGCCGTTGGCCCGATTTGTGACGAGCTGAAGGCGGCACCGTTGCAGGTGATCTGTCTGGATCAGACTGAGCTCATCAACGTCCTGCGCTCGCCGCTGGTGGCGCTTCAGGGCCTGTGGAACCATAAGGCGGGGCAGGCCATGCGCCGTGTGTTGGCCCCGCTTGATCCGGCGCAGACGGTGGTTCATCTGCATGGCTACACCAAGGCGCTGAGCACCAGCCCGGTGCGGGTCGCCTCCGGCCGTGGGTTTCGCGTGATCTGCACGTTGCATGACTTTTTCCCCGCATGTCCGAATGGGGGGCAGTTTGACTATGTCGAAAACCGCCCGTGTACACGGGTTTGCCTGTCCGTCAGTTGCATTACGCGTAACTGTGATAAGCGCAAATATGTGCATAAGCTCTATCGTGTAGCGCGGTCGCTGGCGCAGAAATATCTGGGCGGTTTTCCGGGGCGCGTGTTCCATTATATCAGCCTGTCCAACCGCTCGGCAGCGCTGCTGCAGCCGTATTTGCCGGCGCAGGCCCGCTATTATCCGCTTGAAAACCTGATTGAGGCGCAGCCCGCGCCAGCTGCTGATGTGGCGGCCAACCGCGATCTGGTGATTGTGGGGCGTCTGGATCCTGAAAAGGGGATCGAGCTGCTGCTCAAGGCTGTGGTGAAAGCTGGCGTCACGCTGACCATGGTAGGCGATGGCCCGTTGCGGGCCATGGCGGAGGCAGTGCCGCAGGTTCGCGTTACCGGCTGGCTGCCGATTGCCAAGGTCAAGGATGAGCTGCGTAAGGCGCGCGCCTTGGTATTTCCCAGCTTGTGGTACGAGACGTTTGGTCTGGTCATTGGCGAGGCCGCTTCGTGCGGCGTGCCGGCAATTGTGAGCGATGTTACCGCCGCAGCCGAGCGTGTGCAGGACGGTGTGCAGGGCTGGCATATGCGTTCGGGCGATCTGGATGATCTGGTGCGCTGCCTGGAGCTGACCAAGGATGATGCGCGCGTGCGTGCCGCGGGGCAGGCCGCTTATGATGCGTTCTGGAAACATCCTCCCACGCGTGACAATCATCTGCGCGGGTTGATTGAGATCTATGGTAAAGTGCTGTCAGACCAAGGTGCAGCATGAGTGACATTCGCGCGCTGACTGGGTTGCGCGGCGTAGCTGCGCTCTGGGTGGTGGTTTACCACATTGTCTTTGCTGGGGCGGTGGCCGTAGCGGTGCCATGGGCACCACTGGAACAGCTGATCCGCCATGGTTATCTGGCGGTGGATGTGTTCTTTGCGCTGAGCGGTTTTGTCATGGCGTTATCCTATGGGCGCTATGTGCAAGCTGGCTGGACATGGCGCAGCTATGCCGACTTCATGCGGCGGCGTTTGGCCCGCGTGTATCCGCTTTATCTGGTGATGACGCTGCTGGTCGCTGCAATGCTGGCCACTGGGCTGAGCCGCTCATTGGCGAGTGCCACGCTTGGGCATGATTTGCCGTATAACCTGCTGCTTATTCAGTCCTGGGGGCTGGCCGAGAGCATTAATCCGCCGGCTTGGTCGATCAGCACGGAGCTTGCGGCCTATGTGCTGTTTCCGTTGCTGGCGTGGCCGGTTTTCCGGTTGCGGTTGATCTGGCCGCTATTATTGGCGGGTGTTGCTGCCGCTGGGCTGTATCTGCTGCAGTATGCGCCGAAGGTATCAGCTGATGTTCATGGACCTTTTGATGTGCTGCCAGTGATTGGAACGCCATGGGTTCTTATGCGTTGTTTGGGCTCATTCACGCTAGGCTTGGTGATGCATCGCCTGTCGCTGCAGCCGTGGGTGCGCCAGCATGTGATTGAGCGTACGGGAATGGCCGGGATGGTTGTGTTCTTGATGTTGATCTGCGCAGCTACAGCCGGGGCCGATATTCTGTTTGTCCTGTTGGCGCCGCTGCTGGTCTTGGCGTTGCTCAATGAGGGGGCGCTGCTGTCACGCTGGCTGGCTAGTCCGGCTTTGTTCTTTTTGGGAGAAATCTCCTATTCAGTCTATCTGTTGCATGCCCAGTTGCTGCGGGTAACCTGGATGATGCCGCCGCGCTTGGCGCCCTGGGTGGGGGAGCTGCCAGCCTTTTTGATTGGCTGCGGCATAATGTTCGCCATTTTGCTGGGGATGAGCTATTTATCCTACCGTTTCCTTGAAAAACCATGCCGGGCCTGGCTTTCGGGGCGCAAATCTTAACCAGTATATCGGTGCGTTAAACCAGCAGGTTTGACAATCTTGGTCGTAAAAAGTTAAACAACAGCCGCTCTGCCGTTTGGGAGAAATTTCTGATGACGCCGCATGTCCTTTTACAACTCGATACTAAAACTCTGCCTGACACGCCGGGCGAGCTGCGTGTTGTTATGACCGTGCATGATGAGATGATCCGTCTGCCTGGTTTTCTTAAATATTACCGCGCCTTGGGTGTTGATCGCTTTCTGATTGTTGATCATGACTCAAGCGATGGCACGACGGCATATTTGCTGCAGCAACCGGATGTGCATGTGTTTGGCACAACTGACAGCTATTCCGCTGCGCGCAGTGCGATTAATTGGATGAATGAACTGTCTGACCGTTATGGCACGGGGCATTGGTGCTTGCGCGTGGACGCTGACGAATTGCTGGTTTACCCGCACTGCGAGCGCAAGAACCTCAAGGCGTTCTGCGCATTTTTAGAGGCAGAAGGCAGTGAGGGGATATTTACCTTCATGCTTGATATGTATCCGCAGGGGTCAATCAAGGACGCGGTGTGCAAGCCGGACAGTAATTTCTTTGATGTTTGTCCCTGCTTTGACAAGGATTACCGCTTTGTTGACCGCATCCATATGCGCGGGGATGAGCCGTTCCCGCGTCAGGAAGTGTTGGGTGGGCCGCGTACACGCTGCTTTTACCCGGATCAGCTGAACATTACCGACGCGCAGCGCAAGCGTATCCATATTATGCGTCGGATTATGCATCATTTGAAAAAACGCCATATTCCAGCGCCTAAGCTCGCTATTCAGGCACCTGCCTTGTTTAAGGTCCCGCTGGTCAAATGGAAGAAAGGTATGGCCTATACTGCTTCAACGCATCAAATTGGGCGCATGAAGCTCTCATCGGTAACTGCGGTACTGGCCCATTTTAAGTTCTTCTCTGACTTCCACGCACGCGCGATTAAGGCTGTTGAGAGTAAGCAGTATGCGGAAGGGTCCTCTGAATATAAGCATTATCTTGCGCGTGGTGAGATATCCGGTTCGTTGACTTATGCGGGCACTCAACATTATTCATGTAGTGACAGCCTTTTGAGTTGTGGCCTGATTAAAACTTCAGATTCCTGGGACAAGGTAGCATCGTAATCATGAGTATTATCCCTACACATATCCTTAGCCGTTTGGATAGCCGCCCGATCCCGGATGTACCTGGGGAGGTTCGCGTGTTCATCACAGCCTTCAACGAGATGCGCCGTTTGCCTTATCTTTTGGATTATTACCGTCGCTTGGGTGTGGGACGTTTTTTTTGCATCGATAATGCGTCAACAGATGGCACTGCTGAATATCTTGTGGCGCAGCCGGATGTGCACTTGTTTCAAACCAGTGATTCCTATGCTGAATCCCTTTTTGGTATTGTCTGGCAGAATAATCTGCTGAATCGTTATGGGGCCGGTTATTGGTGTCTGTATGTGGATGCTGATGAGTTGCTGGTTTATCCGCATATTGAGCAGATGAACTTGCCGGCATTTTGTGCGGCGCTGGAGCAGGAAGGCGCTGAGGCGCTTTATACTTTCCTGCTGGATATGTACCCGGATGGAAATATGGCCGATGCCGTGTGCACGCCGGGGCGCAACTTCTTTGAGATCGCCCCTCTGTTTGATCGTGATTATGCGGTCGTTGATCATATTCAATTGCGGACTAAGATATTCCCGCCGCGTGAAGTCATTGGGGGGCCGCGTTTGCGTTGTTTCTTCCCGGAGCAGAACACCACCGATCAGGGCAAGCGTCTGCGCAGTTTTATTGAACGCCGCATCCGTGAGCGCTTGTCGGTTTTTTTCCCCTCACTCAAGCCGCCAGCTAAGGCGCCGGATATCTTTAAGGTGCCGCTCATCAAGTGGAAAAAGGGCAATGCTTTTATTTCCTCGACCCATCAGGTCAATCCACAAAAGCTGTCGGTGGCAACCGGCGTGTTGGCCCACTTCAAGTTCTTCTCGGACTTCCATGATCGCGTTGCGCAGGCCATTAATAGTGGTCAGCATTTTGGCGGGAGTGTGGAGTATAAACGCTACCAGCAGATGATGGAGGCAGGGGCAGACCGTGGTTTCCGTTATGAGGGCAGCTGCCAGTACACGTCCAGTCAGCAATTGCTCAATCTGGGACTGATCCGTAGCTCACCAGCAGTTGAGCAGGCTGTTGCCCATACGCAGTCTGACAGTAAGGGATAGTTTTATATGATATCCCGGCTTTCCTCCCGTATCATGCCGCTGCTGGCCAAAGTGCAAAGCCGCTTGCAGTCAGGGAGCTTTGCCGGAAATGTCATGGTCATGTTCATGGGCACAGCCGGGGGGCAGCTTGTAACCATAGCGCTGTCGCCGGTCTTAACGCGCTTATATGGCCCGCATGATTTTGGTGTGTTGTCGGCGCTATCCGCAATCTTGAATATTGCCTGCGTTGTAGCCTGTTTACGTTATGAGATGGCGTTGCCACTGGCCCGCAAGGGGAGCGAGTTGGTCAATCTGCTGGCCGTCTGTCTTTTGACACTCGTATGTATCATGCTGCTGTCTGGTGCTGTGTTATTGCTGTTGCCACTCGGTCAATGGCTGATGAATGATAATGTGCAGGCGTTCTGGCCGTATCGGTGGCTGTTGTTGCCGGGCTTTGCCATTATCGGTCTGTATCAGATCATGGTGGCCTATGCGACCGCGCAAGGCAATTTCCGCATCATCTCGCGCACCAAGGTTTATCAAGGCTTTTCTGGCCCGCTGACCCAGATTGGCCTGTCTTTGCTCGGCAGTGGCACCTGGGGCTTGGTTGCCGGTTTTATTGTCGGCCAGTCCACGGGGGCGGGCGCGTTGTTCCGCCATCTGGTGAATATCAAGCGTGACCTGATGCAGGTCAGCTGGGCCGAGATGAAAAGTGCGGCGCGCCGCTTTATCAGTTTTCCGCTGCTCTCAAGCTGGTCGGGGCTGATGAATGCAGCAGGCAGCAGTACTCTAATTTTGGCGCTGTTACCGTTTTTGTATTCAAGCACGGTGGCCGGATATGTCTTTTTAACGGACCGCGTCATTGGTCGGCCGCTGCTGCTGATTACCACGTCCATTCTGCAGGTTTTTATCGGCGATGTGTCAAACTCGCTGGCGCAGGCAGACCCGGCCGCCGTTCGTCGCCGCTTTCTCAACCTGTTTGCGTTTCAGCTGGTGATTGTGGGCGGCTGGTTGCTGGTTATCAATCTGCTGGCTGGCTTTATGTTCCCGCTGGTGTTTGGTCAGGCGTGGGCGGCGGCTGTGCCGTTGCTGCATATCCTGAGCATTGCCTATCTGTTTGAAATGACCATGCATCCCATGATCCATACCCTGCAGATTTTGGAGCGGCAGGCGCTGGCGCTTGTGTGGGAAGGCGGCCGCTTTGTCCTGGTGTTAGGTGCGCTGCTGGGCAGTTTCTGGATGGGGGCAACCGCCGAGCAGGCGTTGCTGGCCTATAGTCTGGCACAGGCGGTTGCGCAGGTTGCTTTCTTCGCTCTCGTTTTTGTAAGTATCAATCGTCTGCAACCGCGGCTGGCTGAAAAATGATGAACACTTTATTCGCCGTTGGCCGCCGCTGTGTAGCGTGCCTGCCGGGCAGCGCTCGTTTATTACCGCTATATGACCGCGTGACTGACAAGCTGGGCCATGGCAGCTTTGGCCACCATGTACTGGTTATGCTCACTGGTACGGTGATGGGGCAGCTGATATCAGTCCTGCTCTCGCCGGTTTTAACCCGTTTATATACGCCGGCCGAGTTTGGCACGTTGGGCTCAATAACGTCAATTGTGACCATCTTGAGCGTCGTTGCCATTTTGCGTCTGGAGCTGGCGTTGCCGTTGGCGCATGAGCGCAAGGATGCCGCTAATCTGTTGGCTTTATGCGGTGTGGCGCTGGTACTGACGGCGCTGGTGACTACGTTGGTTCTGGCGCTTATGCCGTTCTGGCCTGCACTCGCCGCGCTATTTCATGACATCATGCCGTATCGCTGGTTTATTCCGCTGGGCATGTTTGCAGTTGGCGCCTACCAGATCATGGTTTTTCTGGCCACGCGCGAGCATGAGTTTAAGGTGCTGGCGCGCACCAAGCTCTATCAGGGCTTGGCCGGGCCGTTCTCCCAGATTGGTTTTGGCTTGCTCGGGGCGGGGCCTATCGGCCTGATCACGGGGTATATCATCGGCCAGTCGGTTGGGGTGGGCTCCCTGTTCACGCGCTTGGTGCATCGGGCTGGGTTTCTGGCAGATGGCCTCAGCTGGGCCGGTATGCGCGAGATGCTGCGGCGCTATCGCCATTTTCCGCTGATCTCTAGTCCTACGGCTTTGTTGTCGATGCTGGCGAGTAGCTCGTCCGTCATGGTGATTGTCTCGGTGCTGTTCTCGCCCACCGTAGCCGGTTATATGTTCCTGACTGACCGTATTGTGGCCCGGCCGCTACTGATGCTGACAACCTCGATCATGCAGGTCTATTCCGGGGATATTTCCCGCAACCTGCGCGAAAATCCCGCCATTGTGCGGCGGCGCTTTCTGGGCATCAGCGCTACCATGTTCGGGATTGTGGCGTTCTGGTTGACGGTGGTGAACCTGTTGGCGCCCTTATGCTTTGGCGCGGTGTTTGGCGCGGCGTGGGCGCCGGTCATTCCGTTCCTGCAGGCGTTAAGCGTGGGCTATCTGCTGCAATTTACCCTGCATGGCCTGGGGCATACCCTGCAACTGCTTGAACGGCAGGGGCTGTCGCTTTTCTCGGAGATCGGGCGTAGCCTGGGGGTGGCGCTGGTGTTCGGGGCGGCTTGGCATTATTCACTTTCGCCCGTTGTCACGCTGCTGTTATATGCTCTGGTGCAGGCATTGGCCTGTTCGGTACAATGGATGATGATGCTGCATGCCGTGAATGCAGTCCACCGGAGAGCGGAAAATGCGTATTAACCGTATGATTTATCTGGTGTTATTTGCCTCTGTGCTGGCGGGTTCCGCGCAGGCCGGACTTTATTGCGTTGAGGCGCCCGGTACGCCGCCCGAGTGCATTTATGACGATGCCCGCTATTGCCGCCAGCTGGCGGATGAGCGCAGCGGGGCCTGTACGGTGAACACCGCCAATCTGGTGCTGTCAGCCGCCGTTGGGGCAGATCCGGTGTGTATTGTCTATTCGCCCACCACCATTCAGTGCCTGTATCGCGACTTTTCCAGTTGCGACAAGGCAGCCGAGAGCAATAGTGCGGCCTGCGCCAACCTGTCGACCGTTCAGGTGGTGCGCGAAACCCGCTCTGGCGCAATTAACACATATTCGTCAAAGCCTTAGTTTTTTGGCGTGGGGCGGGGCTGGATTTGCCGTTTTATCTTGCACTGCCGCAATCATTTGACTAGAAAAAATCGGCTTCCCCAACTGGAGTAGGTTATGAACCTGTCGATCGTATCTGTTGCTGCCCGTCTGCGTTTTCTGGCTGTTGCTGCGGCTTTGCTGCTGTCTGGCTGTGCCACGGTGGATGCGCCGGCTGCACCGGAGAATATCACCCCGGTAGCCCCGATGGCCGATACGCTGGCGCCGTATCGCATTCAGGTGGGTGACGTCATCCAGATCAAGATGTATCTGAACCCCGAGTTCGACCAGGAAGTTGTTGTGCGTCCGGACGGCTACATTTCCACCAATCTGGTGCAGGACGCCATGGCTTATGGCCGCACGCCCAGCGAGCTGCAGCAGGCGCTGATCGCCGAGTACAAGAAGCAGCTGACCAACCCGCAGCTGACCGTCGTGATCCGCTCCTTCGCGCCGGTGAAGGTTTATGTGCTGGGTGAAGTGCAGCAGCCGGGTGAGTTTGTCTCGGTTGGCCCGGCCCCCACCATGCTGCAGGCCATTGCCCGCGCCGGTGGCATCAAGAATTCGGCCCGCACGTCCAGCATTGTTATTCTGCGCCGTGGCTCCAGCGACAAGCCGGAAGTTTACAAGGCCGATTACGATACAGCCTCAAGCGGGATGAACCCGGCATCGGATGTCCGTTTGGCATCTTACGATGTGGTCTTTGTACCCAAGACCGCGATGGCTGAAATTTACACCTCGTACGATCAGGCACTGCGTCAGTTCCTGCCGTCGTCGTTCGGGTTGTCATATAGCTTGAACAAGTAATTTTGAACTGAGGGTCTGATTATGGATATTGAATTATCAACGCGGGGCGTGCTGACAGCATTCTTCCGCCAGCAGAAGCGCTTTTTCATTCTGAGCCTTGTTGTGGTCGTGCTGGGCGTTGTTTATATCGCCCGCCAGCCCGCCATTTATGAGGCGCATGCGTCGATGCTGGTGAAGTTTGGCCGCGAAGCACTGCCAAATCTCAGCCGCGCTGATAATCAGTCCTCGGCTGATGTCACCAGTGACCGCCGCGAAATCATGGTCTCGCTGACCAGCATTCTGCTCAGTGCAGACCTGCTGCGTGAAGCGGTGGCCGAATATGGCCTTGATAAGCTGTATCCGGATCTGGCGGCCAGCAGCGCCACCCCGGAGATGGACGCCATCACCATTCTCATGCGCAATGACCTGCATGTTTCGCTGGCGGATAAAAGCAACATCATTACGGTCAATGTCTGGAACCGTGATCCGGCGGTCGCTACTGATTTTGCCAAGATCCTGATTAACCGCTTTCTGGCCCGCCAGAATGAAATCTTCAATCCGCCGCGTACTGACTTCCTGCAGCAGCAGGTGAGTGAAGCACGCGAAAAGCTGGAGAATGCGCAGCGTGCGTTCCAGAACTTCAAGGAAGAAGTCCAGATTTCTTCGCTTGATGATGAAATGAAGCAGCTGATCTCCGAAAAGAGCGAGCTGTCGCAGCTGGCTTTCCGCGCCGTGACCGACGCGCAGGACAAGCTGGCCGAGGCACAGGCCAAGGAAACCGAGCTGTTGGCCACCATGCGTGCGTCGAGCCCGCTGGTTGCACGTCAGCGCACACTGGTCGCGCAGGCCCGCAAGCAGGTGGAAGAGCGTCAGGCTGACCTCAATGCCCGTCCGGATGAAATGAAGGACAGCACGCTGGCCGCCAAGCTGCAGCACATTAATGAGCGTATCAAGTATCTGGAAGATAATCGCGGCCGCTATCAGGAGCTGGAGCAGCGCGTGTCGGTCGGTGAGGATAATTACAAATATTACCTCGAGCGCAGTGAAGAAGCGCGTGCCAGCAATATGCTCAACGAACAGAACATCACTCGTATTTCCGTGGTTGACCAGCCCTTGGCTGGCCCCACGCCGGTACGTCCGCGCAAGCTGGTCCTGCTGGCCGCAACGCTGCTGGCAGCTGGTCTGTTTGGCCTGATGCTGGTGGTTTATCTGGAAATGAGTGATGAGCGTATCCGTACGCCGCATCAAATTACCCAGCGCCTGCGTTTGCCGGTTCTGGCCACCTTCTCGGGCAAGTGAGGCTGACATGAGTGATAACCAAAACCGTCTCGCTGCCGTTGCCAACAGCCCGCTGGGTGTGTTCGTTGGCTTTATTCAGGCTTATGCCCCGGTGCAGCTGGCTGCTAACCCGGCCCGTCTGCATAACGAAGTTGAAATGTCCAAGCTGCTGGGCGCAATCGTCCATGCCTGTGAGGGCATCAGCTGTCCGGTTGTGCATGTGACCAGTGCCTATGAAGGTGAGGGCGCGGGGGCGCTGGCGTTTGATCTGGCCCTGACCGCCGCAGGTCAGGCTGGCAAGCGAACCCTGTTCCTGAACATGAATACCGCGCCGCAAGCCAATTATGCCGCGCTGGCCGAGCGTGCCGCTGTGCCGGTTGAGGCTTTCTTCCAGGCGCCGCAGCCGCAGCAGTCACCGGTTGTTGGTTTGCGTGATGTGCCGTTGTTTTATGCCAATTTCTGCAAGAACCCGGCCAGCGTGGCGGCTTCCATTCAGGTGGACACCATGCGCGAGCTGATTGCCGGTCTGCGCAGCAGTTTTGACATGATCGTCCTGGCGTCCGAAGCCGGGGTGAATACCGGTGTGCCGTCGCTGCTGGGTAATCTGGTTGACGGAACCCTGATGGTGATTGAGGCCGAGCGTGTGCGTGCGCCGGTGCTTGATGAGCTGAAGCAGAAGGTGGAAATCAACGGGGGCCGCTGGTTGGGCGCTGTGCTCAATCGCCGCCGCTTCTACATTCCGCAATGGGTTTACCGCTTCCTGCTGGGTAGCCGCTAACTCTGCCTTTTTTTTGGTTTTATCTTGCCCCATAAGCCGCTGGTTTATGGGGCAATTTACTTTGCAGTTATGGGGTAAAGTGCTAGTCTGCGCGGGTATTTAACGCGCCGGGTTTAATTGGCCCGGGCCTTTATTCAAGGACGGATGATGAGCAAATATCGCACGCATACCTGTGGCGCCCTGCGGGGGACTGATGTGGGCCAGACAGTTAAGTTGTCGGGCTGGATTTCGCGCAAGCGTGACCATGGCGGCGTCATGTTTATCGATCTGCGCGACACCTATGGCATTACCCAGTGCGTGGTTGACCCGTCCAATGCGGCGCTGGCCGAGGTTGCCAACTGGCGTGTTGAATCCGTCGTCATGTTTGACGGCGTGGTGACCGAGCGCCCGGGCGATACCAAGAACACCAAGCTGC
>Ga0255213_1000030_pt1 | contig 35488 bp, 30 predicted proteins | sample Miss_Law_RepA_8d_FD_183051 | JGI IMG/M metagenome (GOLD analysis project Ga0255213, IMG submission 183051) | Freshwater microbial communities from Mississippi River, Louisiana, United States - Miss_Law_RepA_8d | ecosystem: Environmental > Aquatic > Freshwater > River | place: USA: Louisiana... | reverse complement strand
CGGACACCGCCCCAAGCGATCCTGCCCCGAAGGGGCCAACAAGCCGTAAAAACGGCCGACACCCCCAAAATGCGACAATAGAGGGCAATGACCATCCCGTACTCTCAATTGGAGCTGGCCCCCTCGCTGGCCAAAGCCGTGGCCGAAATGGGCTACGAAAACATGACGCCCATCCAGGCACAGGCCATTCCCGTGGTGCTGACCGGTAAGGATGTCATGGGCGCGGCCCAGACCGGCACCGGCAAGACCGCCGCGTTTTCGCTGCCCCTGCTGCAGCGCCTGCTCAAGCACGAAAATCCTTCCACCTCGCCCGCCCGCCACCCGGTGCGCGCCCTGGTGCTGCTGCCCACGCGCGAACTGGCCGACCAGGTGGCCCAGCAGATCAAGCTTTACGCCAAATACACCCAGCTGCGCAGCACCGTGGTGTTCGGCGGCATGGACATGAAGCCGCAGACGGCCGAACTGAAAAAAGGCGTCGAAGTGCTGGTGGCTACACCGGGTCGCCTGCTGGACCATATTGAAGCGAAAAACGTCGTGCTCAACCAGGTCGAATACGTCGTGCTCGACGAGGCCGACCGCATGCTGGACATCGGCTTTCTGCCGGACCTGCAGCGCATCCTGAGTTACCTCCCCAAGCAGCGCACCACGCTCCTGTTCTCGGCCACTTTCTCGCCCGAGATCAAGCGCCTGGCCGGCAGCTACCTGCAGGACCCGGTCACCATCGAGGTGGCGCGCCCGAACGAAACCGCGTCTACCGTCGAGCAGCGCTTTTTTGCCGCGTCCGACGATGACAAGCGCCGCGTGATCCGCAAGGTGCTGAACGACCGTGGTTTGCAGCAGGCCTTCATCTTCACCAATAGCAAACTGGGCTGCGCCCGTCTGGCGCGCAGCCTGGAGCGCGACGGTTTCAAGACCGGTGCGCTGCACGGCGACAAGAGCCAGGACGAGCGCCTGAAAGCGCTTGAAGCCTTCAAAAAGGGCGAAGTCAACCTGCTGGTCTGCACCGATGTGGCCGCCCGTGGCCTGGACATCAAGGATGTGCCCGCCGTGTTCAACTTTGATGTGCCCTTCAACGCTGAAGACTATGTGCACCGCATCGGCCGCACCGGCCGTGCCGGTGCATCGGGTCTGGCCGTGACGCTGGTGGCCCCGAGCGACTCGCGACTGGTCGGGGACATAGAAAAGCTGATCAAGAAAAAAATCGAGGTCGAGTCGATTGAGCTGGGCGATGACCGTCGCGGCCGCAGCGACGAACGCCGACGCCGGGATGACCACGATCCGCGCGATGTGCTGGATGCTCCGCGCGAGCCGCGTGAACGCCGTGGTTTCCGTCCGGCCCCTGCGCCACGCGATCCGTTCTTCGACAAGCCCTACGAGCCGTCCAGCGTCGAGACGCCGCCCGTGTGGGAATCGCAGCGTCCTGCAACGCGTCCGGGCGTGTCGGCCAACATCAAGACCAAACGCAAGGTCGCGGCCCTGTTCAAGCCCGGCGAGTAAGTTCCGGGTCCTCCTGTCGTCCTCGGGCTTGACCCGAGGACCCACAATGCCGCGATGGATGCCCCGGTCAAGCCTGGGCACGACAGGGGCTGACGAGGAGGTCGCCTGGGCAGGATGGGGTGATGGCCAAGCTTGGCGCATCTTTACCCCTGCTTCAAATGGCAGTCTTGTTCCGCTGTCAAAATCGGGGCATGTCCGAAGTCCTGATCCCGATCCCGACGCCACTGGTGCAAGCGTTCACCCTCGCCGGTCTGCTGTCGGCCAGTCTGCCTTCTCTGGCCCAGACGGCCCCGTCCAGCGTGACCGACCTGGGGCGCATCGAAATCCGCAGCAACCGCGACAACGTCACCGAAGCCCGACGCGAGTCCACGGCCAGCAAGATTGTCATTGGCCGTGAAGAGATTGAAAAACAGGGTGATGCCACGATTGCCGATGTGCTCAAACGCCTGCCGGGTGTCACCATGGGCGGCCCTCCGGGACGTGGGGGAGCGATTCGCATGCGGGGCCTGGGCAACGGTTACACACAGATTCTGCTCGACGGGGAGCGCATGCCGCCGGGTTTCTCGATTGAGCAGCTCACGCCCGAACAGATCGAGCGCATCGAGATCTTGCGCGCCCCCACCGCCGAAACCGGGGCCCGCGCCATTGCCGGCACCATCAACATCGTGTTGCGCGAGGGACGCCGGGGTGTGCCGGACGACCTCAAGCTGACGGCCAGCAGCGAGCATGGGCACACCTCCAGCCAGGCCAACTGGGTGCACAACCTCAAGACAGAGGCGTTGACCGGCAGCTTCACTTTGTCGGCCATGGACACTTACCGGCCGGACGAGAGCACCACGCTCACCGAGTCATCGTCTTTTGCAGACCGGGTGCGTGATGTCAGCAGCCTGGGGCATCGCCGCGCGGTCAATGCCAACGCCCGTTTGCAGTGGAAAGGGGAAGAGGGCCGCAGTCTGACGCTGATGCCGTTCGTCGTGTATTCTGAGTACGACAGCCATGGCCGCATTGCCGTGCGCTCTGCAGCAGGCATGTCGGATACGGCCCAGACGCAAAGCAACAGCCGTTTCTCGATGGCAAGGCTCAATGGCCAGTGGGCGCAGCGCCTGTCAGCAGATGACCGGCTGGAGTGGCGTTTTGGCGTCGGACAGTCCAATTACGACTACCGCATGGATCAGACGGGGGCTTCGCAGGTGAATTCGGACACCGGCAATCCTCTCTTGCGCAACGGTTACGAAACCCAGAACTTTGTCGATCACAGCAGCAACCTGACCGGCAAGTGGACGCGCGCCCTCGACAACGGGCATCAGATCGTCAGTGGGCTGGAGTTCGAGCAGGTGCGTCGCAACGAAGAAGGCAATGCGGCGATGTCGGACGAAGGCGGTAACCTGCAGGCACGTACTCGCCGCTGGGCGCTTTACGGCCAGGACGAATTCAAGATCAATCCGCAATGGTCAGCCTACGGCGGCCTGCGGTACGAAAGCCTGCTGACCGAGGGTACGGTCAATGGCGTGCTCAAGAACAACGAAAGCGGTGTCTGGACGCCGCTGATGCACGCAGTCTTCAAACCCGATCCGCAAAAGCGCGATCAGGTTCGCATGAGTCTGACGCGCAGCTATAAGACGCCGACGTTGCACCAGTTGGTGGCTCGCTATGTCCCGTCCCTGGGCGACAACACCTGGACGCAACCGGACCGCACGGGCAACCCTGACCTCAAGCCCGAGCTGGCCACGGGGGTGGACATCGCGTTCGAGCGTTACCTGGAGCAGGGCGGGGTGCTCAGCGCCAATCTGTTCCGGCGCAATATCAGCAACCTGATCCGCTACACCACCACCTACAACGGCAGCCGGTATGTTTCGTCGCCGACCAATGTGGGCGATGCGGTCACACAAGGTGTCGAGCTTGAAGCCAAGTTCCGCCTGAACCAGTGGATCGACGGTGCCTGGCCGATCGACGTGCGCAGCAACGTCAGCTTTTTCCACTCGCAGGTCAAGGACGTGCCAGGCCCCAACAACCGGCTGGACCAGCAGCCTTCATCGACCGGCAACCTGGGCGGCGACTACCGCCTGCGCAGCCTGCCGCTCACGGTGGGCGGCAACTTCAACTGGAACCCGGCCTACGACACCCGCCGTACCCTGGAGCAATCGGCTTACCAGGGCGCCAAGCGGGTGCTGGATGTGTATGGCCTGTGGCGCCTGTCGTCCTCGGCAGGCCTGCGCCTGACGGTGAGCAACCTCACGCCGCTGGACTATGTGACGGGCTCGACTTTCAGCTCGGGGGCTCAGACCGAATCGGCCCGCACCACGGCACGCAACTGGCAGAACGTGCAGCTGCGGCTGGAGCTGAAGATTTAAGCCATGCCGTTGCGGCGGGCCAGTTCGACGAACAGGCCCGAGTGGTCCAGATCGGCCAGGCCGTGATCGATGGCTTCGCTGTACAGGCGTTCAAACAGCTCGGTGATCGGGGCGGCAAACCCCAGACCGGCCGCAGTGTCGAGCGCATTGCGCAGGTCTTTGTGCTGCACCGTCATGGTGGCGCGGGGGGCGAAGTCGCGGTCGACCATGCGCTGACCGTGCAGTTCCAGAATCCGGCTCCTGGCAAAACCGCCGCCGATTGCCTCGCGCACCTTGGCCATGTCGGCGCCACCCTTGGCGCACATCAGCAGGGCTTCGGACACCGCACCGATGGAGATGCCCACGATCATCTGATTGGCCAGCTTGGCGAGCTGTCCGGCGCCGTGCGGGCCCACATGCGTCGTGGTGCCCAGGTGCTGCAGCACGGGCAGCGCCTGAGCCAGATCGGCCGCTTCACCACCGGCCATGATGGCCATGGTGCCGGCTTCGGCGGCCACGGTGCCGCCCGAGACCGGCGCGTCCACATGGCGCAGCCCCATGGCCTGCAGGCGCGCGGCGTGGTCCCGCGCTTCTGCTGGTTTGATCGAGGCCATGTCCACCACCAGGGCGCCGGGTTTCATGGCTTGCGCTGTGCCCAGCCCGAACAGCACCTGTTCCACCACCGGGCCGTTTTCCAGCATGCTGATCACGATGTCGGCCCCGCGCACCGCCTCGGTGGCGTGGTCATGCACCTGGGCGCCCAGCGCGGCCAGCGGCTCGGCTTTGGCGCGGTTGCGGTTCCAGGCGTGGACGGTGAAGCCGGCCTGGCACAGGCGGGTGGCCATGGGCAGGCCCATGCGGCCGGTGCCCAAAAGGGCGACAGTGGAGGGGGATGCAGGGGTGTTCATGGGGGGCTCTTTCGAATGCCGGGATTGTCGCGGGTTTGGCATGTCCCTTTGACGGGCTGTGACAAGATGCACAGCCGCAACCGACACCTAGGAGACAAGATGGCCCTCAAAGACGCTGCCTGGCACGACCGCATGTACAACAACCGGGCGCTGGTGCCCGATTTTGCTGACCACTTCGCCCACTGGCGCACTGCATCTGAGCAGGCGCGCCAGCAACGGCGCTGCCTGCTGGGTGTGCCCTATGGTGATGGCCCGAACGAAACACTGGACATCTTTCCGGCCAGCCGACCCGATGCCCCTGTGGTGGTGTTCATCCATGGCGGTTACTGGCGCAGCCTGGACAAGGCCGACCATTCCTTTGTGGCCGAGCCCCTGCTGGACATGGGCGCCTGTGTGGTGGTGGTCAACTACGCCCTGTGCCCTGGAACGGATGCGGTGCCCGTCACGATTCCCGACATCGCGCTGCAATGCGCGCGCAGCATCGCCTGGGTCTGGCGCCACATCGCAGCGCATGGCGGCAACCGCAACGACATCTCGGTCATCGGCCATTCGGCTGGCGGCCATCTGGCGTCCATGATGCTGGCCTGCCGCTGGCAAGAACTGGGGTCTGATCTGCCCAAGGATCTGGTGCGAAAGGCCATGTCGATTTCGGGCCTCTTTGATCTAGAACCGGTGCGCAAGACGCCTTTTGTGCAAGGCGACCTGCGCCTGACGCCCGGCCAGGTCAAGCTGGCCAGCCCGGCCCTGTGGCGAGCGCCCAAAGGGCGGGTGCTCTACACCGTGGTGGGGGGAGAGGAAAGCCCCGAGTTCCTGCGCCACAACATGCTCATCCGCAAGGCCTGGGGGGCCAAGGCTGTGCCGGTGTGCGAGGCACTGCCTGGTTTGAACCATTTCAGCGTGGTGTCCGCCCTGACCGACCCGGCCCACCGTTTGAATCAATTGGCGAAGGCCTTGATGGCTTTGGCCTGAACGCCCGCGATCCTGGAGCTGTGGCGGGGCGACCGATGCCCGGGTGACGATTTCTGCCCTCCGGGGCAGCATGAGGAGTCCGGGCATCGGTCGCCCCGACACAGCGGGCAGCGGGCGGCGCCCGGTGTCAGTCCTTCAGAAACCGTTCCACCAGCAAGGCCCAGTAGGCCGAACCCACCGCCACGTTGTCGTCATTGAAGTCGTACCCCGGGTTGTGCACCATGCACGCGCCGTGGCCGCCGCCTTCGCCGGTCCCGTTGCCGATCAACAGGTAACAGCCCGGCACCTTTTCCAGGAAAAAGGCAAAGTCCTCACTGCCGGTCAGAGCTTTGCCCTGGCGTGTCACGCGCTCGGCGCCCACCAGCTCCTCGGCCACATGGCGCGCAAAGTCGGTCTCGTGCAGGTGGTTGACCAGGACTGGGTAGCCGCGCTTGTAGTCCACATGGGCCCGCACGCCATAGCTCTGCGCCTGCGCGTGGGCCAGTTCGGTGATGCGTTTTTCCAGCAGCTCGCGCACTTGCGGGTTCAACGCGCGCACGCTCAGGCTCAATGTCGCGGTTTGGGGAATGACGTTGTTGGCGATCCCGGCATTGAAGGCGCCGACCGTGATGACAGCCGTCTCCTGCGGATCGACATTGCGGGCCACGATGCTTTGCAGGCCCAGTACGATGGCCGCGCCGGCCACCACAGGGTCCGCCGCCTGATGGGGCATGGCCCCATGGCCGCCCTTGCCGTCGAGCGTGATCGTGACGTAATCCGACGAGGCCATCATCGGCCCGTCGCGCAGCACCAGGTGGCCTTGCGGGTGGCCCGGCATGTTGTGCATGGCAAACACCGCATCGCAGGGAAACTGCGTGAACAGGCCGTCTTCCATCATCTTCTTCGCGCCGCCCAGGCCTTCCTCGGCGGGCTGAAAGATCAGGTTGAGCGTGCCGGAAAACTGCCCGTTGGCCGCGATGTGTTTGGCGGCTGCCAGCAGCATGGCGGTGTGTCCGTCATGGCCGCAGGCGTGCATGATGCCGGCGTTGCAGCTTGCGTACGGCAGGCCGGTGGCTTCCTCGATGGGCAGCGCGTCCATGTCGGCGCGAATGCCCAGGGTCTTGCCACCTGTGCCTCGCTTGAGCTGACCGACCACGCCGGTGCCGCCCAGGCCGCGCGTGACCGTGTAGCCGAACTTCTCCAGCTGCTCGGCCACCAGGTCGCTGGTGCGGTATTCCTTGTAGCCCATCTCGGGGTGGCGGTGGATGTCACGTCGTACGGCGATGAACTCATCGGCCTGCACACCCAGGGCCTGCAACAAGTCCTGGGCAAAAGCTTCGCGGGGGGCGTTCATTTGCAATCCTTGTACGGGTTCACTGAGGTTGCAGATTGATGGATTTGGCAATCGCGCGGTAACGCTCGATTTCGCCCTGGTAGACGCGGGCCAGCTCGGCCGGGGTACGGCTGGGCAGAATCACGTTGCCGTTGGCTTCGAATGCCTTGCGGGTCTCGGGTACCTCGACGGAGGCATAGAAGGCTTTGTTCAGCGCGCTGACCACGTGGTCAGGCGTGTTCTTGTGCACCTGGATGCCCGACCAGATGTCAAACTCCATCGCCTCCAGTCCTTTGATGGTGGCCATGGGGGGGAACTGCTTGAACAACGGGTGCGGTGTCTTGGAGGTCACCGCCAGGCCCTGCACCTTGCCATCTGCAATGGTTTGAGGAATCGAGCCGCCCATGGGCAGGAAGGCCATGTCGATCTGGCCGCCCATCAGGTCGGTCATCAAGGGGGCGATGCCCTTGTAAGGAACATGCAGCATCTGCAGCTTGGTCAGCTGGGAGAACTTTTCGCCGATCAGGTGGTAGAGCGAGCCAGGTCCCACGCTGCCATAGCTCAGCGGCTTGTCAGCGTTCTTGCGTGCATAAGCCAGCAAGTCCTCCACGGTCTTGATGTTCAGCGAGTTGCGCACCGCCAGAATGGTGTTGGTGGTGGTGAACTGAGCGACCAGCTTGAAGTCTTCAGGCTTGTATTTCACGCCCTGAATGGCCATCGGCGCGAGCACCAGTTCCATGGGGCTGCCTGCGCTGAGCGTGTAGCCGTCGGCCGGGGCGTTGATCAATTTGCTCATGCCGATGGAGCCACCTGCACCGCCGATGTTCTCGATGATCATGGGCTGCTGGCCCAGTTTTGCAGCCGCATCGGGCTGCACCTTGCGGGCAAAGAAGTCCGAAGGGCCACCGGCCGGGTATGGAACGATCAAGGTGATGGGCTTGACGGGGTAGTTTTGCGCCCAGGCTGAGCCGATGGCGCTGACGGCGACGAGCAGGCCCCCGAGAACGTTTTTGAATTTCATGTTTGTCTCCTGTGGTTGATGGATGGCTGAACGACCAGCAAGGCGGCATGGTAGGGAGCGGTTTTTTATGTGTCCAATGACTTATTTTTCTTGTTTTCATTCGTAAAATGAATGAATGAACCTCAGGCATCTGGAACATTGGCTGGCCTTGGCCGAGACCGGGTCCTTCAGCCGTGCCGCAGAAAAGCTGCACATCACCCAGTCGGCGCTCAGTCGCAGCATCCAGGCGCTGGAGGATGAGTTGGGCGGCCCGCTGGTGGACCGCATCGGCAAGCGCAACGAGCTCACACCGCTGGGTCGTTCGGTCCTGGCGAGAGCCCAGCGCATCGTGCACGAGGCGGCCGAGCTCAAGCAGGGGGCCACCGTCATGCAGCAAGGTAATCTGGGCAATCTGCGGCTTGGCCTCGGCTCCGGCCCGGGGGCCGTGCTGATGACGCCCTGGCTGGTGCACATGGCCCGGCATTACCCGGGGGTCAAGGTCTCGGTGATCCGCGGGCCCACCGAACTGCAGCTGCAACAGCTGCGCGAGCGCGTCCTCGATGCCCTGGTGGTCGATGTGCGCCGCGTGACGCCGGCCTCTGACCTGATCATCGGTCCGCTGTATGACATGCCAGCGGGCCTGCTGGTGCGCAGCGGGCATCCTTTGCTGGCCCGTTATCCTGATGGTGTGCCCTTTGAGGCCGTGCTGGAGTATCCGGTGGCCTCGATCCCTCTGTCGGCGGAGGTGGCGCGGATGCTGGTGGCGCGTTATGGCCCGCAGGCCAATCCGAACGATCTGGTGTCGCTGCAGTGCGAGGAAATCCCCAGCCTGCTCGAGGCAGCACGGCAGACCGATGCGGTGTACCTGGGGATTCTTGGCCCGGCCCGTGATCTGCTTGCGCATGGGGAATTGGTGCTTTTGCCGCTCTTGCCCCGATTCAATCAGGGGGCCCGTCTGGGCATGGTGACTTTGGCCGGCCGCACCGAGTTACCAGTCATGGCGGTGTTCCGGCGCTTTGTGGCCGAGCAGATGGGGCAGGTCGATCCCCTGCCAGAGGGAGACATGAATGATTGAAATCGGGTGGGCCCTGCCCAGTGTGCTGGTGGGCTACCTGGTGCTGGGCCTGACGGGCTTTGGCTCGGCACTGGTGATCGTGCCCCTGCTGGCCTGGCAATGGCCTCTGCCCGAGGTGGTGGCATTGACGCTGATGCTGGACCTGCCGGCCTCGCTCATGCACAGCGGCCTGAACTGGCGGCAGGTGCAGTGGCCCGAGCTGCGCCGTCTGTTGCCGGGCATGGTCGTCGGCACCGCGCTTGGGCTCTGGCTCAGTCACCACCTCAGCAACCGCTGGCCGCTGCTGGCGCTGGGCGTGTATGTGGCCGCTGTCGGACTCAGGGCTTTGCGCGCCAGGCAGACGCACCAGCCCCTGTCCGAACGCTGGGCCGCGGTCTACGGCATGGGCACTGGCGTGGTCGAGATGTTATTTGGCACGGCAGGCCCGGTGGTGGTGGCCTGGCTGACCCGGCGTCTGCCCGATCCGCACGAGGTCCGAGCCACCATCCCGATGGTGATGGCGGTGGCGGTGCTCACGGTGCTGGCGGGCATGGCCGTTGACGGTCGTTTGTCGCAGCCCGCGCTCTGGCAACGCTGGCTGCTGCTGATCGTGCCTGCGCTGGCCGGGGTCTGGCTGGGACACCGCCTGGCGCACCGTGTGCCGGTGGCGCGCCTGCGGCAGATGATCTGCGCGCTGCTGGTGGTCAGTGGTAGCGTGCTCGCTGCGAAAGCGCTGGGGTAATTGAAAAGGCCTGCCATCCGTCACCGGATCGCAGGCCTCGCAGGCGTGTGGCCGCAGCGGCTTACATCAGCAGGTGCTCACCCGCGTTGTCCCCGCCCAAAATCACGTAGTTCACCTTGCGGATGTCCATCAGCTTCTTGCCGCCGGCATAGCTGATCGAGCTTTGCACGTCCTGCTCCATCTCGATGAGCGTGTTGGCCAGCTTGCCCTTGATGGGTTCGAGAATGCGCTTGCCTTCGACGTGCTTGTACTCGCCCTTGTTGAAGTCCGAGGCCGAGCCGTAGTACTCCTTGAACATCTCGCCATCGACCTCGACGGTCTTGCCCGGCGACTCTTCGTGGCCGGCGAACAGCGAGCCGATCATGACCATGCTCGCGCCAAAACGGATGCTCTTGGCGATGTCGCCATGGCTGCGGATGCCGCCGTCGGCGATGATGGGCTTGGTCGCCACGCGCGCGCACCACTTGAGCGCCGACAGCTGCCAGCCGCCGGTGCCAAAGCCCGTCTTGAGCTTCGTGATGCAGACCTTGCCCGGGCCCACGCCCACCTTGGTCGCGTCGGCGCCCCAGTTCTCGAGGTCGATCACGGCTTCGGGCGTCGCCACGTTGCCGGCGATGACGAAGGCTTTGGGCAGCTTGTCCTTGAGGTAGCCGATCATGTTCTTCACGCTGTCGGCATGGCCGTGCGCGATGTCGATCGTGATGTACTCGGGGCACAGGCCCTGGGCCACCAGCTGGTCCACCGTCTCGTAGTCGGGCTGCTTGACGCCCAGCGAGATCGAGGCGTAGACGCCCTTGGCGTGCATCTCGCGCACCAGCTTCACGTTGTCGATGTCGAAGCGGTGCATCACGTAAAAGTAGCCGTTTTGGGCCATCCACACGCAGATCGACTCGTCCACCACCGTCTTCATGTTGGCCGGCACCACCGGCAGGCGGAAGCTGCGGGCACCGAGCTGCACGCTGGCGTCGCACTCGGAACGGCTCTCCACGCGGCACTTGCGCGGCAGCAGCAGGATGTTGTCGTAGTCAAAAATTTCCATGAGAAAACCAAGCTCCAGAAAAGGAATCGTTGAAAGAACGAGTGAGCGCTTGGCCTGGCCGGCTTGTTGGGGTGACTGGTTCGTCCGTTGCAGACGACACCCACAAAAAACCGGGCGCAAGAAACTTGGGCCCGGTGACTGATTCTACCCGGATTCGCTGACGGGGGTTTTTACAATCCCGGTCATGCTTTCCGATTTCCCCATTTCCCCGAATTCCCCCCTGCTGGATCAGCTCAACGACGAGCAGCGCAGTGCCGTCACGCTGCCGCCCGAGCATGCGCTGATCCTTGCTGGCGCCGGTTCGGGCAAGACGCGGGTGCTGACCACGCGCATCGCCTGGCTGCTGCAGACGGGGCAGGTGTCGCCCGGCGGCATTCTGGCCGTGACGTTTACCAACAAGGCGGCCAAGGAGATGGTGCACCGCCTGTCGGCCATGCTGCCGGTCAATGTGCGGGGCATGTGGATCGGCACGTTCCACGGTCTGTGCAACCGCTTTTTGCGGGCGCATTACCAGCTGGCGCAGCTGCCGCAGACTTTCCAGATTCTCGACACGCAGGACCAGCTGTCGGCCATCAAGCGGCTGTGCAAGCAGTTCAATGTGGACGAGGACCGTTTTCCGCCCAAACAGCTGTCGTGGTTCATTGCCGCCTGCAAGGAGGAGGGCCAGCGCCCGGGCGATGTGCCGGTGCGCGACGACGAGACCCGCCGCAAGGTGGAGCTGTACCAGCTGTACGAAGAACAATGCCAGCGCGAGGGCGTGGTGGACTTTGGCGAGCTGATGCTGCGTTCGTATGAATTGCTGCGCGACAACGCCCATGTGCGAGAGCATTACCGCCGCCGTTTCCGCCATGTGCTGGTGGACGAGTTCCAGGACACCAACAAGCTGCAGTACGCCTGGCTCAAGCTGCTGGTGGGCTTGCCTGGCGAAGGGGGGCAGGGCGCCATCATGGCCGTGGGCGACGATGACCAGAGCATCTACGCCTTTCGTGGTGCGCGCGTGGGCAACATGGCCGACTTCGTGCGCGAGTTTGGCGTGCAGCACCAGATCAAGCTGGAGCAAAACTACCGCAGCTACAGCAACATCCTGGACTCGGCCAACCACCTGATCGGCCACAACAAGGGCCGCTTGGGCAAGACGCTGCGCACCACGCAGGGTGCGGGCGAGCCGGTGCGCGTGGTGGAGCAGGCCAGCGACTTTGCCGAGGCCAACTGGGTGGTCGACGAAATCCGCCAGCTGGTCAAGCAGGACGGCTTTGAGCGCAAGGAAATCGCGCTGCTCTACCGCAGCAACGCGCAAAGCCGGGTGCTGGAAACGGCCTTGTTCAACGCTGGCTTTCCTTACCGGGTGTATGGCGGCCTGCGCTTTTTCGAGCGGGCCGAGATCAAGCACGCGCTGGCGTATTTGCGCCTGCTGGAGAACCCGCACGACGACACCAGCTTTCTGCGGGTGGTGAACTTTCCGCCTCGCGGCATCGGGGCGCGCAGCATCGAGCAGCTGCAGGACGCGGCCCGCGCCGCCGGTTGCTCACTGCACGATGCGGTGAGCGCCACCACCGGCAAGGCCGGGGCGAATCTGGGGGCGTTTGTCGCCATGATCGATGTGATCCGTGAGCAGACCGAGGGCCTGACGCTGCGCGAGATCATCGACCTGGTGCTGGACAAGAGCGGTCTGCTGCAGCACTACCGCATCGAGAAAGAAGGCGCTGACCGGGTGGAAAACCTGGAGGAACTGGTCAACGCCGCCGAGAGCTTTGTCACGCAGGAAGGCTTTGGCCGCCATGCGGTGGCCATGCCCGAACTGTCGCAAAGCCCAGCGAGCCAGGGACTTTCCATTCGTCCTGAGCCCCCACCCGCTCGTCCGGACTTTCCTCCCGTTCGCCCTGAGCTTGTCGAAGGGCAATCCTGGTCTTCCACAGGCTCAGACCGAACGGCAATGGACGAGACGCTGGAAGACGGCGTGACCATGAGCCCGCTGGCGGCCTTCCTCACGCATGCTGCGCTGGAGGCGGGCGACAACCAGGCCCAGGCCGGTGAAGACGCGATCCAGCTCATGACCGTGCATGCCAGCAAGGGACTGGAGTTCGATGTGGTGTTCATCACCGGGCTCGAAGAGGGCCTGTTCCCCAACGAGAACGCCCTCAACGACTACGAAGGCCTGGAGGAAGAGCGCCGCCTGATGTACGTGGCCATCACCCGTGCGCGCAAGCGCCTGTACCTGAGCCATTCGCAGACGCGCATGCTGCATGGCCAGACCCGTTACAACCTCAAGAGCCGCTTTTTTGACGAACTGCCCGAGCATTGCCTCAAGTGGGTCACGCCCAAGCAGGCTGGTTTTGCCAGTGGCATGGGCGCGCCGTGGACACCGGCCGGCGCTCGCCACAGTCAGGGGACACAGGCTCGCCCGTCCTGGGGCAACAGCGGCCTGGGCACGGCTTCGGTCAGTGCCGACACCTGGAAAAGCCCGCCGGTGCCGGTGCAGAAAAGCGCGCCCGAGCATGGCATCCGGGCCGGCATCCAGGTGTTTCACGCCAAGTTTGGCGAGGGCAAGGTGCTGGCGGTCGAAGGCAGCGGGCCGGACGCGCGGGCCCAGGTCAATTTCCCGCGGCACGGCGTCAAGTGGCTGGCATTGAGCGTGGCCAAGCTGACCGTGGTCTGAGCTTTTTCAAGGAGACAGCGCATGCGGATCACGACTCCCGAGCAGCTGCGTGCGCTGTACGCCCAGCCGACCGAGCGCGCACGGCGCAAGCAGCTCGACGCGCTCGATGCACATTGCAAGGCCTTCATCGCCCTCTCGCCCTTCGTGGTGCTGGCCACTTCCGATGCCGCAGGCCGAGTGGATGCGACACCGCGTGGGGGCGCGCCGGGCTTTGTGGTGGTGCAGGGTGACCGCACCCTGCTGCTGGGCGATGCACCAGGCAACAACCGGCTCGATGCCTTGCAGAACCTGCTGCAAAACCCTCAGGCGGGGCTGCTCTTCATGATCCCTGGGGTGGACGAGACCCTGCGCGTCAATGGCCGGGTCGAGCTGTCAACCGATCCACTGGACATGGCCGCGTGCACCGACGCGCGGCGCGCGCCCAAGGTGGTGCTGCGCCTGACGGTGCAGGAGGCCTTTCTGCACTGTGCCAAGGCCTTCATGCGTTCACGCCTGTGGCAGGACAGCGCCCGCATCGAAAGGGATCGGCTGCCCACCATGAACCAGATGATCCATGACCAGCTGGGCTTGGACGCTGTCCCGGAGCCTCAAGCGGACATGCTCAGACGTTACGAGCAAGACCTGTAGGCGCGGTCATCGACTTCCCCTAAGGGGCGGTAGAGGCATCGGTTGCACTGAAGCAGTCCTTGACAGTGAACAGCATCGAGGTGAAGAACATGGCCGCCACCAGCAGGGCCAGCGGCATCATGATGGACAGGGTCAGTTGTGGCTCGCCCAGCATGGCTGCCGCCAGCATGGAAAGGACCGCGGCGCTGCCGAACACGGCGGCCCAGACCGCGATGTACACCAGGAAGGCGCCCTTGTTGCGCCAGCAGCCCATCCAGCTGAAAAACAGACTCTTGGCGGGCGACACGCTTTGCCAGAACACCAGCGCTGGCGCATGCCAGAACAGCATGGACAAGGGCGCGTACAGCAGCATCGAAATCCACAGCGCGGCCTGGAAACTGTCGGCCTGCACCAGTTCCGGGCGGATCGGTTCGCCGGCCAGATAGACGCCGGCGAACTGGCCGCCATCGACCAGCATGGAGGCGGCCATCATCAGCAAGAAGCCTGCGGCGTAGAGTGCGCCCAGCTGCAGCATGGGTACGCGGCGTGGACCCGGACGCAGCGCCATCCAGAGGGTGCCGGGCATCGGAAAACGGCCCTCGCTGGCGATCTGGGTAGCGGCCATCAGGCCGGCGGTGAAGGCCGGCATGAGCACCAAGGCCAGGGCGCCGCCAATCACGGGCACCATGGACACCAATGAGACCAGAGCCATGAAAAGGAAAAACAGGCCGGACATGGCCAGGGGTTGCTTCCAGAAGGTGCGCATGCCCAGCAAGGCCCATTGAAGGCCTTGTCGGGCGGGGACAGTTTGCAGCAGCATGTGGGTCAGAGTGTGAGGGGGGATTGCACACGGCCCCGCAGCACGCGCTCGAAGTGCGCGGGATCGTGTGGCTTGAGCATGGAGGCTTCGCGCGGCAGATGAAAGTCCCACAGGCGCGAGATCCAAAAACGCAGGGCGCCGGCCCGCAGCATGGCAGGCAGCAGCTCGCGCTCGGCCGGCGTCAGAGGGCGTACCGCCTGGTAGGCGTCAATCATGGCACTGGCGCGCACCGGTTCGTGCAGACCATCGCTGTGGGTGATGCACCAGTCGTTCAGGCACACCGCCAGGTCGAACAGCCAGGTGTCCACGCCGGCAAAGTAGAAGTCGAAAAAGCCCGTGAGCTGTTCGCCTTTGAACATGACGTTGTCGCGGAACAGGTCAGCATGCACCGGCCCGCGCGGCAGGGCTGCGCAGGTGCTGCCTTGCGCCACATGGTTCTGGTAGGCCAGTTCGCTGCGGATCAGCGCACTCTGGGCTTCATCCAGATAAGGCAGAACCACCGGCACGGTTTCGTTCCACCAGGGCAGGCCGCGCAGGTTGGGCTGGCTGCGGTTGTAGTCCTCGCCGGCCAAGTGCATGCGCGCGAGCATGTCGCCTACAGCGGCGCAGTGTGCAGCTTCGGGTGCCAGCTGGCTTTTACCCATCAGTTTGTTGACCACGGCAGCCGGTTTGCCACACACGGTGTGCAGCACGTCGCCACCGCGGTCGGCAGCGGGATCAGGCACCGGGATGCCTTTACCAGCCAGGTGCTTCATCAGGTACAGATAAAACGGCAACTGCTCGTGCGTGAGGCGCTCGAACAGGGTCAGCACATACTCACCCTGATCGGTGGTGACGAAATAATTGGTGTTTTCGATCCCGCCTTCGATGCCCCGCAAGGCGGTCAGTTCGCCCAGATTCAGACGGTACAGCAGGTCCTGGGCCTGGGATTCGGAAACTTCGGTGAAAACCGCCATGGCAAACGCGTGGTTGGAGGCCGGGGAGCGGCCATTCGGGTGAAAACCCGATTGTAGATTCTCAAGCGCTCCAAACTGCCCGCAGGCACACAGACGGCACAATCGAGGGCATGAGCGATACCCCTACCGAACAAGCTGCCCCAAAGCGCATGCTGCTGCTGGTCGACGGCTCCAGCTACCTCTACCGCGCCTTCCATGCCATGCCCGACCTGCGTGCCGTACCGGGTGACCCGAGCAGCCCAGCCACCGGGGCCATCCGCGGCATGATCAACATGATGGAACGGCTGCGCAAGGATTACCCGGCGCCGCTGGCGGCCTGTGTGTTCGACGCCAAGGGGCCGACCTTCCGTGACGAGCTCTACCCCGAGTACAAGGCGCACCGCAGCCCCATGCCCGACGACCTGCGCGCGCAGATCGAGCCCATCCACGAGCTGGTGCGGCTGATGGGCTGGACGGTGCTCGATGTGCCGGGGGTGGAGGCCGACGACGTGATCGCCACGCTGGCCCACACCGCCGCCAGTCAGGGCGTGGAAGTGGTCGTTTCCAGTGGCGACAAGGACCTGAGCCAGCTGGTCAACGAGCACGTCATGATCGTCGACACCATGAATGGCAAAAAGCGCGATGTGGCGGGCGTGACAGCCGAGTTTGGCGTGCCCCCTTCGCTCATGATCGACTACCAGACGCTGGTGGGTGATCCGGTGGACAACGTGCCGGGTGTGCACAAGGTGGGCCCCAAGACCGCGGCCAAGTGGCTGCTCGAATTCGGCTCGCTCGATGCGCTGGTGGCGCATGCGCACGAGGTCAAGGGCGCGGCGGGCGAGAACCTGCGTCAGGCGCTGGACTGGCTGCCCAAGGGGCGCCAGCTGGTGAGCATGAAAACCGACTGCGACCTGTCCGCCTGGGTGCCCGGCCTGCCGGCGCTCGATGCGCTGCACCTGCACGCGCCCGACGAGGACAAGCTGCGCGTCTTTTACGAAACCTACGGTTTTCGTTCGCTGGCCGCCAAGGCGGGCGGTTCGGTGCCTCCGGCGCCCCGGGCCGCTGCCGTCATGGGTGACCTGTTTGGCGAAAACCCTGCCGTCGATCCGGTGCCCGCCAGCCGTGTGCAGGGCCCGGTCAGCTACACCACCATCACCGACTGGGCCACGTTCGAGCAGTGGCTCGCGCGCATCGAAGCCGCTGAACTCACGGCACTCGACACCGAAACCACCTCGCTCGACGAGATGCGTGCCGAGATCGTCGGCATCTCTCTGTCGGTGCAGCCGGGCGAGGCGGCCTACATCCCGCTGGCACACAACGGACCGGATGCACCTGTGCAGTTGCCTTTGCCTGAAGTGCTGGCGCGCCTCAAGCCCTGGCTGGAGAGCCCGGCACGCCACAAGCTGGGTCAGCATGTGAAGTACGACCGCCATGTGTTCGCCAACCACGGCATCGAGGTGCAGGGCTATGTGCACGACACCATGCTGCAAAGCTATGTGCTCGAAGTGCACAAGCCACACAACCTGGGGAGTCTTGCCGAGCGGCACCTGGGCCGCAAGGGCATCAGCTATGAAGACCTGTGCGGCAAGGGCGCGCACCAGATCCCGTTTGCGCAGGTCGATGTGGCGCGTGCGGCCGAATACTCCTGCGAAGACTCGGACCAGTGTCTGGACGTGCACCTGACGCTGTGGCCGCAGATCGCATCGCATGCCGGTCTGAAGCGCATCTACGAGCTGGAGATTGCCACCAGCGAGGCGCTGTATCGCATCGAGCGCAATGGGGTACTGATCGATGCGCCCACGCTGGCGGCGCAGAGCCAGCAGCTGGGCGAGCGCATCGTGCAGCTCGAGCAGGAGGCCTACGAGATTGCCGGACAGCCTTTCAACCTGGCCAGCCCCAAGCAGCTGGGCGAAATCTTTTTCGACAAGCTGGGTTTGCCAGTGGTCAAGAAAACCGCCACGGGCGCCCGCAGCACCGACGAAGAGGTGCTGGAAAAACTGGCCGAGGACTACCCGCTGCCCGCGCGCATCCTGGAGCACCGCAGCCTGTCCAAGCTCAAAGGGACCTACACCGACAAGCTCGCGCAGATGGCGCTGCCTCGCACCGGCCGCGTGCACACGCACTATGCGCAGGCGGTGGCCGTTACGGGGCGCCTGTCGAGCAACGAACCCAACCTGCAGAACATCCCGATCCGAACGGCCGAGGGGCGCAAGGTGCGCGAGGCCTTTGTGGCGCCCGCCGGCAGCGTGATCGCCAGCGCCGACTACAGCCAGATCGAGTTGCGCATCATGGCGCACCTGAGCGGCGACGAGGCGCTGCTGCGCGCCTTTCACGAAGGCCTGGACGTGCACAAGGCCACGGCCGCCGAGGTGTTCGGCCTCACGCCCGATCAGGTGTCCAGTGAGCAGCGCCGTTATGCCAAGACCATCAACTTCGGCCTGATCTACGGCATGAGTGCGTTTGGCCTGGCCAAGGCGCTCTCCATCGACAACATGGCCGCCAAGAACTACATCACGCGCTACTTCGAGCGTTTTGCCGGGGTCAAGCGCTACATGGACGAGACGCGCGAGCAGGCCAAGGCGCAGGGCTATGTGGAAACCGTGTTCGGCCGGCGCCTGATGCTGCCCGAGATCAACAGCCCCAACGGCCCGCGCCGCGCCGCGGCCGAGCGCGCCGCCATCAACGCGCCCATGCAGGGCACGGCGGCCGACCTCATCAAGCTGAGCATGGTGGCGGTGCAGCAGGCACTCGATGCGCAGCGCAAACAGACCAAAGTCATCATGCAGGTCCACGACGAACTGGTGTTCGAGGTGCCGCAGGACGAAATCGAGTGGGTCAGAGTCGAGGTGCCGCGCATCATGGCCGCTGTGGCCGAACTCAAGGTGCCCCTGCTGGCCGAAGTGGGTGTAGGCCCGAACTGGGAGCAGGCGCACTGAGACAGCTTGAAACTCCGGACCGTCACGGTTTTTCAAAGTTAAGCGATTCCGTTATTCTTGTCTTTTTGAAGCCATTGGAACGCCCATGTCCAGTTTTGCCGATCAGCTCAAATCCGAAATCGCCCGGATCGCTCGCAAGGAAGTGCGCTCGGAAATCCGGGCGCTGAAAAAAGCCAACGCGCAGTACCGTGCCGACATCGCGGCCCTCAAGCGCCGCCTTCAGGCGCTTGAGCGTGCCGTGGCCCGTCAGGCCAAAGGCGGTGGCAAGGACTCGGCCCGTCCGGCAGCGGCCGACGAAGGCGCCTCTGCCGGGTCGAGCTTGCGGTTTCGCGTGGCCGGCTTTGCCAACCTGCGCAAAAAGCTGGGCCTGTCGGCGGCTGAAATGGGTCAGCTGATCGGCGTGTCGCCGCAATCGATTTACCACTGGGAAACCGGCAAAACCCGACCACGCGCCAGTCAGCTTGAAGCCATCGCCGCTGTGCGCAAACTGGGCAAGCGCGAAGTGGCGGCCAGACTCTCGGCAGGCTGAAGCGTTGGATCGTCTGACTGCAGCAGCCTTGCCTTATGGCCAGCTGGCCGATGAGGTGGCCGCCGTTGTATGTGACCCGGCGGTGCGGGTGCCAGAGCGGCAGGTGCTGTCCTTGCCGGGAGGCGCCAGCCTGTTCGTCATGCCTGCCAGCGACGAACGCGTGGCCATGACCAAGCTCATCACTTTCACACCCGCCAATGCAGGGACCGGCCGGCCGAGCATTCAGGGCGATGTGCTGGTGTTCGATGTGGCCACTGGCGAGCGTACGGCATTGCTCGATGGGCCGACGCTCACTGCGCGCCGCACGGCGGCCGTGTCTTTGCTGGCAGCCCGACGACTGGCGGCTTTGCCGCAAGGCCCGATGTTGATCGTGGGCGCTGGCGTGCAGGGCCGGGCACACCTGGAGGCGTTTGCGCAAGGGCTTGGGGTGCGTGAATTTTTCATCGCCTCGCGCACACTGGCCGGCGCGCAATCGCTGGCTGACCATGCGGCATCACTGGGTTGCACCGCGCAGGCGGTGGCCGATCCCGCGCAGGTTCAGGCCCTTTGCCCGCTGGTGGTCACCTGCACACCGGCCCATGCGGTGGTGTTGCAAGGGCCGCTGCACCCGCAGGTGTGGCTGGGCGCTGTGGGGGCTTTCAAACCCTCCATGATCGAACTCGATCCCGAATTGACGCGGCAGCTGGCGCGCGATGGCCGTGTCGTGGTGGACACGCAGGAGGCCTCGCACGAAGCGGGCGACCTGATCCAGGCCGGGATCAATGCGACGCAATGGCAGACCCTGGCCCAGATGCTGGCTCAAGAGGCCAAGCCTACGCAGGGCCCTGTGCTCTTCAAGAGCTGTGGCTGGGCGGGCTGGGATCTGGCTGCAGCCCGGCTGGCCACTTCACAACCCTGACCCGGCGACGGTTTTCACCTTGTGTCAGGATGGGTGCACGACAAAAACCACTTCAGGAGATGAAACGATGAATTCCGGGATCGAACAGCAGATGCAGCAACTGGTGCAGGACACTCAGGCGCTCCTGGATGGTGCGAGCTTGCCCACCCGCCGAAGTGCGCTGAAGGCTGCGCTCGGCGTGGGTTATGTGGCTGCTGCAGGGCCGTTGATGGCCCAGACGGCCGTCAAGACCTCTGCCGAGGGCCTGGTCAGCGGTGAAGTCACCATCGACGTCAATGGCTTTCGGATGCCGGCTTACCGCAGCGCCCCTGCCGGCAAAACGGGACTGCCTGTCGTGCTGGTGGTGTCCGAAATCTTTGGTGTGCATGAGTACATCGCAGACGTGACCCGCCGACTGGCGCGCCAGGGTTATCTGGCCATTGCCCCCGAGTTGTTTGTGCGCCAGGGCGATCCTTCCGACTTTGGAGAGGTGGCGCGCATCCAGTCGGAGATCATTGCCAAGGTACCGGATGCGCAGGTCATGGGCGATCTGGATGCCTGTGTGGCCTGGGCCGGTGCCCATGGCGGTGACCTCAACCGCGTGGCCATCACCGGATTTTGCTGGGGCGGGCGCATCGTCTGGCTGTACGCCGCCCACCAGCCACGCCTGAAAGCTGCGGTGGCCTGGTATGGCCGCCTGACGGGGGCAGCCAATGCCATGACGCCACAGCACCCCCTTGATCTCGCCGCCCAGTACAAAGCGCCTGTCCTGGGGCTGTATGGCGGTGCCGATACCGGCATCCCGCTCGAAGGGGTGGAGCGCATGAAGGCCGCTTTGGCCCAGGGCTCAGCCGCTGCGCGCGCCAGTGAATTCGTGGTCTATCCGGACACGCCGCATGCCTTCCATGCGGATTACCGACCCAGCTACCGGCAAGGCCCCGCCGAAGACGGCTGGCAGCGCCTGCTTGCCTGGTTGCGGCGGTACGGCGTGGCCTGATGTCCGTCCCTTGTGGCCGCTTGGGCGGCCTTGAGCGTGTGCCACAATAGCTGCACGAAACACCGCCCCTCGGGGCGGTTTCTTTTCGGGCATTTATGACTTTGTTGCTGATCCTCGTGGGAACCTTGCTGGCCGGTATCGGCAGCGTCTGGCTGGCGGCCTGGTTGAGCTTTGGTGTGCTCTCGCGCTATACGCAGCACATGCTCAGTCTGGCGGCGGGAGCGCTGCTGGCGACCGGTTTTCTCAAGCTCCTGCCGGAAGCTTTCGAGAGCGGCATCGAACCCCACGCCCTGTTCATCACCTTGCTGATCGGCCTGGTGTTTTTCTTTCTACTCGACAAGGCCGAGCTCTGGCACCACGGCCATGAACACCACAACGGCCATGGTGAGGGGCACGGTCATGCCCATTCCCATGGTCACCACCACCATCACGAGGCCACGCCCGGCAGCTGGGCGGTGCTCACAGGCGACAGCCTGCACTGCTTTGGCGATGGCATCCTGATTGCGTCGGCCTTCATGGCCGATGCGCAACTGGGTGCCATTGCGGCACTGGCCGTGCTGGCGCACGAAGTGCCGCACCACATGGGCGATCTGGTCGTCTTGCGCCAGGGTGAGCGCTCACGCCATGCTGCACTGATCAAGGTGTCTTTGGCCGGGGCCGTGACGGCTCTGGGTGGCCTGCTGGGCTACTGGGTGGTGGATTGGCTGCATGACCAGCTGCCGTTTTTCCTGGTCGTTGCCAGCAGCAGCTTCATCTATGTGGCGCTGGCTGACCTCATTCCGCAGCTGCAAAAACGCCTGAGCACGCGCGAAACCCTGGCTCAGGTGTTCTGGCTGTGTTTCGGCATTGCGACGGTGCTTGCGGTGGCGGCCCTCACCGGCGGCCACACGCACTGATCACCTCAGCCCTTTTCGCAGGGCAGGCCGGGGGTGCGGGACCATTCGCTCCAGCTGCCCGCATACAGGGCCGTGGGCGAGAACCCGGCCAGCTCCATGGCGATCAGATTGGGCACGGCGCTCACCCCGCTGCCGCACTGGTGCACCACGCTTTCGGCCGCATGCTGTCCCAGCAGGGCTGTCCATTCGCTGCGCAGCCGCTCGGCCGGCTTGAAGCGGCCTTCGGGCGTGAAGTTGTCGGTGAAAGGCCGGTTCAGCGCACCCGGGATGTGCCCGGCCACCGGGTCCAGTGGCTCCACTTCGCCGCGGTAACGTGGGGCACCGCGCGCATCGACCACGGTTTGACCAGTCTGCCCCAAACGGGCCGACACGGTGGCGGTGTCGACCAGCTCACGCAGCGGTTCACCCAGCGTGAATTCACGCGCAGCCACCGGACGGGCCGGCCCGCTTTCCGTGGCGCCGCCGGCGGCTTGCCAGGCCTGCAACCCGCCATCGAGCACGGCCACGGCGTCGTGGCCCAGCCATTTGAGCATCCACCACAGCCTGCCGCAGTAGTTGCAGCCGTTGCGGTCATACACCACCACCTGGGTGGCGTTGTCCACGCCGATGCGGCCCAGCCATGCGGCCACGAGGTTGCGTCGGGGCAGGGGGTGGCGTCCGCCATTGACGGCTTGCAGGGTGTCTTTGGCACTCAGGTCACGGTCCAGGTGGGCCTGCTGTGCCCCTGCGATGTGCACTTCGGCAAACAGGGTGTCGGCGGCTTCGGGGTTCATCAGGTCGAAACTGCAATCGATGACCGTGACCGGGGCACCTCGGGCCTGGAGTTGTTGCAGTTCAGCAGCAGAAATGAGCAGGGTGTGCATGGCGTTTCTCGCAGGTCAATGTTCTTCGGCGGGGGGCTTGGGCAGGGCGCGGTTGCGCAACGCAGTGGCGGTGATGCCGCTGGCGATGATCAGTCCCATGCCGGCCCAGCCGATCAAGGGGATCTGGTCGCCAAACAGGAACAAGCCGTACAGCGCAGCAAACACGATGCCTGAATACTGCAGGTTGGCCACCACCAGGGTTGCGCCTTTGCTGTAGGCCATGGTCATGCACAGCTGGCCACCGGCGGCCAGCAAGCCCACGGGCAGCAGCCAGAGCACTGCGGGCCAGGTCCAGGGGGTCAGGCCAATCCACAGGCTGCCCAGCAGACCGACGAGCGTGGTGCCGACGGAGAAGAAAAACACCGTGCGCGATTCGGGCTCCCCAATGCGTCCGAGCGCGGCCACCTGCATGTAGGCCATGGCCGCGATCAGGCCGGACATCAGGCCGACCACACCGGCAAACAGCTGGTTTTGCTCGATGGTGGGCCGCAGGATCATGATCACGCCGGCAAAACCGGCCATCACGGTCAGGGCGATCGGTCCTTGCCTGAGGGCGTCCTGCAGACGCCCCATCACCAGTGTGCCGCCCACCAGGAAGGCAGCGACCCAGACGCCGCTCATGTAGTTGAGTGTCATGGCCGTGGCCAGGGGCAGGTGGGCAATGGCATAGAACCAGGCCGACAAAGAGGTCACGCCGATGACCGAGCGCCAGACGTGCATCATGGGCACGGGCGTTCGCAGCGAAACCCCTTGCAGACGGCACATGCCGCCCATGAAGACCATGCCGATGATGCCGCGGTAGAAAACCAGTTCGAAGGTGCCGAAGTGGACGGAGGCGTATTTGATGCAGACGCTCATCGTCGCGAAAAACAGCGACGCGAGGATCATCCAGGATGCTTGCATGGGAACCTTTTGTAGGAGCGCGCCCCTGCGCGCGAAGACAGATTCGGCCGCAGGGGCAGCCTCCTACAGGGCAGGAGTCTTGTAATTCATTTGCCGGCGGTACCACTCGTGGAAGTGCTGCATGCCGTCTTCCATCGGGCTCTGGTAGGGACCCACCTCGTTGTCGCCGCGTGCCAGCAAGGCCTTGCGGCCGGCGTCCATGCGCTCTGCGATCTCGTCGTCCTCGATGCAGGTCTCCATGTAGGCGGCCTGCTGGGCTTCGACGAATTCGCGCTCGAAGGCGACGATTTCCTCGGGGTAATAGAACTCCACCATGTTCAGCGTCTTGTCGGTGCTGATCGGGTGCAGTGTGGACACCGTGAGCACATGCGGGTACCACTCGACCATGATGTGCGGGTAATAGGTCAGCCAGATGGCACCCTGGGTGGGCAATTCACCACCGCGGTACTTGAGCAGTACTTCGTGCCACTTCTTGTAGGTGTCCGAGCCGGGCTTGCCAAAGGTGCCGGCCACGCCCACGGTCTGCACCGAGTAGTGCTCCTTGAACTCCCAGCGCAGGTCGTCACAGGTGACGAAGTTGCCCAGACCCGGGTGGAAGGGACCGACGTGGTAGTCCTCCAGATAGACCTCGATGAAGGTCTTCCAGTTGTAGTTGCACTCGTGCAGTTCGACGCGGTCCAGCGCGTAGCCTTCGAAGTTGAGGCTGTGGCGCGGGCCCATGTTGGCCAGGTCGGCGGCAATGTCGCGGCCGTTGTCCTCGAACAGCAGACCGTTCCACTCTCGCAGCTTGTAGTTGTTCAGGTTCAGGCAGGGGTCGTGCGCGAAATGTGGCGCACCCAGCAGCTCGCCTTTGGGCGAGTAGGTCCAGTGGTGCAGCGGGCAGATGATGTTGCCGGCGCCGTGGCCTTTGCCCTGTGTCTGCAGGTTGCCGCGGTCCTGGAGCATCACGGCCTGGCGATGGCGGCAGATGTTCGAGATCAGCTCGACCTGACCTTGGGCGTTGCGCACCAGAGCCCGACCGCCTTTTTCCTGGGGCAGGGCGTAGTAATCGCCCGTTTCGGGCACGGCGAGTTGATGCCCCACGTAGCGGGGGCCCTTGTCGAAGAGGATTTGGCGTTCACGCTGGAACAGCGCCTCGTCGAAGTAGCTGGAAACTGGTAGTTGGCTTGCGGCCTGCTGCAGTTGAAGACTTAAATCAGACATGGGTGACCTGACCTAGAGACTCCCCCTATGAAGGGGCAGGGACAAAGCGCTGAATCCTTCGATCCCGGCGCATGAAAAAGGCGGAATTCAATCCGCCTGGGCCGCAGATTGTACCCCGGGGCATGGGCAAGGTGGGTGGTCAACCGAACAGGGCCGTCCGTTTGTTGGGGCTGTGCGGGTGGGAAGGGGGTGAAAGTCTAAAATCGGTGTTTTGCCGTACGAAACAACCCATGCCCAAGACCCCCATCGCTGCACCGGCACCTGACCTGCCGGCCACCTACGAGGCTGCCCTGCAGGAGCTGGAGCAGTTGGTCTCCCGCCTGGAGTCGGGCCAGATGCCGCTGGATGAGCTGCTGGCGGGCTACCAGCGTGGTGCGGCACTGCTGGCGTTTTGCAAGGACAAACTGCAGGCTGTGGAAGACCAGATCAAGGTGCTCGATGGCGGGCAGCTCAAACCCTGGGACGCGGCATGAGCGGCGGTTTTGAACTTCAGGTCTGGATGCAGCCGCGTCTGGCCCGTGTGGAGCAGGCCCTGTCGGGGTGGGTCGATGCATCGGCCCCCGCCGGCCTGGGCGAAGCCATGCGCTATGCGGTGCTGGACGGTGGCAAACGTCTGCGCCCGCTGCTGGTGCTGGCTGCAGCAGAGGCCGTGGGGGCGGATACCTCCGAAGCTGCCTTGCGCGCGGCCTGTGCGATCGAACTGATCCACGCCTATTCTCTGGTGCACGACGACATGCCCTGCATGGACAACGATGTGCTGCGCCGGGGTAAGCCCACAGTGCATGTGCAGTTTGGCGAGGCCCAGGCCCTGCTGGCAGGCGATGCCCTGCAGACCCTGGCTTTTGAACTTCTGACGCCTTCTTTTGACCGCGTGCCCGCAGACATTCAGGCGCGCTGTGTCGGTCTGCTGGCCCGTGCCTCGGGTTACTGGGGCATGGCCGGTGGTCAGGCGGTCGATCTGGCCAGCGTCGGCCAGCGGCTCACCGAAGACCAGCTGCGGCAGATGCACCGCCTCAAGACGGGAGCGCTTTTGCTCTGCAGCGTGCAACTGGGGGCAGCCTGTGGGATGGCGGTGCCTGCAGCTTGCGAACAGGCGCTGGTCCGCTTTGGTCAGGCCCTGGGCCTGGCCTTTCAGGTGGTGGACGACATCCTCGATGTGACCGCGGATTCCGTCACCCTGGGCAAGACCGCTGGCAAGGATGCCGCTGCCGACAAGCCGACCTATGTGGCCCTGATGGGCCTGGAAGCCGCTCAGCGCCATGCCGATGAACTGGCCCAGCAGGCCTTGCAGGCCCTCGCCGAGACAGGGCTGAGCGACGCATCATTGCAGCCCATGCGGGCATTGGCCGCCATGGTCGTGCAACGCCAACATTGACCTTTGTGGACGTTTTCATGTCAAGCCTGCTTGAAACCCTCCAGTCCCCGACCGATCTGCGTCGCCTGAGCCGCTCGCAACTGCCCCAGGTGGCCGATGAAGTGCGCCAGTGTGTGCTGGACAACGTGTCCAAGACCGGCGGACACCTGAGCTCCAACCTGGGCACTGTCGAACTCACGGTGGCGTTGCACTATGTGTTCAACACGCCTGAAGACCGCATCGTCTGGGACGTGGGTCACCAGACCTACCCGCACAAGATCCTGACCGGGCGGCGCGAGCGCATGCCCTCACTTCGCCAGTTCAATGGCCTGTCGGGCTTTCCGCGCCGCGACGAAAGCGAATACGACACCTTTGGCGTGGGCCACTCGTCCACCAGCATTTCTGCTGCGCTGGGCATGGCCCTGGCGGCTCGTCAGAAGGGTGAGAGCCGCCATGCGATTGCCGTGATCGGCGATGGGGCCATGACGGCTGGCATGGCTTTCGAGGCCCTCAACCATGCCGGCGTGGAGGACTGCAAGCTGCTGGTGGTCCTGAACGACAACGACATGTCGATCAGCCCGCCCGTGGGGGCCCTCAACCGCTACCTGGCGCAACTCATGAGCGGGCGTTTTTATGCTGCCGCCAAGGAAGGCGCCAAACAGGTGCTCAAGGCCGCGCCGCCGCTGTTCGAGCTGGCCAAACGCTTTGAGGAACACGCCAAGGGCATGGTGGTGCCGGCCACGCTGTTCGAGAAGTTCGGCTTCAACTACATCGGCCCGATCGACGGCCATGACCTCGAATCGCTGATCCCGACCCTGGAAAACCTCAAGCACCTGGACGGTCCGCAGTTTTTGCATGTGGTCACCAAAAAAGGGCAGGGCTACAAGCTGGCCGAAGCCGATCCAGTGGCCTACCACGGTCCGGGCAAGTTTGATCCGGCCGTGGGCATCGTGCCACCGGCCACCCCGCCCAAGACGACCTTCACCCAGGTGTTCGGCCAGTGGCTGTGTGACATGGCGCAACAGGACGAGCGCTTGGTGGGTATCACCCCCGCCATGCGCGAGGGCTCGGGCATGGTGGCGTTCCACAAGCAATTTCCCAAGCGCTATTACGACGTGGGCATTGCCGAGCAGCACGCGGTCACATTGGCAGCCGGACTGGCTTGCGAAGGCATCAAACCGGTGGTGGCGATTTACTCCACTTTCCTGCAGCGGGCCTATGACCAGCTGATCCATGATGTGGCGCTGCAGAACCTGCCAGTCGTGTTCGCACTCGACCGCGCAGGTCTGGTGGGCGCCGATGGCGCCACCCATGCGGGGGCGTATGACATTTCGTTCATCCGCTGCATCCCGAACATGAGCCTGGCCTGTCCGGCCGACGAGCGCGAATGCCGCCAGCTGCTGTCCAGCGCCTACGCACAGAACCATCCCGTCGCGGTGCGCTACCCGCGCGGTGCTGGCGTCGGTGCGCAGCCGCTGGCCGATCTGGAAGGTTTGCCTTTTGGCAAGGGCGAAGTAAGACGTGCTGGTCGCAAGACCGCCATCCTGGCGTTTGGCAGCCTCCTGTACCCGGCCTTGCAGGCGGCCGAGGCGCTGGACGCCACGGTGGTCAACATGCGCTGGGCCAAGCCACTGGATATCCCATTGCTGGCGCAGGTGGCCAGCGAACACGAACAGATCGTGACCGTGGAAGAGGGCGCCATCATGGGCGGCGCAGGCAGTGCCGTCATGGAAGCCCTGCAGGCCTTGGGCCTGGTGCGGCCAGTGCTGCAGCTGGGTCTGCGTGACGAATTCATCGAGCACGGTGATCCGGCCAAGCTGCTGGCCCTGCAGGGTCTGGATGCTGCTGGCATCGAGGCGTCCGTGCGCCAGCGCTGGCCGCTGTGAAATCGACTCACGGCTTGTTTGAAATCAAATCATTCCGAATGGCATACCCTTGCGGGCCTGAAAGGGTAAACCCGCCCCGGAGGGGGCTGCGGACCTTTCTACAATCATGGGTAACCCTGATGGCGTGTTTGCCGTGTGTGGGTTCTTTTTGTTTTACGAGGAGTGTTTCATGGATCGTCGTTCCATTCTGAAAAATGCCGGTATTGCTGGCGTGCTGGCCGCTGGTGTGGCCCCCGCAGTGCATGCCCAGGCGGCAGTGCGTTGGCGTCTCGCTTCGAGCTTCCCCAAGTCGCTCGACACCTTGTTCGGTGGCTCCGAGTACTTTGCCAAGAAGGTCAAGGAAATGAGCGGCGGCAAGTTCGAGATCACCACCCATGCAGCCGGTGAACTGATGCCCGCTTTCGGCGTGCTGGACGGTGTGCAAAACGGCACTGTGGAATGCGCCCACACCGCGCCTTACTACTTCTTCGGCAAGGATGAGACCTTCGCCCTGGACTGCGCCATTCCCTTTGGCCTGAACAGCCGCCAGATGACCGCCTGGATGGTGCATGGCAACGGCATGAAGCTGATGCGCGAGCACTATGCCAAGTACAACATCGTCAACTTCATGCTGGGCAACACCGGCACGCAGATGGGCGGCTGGTTCCGCAAGGAGATCAAGTCTTCTGCCGACCTCAAGGGTCTGAAGTTCCGCGTCGGCGGTTTTGCCGGCAAGGTGCTCGAGCGCATGGGTGTGGTGCCCCAGAACATTCCCGCTGGCGAGATTTACCAATCGCTGGAAAAAGGCACGATCGACGCTGCCGAATGGATCAGCCCCTACGATGACCTCAAGCTGGGCCTGAACAAAGTGGCCCCCAACTACTACTACCCCGGCTGGTGGGAAGGTGGCCCGCAGCTGACGCTGATGGTCAACCAGAAGGCCTACGATGCCCTGTCGCCCGAGAACAAGGCCATCATCGAAGCTGCTTCGACCCAGGCCCACGTAGACATCCAGACCAAGTACGACGCCTTCAACCCTGGCGCCCTCAAGCAGCTGGCTGCCCAGAAGACCAAGGTCCTGCCTTTCCCCAAGGAAATGATGGACGTGGCCTTCAAGCACGCCCAGGACGTGTACGCCGAACTGAGCGGCAAGAATGCCAACTGGAAAAAAGTCTACGAAGACTACGCCAAGTTCCGCGCCGATCAAAACTGGTGGTTCCGTTTCGGTGAAGCCCGCTTTGACAGCTTCATGCAATCGCAAAAGCTCTGATCCAGATTGCCTGATCGATCAACCCGCTGCGCGCAAGCCCGGCGGGTTTTTTTACGTCTGCCACTGGGCAGGTACAAGCATAAAAAAAGCCCACCGCGCAGGGTGGGCTTGGCTGTGACCAGAGGTCAGGCTCAGGGCTTCTTGGGCTCCTGTGCCTGCAGATCCTTCATCGGATCGTCTTCTTCACGCATCGGGTCACCCTGGTCTTGCAGATCATCGGTGGGCGCAGCTTCAATCTGCACGTTGCTGATGTCCACCAGTTCGTTCTTGTCCAGACCGCCAGAGACAATGCCGGGGAAAGCGATGATCAGGGCCACCATGATGATCTGGATCACCACGAAGGGTAAGGCGCCCCAGTAGATCTGCATGGTGGTGACCGGCTGGATTTCCTTCTTTGTCAGCTTGTCCGTGTAGGCCTTGGCCGGCGCCACACTGCGCAGGTAGAACAGCGCAAAGCCGAAGGGTGGGTGCATGAACGAGGTCTGCATGTTCACGCCCAGCAGCACGCCGAACCAGATCAGGTCGATGCCCAGCTTTTCGGCCACCGGGGCCAGCAGGGGCACCACGATGAATGACAGCTCGAAGAAGTCCAGGAAGAAGGCCAGCAGGAACACCATGATGTTCACTGCGATCAGGAAACCCAGTTGTCCTCCAGGCAGGCTGCTGAGCAGGTGCTCCACCCAGATCGGACCGTCGACACCCTGGAAGACCAGGCTGAAGATGGTCGAGCCGATCAGGATGAAGACCACGAAGCAGGACAGTTTGGTGGTCGTGTGCAGTGCCTGTGTGAGCAGCTTCATGTCCAGACGCTTGCGCGCGATGGCCATGATGAAAGCACCCACCGCACCCATGGCGCCACCCTCGGTTGGGGTGGCAATGCCTAAGAAGATGGTGCCCAGCACGAGGAAGATCAGCAGCAGCGGCGGAATCAGCACAAAGGTCACGCGCTCGGCCATGCGAGACAGCAGGCCCAGGCGGCTGATTTTATTGATGACCGCGATCACGAAAGCCAGCAACACGCCTGCACACATCGACACCACGATGGTTTCGTCGGTGGCTACGCTGGCGACTTCCTCGCCTTTCCACCAGCTCAGCACGTCGGCGTAGTGTTCTCCAAAGTAGACCGCCACCAGCGTCGAAACAATGGTCAGGATCAGCAGCGACAGCAGGCCGCTTTTGCCGCTGTCTTCACGGATGGTACGGGCTTCCAGCGGCAGCGCCGGCACCCAGGCGGGTTTGAAAATCGCCACCAGCACCACATAACCGACATACAGGCCTGTCAGCACAAAGCCGGGAATGAAGGCGCCCTTGTACATGTCACCCACGCTGCGGCCGAGTTGGTCGGCCAGGATGATCAGCACCAGAGAGGGGGGAATGATCTGTGCCAGCGTGCCGGACGCGGCAATCACGCCCGAAGCGATCCGACGGTCATAGCCGTATCGCAGCATGATGGGCAGCGAAATCAGGCCCATGGAGATCACCGAAGCGGCCACCACACCTGTAGTCGCGGCCAGCAGTGCACCCACAAAAATCACCGCAAACGCCAGACCGCCGCGGATCGGGCCAAACAGCTGGCCGATGGTGTCGAGCAGGTCTTCTGCCATGCCCGAGCGCTCGAGGATCAGGCCCATGAGCGTGAAGAACGGGATTGCCAGCAGCGTCTCGTTTTGCATGATGCCGAAGATTCGCAGCGGCAGAGCCTGCAGCAGGGTTTCGGGGAGGACGCCGAGTTCAACGCCGATGAAGCCGAAGAACAGGCCGCAGGCCCCCAGGCTGAAGGCCACTGGAAAGCCCAGCAGCAGGAAAACAATCAGGCCCAGGAACATGATCGGGGCCAGGTTGTGAATCAGAAATTCCATGATGGGGTGTCCTTGATCAGTTGCCCTTGGCCTCGGCCAGGCGACGGATGGATTCGGCAAGTTCTTCCTCGGCCGATTTTTCGTTTTTCTTGACCGTGGGATCCTCGATCAGGCCTTGAAGGAAGGCCAGTCGCTTGATCAGCTCGGAGATGCCCTGCAAGAGCAGCAGCGAGAAACCCAGAGGAATCATTGCGTAAACCGGCCAGCGGATCAGGCCGCCGGCATTGGAGGACACCTCACCGCTGATCAGGGCCTTGTAGAAGAAGGGGGTGCCGTACCAGAGCACGGCCAGGCATACCGGGATCAGGAAGGCGACAAAGCCGAACACGTCGATCTTGATCTGGGTGCGCTTGCTGAACTTGCCAGAGACCACGTCGATCTTGACGTGTTCGTTGTTGAGCAGCGTGTAGCCGGCGCCGATCAGGAAAGAGGCGGCAAACAGGTACCACTGGATTTCCAGAAAAGCATTCGAGCTGTTGTTGAAGACCTTGCGTACCACCGCGTTGATCGCACTGATCAATGTGGAGGCAAGGATCAGCCATATCACGTATTTGCCGATCCAGCCGCTCATGCGGTCGATGGCGTTTGAGAATTTGAGCAGGGCTCCCATACCTTAACTCCAGAAAAAGGATGCGGGATTTTACGTGTGCCGGGACCTGCCTCCCATGAGGCAGTTCAAGTTGGCCGTGAGTATTTTTAAAAACGCAATGAAACGTTCTCAAATCATGGCGGGACAGGTCAAGTGCCGTTTTTCAAGGCCACCAGGGCAGCGTGCGTCGAAGCGAGTGGACCTCTCCTGATTGGGGGGCCACCTGGTAGCCGCTGAGCTGTTGCAGACTTTGCTGCCAAGCAGGCTGGAGCAGAATTTGGCGCAGCTGCGCGACGGCCGGGTTGTCCAGGGCCGATTTGAGGCAGACCAGCCAGTACTGCTCTTGCAGCACAGGGATGAAATCGAGTTTGTGGGCTTTGGCCGCTGAGTCGATGCCCAGCCCGGCGTCGGCCTTGCCGGCAGCGATGCATGCCGCCAGCGCGGTGTGTGAAGACTCTTCCCGGTCATAACCTGTCAGCTGCTGCGCTTGGGTGCCTGTAGCCTCAAGCCATTCGTCAAGCAGGAGCCGCGTCCCCGTGCCCAGGCTGCGGTTGACCAGACGCACGCCAGGCTGCGCGAGGTCTTGCATCGTCTTCAGGCCCAGTGGATTGCCAGCCTGCACCATCAGCCCTTGCTCGCGGACCGCGAAACCGATGAGCTTGTGTTGACCGGTTTTGAGCAGTGGGCGGTAGGTGCGTGCCACCAGGGAGTCTGCGGCCGGTTGCATGGGGGCGTGGAAGCCCGCCACGGTGCAGCGCCCCTCGTTGAGGGCGCGGATCGCGTCCACGCTGCCGCAAAAGCGCATGTCCAGGTGCAGGCCCTGGCTGGCGGCGTGCTCCCTCAGTCGCACCAGCGCATCGTCGTGGCTGGCGTAGACCGTCAGCACATGGCTGGCGGGATCGAAGGCCATGGCGAAGGTTTTTTCCAGTTCGGCTTGCAGGGCGCTGATCTGGGGCGCCAGCCGGGCCTGGGCCTGGCGTTCGGCCCACAGCAGCTTGTCGGCAAATTCCGTCAGGCGGGCGGGCTGGCCTTTTTCCCAGACGATCAGGGGCTGGGACATCAGCTGCTCCCAGCGCTTGAGTTCACCCCAGACGTGACGGTATGACAACCCCAGTGATTTGGCCGCCATCGAAATGGAACCGCTGTCGCGCACGGCCTGCAGCAAAGCCATCAGCGGATGGTGCAGCGGCGAGGTCGGCCTGCTGGGATCAGCCCCATCGGGCGACCATTGGTAGGACAGTTGGATCTTGGGCACAGGCCGCAGTGTGCCTCATGTGCGGGGCGGGGCTTATGCATGCGGCTTCATAACGGACAACCCTTAGGGCTGAACGCTTGGCACTGCACTACCATCGGTGGCGCTGTATGAACACTTTCTCCGACAGCGTCGACACGGCGCTGCATCTGCTGATTTCCTTCGATCCCCAACTCTGGGTCATTGTGGGCCGCTCCCTGGCGGTGAGTGCCACGGCCTGCGCGATCGGCTATGGCCTGGGCGTGCTGCTGGGCGCCACACTGGCGGTCGGCCGGTTTCGTGGCCGCGGGACCGTGCTGGTGGTGCTCAACACCCTTTTGGCACTGCCTTCGGTGGTGGTGGGGCTGGTGGTGTACCTGCTGCTCTCGCGCACCGGCCCGCTGGGCTTTCTGGGTTGGCTGTTCAGCTTCAAGGCCATGGTGCTGGCGCAGGTGATTCTGGTCCTGCCCGTGGTGGCTGCGCTTACCCGTCAGGTGGTCGAAGATGTGGAGCGCCAGCACGGTGAGCAGTGGGCATCGCTGGGGGCGGGGACCTTGCTGCGCAGCCTGCTGCTGGCCTGGGACGAGCGCATGGCCCTGGTGACGATTTTCGTGACCGCCTTTGGCCGCGCTGTTTCCGAGGTGGGCGCCGTGATGATTGTGGGGGGCAACATCGATGGCTTCACCCGCGTGATGACCACAGCGATTGCGCTGGAGACCAGCAAGGGCGATTTGCCACTGGCTTTGGCTTTGGGGCTGGTGCTGCTGGCCGTGGTGGGCTTGCTGAACCTGCTGGTGGCGCTGCTGCGCCGACAGGCCGAAGGTACTCGCGCGGCTGGGCCTGTGCTGGCAGGTGGGCTGTGATGACACGGGTCATGCAACTGGAGCAAGTGTCGGTGCAGCTCGGCGCTGTGCGTGCCCTCAAGGAGGTCAGTCTGCACATCATGGCTGGCGAGCGGGTGGCCCTGGTGGGACCCAACGGTTCGGGCAAGAGCACTTTGCTGCGCACGCTGCATGGCCTGCTGTCTCCTTCAGAGGGGGTGGCCCGGCGCGATCCTGCGCTGCGCCAGGCCATGCTGTTTCAGCGCCCGCACCTGTTGCGGCTGTCGGCGTTGGTGAATGTGGCCCTGGGCCTGTGGCTGGACCGCTCGCTGGGCCTGTCCTGGTCGGTGGCCAAAACGCAGGCCCAGCAGGCCCTGGCACGTGTTGGCTTGCAGGGCATTGCCGGGCAGGGTGGCAGGCAGCTGTCGGGCGGCCAGCAACAGCGTCTGGCGCTGGCGCGGGCCTGGGCACGGCGTCCCGATGTGCTGCTGCTCGATGAGCCCACGGCCAGCCTCGATCCCCATGCCAAACGCGAAGTCGAGGCTTTGATTGCCGAGTTTGCCCAGGGCGGCGATGAGCCACTGACCCTGGTCTGGGCCAGTCACAACCTGGGGCAGGTCAAACGCATCGCCACACGGGTGCTGTGTCTGGAGTCTGGCCGGGTGCTGGCCGATCTGCCCGTTGAGGATTTTTTCAATGCCGAGGTGCTGGCGCGTGTCAGCCCCGAGGCCCATGCGTTTGTTCAAGGAGAAATGGCATGAGAAACCGTCTGTCGCCCCTGCGTCGCCTGTTCGTCAGCGCATTGCTGCTTGTCCCCCTTGCCACGCTGCAGGCTTGGGCACAAAGCCCTTCCATCGTGGTGTCGTCTACCACGTCGACCGAGCAATCGGGCTTGTTTGCCCACCTGCTGCCTGCGTTCAAGAAAGCCAGCGGCATTGACGTGAAAGTGGTGGCACTGGGCACTGGACAGGCACTGGATATGGCGCGCCGTGGCGATGCCGATGTGGTGTTCGTGCACGACCAGGCAGCCGAGGAAAAATTTGTGGCCGAGGGCTTTGGTCTCAGGCGCCTGCCCGTGATGTACAACGACTTTGTGCTGATCGGTCCCAAGGTCGATCCGGCCGGGACACGCGGCAGGGACATCGTGGTCGCACTGGGCAAGGTGGCGGCTGCCCATGCGCCGTTCGTGTCGCGCGGCGACAAGAGCGGCACCCATGCCGCGGAGTTGCGTTTCTGGAAGGTCGCGAATCTGGAGGCCAGCAAGGGCAATGGTTACCGTGAATGCGGCTGTGGCATGGGCCCGGCCCTCAACATCGCCGCATCACAGGGTGCTTACGTGCTGGCCGACCGTGGCACCTGGCTGAACTTCAAAAACCGTGCCGATCTCACGGTGCTGGTGGAAGGCGATCACCGCCTGTTCAACCAAT